>Ga0137359_10005132_pt1 | contig 10777 bp, 9 predicted proteins | sample Mad1_40_16metaG_FD_108281 | JGI IMG/M metagenome (GOLD analysis project Ga0137359, IMG submission 108281) | Vadose zone soil microbial communities from Angelo Coast Range Reserve, California, USA - Mad1_40_16 metaG | ecosystem: Environmental > Terrestrial > Soil > Vadose zone | place: USA... | reverse complement strand
CCATGTATTTCTTTAGCACCAGAATTTGACCGTCTGATCCACTCGGCAGGAAATTCGTGCTTGTCGCGGCATCGACGATTGCGGTCGGTAACGGAGGATTCGGAGAAGGTTCGAGCGTGCACGTCTGCGCGCGAAGCTCCGTGGAAAACACGCTCGCCAGGACGGCGAGGAGTGGCAACGAGAACGCCCGGATTCTGAGTGTCTTTTCGCCCATGCCGTGCTCCCCCGCAACGAGCCGCTCTTGCGAAAGTAGAATATCCGCGGATATTCCCGCCGGTCAATTGGGAGGAAATCCATCCTTCGCGGCCCCGGCCGGACAACGGTCCTGATACGGCGGTGCAAAATCTGCTATCGTCCACGCGATCACGCCTGCCGGAGAGCACGCCCATGTCCCACGCGGAGGCTTTGCACACGCTCGCGCCCGCGGCCGGCGCCACCGACGCGCTGGTCGGATTCGCGCACGCGCTACGCTACGACGCGCTCGACGCCGAAACGCGGCATTACGCGCGCCGCCATTTGCTCGACACCGTCGGGGTGATGATCGCGGGCGCGCCCGGTGACGTCGCCACGCGCGCCGAAGCCGTGGTGGCGTCCGTGCGCCGCGCCGGAGACATTCCGGTGCCGGGGCGCGCGCGGCGCGCCGATCTGCTCGATGCCGCCTTCCTGGGCGGCACGGCAGCCCATGGCATCGAGCTCGACGACGGCTTCCGCCAGGGCTCGGTGCATCCCGGCTGCACGGTGGTGCCGGCCATCCTTTCGGTCGGCTACCGGACGGGCGCCAGCGGCCGGGCGCTGATCGAGGCGATGGTCGCCGGCTACGAGATCCCGATCGCGATCGCGCGTGCCTGCCACCCCGAGTTGCGCCAGCGCGGCTTTCATCCGACCGGCGCCTGCGCGGTGTTCGGCGCCGCGGTCGCGACCGGCAAGCTGCACGGCCTGACGCGGCAGCAATTGTCGGACGCCATAGGGATCGCGGCGTCGAGCTCCGCCGGCCTGTTCGCCTTCGTCAACGGCGGCGCCGACATCAAGCGCCTGCATGCGGGCCACGCCTCGCGCGAAGGCCTGCAGGCGGCGCTGCTCGCCGAGCAGGGCGTCGCGGGTCCGCCCGCCGTGATCGAATCGCGCGACGGCTTCATGCAGGCCTTCGCGTTCGGCCGCATCGACAGGGCGCGTCCCGTCCAGTTGCCGCCGCCCTTCGGCATCACCGACTGCTACATCAAGCCCTATGCGTGCTGTCGCCACATCCAGCCGGCCGTCGAGGCGCTAATCGGGCTGCTCGAGGACGAGAAGATCGCCGCCGACGAGGTGACGCGGATCGACGTCGAGACCTACCGGATCGCCGCAGAGCACGCCCATACGGGCTGGGACGACTATGCGAGCGCGCAGCTCAGCTTCCCCTACCTGATCGGGCTCGCGCTGCGCCTGCGCGGCGTGAAGATGAAATATTTCGAGGACGCGACCCGGCGGGATCCGGCCTTTGGCAAGGTCGCCCGCATGCTTCACGTGACCGCGCCCTCCGAGATCGACCGGCTCTACCCGCAGCTTCGGCCGGCGCGCGTCACCGTGACGACCGCGCGCGGCGCCTTCACGCGCCAGGCCGACGAGGCGCTCGGCTCGCGCATCGCGCCGCTCGGCGACGCCGGGCTGAAGGCCAAGTTCCACGAGCTGGTCGAGCCCGTGCTGGGCGCCGCGCGCGCCGGCGAGCTCGCCGATCGGCTGTGGGAGATCGAGACGGCGGACGACGTGCGGCCGGTGGTGGAGCTGGCGGCGAAACCGTAACGGCGCTCGTCGATCGGCGTCGCTTTCCCGACCGCGAGGGCGCTTGCATCGCCGCGAGACCGCCGGTCATCCGACCACGGTCGCCGGCCGTTGGGTATCCACCACGATCCGAGCCGCGAATGGAACCGGAGCCGGAGCCTGTCGTTGGTGTCCGCGCCCTTAGCTCGGCTGAGCCCGGGGATCCGTGGGGTTTGCCGAAACGATGGCTACCAAGAAAGCGCAGTTGGCGTCCGATGCCCAGGAGCTGAGGCAGCGGGAGAAGGCCGCCCAGGTCTCGGCCCCCGATCAGGCTCGCATGAAGGCCGGCGGGACGAGCGCGTTGACGGTTGGCGTTGTCGTGCTCGCCGGACTGGCGAGCGTGGGCGCCCTCTATGTCGGCAAGGAGCTCTTGATTCCGATCACGCTGGCGCTCGTGCTCAAGCTGTTGCTTCAGCCGGTCATGGATTTCCTGTCCGTGAGATTCCGGATTCCGGCTGCCTTGAGCGCGGTCATGCTGATCATATGCATCTTCGGAACGTCGGTCGTGGTGGCGGTCAGTATTTCGGGGCCTGCCTCGAGCTGGCTCCAGAAGGCTCCCCAGGTCCTTCCCACCCTGAAGGAGAAGCTCGTGCCGCTTCGGCGGCCGATCGACTACCTGCAAGGCGCGTTCAAGGAGCTCGAGGACGCCGCAACCTCGACCAAGGACGCAAACGTACCGACGGTTGCGGTCAAGGATACGGCGGCGGTCGCAAGCAAGCTGACCGGGATCACCCTCATGGTGCTGGGGCGGATCTTCACCACGATGATCGTTCTTTTCTTTTTGCTTGCGGCCGGCGAGCGGCTTTTGCGCGGCCTGATCGAAGTTCTCCCGCGCCTGCGCGACAAGCGGCAGGCGGTCGACATTGCGGTCGAGACGCAGCGCCAGATCGGAGGCTATCTGGTCACCATCACGGTGATGAACACCCTTGTGGGGATCGTCACCGGCCTGGCGATGTGGACTTGCGGGCTGGGCGACCCCGTTCTCTGGGGCGCCACCGCCTTCGCGCTGAATTACATTCCAATTCTCGGACCCGCGACCGGCGTCGGTCTGTTCTTCATCGCCGGCATCGTGGCTTTGGAGTGGCCGTGGCAAGCGCTCATTCCTGCCCTTCTTTATTTGTCGATCCACATCATGGAGGGCGAGATCATCACGCCGATGCTGCTGGCCAAGCGCTTCACCCTCAATCCGGTGCTGGTCATCGTGTCGTTGTTTTTCTGGCACACGCTATGGGGCGTTCCGGGCGCGCTGCTGGCGGTGCCGCTGCTGGCGATGTTCAAGATCCTGTGTGATCGCGTCGAGGCGCTGAAGCCCGCGGGGCATATTATCGGCGCTTAACGCGCCGCCTCGATTGACCATTCTCGGGTATCTTTCGATAGGCGCCCTCGGCGACGCCGAATGCCCCGAAGGCCAGAAACCCGGCGGCCGTCAGCGCGAGGAGCAGCGAGCCGTAGCGCTGCTGCTGGATCACCTGCAGCGCACCCGCGAGCCCTTTGGCTTCCCGCGCGTTCGAGTCGATTGCCGCAAACACGACGAACGCCCCGATCACGATGAACACATAGGCGCGGACCAGAAAGCCCGCGATCCCCAGCGCCGTGACCAGCAGCCGGGGTTTTTCCTTCAGGGCAAGCCTTTTGCCGAACTCGGCGCGAAACCCTGCGACAGCCACCCCGATGCCGGTCCCGACGATCGCCGCTCCGGTCGCGAGCAGAATCCAGAGGCCGAACGACTTGCTCAGCAGCCAAGCCGTCCAGTCGCGCGTGAGCTTGTCGGTGTTTCCGGGTTGATCCCAACCGAAGATCATCGAAACCGAGGCGATCGCGAAGCCGGCATAGAACAGCGCCGCGAAGCCGTAGACCAGCCGTCGCAGCCGCCCGCGCAGGTCCGACCCGCACCGATCCACATCCAGGACGGCTTGCGCCGCCCGCCACAACGCGAAGCAAAGAAGCCCCGAGGCGATCAACGACAGAATGAGATGCCCGAAAGGCTGGTCAAGCAGCGCTCGCCCCGCGTCCTTGCTGTCGACCGTATGCTTTACGGCGCCAACGGCCGCCAGGGCGGCGAAGACGCCCAGGATGATGAATACGAGGCCGCGGGCCACATAACCCACGCGGGCCATGATCCTGAAATAGACAGAACCGGTGGTTTTTTCAGCTCCGTCCAAAACATTGATCCCATGGGAGCCGCACCCGCGGCGCCGGCAGGGATACAACGGCCGAGCCGACGTCGCGTTGCAAACCCCGCGAACTAAAACGTCAGCCGCGAGGCGTCACTTCGCGTTCAGCAGTTCGGCCGCCTTCTTGGCCACCTCGGGCGGCGTCTGATAGACCTCGGCCACCAGCTTCTGGATGGTGGCGCCGTCGACCGGCGTGATCTCGAGCTGCGCCTTCTCGGCGTCGACGAGGAAATCCTTGTCGGTCATGGTGTCCGTGAAGGCCTGGCGCAGCGCCGCCGCGCGATCGGCCGGAATGCCGGGCGGCGCCAGATACGGCCGGCCCATGACCTGGCGGGCGAAGATCAGCTTCAGGATCTGCTTCTGCTCGTCGGTCTTGGCGAGATCGATGATGAGCGGCACATCCGGCGGGTCGGGATGCTTCTGCAGCGCGAGCTGGGCCAGCACGGTCATCTTCTTCTCGTCGAGCCAGACGCGGTGGGTCGACATCACGCTCGACCACGACCAGCCGCAGCGGCCTTTCACCTCGCCGCGCTCCATGGCGAGCACGACGTCGTTGCCGCCCGGGTAGCCGCTCACGATCCGCATCTTGGTGCCGAGCACGCCGTTCATGATGCGCGGGAACTGGTCGGTATCGGCGCTCGACGAGGTGCCGCCGACGGTCATCTCCTTGCCCAGGAGATCCTCGAACTTGGCGATGCCCGAGGTGGCGTTCCACGACACGCAGACGCTGACCTCGTTGTTGGCGCTCCCCAGCCAGGTGAACTTGGTGCCGTCGAACTGGGCGCCTTGCTGCCCGAGGATGGGGTCGAACCCGGTCCCGCGTCCGATCGTGCCGATCACCGAGCCGTCCTTGGCGCCGACCCGGAACAGCCAATTGGCGAGCCTGAGGCTGCCGGCGCCTTCCATGTTCTTCGGGACCACCGTCGGGTTGCCCGGGATGTGCTTGCCGATGTGACGGGCGATCGTGCGGGCATAAAGGTCGTAGCCGCCGCCGACGCTGTAGCCGATGTAGAATTCGACGGTCTTGCCCTTGTAGAAATCGGCCGGGCTCTGGGCGCGGGCCATCGATCCCGGCAGCGCCGTCACCAGGGCCGCCGCCAATACGCACCCACACGCCTTCGACACCATCTTGTCTCTCCTTGAACCTGAACACCGTCAACCAAGCAGGTCGCCGCGGCGGGCTTATGGCACAGATCGGGGGCGATGTGTCACCCCTGCCGGTGCGTCACCATGCCAGGGCCGGGCCGGCCGGGGGCACGGCTTGACGCCTCAGGGCCTTTCGGATGTAACAATCGAACGGGCTCGTTGTAGGCCCGCCGCCATGTGGTGAGACGAAAATTAAGAATTGCGGGCGGCGCCCGTCGCGGCCATCGGGGTAACAGGAAAGTGGCGTCCGTCGGGCGCCGGGGAAGCGTCAGATGCAGCCCGACATGGCGTCCATGGCCTGGCACGCGCTCACGCTCCTGCTGGAGCCGGCGCGGCTCGGCATCCTCTGTATCGGCGTGGTGATCGGCCTCGCGATCGGCGTGCTCCCCGGGCTCAACGGCATCGTCGGCATGGCGATGCTGATCCCCTTCACCTACAACATGGATCCGCACACCGCGATGGCGTTGCTGCTGGGCATGGCGGCGGTGATCACCTCCTCGGATTTCATCACCGCGGTGCTGTTCGGCGTGCCCGGCCATGTGGGGGCGGCCGCGACCGTCATCGATGGCCACGCCATGGCGAAGAACGGCGAGGCGGGTCGCGCCTTCGGGGCCGGATTCGCCTCCTCGCTGGCCGGCGGCCTGGTCGGCGCCGTGGTGCTGGCGCTCAGCATTCCGGTGCTGCGTCCGGTGCTGCTGGCCATCGGCTCGCCTGAGCTTCTCGCCTTCACGCTGTTCGGCCTCTCCATGGTGGCGACCTTGAGCGGCCGTGCGCCCCTCAAGGGCCTCACCGCCGCCGGCCTCGGGCTGATGATCTCGATGATCGGGTCGCGCTCCGAAAGCGGGACGCTGCGCTGGACCTTCGATCTGCTCTATCTCTATGACGGCGTGCCGCTGGTGCCGGCGACGCTCGGCCTGTTCGCCATGCCGGAACTGTGCGAGCTGGCGGTGGCGCGCAAGCGCATCGCCGGCGACAACGCGCGAAACATCAGCATGTCGAGCCAGTGGGAGGGCGTGCGCGACGTGGCGCGCCACTGGTGGCTGGTGCTGCGCTGCGGAATTCTGGGCGTCGGGCTCGGCGCCATCCCGGGCATCGGCTCGGCGGTGATCGACTGGATCGCCTATGGGTATGCGCAGCGCACCGAGAAGAACCCCGAGACCTTCGGGACGGGCGACGTGCGCGGCGTAATCGCGCCGGAAGCCTCCAACAACGCCAAGGAAGGCGGTCACCTGGTTCCCACCATCGCGTTTGGCGTCCCGGCCGGCGCCTCGATGGCGATCCTGCTCGGCGCCTTCCTGATGCACGGGCTCACCCCCGGCCCCGAGATGCTGACCAAGCGGCTCGACGTCACCTATACGATCGTGTGGAGCCTCACCCTGGCGCATGTGATCGGCGCCCTGATCTGCCTGTGCAGCAGCCGCTGGCTCGCCCGGATCTCGACGGTGCGGCCCGAGATCCTGCTGCCGATCGTGCTCGCATTGGTGTTCGTCGCCGCCTATGAGGGCTCGCATGACTGGGGCGACCTGTTCGTGCTGCTCGGCTTCGGGGTCGTCGGCTGGCTCATGAAGCGGCTCGGCTGGCCGCGTCCCCCGATGGTGCTCGGCATCGTGATCGGCGGGATCTTCGAGCGCTATCTTTTCATCTCGACCTCGCTCTACGGCAGCGGCTGGCTGCTGCGCCCGGTGGTGGTCGTGATCCTGTGTCTGGTGGCCTGGGCGCTGTTCAAGCCGTTGTCCGAGATCGTGCTCAACGTGGTGCGCGAGATCCGCGAGGTGAAACGGCATCAGCTGCGCTTCGGCGCCTCGGCCTCCTTCACGCTCGCGGTCATCGCCTTCATCGCGATCGCCGTCCTGCTGTCGTCCGGCTGGCCGGCGGCCGCCAAGCCGGTGCCGCTCACCGCCTGCTACATGGCGCTCACCGCCGCAGCGCTCAACCTGATCAACGAGCTGTTCGGCAAGGAGCAGTCGGCCGCCACCCGCGGCAATGTCGACGGCGGCGTCGCGGTCAAGAATATCGACCTCGGCGTCACGCCCGAGGCGGCCCGCCGCCAGGCCACGCTCTATTTTGCCTGGCTGGCCGCGTTCCTGCTGGCGATCTGGCTGATCGGCTTCCTGCCCGCGATCGCGATTTTCGTCTTCGCCTATATGTGCTTCGGTTTCGGCGAATCGCCCGTCCATTCGGCCGGCTTCGCGGCGGCGACGGTGCTCTTGTGCTGGGGGCTGTTCGATCGCGTCCTGGCGGTCCATTGGCCGCAGTCGCTGCTGGGCGACCTGTGGCCGGGATTGCGCGCGGCGGTCGGCTTTATTTGATCGCCCGACCTGATATACCGGCCATTGATTTCTTGGTAGAGCATTTTCCGGCGAAGCGGGCGCCGGTTCGCCGTCGAAAATGCGACCAAAAAATATGGTGGGGCGACCGCCAGGCAGGAGCAATGCAGGTATGACAGGACTCTACGAACGCACCCCGGGGCAGGGCCACAACCAGCCGCCGACCGAGGACAAGGAAGGCAAGTGGGAGCGCTGGTCGAAAAAGCGCGTCTTCGTGCGGGCGCTCGAAGGCACCTATAGCGACGTCTACAAGGGCCTCTTGGAGCAGCCGCGCGTCTATTCCTCGCGCCATCATCCCTGGAAGGGCGGCCCGGCGCTCTACGGCAAGCACGTCATCGCCCCCGGCGCCGCCAACATCACGCAGTCGATCGAGACCCATATCGAGGTCTACGCGCCCGGCGCCTACGGGCAGAAGCACGGCCACCTCAACAGCGCGGTCTTCTACGTCCTCAAGGGCCGCGGCCACGACGTCCATGACGGCCGGCACATCGAGTGGAAGGCGGGCGACGTCATGATCGTGGAATGCGGCTGCGTGCATCAGCATTTCAACGACGATCCCGACAACGAGGCGATCCTGCTGGTGTTCAAGGCGAAGCCGCTGTTCCTGTTCATGCACCTCTTGTTCCAGAAGATCGTCTCCTATCCGCCCAACGAGGCGACGCCCGGCCACGAGGACTTCCGGCCGCCGAAGGATTTGTAGTCGCCGGGAATGTGACCCTTGATGCAACGCAATGACCCCTCCGCCGTCATTGCCCGCGAAAGCGGGCAATCCAGTTCTCGCCCCACGGGCCGAGCTGAAGGGCTGGATTCCCCGCTTTCGCGGGGAATGACGAATCGGAATTCTGGAGAACCGACATGAGCAAGATTCTGGACGAGCGCGATTTCGCGCATGTGGGCGACAAGACCGCGAGCATCCGCGCCGACGACGTCGCGGCTTCGGCCGCCTTCCGCAAGATGTACGAGACGCTGCCCAACGTGGTGAGCGCCGAGGACATGCCGTGGGAAAAATCGGCCGACGGCCTGATCAAGCATCTCGTGCATCACAAGATGAACACGCGCGAGCGCTGCGTCGAGGCCTATATGCAGTTCCTCAAGCCGGGGGAGCGCTCGGGCAAGCACCGCCACATGTGGGAGGAGGTGCTGTTCGTGGTCGAAGGCTCGGGCTACGACCTGCACTGGGACCTCAAATTCGACTGCATCGACGCCTTCGAGTGGGAATGGAGCGATGAGCCGAAGAAGCACGAGTGGCAGCGCGGCGACTTCATCTATGTGCCGCCCTTCACGATCCACCAGCACTTCAACGCCGACCCCAAGACCGAGGCGCGGCTGATCGTGATCTCGAACCGCATGGTCAAGGAAATGGGCTTCGACTGGTTCGACCAGATCGAGAACGCGCCCGAATCTTGACTCTCGGAGCCTCATGGCGAGGAGCGGCGCGCAGCGCCGCGTCTCGAACCAGGAGGTGGGCACGCAAAGCGAGGCGAGCGGGCACCAGGTTTTGAACAATGCTTGATAAGGCGAACAAAACAGCCACGTCGGCGCACGAGACCGCCGGCCCGCCGCAGGATTTCCAGCAGCACCTCGCGCGGCTCGAGGCGCGCGGCCTGCTGACGCGCATCGACCGGCCGATCAACAAGGACACCGAGCTGCATCCGCTGGCGCGCTGGCAGTTCCAGGGCGGGCTGGCGGAGAGCGAGCGCCGCGCCTTCCTGTTCACCCACGTGGTCGACTCGGCCGGCCGCCGCTACGACATGCCGGTCGCGGTCGGCGCGCTCGCGGCCTCCGCCGATATCTACGCGGTCGGCATGGGGCGCCCGGTCGAGGAGATCGGCGCCGCCTGGACCGACGCGATCGCGCATCCGATCCCGCCCGTGCGCGTCACCTCGCCGCCGTGCCAGGAGGTCGTCGTCACGGGCGACGCCCTGCGGGGGCCGGGCCGCGGCCTCATGGCGCTGCCGGTGCCGGTCTCGACACCGGGCTTCGATGCCGCGCCCTATCTCACGGCGACTCTCGCCGTCACCCACGACCCCGAAACCGGCGTGCGCAACATGGGCACCTACCGGGCCCAGCTCAAGGCGAGCGACCGGCTCGGGGTGCGCATGGCGGCGCGGATCGGCGGCGCCGGCGGCTATCAGCACTGGCTCAAGCATCGCAAGCGCAAGACCCCGATGCCCTGCGCGATCGTGATCGGCGCGGCCCCGGTGGTGGTGTTCACCGGCCCGCAGAAGCTCGCGCTCGACGTCGACGAGATGGGGGTCGCCGGCGCGCTCGCGGGCGCGCCGATCCGCACCGCCAAATGCGTCACCATCGACTGCGAGGTCCCGGCCGACGCCGAGATCGTGATCGAGGGGCTGATCGACCCGGAACTGCTGGAGCCCGAGGGCCCGTTCGGCGAGAGCCACGGCCATGTGGCGCTCGAGGATTTCAACATGTCGATGCAGGTGACCGCGATCACCCACAAGCGGGCGCCGGTCTTCGTGTCGATCATCAGCCAGGTCACGCCGAGCGAATCGAGCGTGATCAAGCGCGTCGCCTATGAGCCCGTGTTCCTGTCGCATCTGCGCGACCAGCTCTCGATCAAGGGCATCAAGCGCGTCGTGCTGCACGAGCCGCTCACCAATATCCGGCCGGTGATCTTTCTGCAGTTCGCCCCCGGCGTGCCGCGTACCGAGGTGTGGCGCGGCCTGCAAGGCGCCGCCACGCTCAAGGCGGATTGCGGCAAGATCGTCATCGCGGTCAGCGACGACATCGACCCGACCAACACCGACGCCGTGTTCTGGTCGCTCGCCTACCGGGCGAACCTGGGCGAGGACCTCCACGTCACGCCCTATCGCTCGGGCGGCCACGGCCCGAAACCGGAGGGCGGCCGCAAGGGCGACTCGACGCTGATGATCGACGCGACCCTCAAGGGGCCGATGCCGCCCTTGGCGCTGCCGGCCCGCGACTTCATGGAAAAGGCGCGCGCCATCTGGGAGGAGCTCGGCCTGCCGCGGCTCGCCCCGCAACCGCCCTGGCACGGCTATTCGCTCGGCGACTGGGACGCGGCCTGGGACACCTACGCGCGACGCGCGACCGAGGGTGCCTGGGCGCAGAGCGGTATCGACACGTTCGCGCGCCGCCGCGGCGGCCTCACGCCGGAGACCCCCGTGCGCGAGGTGGAGAAGAAAGCGAAGACGTAGGCGTCATTCATTTCTCGCCGTCATGCCCGCGAAAGCGGGCATCCAGTACGCCCAGAGAATGCGATTGGCGCACCGTATTGCCCACCCTTTTGTTCCGTGATTACTGGATCGCCCGCTTTCGCGGGCGATGACGTCTGTATTTGAGATAGGCATG
>Ga0137359_10005130_pt1 | contig 10779 bp, 9 predicted proteins | sample Mad1_40_16metaG_FD_108281 | JGI IMG/M metagenome (GOLD analysis project Ga0137359, IMG submission 108281) | Vadose zone soil microbial communities from Angelo Coast Range Reserve, California, USA - Mad1_40_16 metaG | ecosystem: Environmental > Terrestrial > Soil > Vadose zone | place: USA... | reverse complement strand
TCAGGTAAACTCGTCTGAAGGGAGCCGGTGGCAACGGTGATCGCGGACAGTCATCCATCGACAATTAAGAGCCGGCAAAAAGTCTATCCGCGTTGAATTACTTGGATTATACTTACCTTAGCAGGAAAGCAGATGGATACATTGACACAGCTTCAGCAGAATCGGCGCATCATCCATGACCTGACTCTGTCCACGTTGGCAAGAATCTCCAGTCTCTTTTCGCGTCTCGCCTATTTGGCTTCCCTGCGTGATCTTTCCACAAATGTGTATGAGCACCCCGGCCTTAGCGCGGTTTATCCGCAGGAAGCCGTACGGCAAGCTCTCGAACAGTGTCATCAGGAGCTTTTCGAGCGAATTTTGGAGACACCTTTGGTGGTGCAGGAGGAAGATCTGCGCGTGCACCTCCGCACATTGCCAAACGGCGCGCGCAGCGCTGCCGCGCAGTGGCGCAGGCTGGAAGCCTATCGTGCCTTGTTGCCCGCTGGCTCTCCGGACTATCTGAAAGAGCTTTTTTGCTCAAATGTGCGCGCAATTCTGGAAATTCTTGAGAAAGAGCCTTCCGCCGGCCAGATAGCCAGGTGACCACGCCCACCACTTACCTGACGATTCCCCCGCCAGCCTGACGTGTCAGAATGTAGTTTATTCATGACACTCTGTCTGAACTTTTCAGCACTGCCCCAACCCCGGCGACTGAACAGCGAATCTGCTATCCTGAAAACGTTATGCCTTTTCCGCTTCCACCTCCCCGCCGCCTGGTCGCGCTCCTCACTGTCATCCTTATGGGCCTTGGCGCGGCCTTCGGGTCTTTTACCCTCGCGCAGCAGACCACGGCTCCTGCCACGGCGGCGAGCCCGACAGTCAGGCCCAGCGCCGCTGATTTTGCTGCCGCAGCCGACGAGGTACTCGCGCAAATGAGTGAGATCACTGGCCTGGCCCTGCGCAGCCCGCTGAAGAAGAGCCTACGCTCGCGCGAGCAGATTCGAGCTCACGTTATTCAGGAGATGAACGAAGACAAGAATACGGCGGAGCGTTATGCAAGCGCGAGAAGTGCCGAGGCCTTTGGCTTGCTCCCCAAAGGGTTCGACCTGGATTCCTTCATGATCGATCTCCTTACCGAGCAGATCGCCGGTCTATACGACCCAAAAGCTCACGAATTCTACGTGGCTGACTGGATTCCCATCGATGACCAGCGCAGGGTCATGGCCCATGAACTGACGCACGCGCTTGAGGACCAGCATTTTCAAATTGAAGCATGGGAAAAAGCAGCGCGCCCGAACGACGACGGCGAATTGGCGCGCGAATCGGTCCTGGAAGGCAGTGCCATGGTCGCCATGATGGAATATCTGCTACAGGAAAGCGGGCGGTCGCTGAAAGACCTGCCTGACATCGACCCCGCTATGCTCGTTGGAGACATGGACGAAACCCCGACGCTGAAGAAGGCGCCGCCATTTATCAAGGATGCCCTGATTTTTCCTTATTTGGATGGTATGACTTTTTCTGCGGCTGTTCTGAAGCCGTCCGGTTGGGCGGCTCTTCCTGGCATCTTCGCCAAGCCCCCGGTTTCAACGCAGCAAATCATGCATCCTTCACTCTACAATTCCGGCAAGGTACCCTCGCCGCTTTCGCTGCCCTCTCTGGAGAAAACTCTAGGTCTGGATTGGGTGAAGCTGGAAGAAAATTCCATGGGCGAATTCGGCTGGAAGGAAGTGCTCAAGCAATTCCTGGGCGAGGCGCGAGCCAAGCCCTTGTCGGCGGCATGGGATGGTGATCGATACGCCGTTTACGAGCAAAAGCAAACGAAGCACCTCTTGCTGATAACGCGCGAACGACTGGCCTCTCGAGAGCAAGCCGAGCGCTTCTTCGCGCAGTATTCCGAAGCGCTGGAGAAAAAGCACGAACAGCGCAACAATCTTTTTCGCAAACCCGACTTCTTTTCTTTCGACACGCAGGACGGCGGCGTGTTTCTCCGCTGTGTTGAAAACGAGTGCGTTACGCTGGAAGGTGGAGATCGCGCGCTATTCCTCAAATTTAATAAAGAATTGCAGTGGCCGCCCCTGCCGGAGCAACCGAAAGTACTCGCTAAGGAGGTCGAGGAAATCGCGACGCGGACGGGAGACGGCATGACCTCCCGTGGACCTTTAAGCGGGCAGCTTTCTCAAGGCAGGCATTTCGCTCCGACTCTCTAGAGGCAGGGTGGGACGCGTTCCACTCTCCAATTCCATTCGTGTTTCCAGCCGCGTAATACGAGCTACTAGACGCTGCTCCGTGCGTGCGCTGCCGTGAGCTCCGTGCTTGTGAAGAAAAAGTGCTCGGGCGCGTCGCACCTTCGCAAGCCCTAGCTGTGCAAACTCCAGAGCGCGTTGAAAATCCTTCCTCTTCCGCTCGTAATAGACGGCGAGTTGCTCGCAAGCGTGCACGCCATTGCGCTCATCTTTCACCAATTGGTGCCACAAGGCCGCGGCCTTCTCGTGCTCGCCGCGGCGCTTCGCCAGGAGTGCCAGCTCGCGGCGCGCTTGTCCGTCATATTCCTTGGGCAGACCGAGATCGATTGCTTGCGTGCAGGCAGAGTGTGCCCGTTGAGGATCGCCGCGCCGCTGCAAAAAACGCGAAAGACCGAACAAGTCCAGGCTCTCCACCTCAGAGTCGTTGTTGGATGTCAACAACGCGTCGATCTTGCCGACCAACGCGGCCAGCCCGCGTAAATCCATCTGGTTGTGTCGGACGACCGCGGCCAGTGGCTCCGCCGGTCCACCGCGCAAATAATCAAAATAATGCTGGGGAATCAGCGCGGCCAGCACGTCGTCTTGGCGGTGCCAGCCTAGCCTCGCCGCATCAAGTACATGCCGTTCCAATTCCACCAGCCGCACCGAGCCGAGCCGGAGCTTCCACAAGGCTCGCGCAGGATGCAATAGATCGAGATGCGCTGCCAGGCGAGGCACGGGGATGGAGCGCGTCATCGTGAAGCGGTTTTCGAGCAGAGGCCAGTCGAACGCCTTGCCATTGAAGGTGACCAGCACCGGCCGCTCGGCAATGCGTGAGGCAACTTCGTGCAAGATCGCATGCTCGTCGCCGAAATCGCGCATGAAAAATTGCTCAACTTGCAGCGCACCGGCATCCCACCACGCCACGCCAATCAGGAACGCATAGGTGCCCGTGCCACCTGCCAAGCCTGTGGTTTCGGTATCGAGAAAAAGCCATTTCGATGGGTCCGCCATCGCGGCCCGCGTGCGTCTGCAAAGTGCTTCGTCTCGATTCCGCGAGAGCAGTTCGAGACTCACCTCTGAAAATTCCGCTAACTCTGGAGATGAGAACCAATTGCGGACTAAGACGTGTTGTCCGTATTGGTTTGTGGCGATTCCGGCACCGAGCAGGCGGGACAAAGAATCCTCAGCATGGGGCGCGCGGAGCAGCTCCGCACCGGATGGCCTGAGCCGCGCCGGTTTCAAAGCGGCAATTCTGGAGAATTTATCCGTGAGTGCCGCCATCACGCACACAACCGATCGAGTATGGCCAGAGCAGCCTCTTTAGCGCGCGGCGCCAGATCTCCGGTAGGGCCGACGCACGACGGGCATCCCTGTTCGCATCCACACGCCGCGATGAGTTCCCGCGTTTTCTGCACGAGCAACTCATGAGCGCGGAAGAGCGGCTCGGAGAAGCCGATTCCGCCGGGGTAAGCGTCGAAGAGATACAAGTTGGGCTCAAAGAACTCCTTCGCGTTCGCGCCAACTGCGTCTTCCAAGCGAGCCAGGGACACCGCCTCGGCCTCCAATGCATCCGGCGGGCGTTCCCCGATAGCGGTGCCCAAGTCGCGGCAATCGCACATCAGCAGAAGCGTCGCTACCGATTCCAGCGCGTGCAGCAGCCCGAACATTCCGCTCTGCCTCTCGCTGACCGTAAAGGGAAGCGATTCCAGCAGCGGCCGCTCCAGCGTGATCCAGTATGAAGTGGTATGCATTTCGTTTTCCGGCAGCTCCAGCTTTCCCGCGCCGACATTTTCATTCGTGAAAAACTTGATCTTCTTGAAGCCAACGACTTGCGAGCGCACGAGAACATCGCCATGCGAGTGAGAGGAGCCCGAGCCGCGCTCCGTGGCAGCGATTTCCAGCACGCGCACTTGCGTGTAGCGGATGGCGTCGGTGTAATAATCGGCATCCACGCGCCTCACGTACGCCTTCCGCTCCTTGAAGTCCAGATGCTCGACGTGATACTGCTCGCCGCCGTGCAGATAAATCGCTTTCTCGTGTACGGTCGTCAGAACGCTTGAGAAGTCTACTTCGCCGATGACGTTCGGCTCGCCGGTGATATCAATAATCACGAAATTGTCGCTGGTCACCGAGCGCAGGCTAACTGTGTCAGCCGGATACGCCTCATGCGTCCAGTGATAATGATCGCCCGCCCGATGCAGAAAGCCTGCCTCAGCGAGCCGCGCGCAGAGATCTGGCACGTCCACATCGCCGAAGCGCTCTTCGGGTGCGATCGGCAGCTCAAATGCCGCGCACTTCAGGTGATTCACCAAAATTTCCAGATTATCCGGCTGGATGAACGCGTGCTCCGGCGTGCTGCCAAAAAAATAGTCCGGATTCCGCACCATGAATTGGTCGAGCGGCGCGGAAGAAGCCACCAGCACGGCGCAGGAACTTCCGCTCCGGCGCCCGGCCCGTCCCGCGCGCTGCCAGGTCGCGGCAATTGTCCCTGGATATCCAGCCATCACCACGGCATCCAGCGAGCCGACGTCGATGCCCAGCTCCAGCGCGCTGGTTGAAACCACGCCGCGAATCCGCGCGTCGCGCAGCCCGCGCTCGATTTCGCGGCGCTCGTTCGGCAGATAACCGCCGCGATAGCCGCGAATCGTTTCCGGCTTGCCGGGCGGGTGCGGATTGGCTTGCTGCAAGTACGTCAGAAGCAGTTCCGTGTGCAGTCGCGAATTGGCAAACACGATGGTCTGCAATTCGTGCTTCAGAAATTCTTGAGCCACACGCGCTGATTCGTTGATATAGCTGCGGCGAATACCGAGCGCGCGATTCACCACCGGCGGATTATAGAAAACGAACGTTTTCTCCGCGGCTGGCGCGCCATTCGCGTTGAGCACCTCCACGTCTGCTTCCAAGAGCCGCGAAGCCAATTCTCCAGGATTCGCGATTGTCGCCGACGAGCAGATGAATTGCGGCTCGCGCCCATAAAATCGCGCAATGCGCCGCAGCCTGCGCAGCACGTTGCACAAGTGGCTGCCAAAGACTCCGCGATACGTGTGCAGCTCATCGATCACGATGAAGCGCAAATTCTCGAAGAGTCGGGTCCACCGTGTGTGGTGCGGCAAGATCCCGGTGTGCAGCATGTCCGGATTGGTGAGCACGATGTGCCCCTTTTCGCGGATGGCTTTGCGCGCGTCGCTCGGCGTGTCGCCGTCATAGGTAAAAACGCCGAAGCGATTGTCGAGCCGCTGATTTAAGTCATGCAACTCGGCAAGTTGATCTTGGGCAAGCGCCTTGGTAGGGAAGAGATACACGGCGCGGTTGTCGGAGCTTTCCAGGATTGCGTTCAGGACTGGCAAGTTGTAGCAGAGCGTCTTCCCGGAAGCCGTCGGCGTGACAATGACCACGTTCTTGCCGGCGTGGACCGCTTCGGCCGCAGCAGCTTGGTGGCTGTAGAGTTGGCGAATACCCTTACCGGCGTAAGCCGCTCTCAGATCGATATGCGCCCAGGCAGGGAACTCCGCCCACTGCGCCTCTCGGGCAGGGAAGTGACGAACCGCGGTAAGGATTTCGCCACGAGCATCGCGAGCGGCGAGCACATCCAGCACTTGGTGCACGCGAGTGATTGCTGTCGATCCCCGCGATAGTGCAGAGCCATCGGAGCTCGCTTCTTCCGATGTGCCAGCCCTCCGAACCGCTAACGATTCCGACATACCAGTCTCCGATGATTCGCCTTTTATTCGCCAAAGGCTAACACGCGGTTTTCGCACGCGCAACAGCGTTCTCGGTGTCCTTATCGGAAAGTAGAACTTGGCTGTATGGAGGGTCGGCCATGCACCAAATGGCTAGCGGAAGAGGCTTTCCAACTGGACGCGTTCGTTCGTTTTAACGTCGCGATACTTCACGATAATGGGAGTGTATAGAGACAGGTTCCAGCGTTGGCCCACCGGGTGCGTAATTGCGCGAGAGCCAGGCACGACCACAGCTTCTTCGGGAATCATAAGCGGGCAGCCGTCCGTCGCCGAATAAATTTGTTCGCGCACCAGATCATATACGGCCGTCGAGCCATTCAATATCACACCGCTGCCGAGCACGGCACGGCGCTTTACAACGACGCCCTCGTACACGCCGCAATTTCCCCCGACCATCACCTCATCCTCAATAATCACCGGCATCGCCCCGATAGGCTCGAGAACGCCGCCAATTTGCGCTCCCGCGGATATGTGGCAATTCCGCCCGACTTGCGCGCAGCTTCCGATCAATGCGTGTGAGTCGACCATGGTGCCATCATCAACGTACGCGCCCGCATTGATGAACATGGGCGGCATGCACGTGACGCCGCGCCCGACGTACGAGCCGTCGCGAATGCTGGACCCGCCGGGAACTATTCGCACCTGGCTTGCAAGGTTGACGTCTTTGGGCGGATAAGTGTCCTTGTCGAAAAACGGTTGTCGCTCGCGGTCGACAGACATATCGACCAGCTTGCCCATGCGAAATCCGAGCAGGATGCCTTTCTTTACCCACGGATTTATGCGCCATCCCGTCTTCGATCCTGTGTCGGGCTCCGCCGCACGCACCTCGCCGCGATTCAGCGCAGCCTTGAAGGCGTCGAAGGTGCGCCGGTGTTCTTCCGTGTACTGCGATGGCGGGCAGTCAAATAGTTGTTCAATCTCCGACGGCAGCATAGGTTTTCTCAATTAGCCCGAGCGTTTCCAGAACAGCCTCAATTCGCCCCAAGGCGCCCGCGCCCGGCGCCACCAATGGAAGGCGCCAGACCGCTTGCAGCAAACCCATCTTTGCCATGGCTGCCTTCACCGGAATGGGATTGGACTCCACGAAGTTTACCTCCATCAGCGGAAGATACCGCGTGTGGAGTTGTCGAGCGGCTGAAAAATCATTTTCCAGCGCAAAATTGCAGAGCTGCGCCATTTCCGCGGGGATTTCGTTCGACGCCACGGAAATCACGCCGCGCCCGCCGAGCGCGAAAAGCGGCAAAGTGATTGCGTCATCGCCGGAAAGAATCACGAAATGTTCCGGCACCTGGGCGGCAATAGAAGCCATCTGTGAAATGTTTCCCGAAGCCTCTTTGATGCCCACAATCGTATCGATCGCCGAGAGCCGCTTCACCGTGGCCGGCTCGATATTCACTCCGGTGCGGCCCGGCACGTTATAAAGCAAGATCGGCAGCGAAACCGCGCCGGCAATAAAACGAAAATGTTGGTACAGACCTTCCTGCGTGGGCTTGTTGTAATACGGCGCGACGGAGAGAATGCCGTCAACTCCCATGGCTTGGTACTCGCGCGCGGCACGCGCCACCTCAGCGGTGTCGTAACCTCCCGCGCCGGCCACCACCGGCACCTTGCCGTGCGCTTCCTCCAGCGTGATTTCCACTACCCGCCGGCGCTCCTCGTGCGTCAGCGTCGGGCTTTCTCCTGTCGTTCCGCAGGGCACCAGAAAATGGACCCCGGCCTCGACTTGCCGTCGGACTAGCCGGCGCAATGCCGCTTCGTCGAGCGAGAAGTCATTCTGAAATGGAGTAACTAGTGCCGTTCCGCAACCTGTGAACATGATGTGTCTCCTTATCGATCCTCTGCGTTTTCAATCCATGGTCTGTCAGCCACCGCGGACTCAGCCCAGTTCATCTACGATTTCCCGAAATTCGAAGACCCCGTTTTTCCCCAGAATCCAGCGTGCCGCCCGCAGAGCGCCGCGTGCAAATCCCTCGCGGTTTCTGGCCGTGTGGCGGATGGTGATCGTGTCGGCGCTGGAATCGAAGCCGATTTCGTGCGTGCCGGGATGGGCGCCCGCGCGATTCGCGCTTAGATTGATCGCGCGTTCGAATCCTGCTTGCTTCATCTCTTCGGCGACGGCCAACAACGTTCCGGAGGGCGCGTCGCGCTTCATGGAGTGATGGATCTCCCAACCCCACGCTTCGTACTCGTTTTCCGCGGCAAAGGCCTTGGCCGCCCGCGCGAGGATTTGCCGGAAGCGGTAGACGCCGACTGAAAAGTTCGGACTCCACACCAGAGCGCCGCCGTTCGATTGAACGGCTTCGCGCACGCAATCCAACTCCTGAAACCATCCGGTCGTGCCCGCCACTACCGGAATGCCCAGCGCTGCAAGCTGCCGAATATTCTGGACAGCTGCCGAAGGCGTGGAAAATTCCACGGCCGCGTCGATTCCACGAAGATTTTCGCTGGTGAGCGCTGCGCCGCGAGAATTCGTGCCGCTGTTTAGCGCTAACCGGACATCGAAGCCATATTCGGGCGCGAGCTGTTCGATCAAACGCCCCATCTTTCCGTGTCCAACAATCGCGAGTCCGCGTGTCATTGGACTTTCCCCGGCGCTTCAGTACGCGATGCGAGCAGCCGCTTGACCATGTTTGTGTAGATCGGCACGGCGTCCTGCAGCTCTCGCTTTGAAATGCGCTCCTCGGCCGTGTGCGCCAAGTGAATACTGCCCGGCCCAATTAGAAACGGAGTGCCCCATGTTTCCTGCAATGTCGGCACGTCCGTTGTGAACGCCACTACAGTGGTCGGCAATCCATCGAATGCGGAAAAGTGAAACAACGGCGTATGCAAGACTTCGCGGACTTCCACTCGTCCGGCGACTGCGTTTTGAACGGCCTCTCGCACCGGAGCCGCGTCGCCCACCAGCCGAAACATGATTTCAGCGCGGGCCTCGTCAGCAATGACGTTCGGCGCCCTCCCGCCGGAAATCGTCCCAATATTCAAGGTGCTCTTCCCAAGTGATGAATCCTCGGGCAAAGCAAGGCGCCGGATGTCCTCCAGCACATCCAGCAACGCATCGATTGCCGAGCGTCCCAGCTCCGGATATCCCGAATGGGCCAGGCGGCCCTTCGCCACCAGCTCGAAGCGCAGCGCACCCTTGGATCCCAGGCATAACTTGTTTTCCGTAGGCTCGCCATTGATCAGATAGCGGGAGCCGCGCGGCGTCTTCGCCGCCGCGCACGCACCCGCGCTGTTTCGTTCTTCGCCGACCACGAACAGAAGGCCCAGATCCGAAATGCCCTCAGCGAGAAGTTTCTCGACGGCGAAGATCATGGCCGCGATGATGCCCTTGGCGTCGCATGACCCTCGTCCCCACACAAATTCATCATCTTCGCGCGAGGGGAAAAAGGGCGGCACGGTATCCATGTGCGTCGAGAGCGTGACGATCGGCGTGCCCCAACTCGCAAAAACGTTAAAGCGGCGCGCTTCGACCTCCATGCGTTCGACACGACCGCCGTATTTCGCGGCGAGCGGAGAAAGATGGCGAAACAGGAATTCGCCAGCTAAGGCTTCGTTGTTTGTCACCGATTCGATGTCAACGAGCGCGCGCGTAAGCTCGAACAGGTCCATAAGCGCTTTCTGGAATGGAACGAAAGAGAAGGGAAGAACCGAAGAAAAGCTCGGGGCTGTCACTCCTCGATAGCGCTCCATCCGCATTACTTCGTAACGGATGACAGTGGACAGGTCTTAGGCCTGGCCCCCAGCCGCTTCGGCAATCAGCTGCCGCGGCGACTTCGGCGGATCAACCGCAATTCCCCTTTCGCACGGGCCTCCGAAGCTGATCGGAAAAGCAGGCCCCGCTACTAATGGGATCCGCACCTCTACCAAGTACTCATCAAAAATAACGGAGGCGCCTGAGAAAGTCAATCTTTGCAAGCATTTACGGAACGCATTCCATGTATCTGTTTTTTGGTACCTCATCCAGATTGACGCGGAGCAACACCTTGGTTAAGCTCGGGCTTCGTCAAATGTCCGCTTTGAATCATCTCCGGGCGCATCGGCATCATCATCATAACGGCCACATGCCGCGCCCGTTGAGCTGTACCTAGCAATCAGCTAGAAAACGCACTCATCGGCCCGCTGGCGCATCAAGCCCAGCGGGTTTTTTGTTTTTGGGCTCGAGGTTTCGGAGGAAGCACGTGGAAATCGCATTCGAAAAGAGCGGTGGACTGGTGCCCGCGATTATTCAGGACGGCCGCACCGGCGATGTCTTGATGCTCGGTTTCATGAACGCGGAGGCGCTCGCGGAGACGCAGCGAACGCGCGAGGCGGTCTTTTTCAGTCGCTCCCGCAACCGTTTGTGGAAGAAAGGGGAATCGAGCGGCCACGTCCTGCGCGTGTTGGAAATGCGCGTCGATTGCGATGCGGACGCAGTGCTCTTGCGTGTCGAGCCGTTGGGACCCGGCGTTTGCCACGAAGGCTATCGCAGTTGCTTCTTCCGGCAGGTCGAAGAAAACGGGAGCGTCCGCACCGTCGAGGAACGCACATTTGATCCGGGCAAAGTCTACGCTCCGGGGGCAGAGCGATGAGCCGCTTGAAGCTAGGAATCCCCAAAGGCAGCTTGCAAGAAGCAACCTTGGAGCTTTTCGCTCGGGCCGGCTGGAAGATCACCATTAGCTCGCGAAGCTACGTGCCCACCATCGATGATCCGGAGATCGAGTGCCTGCTTGTGCGTGCGCAGGAAATGGCACGCTACGTGGAGACCGGCGCGCTGGATGCGGGAATTACCGGACACGACTGGGTCGTAGAAACCGGCTCGGATGTCGAGGAACTCGCCGAACTCGTATACGCCAAGC
>Ga0137359_10005129_pt1 | contig 10779 bp, 14 predicted proteins | sample Mad1_40_16metaG_FD_108281 | JGI IMG/M metagenome (GOLD analysis project Ga0137359, IMG submission 108281) | Vadose zone soil microbial communities from Angelo Coast Range Reserve, California, USA - Mad1_40_16 metaG | ecosystem: Environmental > Terrestrial > Soil > Vadose zone | place: USA... | reverse complement strand
GTCTGAATGGTGGACCACTGCGATTCGGGATGCTGCGCGACCTGGTTCGCGGGTTGGGAGAAGACCTTGGAGTCGGCCGAAACGATACCGACGGCACAAGAAATGCCGATAAGCCATCTAGCGCGTTTCATATCAGCCACCACCTAGCGAGTTTCATCTGGGATTCCCCAGATGAACACCGAATTTGAGGCGCATCGTAGCGATTTTCCGGGCTTCCCGGAAGGGCCGTTCGTGTTGGTGGCCGGTCGCCTGCAATCCGAGCCCGACCTGGCGTTGTCGGCGCCGAAGTGTCTGGTTTTGCTTCGCATCTGGGCGTACTTCCCCCGTCAGGTGTCCTTGAACGCATGACCATTGGCTGCCTCACGCTGGCGCGGGCGGCGGCTTCGGCCGCAGTTCTGCAATCAGCCGCAAAATCTCCTGGAACATTCGTCGAGGGATTGCGACCTCGGCCATCTGGAAGGCGATGTAGCGGCCATGGCTCACGACCTTCGCGCCGATCTTGATCAGCTTGTCCTTCAAACTTGTCAGTGACCAGTCCTTGATCGGCTCCGGTGTCGCCAGCGTGCGCAGGAAATTGCCTAGATTGTAGGCGAGCGCATGAAGCTGCAGGCGCACCGCGTTGGCAGCGAACGTCCGGCATGACAGTCGTGTCCACTTGATCGCGCCCTTGCCTTCCTTGATCCACTGCTCGGCCGTGCCGCGCTTGTTGTAGAAGGCGACGACCCGCTCAGCCGGGCGGCTCATGTTGGTGACGATGAAGCCGATCCGGGGATAAAGCTCGCCCGGATGCCACTCGACCTTGGCTACCACCCGGCGCGGCTTGGTCCAGCTTGCCGCCTGATAGCTGAAGTTGGCGTAGTACCGACGCACCTCGTGCGGCGGTCGCCCGACCGGACGCTTGAGCAGATAGCCGATCCTGTTCTGCAGCACCGGGTTGGCGGGCAGACGGATCGCATACTTGATCCGCTCGGCTTCGAGGTACTCGTAGACGCCCGGCATCGCGAAAGCGGCATCGGCCCGGAAATAGATGCGCGAGACTTTGCCCAAGTAGCGGTTCACGACGGGCTTGAGCACACGCTGCCAGCCATCCGCGCTGCGCACATTGCCGGGACGCAACGCGCAGCGTTCCAAGTCGCCGAATTGCTTGAAGATGAACAACGGATGATAGCAGGTGCATTCGTAATGGCCGTTCCAGACGCTGTTCTCCTGCTCGCCATGGGTCGGGCTCACGCTCGAATCCATGTCGAGCACGATGCCACGCGGCGGTCGTGGGCCGTGCACAAGATCGATCCACTGACCGGACAAGTCGGCAAGCGCAGAGAGGTTCTTGTCTGCCGCAAGCCACCGCGTCTCAAAGCGTCCCATCTGGCTCGGCGAAGCTGCGCAGCCCTGAGCTGCCTTGCCGCCGACGATCCAGCGCATCGCCGGATCATGACGCAAGCGCTCGGCGTCGTTCACGTCTTCGTATCCGGCAAGCCGACCGAACACAGACTGCCGCAACATCCCGATCAGATCATGGCGACCGTTCCTGCCGGTACGGGCGTCAGCGAGCAGATCACCCGCCATCGCGGTCAGCCCAAGTGCATCGTCGAGTTCGCGATAGGCAAGCAGCCCGGCATCCGATGTCACCACGGGGCCGCGAAACTGGAGCATCAGGCGGCGGTCAAAATCGAGCCGAAGAGCCCCCGAATCCGATTCACCCGCCGGGTGCATCATGACAGCCTCGCTGCTGGTCGCTATATCTGAATCGCGTGAGCTACGCCGAAAATCGCTGTGTCATCCGGGGAATGCGGGGTCAGTCGTCGATGCGTTCGTCAACGCGCTTCTTCCGCCAGACATGCAGTACCCTTATGGACGGCAGGCGGCGGTCGCGAACGCACGCGCGACCAATTTACCGATGGGCCAAAGATACCGGCCACCTCGAAATAACGGGAGGAATGGGGCAATCCGATTCGCTGGCATCGTCACGTCGGCCCGACGTGCCGGCCGGTGCATTGCGGGCCGCAACGGGCGCCACGGACTTGACCGAGAAAATCGGGTCGGCTTGAGGGAAATTTGCCGGGTCTCGCGACGCGAGATTAGTCAGGCTGGCCGAGACGCTCTCGCCTTGGCACGTCTCGCCTTCTCCTTCTTGGCCCATCCAGGATCGCGCAAGTATGGCGGCGGGTCGTGCAATCCGTCGGTGATGCGCTCGTACTTCGCGCCGGCCTGACGCGCTTCGGCCGACATAGTGAGGCAACCTGGTGCCGTCAGGAGGACACGGGGGGCACGCGCGCCGCATTTCGGGCAGGCGGACGGCAGCTCGCATTCCGCCATCGCCCGCAGCTGTGTGAACGGCCCGCACTTCTTGCACATATATTCGTACGTCGGCATCGACCACCTGCCTCCGGCCAAAAGCATCCTGCGGCGGACCAGTCCATCGCGATTGTGGGAAACCATACCAGTTGACAGCCGGGCTGTGAACGTCAATCGGTCGTCAATGCGGTGGCGCGCGATCTCCGGCAAGGGGAAGGCAGATTGCCGCAGCTCCAATTTCGTGCGTTTCGGCGGAAGAGGCCATGGGCGCGCTTAATGCAGCGACCATGGTGGTCATCATGATCGAAACGGCGGAAGTGCTCGAACAGCTTGACAACATCGCCGCCGTCGGCGGCGTTGATCTGCTGCTGATCGGCACGAACGACCTGTGCGCTTCGCTGGGGAGCCTACTTGACGCCGGTACGTCAGGCGCAGGCCCCTTCACAGGGACCCGGAACGCAAGAAAATGGACGGCGCCGCGCAGCGGCGAGCCACCTGGCGTTCGGACATTTTCTTGCGTTCCGGGTCCCTGTGAAGGGGCCTGCGGCGCGCTAAGGGGCAGCGCCCCGAAGACTTGTCCGCCGCAGTTCCAGCGAAGGCGGAACCGGCACGCGTCTGCGCGCATAAGATGGTGCGTGAGCGTAGCAACGCCGGATAGAGCCCGACGGCGCGCGCGCCGACACGCCCCACATCGCACGTTTTTGACAAACTGTGCCGCGCATATGCAAGGGTCTTTCACGCGTCAGACAGTCTCCTCCCGCCAGAACGAGATTGTCAGCGTAGAAAGCGTAGAATGAGTGTCCCCCGTTTGCCGCAATGCGATATCGCCGGCCCTGCGCGGCAGCGCCGATGCGATCATGTCCTGATTGTCAGCTCCATTGCCGACGAATCTCCGTACAAAGCCATAAAAGAATGAGCAGAGTAACTTCCTCCGATGTGTTCCACCATGGCTCCGCAGTATCCGGTTCAGATTGCCCGTTCTGTTGCGGGTGAAGTGTCTCACGCTGTCCGTCTTGCTGAAGCGACCATGGCTCCGCATCAAAATGCTCTCTGGCCTCGTCTCGTTGACAAAACCCGACCATAGCCCCTCTAAGCCGATCGACGATCCTTCCGAAGTTTGCCTCGCTAAGCTTTGTCCTGATGGGCTCAAGGATACTCGTGGCCATGTTGTCGAAGTCGACATTTGCCCCAACACTCTTGGTGTTGAGTTGTTCGAAGGCGTGGCGAATTTGGCCCACCGCAATATCAAGATCTTTCTGCGCCACTTTAGCCGCTACTGGCCCTACGATCCGCCTTGCCAAATTCGCCAGTTCGGTTTGCAGATCGAAGGCTGCATCCATTTCTTCCGCTCCCTCCCGATGTGCGGATCTTTACCATGCCCGGTACTGATTCGCCCGGCTCTCACTGCCTTGTGGCTGCCACTACCTTTCGGACAAGGGCCAGGATGTCTTCCGCGCCAATCACACTGCCGATACAACTCTGCGAGGCGCCGACGCCGACAACTCCCTGCACAATTCGCACGACGTCGACGGGCGCCGGACGATGCTCATCCAGAATTTCAAGGACCACCACCCTGCCTTTTATCAGGCGCTGGGCGACCTGCCGGCGTCGCGGCCCAAATACAACCGGAGTCGGCAATACGATCGCGAACGGCGGGCGCTGGCGGCGCAGAATCAAAAGCGTGCCTGAGCGGGCGGTTCTGTGCGTCGCTTTCTGCGGAAGGCCACTTTCAAGGGTCCGCTCTGCGCGTTGCAATTCCGGTACACCGCGGCACCGCCAATCCGACGACGGTAATTCGCCTACCCACTTACGAGTGTCAAATGGCGGGTCTCGGTCGCCAGTTGACGAGTTCGCTGGCGCGCCTAGCGGCGATCGACATTCCGTTGTAGATGTTTCGCATCGACCTGAGTGCAGACAAACTTCCCGCCTTCGTTCCCAGGTGCAACGACGCCTGCCGGACGACCGGATGTGTAGGGATCGTGATCTGGTCATCCTGAAAGCGCGAAAGAAGATCGAATATCCGGGCGTTGCCTGCGAAGCGGTCGATCAGCGCGTTGGCGAGCAGCACACTTTGGTTCAGCCCCACTCCGGACTGCGCGGCGATGACAAAGACGCCGTCCTGGTTATCCAGGTTGGCGACAATGGGGAGCAGGTTGGTGGAGGTGTTGAGCCCGCCAACCGTCGTTTTGATGCGACAGCCCGCGGATTTGAGGAACGGCGCGCACGCATGAAGTTCCCCCAGAACGCCGGCGACAAGCCGGCCTATTTCTCTTCGAGTCCCCGCTGAGGTCAGGCCGCCCACGCTTCCACCGAAACCCATGGCGAGGAATCCGTCTTGCTGAAGGCTGAACCACAAAAAGTCGCCGTCAAGCAGGTTCTGGTTATTCTTCAAGTCGCTGTCGCAACCGCTCAGCGGCGTCATGTTTGGAGAGATGCGCTTGAAATCCTTTTGCCGCAATTGGACCCCTATCCGACCGGTATAAACGGTGAATGTGCGCCTATGCAAAGAGGGTATATTACGCGTCAGACAGTCTCCTCACGCCAGAACGAGATTGTCAGCATAGAATGAGTGTCCCCCGTTTACCGCAATGCGATATCGGCGGCCCTGTGCGGCAGCGCCGATGCAATCATGTCCTTGATACTCGACGCCCGAAACAATGTGTCCACCGCGGCGGATCAGCGCCTCGGCGAGGCCGCGGATGAATTTGGGGCTGTCGAAGGAGGCGATGTCGGGAAAATAGAGACCCGCATCATAGCCGTTGAAATTGACTTGTCTTTTGAACGCGTCGCCGGTGTAAAGCTGCGGTGCCGGCAGGTCGAGGGCACGGCGGAGCGCCAGAAAGTCTTCGAGCTTGGCGAATTTATCGGCGTGACTGTCAATGATCCAGTAGCCGCGCCGTGAACCACACGCGATGTTTTCTTCGGCGATGATGTCGTCCGTGAGCTCCGAAACGCGAACGGTTTCTCGATAGAGGTCCAGTGCGGCTCTTTCGCCGAGGAGTTTGATGACTTGACTATGGTCAGCTTCGAAGCCCGGCAGGCGGTGGCCGCCTGAGCGACCGGTGAGCCCGCGTCCAACGCTCCGGAGCATGCTACCGCGCCCCTGTCCGTTTCGTTCCAGGACCAGTACGTCGCGTTCAGGAAAGCGGCGCTTGTAGAAATACGCCGTCGCCAGGCCGGCGATGCCCGCTCCGACGACAACAAGATTTTGCTTCTCGGAAATCATGTCGACAGCTCTGCGCTGGCCGGCGCGCAACGCGGGCCGGCCTTGAATCCCACAGGGATAAAAAGGCTTTGCAGACTCAGCCCGCAGCGATCCGAAGCGGCTGCAGGGTCCAGGTGTCTTTCAATTCTCACGCATCGCCTTGGCGAGGCAGTGCTTGATCGGCCCGAGAAAATAGGCGAGCAGGGTGCGTTTGGTGATGATGAGCACGTCCGCCAGCATTCCGGGCACGAGCATTTGTGCGCCCTGGCGCAGCGAGAGTTCAACGCTTCGGCGATTTTTCACTAGAACGGCCCATGCCGGGAGCGGAATGGTTCGTCGCGTGCTCACGAGGGCAGCAAGCGCCCGATCCTTGAAATGCCTCTCGATTTTCCAAAGGGAATGCGGACCGAGCGGCGGAGCGCCACTCCGCATCGATGAAAGCCCCGTCAACTGGCCGCTCCAGTCCTACCGAATTGTCGCGCCAGTCCAAGGGCGGACAGGAAAAGTGCGGGCATCAGATCCTGTACGCCGACAGATTGAACGTTTTGCCCGCCCGAAACGACAACCTCTTGAACAGCTGCCGGGCCTTTGCGGAGGCTCGCGATTCAGCGCGGTCATTGCTTGGAGCGGCGCGGTGGGTACCTGGCCACATCGGACTTACGTCCAGTATGTCGAGAAACATGCCCAGGGGCGGGACATCGTTGAATTGCAATACCCCTATGACGAACCGCTGGACGGCGGCAGCCCGAAGATTCTGTTGAGCTATTTTTCGATGCCGCTCTGGATGGATACGCTCGATATCGGGTTCGACGATCGCGAGGCGACCTTCAAGCATATCCTGCACAAATACCGAGCTGCTGCCAAAGAGCACGTAAGCCAGGTCCGCGAGCAAGCGGGCACTATTAACAAGTTCCGGACCGGTCAGGCGTTGTTCAAGGAGCTTCGCGATGCCGGCAATTGGGTGAGAGTTCTGCCGAACTGGCGTTGGCTGGCTGGTCTGAACGCCTATGCGACCCCGGACGCTTCTATCATCGCCGAACCGGGAGGCGGCGACGTCAAGACGTGGCAGCGGGCGACCGCAAAGGGCGCCCCGCTCCCTGCCAACGGCGGCGGGGTCGTGCGCGATGCCGCGGGGCGAATGATGTTCGGGACCGGTGGGGGCTCGAATTCGGTGATCTGGTACACAGCCGGCACGTGGTCTGAAAACCGTCGCCCCTCGGGGCCAGGGCATCAGCCCGATGAAGTCCTACACCACGAGATGGTTCACGCCTCGCGACAGATGAGAGGCGTGATGAATCAGATGCCTGTGAACAAAGGCTACGACAACATCGAGGAATACCTCGCGGTGGTCCTGACGAACATCTACATGTCTGACAAGGGCCAGGATGTCTTCCGCGCCAACCACGTTTCCGGTACAACCATGCGAGGCGCCGACGCCGACAACTTTTTGCACAATTCGCAGAACGTTGACGTGCGGCCGACGATGCTGATCCAGAATTTCAAGGACTACCAGCCTTCATATTACCAGGCGCTTGTCGACCTGCCGGGGTGGCGGCCCAAATACAACTGGGTTCGGCAATACGATCGGGAATGGCGAGCGCTGGCGGCACAGAATCAAAAGCATGCGTGACAGGGTAGTTGCTTATGCCGTTACATTTCTAAGTTCAAGCGGCAGCCGCGGCGATGTCGCCTGGCGCTCCGTGCTGTGACGGATGCTGATCTTTGGCAAAGTGTATCTCCTCGAACTCTATATCTGCAGCCCCCAATTCTCGCCATTTGAGTTCAGCTCTCCACCGCGGATGGCCACCTCCATTTCTGCGTGCGTCGCCCATACGACCTTCTTTTCGGGGCGCACCTTCGTTCTTCTCGGCCATGATCCATGTGGAAGATGCAATACGAGTGATTCAATATGGAGTATAAATTGGCAACGTCGGCTTGGGATGCGAGAGCGGGTGGCGTTGCCTGAGGCATAGAGTCGGTCGATCCGGCGATCGGGACAACCCACTTGGGCCAGCGCATTGTCAAATGCGTGCTTTTGACCGGGACCTGATCCGCGGAGGGGATTATTGCCAGCGGTCACATGAACCGCACTAACAGGCCGAACACACGGCTGCTCCGACCACTGCTGCAGACGTGAAGAAAGCACTTGGCAACCCGGAGCCGTCTACACATGGCCTACTCCATCCGCATGGAAGCTATCGACGAGTAAGGGGCCGTCTTGGCCGACGGAAGCACCGCGGGCGAAGATGACCCGGACTCGGCATTCGGCCCAATGCCGAGTCGTAAGCATCAATCCTACCAATGTCTGACAGATGCCTTTCGGAGACCAGCCGCCAGTCTTCGTCGCTAAGCTCCGCAGGCACAACACGCGGGCGCGTCGGCTCGCCGTCCTCGCGCTCGGTGGCGAGTTCCCGGGCGCTCAACCCCGTATCACCCGGCTGCGCCTGAGGGCACAATCCCGCCATCTTTCAAGATCATGCACTAATTCAAAGACCAGCGCGGGGGATCGCGGTCACACGCTTTCGCCAGGAGGAGTTCTGTGGCCACTTCCATAAATAGGATGGGAACTGTGGGCATCTTGCTGGCGGTCGCAATGTGCAGCGGCGCCCCCGAAGCCAGCGCGCAACTCTTCCTGAACATTGGCGGCCCAGGGAGTGGCAATCCACCGGCACAGGGAAGCGCGGGCATTGGAACGGCCAATCTTGGCATTGGCGGGCCCGGAAGCGCAACTGAGGTCCAGGGCCTCAACGAGCCCATCATCGGATCAAACCGCGGAATCAGCCTTCCGTTGCTAAATCAACAAGCGGGCAAATCACTGGGGGTGAGTGGTAATTCTACCGGCACGGGCCAAGGTTCTCTTTCGTCCGCCGGGGATCACCCGTCCTCGCCTGTTGATTCCGTTACCAACACCCTCATGGGCCCCGTGAGCAATCTAGTGTCTCGATCAACAAATTCGGCAGCGAATCCGGCTGGCAAACGGAAGCAGACCAACAATGCCGGGGCGGGCGCGGTTCCAGCGCGCTGATCCAGCGAACAATGGATTCAGGGACGTCGGCCATAAGCTCGCGCGACTCGTCGATACTTCCGCGCGTTCGCTCCATCACGTCGGCAACGTCGGCGCTGTTCATAACGCGGCGGCGGTCGAAGCAGGATTAGAAACCGAACACGCCTACAGGTTTTGCCGTGACGTCCGGCTGCTGGCAGGCAGAAACTGAGGCGGCGCCGATCCGCTACGTGGCCGAATTGCTCGACGTCGACACCGACTGCGACCTGCTGTTTGCCCTCCCAACTATTCACATCACGCCGACGTCCGGCGCGTTTCACGCCGCTAGTGTTGGGTTCCTTGTAGTGCTGTTGCCGTGGCCAGCGGTATGGCTGTGGCCGACGCTGGCGAAGTCAACCGCATGACGACGATCGTCGGCGTGCTTGACTTTGGCGCTCTGAAGTTCTCTATTTGTTCCCTGCAGCCGCAGACGATTCGAAACGAGCCAATGGGGAGGCTGTCGTGTTCATCCACTATACCGCGCTGCCGTTCGTGCGCTTGGAAAACGGTGGCTTGGTTCCCGGAGAGTCTGTCGAATGTCCGCACTTGTCGGCCGTGATCCGGCGTGCGGACGCGATGTTTCACAACGAGGCAAACGCCGGAGCGGCGGTGCTTGCGCACATCGATAGTCCCGGTCTCGGCGACTTTGAACAGCCGATGATTCTCAAGACGTTCGGCGACGTGCCCGACGACTTCGTCTGCGCCGCTGCGTGAGTCGACCGGGCTGCACAGAGTGGCTGTCGTTACTCTTTAGAGCGTGCGCCATTAGGAAGCCTTTGAGGATACATGCTGTGTCCGTGTCTTCACGCTGCCATCTGTTTGTTCGGCCTTGGAGGCCAGAGCTGCCTTGCGCGCGAGGCGTAACATTCGAAGCCTGGCGGTCTTTTCGCGCTCTGTGCGCGCACGTTGTTCATACTCGGGTATCGAGCTTCGGCCGCCGGATAGTGACTCTTGTTTGAAAAAGAGTTCGGCTTCTTCCTTGGGGGTCATTAAAATATCCTCGTTTGTTGCAATCGCATCGCACGTGTTTGATGTGGAGTTTTCATGGTGATAAGGATTGTTTCGAGTGGACGGCGCTGTTTGTCAGATGAAAGTGCCGTTATCCACGTTTCGCCACTGACGCCGTGATCACAGGCAAACGACCCTGCCGATGCAAACCGGCAGGGTTTGCCTTACGCGCGCTGCGGGAGCTGCCGACTACGAGCTTTTCTCAGGGTCTCCAGAAACGTGTCGAGGAAAGAGAAGAAAATCTCTACCCCGTATCCGACGAGGAACGCGACCGCGAGAGGAGATAGTGAAATCCCCTGGGTAAAATTGTTGAAAAGACCGACAACGAGACCCGCAATCACGGCGATAATGATCCGGGCAAAGTCAGCGTAGGTCGGGGTGTAGGTCCTCGCACGAATCTGCTGTGATAGTGACCTGAGCGCAAAAGCGCAGGCACCAAGCAAGGCGTACAGGATGGGCAGTAAATATGCTGTTATGGCCCCATAGATCATGACGTTCATTTGCTGCACGTCTTTGGCGTACGTCCGAACGTCCTGATAGGTTTTAATTTTGTCGAACCCGGCGCTCGCGGGATCGGTGAGCGGAACGGGCAGTTGAAGGGCCTGCCGCTTGTCGACAATATCAGAAAGAGGATCGCGCTCGGCAGTGAGGATAAAACGGTTCAGGACCGAGGCAAGAGAATACAGGGAACGATTGGACGTGGCCAGTTCCTGCAGCTGGGCCACAACATCGTTCTGAGCATGTCCCGGCTGGATGCCGAGCAACTGGTCGTGCAGCCTAACCACCAACGCATTGTTTTCCTTAATGCGATCGCTGATTTCGTCTGAAATATGAGCGTTGATGAACATGAGAATTGATAACGGGAGTATCAACGAAACAAGACAGATAGTGCCCAAGCGGTATTTCCTAATAATGTTATTACTTCCGCAGGTGGTCAGACTTTCGCCGGTAACGGGCTTGATGGCAGCACACAATTGCCCGTAAGCGGGCCAAAATTGTTCAGCGATAGCTTTGGTCCAAGCGTGGCGGGCAAGCGCTTCGCGAGCATTTGTAAGAGTCGCGATGACGCCGGGTTTCAATTTCTTTCCTATTTCCGCGGCGTAAGCTAGCATCAGCCCAGTCTCAAAGAGCTTTCGCGATAGAACAGGGTCATTGACGTCGAGGATTTCATCGACTGCAGCTTGGCTTCTTGGAAATACCGTCGTCATGTTCGATGGGGACACCGGGC
>Ga0137359_10005128_pt1 | contig 10780 bp, 6 predicted proteins | sample Mad1_40_16metaG_FD_108281 | JGI IMG/M metagenome (GOLD analysis project Ga0137359, IMG submission 108281) | Vadose zone soil microbial communities from Angelo Coast Range Reserve, California, USA - Mad1_40_16 metaG | ecosystem: Environmental > Terrestrial > Soil > Vadose zone | place: USA... | reverse complement strand
AGCGTCGCCTGCAGCTCCTGCGAGGAGCACCGCAGGTTGCGGAACTGGTCCGCCTTCAGCTCGATCCGCAGGTTGAGCTGCATGCCGATGTCGGCGTAAGGAACTGCGGCGGCGATGGGCGGCGAAGGGGCGGCGGAGGGCGGCAACAACGCTGGCGAGAGAGTTGCCGGCGTACCAAAAAGCGGTGGTCGTTGCGCGAGGATCCGCTCCGCCCAGGCGCGCGCGAGGATCGATGGCGGGACGCGCGGGCCCAGCCTGCCGCCCGGCGCCAGTGCGGGATTGCGCGCCGGGGCGAGTGGGGGCACGCCAAACGTGTACACAGGAGCCTGCGCATGAACCCGGGGTACGACGAGCGTGAGGGCGAGTACAACTAGCTGGGCGAGACGCCGCATCCCTTGTAGAGACTTGGGGTTCCGAATATAATGGCGCGACCAACCGTGCGCATCCTGAGCCGTTACATCCTGCGCCAACACATTCCTCCGCTCCTCTACGCGCTCGCGGCGCTGACGTTCGCGATGCTCGTCAATCAGGTCGCGAAGCAGTTCGGCAACTTCGTGGGCAAGGGCCTGCCGTGGGGCGTCATCTTCGAAGTGTTCGCACTGTCGATTCCCTTCATCGTGGCCATGACGCTGCCGATGGCCGTGCTCGTCGCCGTGCTGTACACGTTCAGCCATCTCGCCGCCGACAACGAAGTCACCGCCATGAAGGCGAGCGGCATCAGTGTGGTCCGGATCCTCGCGCCCGTGCTGGGTGGCGCGACGCTGATCGGGGCGATCGCGTTCCTCTGGAACGATCAGATCCTGCCGCGCTCCAATCACACGCTGCGGACGCTCCTCGTCGACATCCAACGCAAGAAGCCGACGTTTCAGCTGAAGGAACAGGTGATCAATGAGGTCGTGGCGGGACAATTCTTTCTCCGCGCCGCCCGCATCGACCCCGCCTCAAACGCCTTGAGCGACGTGACGATATACGATCTGGAGGACCCCGACCGGCGCCGCATCATCATGGCCGACTCGGGCCGGATGGCCTACAGCTCGGGCGGCACCGATCTCTATCTGACGCTGCGCGACGGCGAGATGCACGAGATCAAGCGCACCGAGCCCGGGCACTTCAATCGTACCTTCTATCAGGTCAATCGCATCAAGGTTGCAGGCGTCAGCAACACGTTCGAGCCGACCAAGAACGACGAATACCGGGGCGACCGCGAGATGACGATCTGTGCGATGCAGGACGTCGTGGCCCGCGCCCGCGAGGATCTCGAGCGTGTCCGCACCGAAGCGCTCACCGCCGTGTCGGCGGAGCTGCGCCGCGCCGCCAAGCTCGTGCCGCTGCCGCCGCCGGCCATCGACACGACACCATCGCGGCCCAGCCGGTACTGCGTCCTCCTCGGCGCGATCAAGCGACTGGTCACGCCGCGCGCCGCGCAGGCCGCGCAGGCGACACCGTCCGGGCAAGGGCTGCGCACCGTCACCAACCCGGCATACACCTCGCAGACGCCGTCAGCCTACAACCAGCGGCTCCGGGCGGCGCAGCAGCGGGCCGCGATCTACGAGGTCGAGATTCAGAAGAAGCTCGCCATCTCCGCGGCTTGCGTGATCTTCGCGCTGCTCGGCATGCCCCTCGCCATCCGCTACCCGCGGGGCGGCGTGGGGCTCGTGATCGGCACGAGCCTGGCCGTCTTCTCGGTGTATTACGTCGGCCTCATCGGCGGCGAGGAACTGGGCGACCGGCTGATCGTGCCGCCGTTCTTCGCGATGTGGACGCCGAATCTCATCTTCCTGATCGTGGCGATCCCCTTGCTCCTCTCCGTGCGCCGCGCCGGCAGCACCGCGCACGGCGGTGACTGGGACGAGCTGAAGGAGACGCTGTTCGGCTGGGTGGGAACGATTCGGAAGCGGCTGTGAAGATCACGCTGCGGACCCTCGATCGGTACCTCTTGAGCGAGTGGCTGCGCGTCTTTCTCATCACGCTGCTCGGCTTCCCGATTCTCGTGATCGTGATCGATCTGACCGACAAGCTCGACACCTACATGGCGCGTGGGATCAAGCCCGACGCCGTCGCCTTGTCCTACGTCTTCGACCTTCCTGAGAAGATGTTTCTGGTGCTGCCCGTCGCCGTGCTGTTCGCGACGGTGTTCACGGTGGGCTCGCTCGGCCGGCACTCGGAGCTCACCGCGGCGAAGGCGTCGGGCATCTCGTTTCACCGGCTGGTGCGGCCACTGTTCGGCGCCGCCGGCGCCGCCTTCATCGCCGGCTTGCTGCTCGGCGAAGTCGCGCCGGTGGCCACGTCGCGGCGCCTCGAGCTGCTGGGCGAGAAGGCGATCCGGTCCACCAGCTCGCGCTACAACTTCGTGTATCGCGCAGACGGTGGCTGGGTCTACGCCATTCGCGCGCTCGAGCTGCGGACGCGCGAGATGACGGACCTGATGCTGGAGCGCGAAGGCTCTGGCGCCGCGTATCCGACGATCGTATTGGCTGCCCAGCGCGCGGTCTACGGCGACAGCGGCAAGGTGCGGCCGCGCTGGACCCTGGTTCGGGGGACGCTGCGGTATCTGGCCGGCAACGAGCCCGGCGGCGAGGCCGCCTTCGAGTTCGATTCGCTGCAGACGCGTACCATGACCGAGCGGCCGGTGGATCTGCTCGCCGAGCCGAAGGCGCCGGACGAGATGCGCTACGGCGAGCTGCGGCGCTACATCGATGCGCTGACCCGGAGCGGCTCGAATGCCAAGAAGCTGCAAGTCGAGCTCGCGCTCAAGATCGCGATTCCGTTCATCTGTCTCCTGATTGCGCTGTTCGGCGCGCCGCTCGCGATCTCGAGTCCCAAGAGCGGCGCGGCCTGGGGTGTCGCGGCGAGCCTCGCCACGACTTTCATCGTGCTGCTGATGTTTCAGCTGGCCAAAGCCGTCGGCGCGGGAGGTGTGTTGCCGCCGATGCTGGCGGCGTGGACGCCGAATATTCTCGTTGGCGTCGCAGCCGTGTATCTACTGCGTAAAGCACCCACCTAGCGTCCTTGACGCGGTTTGGGATCGGGACCACTTTCTCCCGGTCTCGATGGGCACAAGCCACCTGCATCCGTTTCTTCCAAGGAGAGGTCCATCCATGCGCTGGATCGTTGGCTCTGGCCGCGCCCTCGTGGCTGCGGCGGTCTTTTCGATGTTCGTCGTGGGCTCGGCGCTGGCCCAAGGCGTCACGACCTCGGCCATCGCCGGCATCGCCACGGACTCCGCCGGCACACCGGTCGAAGGCGCGCGCGTGGTCGCCGTGCACGGACCGTCCGGCACGACGTACTCGGCAGTCTCGCGGGCGGACGGCCGGTTCACGATTCCCGGCATGCGGGTGGGCGGCCCCTATCGGGTGAGCGTCTCGCAGGTGGGCTACCGGCCGGCAATTCAGAACGGCATTGACCTGACCCTGGGCGTGACGTCCGATGTGCGTTTCGTGCTGGCACACGCTACCGTCGAGCTGACACCCATCACGGTTACCGCGCCGGCGGCCGGCTCTGTCTTCAGCTCCGAGCGCACCGGCGCCGCCACGACGGTGACTACGCAGCAGATCGCGCATCTCCCGACGATCAGCCGGCGCGTCGAAGACTTGCTGCGGCTCACGCCGCAGTACACTGCGACCCAGCAACCGACATCGTCGGGTGCACTCTCGTTCGTTTCGTTCGCCGGTCAGGACAACCGATTGAACAACATGACGGTGGACGGATCGTACTTCAACAATTCGTTCGGTTTGGGGGGCGAACCCGGCGATCGCACCAACGTCGCACCGATCTCACTGGATGCGCTCGAGCAGGTGCAGGTAAACGTCGCGCCCTATGACGTGCGGCAGGGCAATTTCGTCGGGGCCGGGATCAACATGGTGACGAGGAGCGGCACGAACGATTTCAGTGGTACGCTGTTCTACAATACTCGTGACAACTCGTTCGTCGGCACGCAGGCAGGACCAAACAAGTTCAACCCCGGCACTTTCAAATACCACAACATCAGCGGGTCCATCGGCGGACCAATCGTTCGCAACAAGCTCTTCTTCTTCGGGAATTACGAGAACGACGGTCAAACGAACCCGGGAACGACCTTCCGGGCGTCCACGGGTCCTGCGGATACAGGCTCAAACGTGACGCGCGTGCTGGCATCAGACCTCGACTCCCTCAGCCGCTTCCTGACGAACGGCTTCAACTATGCCACCGGTCCGTACCAGGGATACGACTTCAAGACCCCATCAGAACGCTTTCTGGCGCGGCTCGATTACAACCTGAACGAGCACAACAAGTTCAACCTGCGCTATACACTGTTGAATTCGACCACCGACGTGCTCGTCTCCAACTCGAACTCGCTCGGGTTCGGGAACCGCAGGAGCAATCTGAATGCGTTGAACTTCGCGAACTCGAATTACGGCATTCTGGAAAACCTTCGCTCGATCGTCGGCGAATGGAACTCGACGCTGGGACGTAACAAGTCCAACAACCTGATCCTCGGATACAACACCAGCAACGAGAGCCGGAAGAATGTCGACGGGCCGTACTTCCCTGAAGTTGAGATTCTTCAGGGCGGCCAGCCCTACACCACTTTCGGGTTCGAGCCGTTTACCCCGAAGAACAAGCTGTTCTACCATAGCTATCAGTTCCAGGACAACTTTACGTTCTATCTCCCGAAACATTCGGTGACGTTCGGGGTGAGCGTGGAGAAGTATCACTCGACGAACGTATTCTTCCCCGGCGCGCAAAGTATTTACGTCTTCAATTCGCTGGCGGACTTCTACGCCGCCGCTGACAGTTTCCTCGCGAATCCGGCACGCACGACGTCGCCGGTCACGATGCGACAGTTTCAGTATCGCTACTCGAACATCGCGGGGCAGACGGAGCCGGTTCAGCCGCTCGATGTTCTGTATGCTGGCGCGTACCTGCAGGATGAATGGAAGCCTGGTCCCAATCTCACGATCACCGGCGGATTGCGCGTGGATGTCCCGAAATTCAAGAACACTGCGTATGACAACCGGGTCGCGGACACGATGACGTTCCGCGATGCGAGCGGCGCGCCGATCCATTACAACAGCGGCGCACTGCCGGGGGTCAACCCGCTGTTCTCGCCGCGTGTAGGCTTCAACTACGATGTGGGTGGCCAGCACAACACGCAGATTCGCGGCGGCACCGGCATATTCACCGGCCGTCCCGCGTATGTGTGGATCTCGAACCAGATCGGGAACACGGGGGTGCTCACCGGTTTCATCTCGGCGACCAATACCACGGCGTATCCCTTTAATCCTGATCCGAATCACTACAGGCCGGCCGATTCTCTGATCAAGGGCGGACCGGCGGCGCAATTCAACCTTGCCCTCACCGATCCCAACTTTAAGTTCCCGCAGCTCTGGCGCAGTAATCTCGCAATCGACCAGAAGCTGCCCTGGGACCTGACGGGCACGGCCGAGTATCTCTACTCGAAGGACGTAAACGGGATTGCCTATATCAACGCGAATCTACCGGCGCCGCAGACCTCATTCAGCGGTCCGGATGGTCGCCCTCGCTGGTTACCGAACTCGAACCGCATCTACGGAAGCGTCAGCGACGCAACCGTCCTAACGAATCAAGGAATCGGGCACTCGTGGAACGTCGCGGCGTCGCTCGAGCGTGCATTCCAGGGCGGCCTGTTCGTCAAGGTCGGATATAGCTATGGCAGGAGCAAGAACACGGTGGATGCCGGCTCGATTGCGTCGGGCTCATGGTTCGGTAACCCGATCGCGATCGACCCAAACAATCCGGTAGCCGGGTACTCGCAATTCTCCCCGGGCCACCGGGTCTTCGCCGCCGTGAGCTACTCGCGCGATTTCCTCCGGATCGGGCCGACGAGCATCAGCGTGTACTTCGAGGACCGCAGCCCGGGCAACGGCAGCTACGCCTTCAACGGCGACATGAATGGGGATGGAGCGTCGGGCAATGATTTGATCTACATCCCGCGCAACACAGGCGAGATGAACTTTGTCAGGAAGTTTGTGCGATTCAGCCCCACCCCCGCGGACACCGCTGTGTGGACGCCCGCGGAGCAGGTTGCGGCATGGGAAGGGTTCATTAACCAAGACCCCTACCTCAAGAACCATCGCGGCGAGTACGCGCAGCGGAACGCGATATTCCTACCGATGGTGGCTCGCGCGGATCTCAGTGTCTCACAGGATGTGAGCCGGAACATCGGCGGCAAGGGGAACAGTCTGCAGATTCGCTTGGACATTTTCAACTTCAGCAACTTGCTCAGCAGCAACTGGGGTGTCTCACAAGGGTTTGTGACAACGCGGCCGCTGACCTCGTCCGGAGTGGACGCCTTCGGCGCACCAACCTACACACTCGCAAACGTGGGTCATAGTTTGATTTCGCGATCATTCCAGAAGAACGTGAGTACGCTCGACGTCTGGCGGATGCAGCTCGGCGTGCGGTACATGTTCAACTGGTAACGGTCGGACGGCCTGACGGTCGGACGGTCGGACGGCCGATGCGCGGAAACAGTAGGGGCGCAGCATGCTGCGCCCCTACTGTTTTAACGACCGGAAATCGCGGCCGCCCCGCGGCGTTGCCAGCGCTGCCACGCGAAGTAGACCGGCACGCCGAGCAGGATGCCGCCGAACGCCAGTCCGGTGGATCCGGGATGCTCGCGGAGGGCATTCCCCAAGATGAGGAAGGTGGCGAGGATGAACAGCAGCGGCACGACCGGGTATCCGAGCACTTTGACCGGCCGGGGCCGGTCAGGCTGGCGCCGCCGCAGCGCGAGGACGGCAGCTGCCGCGAGCGCATAGAAGGGGAAAATCGCGACCACGAACTGATCGGCCAGCTGATCGAAGTTGAGCAGCAGCACCCACACTACGCCGAGGGCTCCGGTCACGACGATCGAGACCGACGGCGTGTGGAAGCGCGGATGCACGCGCGCCACCTGGCGGAACAGCAGGCCGTCGTCCGCCATCGCGAAGAAGATGCGCGGCGAGGTGAGGATCGACCCCACCAACGTGCTGAACGTGGCGAGCATCACCAGCACGGCCACGAGGCCCACGCCGAGCTGCCCCACGATCAGCTGCGCCGCGTCCGCCGCGACCAGGGGCGAATGCCCCATCTGGGCGATCGGAATGAGATAGAGGTACGCGGCGTTCGCCAGCAGGTAGATCGCGATCACGCTGAGCGTCCCTAATACCAGCGCCCGCGGCAGGTTGCGCTCGGGGTCGCGCACCTCGCCGCCTACGAACGAGAGGTCTCCCCAGCCGTCGTACGCCCAGAGGACCGAGACGAGCGCCAGCCCAAACGATGCCGGTTGGACGCTGCCAGCTGCCTCGCTGAAATGAGCGAAATCTCCTTGCCCGATCGCAAACGCCAACAGCACGAGCAGCATGAGCGCGCCGTACTTCGCCCCCGTCGTGAGGTTGAGGACGAGTGAGCTCCAGCGCACGCCCACGTAATTGACGGATGCCGTGAGGACGATCGCCCCGGCCGCGACGTAGTGGACGTACGTGGCATTGGGCTCGATCTTCGGATCGTATCCGAGTGAGCGGAGCAGGTATTCCGCGAACGGTGTGGCGATCGCCCCGAGCGCCGACGCCCGGATCAGCAAGAGCTCGGTCCACCCGAACAGGAACGCCGGCAGCCGCCCGAAGCCTTCGCGGATGTAGACGTAGACGCCGCCCGAGCGCGGGTACAGCGCCGCGAGCTCGGCATAGGTGAGCGCACCGCACAGCGCGAGCAGCCCCCCGAGCACCCAGACGCCGAACATCGGAACCGGAGCAGGCACGTACACGGCGATACGCGCCGGCGTGCGGAAGATGCCGCTGCCGATCGTCGAGCCCACCAGCACCGCAACGGCGCTCCACAGACCGAGCCGGCGGATCAGCCGCTCGCCCCAGCGGTCAGCGGGCATTATGGGTGCGGACATGAGCCAATATATGACGCGCCCTGAGAGGGCGCGCTCGGCTCAACGTGCGCCCTTACAGGGCGCACACACGCCGAGCCCGGGCTCTCAGCCCGGGTCATCTTCAATCGCGAGCTCCGGATGTCGCTGAGCTTGGTTCCGCACGTACGCAATCGCTCGTTGCAGATCGCGCACGCCGAGAGACCGGAAATCATAGCCAGCCGCCCATTGGAGCCGTGCCCGCGGCATATACCCGTCTCGATTGGCAATGCGGGCGCTGTCGCCTTTTAGACCTTGGACTAGCCGAGGCAGGTCCGGGCGGGGCGAGAGCTCGACGATGATATGAACGTGGTTTCGCACGATCCCGATTTCCACGATTCTCGCGTCGTGGCGGCGAGCGATCTCCGGGAGAACGCGACTGAGAAACTCGGCTACCCGTGGATGGATGAGTGGCGGTCTTCGCAGCGTCGTCCAAGTCAGCAGACCGTAGATCCGCACCGGCATGGCTCGAACAGTGCTTTGACTTCGCAGATCGGTCCAACCAATTGAGCGCAGTGCGTTCGATTTTTGCGCGCCCTGAGAGGGCGCGCTCGGCTCCACGTGCACTCTTACAGAGCGCACACAATGCCGAACCCGGGCTCTCAGCCCGGGTATCTTGACACCGCCTGCCCCGGGGCCATACTCCCGAGAGGGCCGAATTCGGCTCACCTGGAGGTATCGTCCATGCCGCACTTCCGTTCGCTTCCGCACGTTGTCGCGCTCTCCGCTCTCGCCCTGGGCTGTAAAACAGGAAAATCCTTCGACCGCACGACGGAGCCCGGTGGCAGGCCGTTATCCCGAACCACCACTGGCAGTCTCGTCATCAGTGGGCGCGCCCTCTCGGCGGACCCGGGCCGGACGGTCCTGGACGCGATCCGACACCAGATGCCGCAGCTCCGCATTGCCGGTTGGACACAGTACACCCGCTGTCCGCTGCTCGAGATGCGCGGCAAGGACAGCGTCGAAGGCACAAACAATCCCGATGTCTATGTGGATGGGACCCGCACTACCGATACCTGCCCCCTCGTCACGATTCAGGCGGTCTCGACGGAGCGAATCGAGGTGTATCCGATGGGTATGACGTCACGCCCTGGCTATCCCAGCAGCGGACACGGCCTCATCCTCATTTTCCTCGCTCGCGCAGACACCGCCGCCGACAGCACCTGAAACAGAAACCCCCGGGGATGGCTCCCCGGGGGCATTGTGACAACCGATCGACTAATTCATCTGGATCCTGGTGGACAGTAGGCCGGTGCTGGAGCCGTTGGGCTCGTCGTCCGTCCTGTGAACCACAGCGGCTTGGTGAGGTTATTGCCCGCGCCAAAGCCCTGGGATGCGACAGCCGCATCCAAGTTCGCCTTGTTCAGGACCCCCTCGTTATCGTCGTAGGGCAGACGCTCGGGGAGCTGGTCGAAGACCGCGTGGCAGCCGGCAACGATCGTGGGCACGAGTCTACGCCGCCACTCAGTCCATGCTTCCGGGCCCTGCATGTACATCGAAAGCCACTTCTGAAACGCGATCTGTTGCAGGTGTCCGGCTAGAGTCGCTCCAAGGGGAATGCCGTTGGAATCGTACGCGGAATCGTACGCCACCTTCCCTTGCGCTTCGTACGTGGCGATGTCCGCAGCGGCGACGCCGTACTGCTGCATCGATGCCGTGATCGCGTCGGTATAGAACGTGGCGGCCGCTGCGGTCCCGCCGGGAATCCAGCCACGCTCCGCCGCCTCGGCCTGGAGGAACAGGACCTCCGAGTACGTCAGCAACTCGAGCGGCGCAGCCGGCGTCTCGCGCCAGAGCGCCCCGATACGCGAGATGTACTTCAGCGCATCGAGGGTATCGATCTTCTCGCCGTCGAGGAGCCCGTTCGGCAAACCGCGATAGACGAATGGCGGAACCGTATCGGCAGGCGGGAGCTGCGCATAGACCGGCAGGCGCGGATCGTTCCAGCTGTTCAACGTATCAACGAACGACCTGCTCAGCCCGTAGTCGTCGCGGTTGCCGATGTGGGCGTCCCCATAGATCGGGTTCTGATTGGGCGAGCTTGCGAGATACATGAGCTGAGCGTTATCGGCATTGCTCGTGAACAACCCGCCAGCCGCCGCGACGGCGGCAGCCGCCTCGCTTTGCGCCTGCACCTGATTCGCATTCGACAGATGTATCGCTAGCCGAAGACGCAGCGAGTTGGCGAATTTCTGCCACTTGGCCAGGTCGCCATCGTAAAGCAGATCGCCACTCGAGAAGCCCGTGGCAGATCCCGAGAAATCGAATTCGGAATTCGCCAGCGCGAGGTTCGCGAACAGGCTGTCGTAGATCGTCTGCTGCGTATCGTACGCCGGATGCAGGATGGTATCGCCCTTCAGCGCCTCCGTGTAGGGCAGGTCGCCCATGGCGTCGGTCATCACGCTGAAGGTATACGCCTTCAAGATCCGGCCGACGGCTGACCAGTTCGGGACACTGGATGCTTGGCCCTTCTGGATGATGCGCTGGACGTCCTCCAGGACGCCGTTATACATGCCCCATCCGCCGCTCGTGCCGGATCGCACCACAAATTTGTCTTCGTCGCGGTACTGGATTTCCGAGTAGTACTGCACCCAGAGCCCACCGCCCCGGATATTCAGACTCGTCACGCCGTCGACGGTGCCTGCCAACGTCTGAATGACATTCGGCAGGATCGACGTCGGCGGCGCGTCCTCCGGGCCGTTCGGGTTTTTGTTGATCGACGTCAAATCGCCGCACGCACTAATCGCAGCCAGCGCGGCGAAGACGCTCAGGATTTTGTATCGCATGGTTTTCTCTCCTAGAGCGGCTACGGCCGCACGGACATGGTGAAGCCAATGCTGCGCGCGGTCGGCAGCTGGCCGTTCT
>Ga0137359_10005127_pt1 | contig 10780 bp, 11 predicted proteins | sample Mad1_40_16metaG_FD_108281 | JGI IMG/M metagenome (GOLD analysis project Ga0137359, IMG submission 108281) | Vadose zone soil microbial communities from Angelo Coast Range Reserve, California, USA - Mad1_40_16 metaG | ecosystem: Environmental > Terrestrial > Soil > Vadose zone | place: USA... | reverse complement strand
CGTATAGTATTCCAGCTCATGGTTACCAAAGCCATTTCCGCCAGTCACCGGCACCCACTTGGTTGCGTCCGGCGGCGTGTCGTTCGGACCATTGAACTCGTCGCTCCAGGTTAAGACCCACTGCCTGCTGACGTCTGAAGCTGACGATGCCGCTGCCGTCCCCTTGTCGTTTACTTCGATCCAATAGCCGTCGGGGTCCTGGAAATAGATTTGGTGTACGCCGTCAGGCCGGACAGATGCGGTCTTGCCGTCGCCGCGAATGCTCTTGCGGTAGGGAATGTTCATGCGGTCGAGGCGGGCTGTGAAATCCGCAATCGCTGCTACGCGGAAGGCCACGTGAATGTTGATGTCTTGCTGCACTGCAGCGGTCGCGCCTAACACCACGTGAAGCTGGTCATGAATGCCGATGCGGTACCAGACGTGCCGGCCATCATGAAACGGCTCAGGAATTCTTTCCAGGCCGAGAACATTGTCGTAGAAGTCCGCACTCTTCTGCAGGTCGCGGACATAGACAGCGGCGTGATCGAACTCCGGCCGCGGGCTCGGAGGTACAGATTGGCAGGCGAGAACTGAAGGCAGAAACGCGGCAAGCAGCAAACCGAAGACGGTCTTTTTCATGCCGGATATCTTACAGACTCAAGTGTAGTTTCCGACAGCCAGGCTTTATCGCAGCGCAGCGTAGAAACGGTCCGGGATAATCGGATCTGCTGCGGCCCAAAGCCCTTCGGCGGCAAAGAACATCATGGCCTGCGTCTTGGAAACGCCGAGCTGGCGAAAAAGTTCTGGACGGTATTCCTCATTCCAGGCTTCCACAATCTTGCCATTCACCACCCGGAACTGGCTGCGGCCGCGCATGTTGATCCGCTTGCCGGTGGGTTTCAAGCCGGGAGCCTGGCCGGTGTGGGTCCCGATTGCCGTCCACATCACGTTGACCATGTCGCCGTTCACTGAGATGTCATTCACGATCATGCGCAGGTCGGGAGCGGCGGACCGCCAACCTTTGCCTTCGGCCACTGCCTGTTCCAGTCCCACATGACGTCCGCCGAAGTGGACTGGGCAGTTTCTAACAAAGGCCTGGTCTATCAGGTCATAACGTCCCTGGCTAAACATGTCTTCGTAGAGCTGGCGGACGGGAACCTTGTTGCGTTCCTGCATCTGCGCCGGAGAACCCTGCCGCTGGTTGGAATCTTTTGGTTGCGTCTGAGGAAATTGAGGAATCTGACGTTGATTCGGAGCCGTCTTCTGCGCTCCTGAAGTAAGCACCATTAAACCGCAGGCGACTGCGATCAAACCAAGAACCTTGATAATTCGCACGACCCCTCCTTATGGAACTCCCCTCTTGAGCGGAATTATACGCTCCGAGGTGCACAGAAATTCGATGTTTTATTTTGTGTTAATGCGATGTCTGGCTCCGCGGCGAAATCTGTTCTTCTAAGCCGTGGCCTAGAGTCCCGTAAAGCTCCTGGCTGTGCGTGTCAACGAGCCGCAGACGGTCGCGGTACGCGCGCGGCGTCTTCCAGACCGCCAGCAGTGCTCGTCCTTGCGGCAAATGGTGGTAACGATCGGGAAACTTTTCTTTCAGCAATCGCGCCACCTGCGGAGCGTATTTGGAACTCATGCGGGGAAAGAGATGATGTTCAGTGTGATAGTTGAAATTCAGCAGCAGCCGCTCGAGCCACGGATATGTGGTGACGGTCAGGCTGCTGGCGAGCGGATCGCCATCATCATCCAGCGGGTTGAGAAAGTGGTTGGTGACCACGAAAGAGTTGACGATTGCGTTAGCCAGCAATAGAGGAATGACGTAGAAGAGCAAAAAATTCGTCCAGCCCAGCCAGAATCCAAGCGCGAGCCAGAAAGCCCACAGGACCAGAAACTCCGCAAGCGTTGCCACACGCTGTTGCGGCGTCATCCGCTTCTGCGTGCAAAACAGCAGCGCTGCCGCGTGTGCAGTAATACCGGTGGCGAGCAGAAAAGGAAACAGCAGCGTCCGCGCGTTGGTGAAGCGCCGTAGAAATCCCATGGTCGGGTCGAGAGGAGCGCCGTCGAGCAAGCCCCATGTGTCCGGATCTTTCGTTGGATGCTGCGTGTTGGCGTGGTGAATGTTATGCCAGATCGTCCAGAACACAGGCCCGATGCCAAGCGGAGCCAGGCACAGGCCGCCCAGACATCGCCGCAGCCAGAGCCGCTCTACTACCGATCCGTGAAGAATCTCATGCGCCAGAATCCCCAGAGAAGTGAACGAGAATCCGATCACGATGACGAATCCGGTCCTGGCGAGCAAGCCCACATGCGCGTCAACGATTGCGATCACGCACGCGGCTACGATCAAGCCATGGACAGGAAGCCAACAGGCACGGCTCGGTTCCGGCCGAAACATTTCAGGTGTCAGCCGGTCGCTGAGAGCGTCGGCGTATTCCCGGGCAAGCATAAAAACTCACTTATATCCGACGGTCGGCGATGTGTCTACACGTAATCGGATCACAATTTTTCCGATTCCGGCCGCCACGGTTTCAGCTGGGGAATCCAGCGGGGAACATTGGCGCAGAACCGCTGGTAATCGGCGCCGAAGTTTTGGCGCAATGTCGGCTCTTCGTAGAGAAGTACAAATAGGTGGAATCCCAGCCAGACGGCGAGGCCATATTCCAGCACGCGGACGTTTCCAAAAAACAGTCCTTGCCCGACGATGAGTGACACCACTGCGACATACATCGGGTTGCGTACGTAGCGATAGAGTCCGGTAACCACCAGGCGCCGCGGTGGAGCGACGGGCGCGGGTGTGCCCAGGCCTTGAAGCGCGAAACGCGCAAAGGAGTCGAGCAAAACAGGGAGACCGGCCGCGATCATCAACACACCGATCACGCGGAAAGGAGCAAAGCCGAGCAGAGGTGGCGCAGAGTGCCAATGCGAGATTCTCCAGGGAACATAGATCGCGACAGTCCCTGGAGCTAGAACTAAAAACACCGCCGAACCGAGAATGGCCATGGCGCGCCGCATCACCGGAATTGTACCCCTGGCGATGAGAAAAAACCGCCACGTCCTGCCGCGGATAAACGCGGATCTTCGCGGATATCGATCCGATCACGGCGATCACCCGATCACGCGCGATCACGGCGATCAGTGAAAGCTCTCGTACACCCGGTCAAATTCCGCCTTCAGCTTTGGGTTTGGGGAAGGAAGTCCGTCAACCACCTGTTTTGCCCAGTCGAAATATTGGCGACGGCGCTCGTGGTTCCAATCGGCCGGTGGGCTGTGGAGAATGGACCGCAGGTTGGAGATCTTGTCGGCGAGTTTGAGGGTTTGTCCGCGAAGAGACTTTTTGGGAGCGTTCTTGACTTGCAGTGCTTTGCGCGTTTCTTTTGGCAGGGTCTTGTCGTCGGTGACTTCAGCTACAAGGCTGGCGACGTCGGGGCCGAATTTGTGCGCGATCTCTTCTTTGGTCACGCCGGTATCTTCGACCGTGTCATGAAGCAAGCCGGCCATGATGAGTTCAGGATCGAGTTGGTCGCTGCTGTCGGCGATCAGGCGCGCGACTTCGATGAGGTGGTTGATATATGGCTCTTGCGCTGCGCCTTTGCGTCTTTGCTGGGCGTGTTTTTCGGCGGCAAATTGTGCCGCTGCTAAAATACGCTGGATCGCAGCAGGATTCTGTTGGTTGTTGGGTGTTGGCATCGGCACCTCGACAAAGCGATTAAGATGAATTGTTGCAGGTTCGGGCTGGCGGATTCAATGTGCCGCAGTAATTTAGGAATTTATGGCGAAGCCCTACACCGTTTTCGTGGATGACAACTTCCACTACATGGACGAATCCGAGCGCTACAAGCTGGGCGAGTTTGATGATTGCGCATCTGCAACCGCGGCCTGCAAAAGAATCGTCGACGAATTCCTGGAGACAACGAAATCGAACTGTACGCCTGAAGATCTGATGGCACAGTACACCATGTTTGGCGAGGACCCATGGATCAGCAGTGCCGATGCGAACTGCACGTTCTCTGCATGGGATTATGCCAGGGAGCGGTGCCGGCAAATCACGGCAAAATCCTGAAACAAAAGGGTGAATATTTGAATCCCACGTTCAGCGCATGAGTCCAATTCCAGGTATGCCCATGGCCGAAAGCAAAAACGCCGAGGCGGAGTGTATTCCGACCGCCACCATTCCTCATATCACGCCGTTATATTCCGACTTTCTTCACCATTTTGAAAACGTCAGCCATTTTTTCGCGCGGCCTCCACTCGATACCACCTGGTTTGAGGATGAGAAGAAACGCATCGTCTATCCGAACGAGCGGCGTCAGGCCGTGGCTGCGGTGCTGGAAGCACAGAACCGCGCATTCGGCGCGGGCGAAAAAACAATGGCCAACATTCAACGTTTGCGCGAAGGCGCGCCGGTCATCGCTACTGGACAACAGGCAGTGCTGCTGGGCGGACCGATGTTCTGCATCTTGAAAGCGTTTTCCGCTGCGATGCAGGCAGAGAGGACGGGAGCTGTCCCGGTCTTTTGGCTGGCCACGGAAGACCACGACGTTGTGGAAGTCAGCTCCATCAATCTTCCTGCCGGCGACCACTTGCAGAAAATCAGCGTGAATGTGCCGCACACCGACGGCGCTCCGGTTGGCTCCATGGTTTTTGGCGCCGAGATCGCAGCCGCCGTGCAGCAAGTTGGCGCGCTCTTCGGAAATCCTGAAGCCCTCGAGTTGCTGACGGAGAGCTATCGGCCTGGCGAAAACTTTGGCAGCGCTTTTGCCCGTTTTTATTCGCGGCTCTTCGCGGATACTGGGATCATCTTCCTTAACCCGCTGGACGCCGAGCTTCATCGCATTGCACTGCCTGTATTCAAGAAATCGCTGATGGAGTCCAAGCATATCAACGACGCGTTGCAGCAGCGCAACCAGGATCTTGAAGCCGCCGGATATCATGCGCAGGTCAAGGTCACGCCATCGCACACGCTTTGTTTTTATTTCCAGGATGGCGTGCGCACTCCGGTTCGGCATGGCGCTGACGGCTTTCTGATTGGCGAGCGCAAGCTGAGTGAAGCGGAGTTGGTGGCTGAAGCAGAGCGATGTCCGGAACGATTCAGCGCCAACGTTTTGCTGCGTCCGATCATGGAAGACTACCTGCTGCCCACGCTGTGTTATATCGGAGGTCCTTCCGAAACTGCTTACTTCGCGCAGGCTGCGGTGGTTTACGAAAAGTTATTGGGCCGCGTCACACCTGTCATCCCGCGAATTTCCGCAACACTGATTGAACCTCGCCAGGCCAAATTGCTCGACCGTTATCAACTCACGCTTCCGGACGTTTTCCAGGGACCCGAGAAATTGCGCGAACTGCTGGCCAGCAAGGCGCTGCCTGCGAGCATTATCCGGAGCTTTGACGCGGCTGCCGCACACATTGACGAAGCACTGGCGTTGATTCAAGATCCGCTCAAGAAGCTGGACCCAACGCTGGCCGATGCGGCTGAGAATGCAGGCTCCAAAATGCGCTACCAGTTACAGAGTTTGCGCGAGAAGGCCATCCGCGCGGAAGCCCGCAAAAATGATGAGACGCAGCGCCATGCCGATGAACTCTCCACTCTGCTGTATCCCAACAAGGAGCTGCAGGAGCGCGAGATCGGCGCGGCTTACTTTTTGTTGAAGTACGGAACCGGAGTGGTGGACAAGATCCGCGAGGACGTTCGGCTCGATTGCGCGGACCATCAGCTAATTCGTCTGCAAACGTAAGTGGCGGGCTACGCTTTGCTCAGCGCCGCCCGAGCACGCTGCAGAAGCCGCCTTAACGACCGCACCACAAAGCGAATCGTAATCACAATGATCACCAGCAATACGGCCACAATCGCCGCAGCGATCACCGGATGCCGCGTGGCAAACCACGTTAGCGCAACTGCGACTAAGTCTTCGCCGAAGCTGAGTGCAACATTCGAAACTGGTTCGGGTGATGCAGTGACCACAGCACGAATAGCCGTCTTACCGCTGTGGGCCGCAAGCGCGATCAAAGCACCCAGAGCTGCGGCGCCAATCTGTGCTCCAGGCGAGAGATGCTGAGTGGCCGCATACGCCAGCAGCGCTGCCACAGGCACGCGGACAAACGTATGCAGCGCATTCCACAAGAGGTCGAATACAGGGACCTTGTCGGCGAATAGCTCCAGAGCGAAGAGCGCCAGCGCTATCCCGATGACTGGCCATGATTCCAACAGATGTAAAGACGAGGGAAGCTCGAAGGCATGAAAACGGGCCAGTAGCCCCAGAGTCGCAACCGTTGCATATACATTCAGGCCGGCCGCAAAGCTGGCGCCTACCAGGATCGGCAAGACATCATGGCTGGTCAACGAGAGCATGGGAAAGAGCTTACAAAAGAAAAGGCCGCCAAAAACAGCGGCCTGTGGAATTTCTTGGAGTTACAGTGTTGATTCGATCTCAAAGCCCCAAGCTTCCAGAAGCGGTTCCGGGATGTATTTGGAGTTTTTGTTTCGGCGCGCCCACTCACGCAAACGGGTGGAGCGGATGTACTGGTCCGGCGTGAGCTTGAATTCCTTCACGGCCTGCTCAAATGATGTAACAACGGGAATGACCGGCCCAATAGGCTCAGGTTTACCCCAATTAGGATTACCGCGTCTTTTTGCCATAATGACTTTTGTCCTGCCTTCGTATTTGAATAAAAATGCTGAATCTAACCCCTGGCTTGCTTAGATTCCCGGGGGCCTTTCTTGGATTCTGGAATTGGGCCGCAAAACCTATGGGGAACCAGAACCGCCTTGGGAGAGTCACAGACTGCCCCCTAAAAACCATTGATTATAAAGCAATTTCACAGAAGGAGCAACGAGAAAATGGCAATGGGAAAACTATTATTTTCGGGATTACTGAGTTTCTTTGGTCTGACAGAGTCTAATACTTTCCTGGTTAAGTGCCATTAAATGAGTGGTTTAATGGCATTTCCGTCATCGAGAACTGACGACTGGCTCGATTTTATCGGCTCGACGGCGGCATGAATAATATGTCCTATTCTCCCGTAAGCTGCTGATAGAAAAGCGAATACCCTAATTCCTGCCACCAGGAATGTGGGAACCTACCCACTATCGGGGAAAAACGATACGGTGCGCCGCTTTCTTGTTAGGAACAGATACCAATCGCACCAGAGCCGCTGCCGTATGATCGACCCGCAAAATATTCCTTCAAGCCCGCCCATGCTCGTCAGAATGACGCGGTCCTTGGGGGGTGGTCTTTGCGGTAAAGAGTTCCCCGTAAAGCAAAGCAACGGTTAGCCCACCTGGCAAAGAATCCAGGCAGCCGTCCGAGTGTCTGTCATCGAACAGGAGTTCCCGGCGGAACTTGCTCGAACAGAGAAGGGAAAATCCACGCGCGTAGATTGGCGCTGGTCACCCATGCTCGTGTTCTCCCTGGAGTCTGTGGTGCGAAGAACATATTCTGGATGAGCAGGGGAGGTCAACGCAGGGAGCAGATGGTCACAATATAGAATGATCTCAAGCCGGGATGGCGGAACTGGCAGACGCAGCGGACTTAAAATCCGCAGGGCTTAAAAGGCTCGTGGGGGTTCGAGTCCCCCTCTCGGCACCAACCAGTGTTCCTACGCGCTCCTCAACTTTGTGGGCCAGTTTCCCATCATTTCATTTTCGCATCGTGATCCGCGTCACATACTGTGGCCGCGTCTGCACTCCACGATGGACAGTTCCTCAATTCAGCGTCTTTGAGGATAATGTCTTCCTCGGCAGTTTCGTGTACCATACCCGGTTTTGAGGTGAAAGAGGCTAAAGGACAATTATGAGGATCGCGGTCCCACTGGAAAGACAGGCGGGTGAAGCTCGGGTCGCACTCGTGCCTGAGTCAGTCAAGAAGCTGGTAGCAAGCGGCGTGGAAGTCGCAGTCGAGGCTGGAGCCGGCGCCAAAGCAGGTTTTCTGGACCAGGATTATGAAGCTGCCGGAGCCAAGCTGACGGATCATGCGTCACTGCTGCAAGGAGCAGACGTTCTGACCTGCGTAAACCGTCCTGAGCCAGATGACTTCAAAAAAATTAAAACCGGAACCGTTATCATCGGCTTTCTGAAGCCGTTGGATGAACCGGCCGCGCTCGAACCGGTTGTCTCTAAGGGCCTTACCGCATTTGCGATGGAGTTAATTCCGCGTACCACGCGCGCCCAATCCATGGACGCGCTGTCGTCGATGGCCACGGTGGCCGGATACAAGGCTGTGATTATCGCAGCGGACCATCTCCCTCGCATGTTCCCGCTGCTGATGACGGCCGCAGGCACCGTTCCTCCGGCAAAGGTGCTCGTGTTGGGCGCCGGAGTTGCCGGATTGCAGGCCATCGCCACTGCGCGGCGGCTTGGCGCAGTGGTGGAAGCCTATGACGTCCGCGCAGCGGCCGGGCAGGACGTGAAATCACTGGGCGCGAAGTTCCTGGAAGTAGACCTCGGCGGCATTGAGACGCAGGACACAGGCGGATACGCCAAAGAACTGAGCGAAGAGGCTCTGCAGCGCGGACGCGACATGGTAGCCAAGCGCGCCGCCCAGTCCGACATCGTTATTACCACGGCGCAGATCCCAGGCAGGCGCGCACCGCTGATGCTGCCGGAGGCGGCGGTTGCGGCGATGCGTCCGGGATCGATCATTGTGGACCTCGCGGCAAGCACGGGGGGCAACTGTGCCGTGACCCGCCCTGGAGAAACCATCGACTACAAGGGCGTCACGGTGATGGGACCGCTCAATCTTCCGGCGACTGTGGCCGCAAATGCCAGCCAGCTCTATTCGCGCAACCTGACCAGCTTTCTCGCTCTGATCAACGACAAAGGCAACCTGAAAATCGATTTGGCCGACGACATCCTGAAGGGCGCTTGCGTCGCCTATCAGGGAGGCAATGTTCATCCGAAAGTGGCGGCCGCGCTGGGACAGCCCGCGAGCCAGGCAAAGGAGAGCTGAATGCATCACGTCATGTTGGATCCAATCGCGCTGATTAGTTGTATCTCTGTATTTGTACAGACCCCGGGCAATTCATCGAAGGCCGATCCTGAGACATTGGTTTTGATTGCGTCACTCTATGTTTTTGCTCTGGCCGCGTTTCTGGGATATCAGTTGATCTCGCGCGTTCCTCCTCTGCTGCACACGCCGCTGATGTCGGCGACGAATGCGATCTCCGGCATCTCGCTGATCGGATCACTGGTCATCGCTGGATCAAAGCATGAAGGCCAGCACGCGATGCTGGCTTCATTGCTCGGATGCGCTGCCGTGACCTCCGCCATGATCAACGTGACCGGCGGCTTCCTCATCACCGACCGCATGCTGAAGATGTTCCACAAGAAAGAACCGGCGAAGGCGGAGGAGAAAAAGTGAATCTCACTTACCTGATCGAAGCAATCTATCTGCTTGCGTCGGTTCTCTTCATCCTTGGATTGAAAGGTCTCAGCCATCCCGACACGGCGCGTCGCGGCATGATCCAGGCGGCTTGCGGCATGGGCGCCGCGATTGTAGGTACTCTGTTCAGGCCGGAAGTCCTGCACGGCAACTATCTCTTTATCATCATCGGATTGGTGCTGGGTTCCGCGATCGGCATACCCATGGCCCGGGTACCAATGACGGCCATGCCACAGCGGACCGCGCTCTCTCACGCATTCGGCGCGCTGGCGGCATCGCTGGTGGGAATTGCCGAGTACACCATCCAGCAGCCTACACATGCCAGCGTTGAAATTACTGCGCTGGGCTTGGAAGTAATGCTGGGATCGTTGACCGTTACCGGGTCGCTGATCGCCGCCGCCAAGCTGCAAGAGCTGATGCGCGGCACACCAATCATGTTCAAGGGCCAGCAGATTCTTAACCTGCTTCTGTTTGTGAGCATGTTGACCTGTTTCGTCCTGTGGCTCACGCACCCCACTGTTACTCCATATTTCTATGGCATGGCCGGATGCGCATTTGCCTTCGGCATCATGCTGGTCATTCCGATCGGCGCAGCGGACATGCCGGTTGTGATGTCATTGTTGAACTCCTACGCCGGATTGTCATCGGCAGCAACAGGATTCGTGCTGCACAACAACGTGCTGATCATCGCAGGAACGCTCGACGGATTCTCCGGCTTCATTCTTTCCATCTTGATGTGTCGCGCAATGAATCGCTCCATCACCAACGTCCTGTTTGGCGGATTTGGAGCAACGGTTGGAACCGACACAGGCGCGACCGGCACCATGCGTGAGGTCACGCTCGATGACGTAGCCGTACAACTCGCGTATGCCAATCAGGTGGTATTCGTCCCTGTATACGGCATGGCCACATCACAGGCGCAGCACTCATCACGCGAGCTCGGCAATCTGCTGGAAGAGCGCGGCGTTTCCGTGAAGTATGCGATTCATCCGGTTGCCGGACGCATGCCCGGGCACATGAACGTACTGCTGGCGGAAGCGAATGTCCCGTATTCGTCGTTATATGAAATGGAGCAGATCAATCCCGAAATGCCGCAGACAGACGTTGCAGTTGTCGTCGGCGCCAATGACGTAGTGAACCCCGACGCGCGCGACAATCCAAAGAGCCCGATCGCCGGAATGCCCATCATCGAGGTCGACAAGGCCAAGTCGGTCATTGTTCTCAAGCGCGGAAAGGGCAAAGGATTTTCCGGATTGGAGAATCCGCTGTTCTTCAAGCCTGTGACTGGAATGCTCTATGGCGATGCGAAATCTACGCTGACAAATTTGGCGCAAGCGGTGCAGAAGGTCTAAAGAATTGGGTAATTGGGTAAATTGGTAATTGGGTAATTGAGTTTGCCACGAGACAATTACCCAATTACCAAT
>Ga0137359_10005124_pt1 | contig 10784 bp, 14 predicted proteins | sample Mad1_40_16metaG_FD_108281 | JGI IMG/M metagenome (GOLD analysis project Ga0137359, IMG submission 108281) | Vadose zone soil microbial communities from Angelo Coast Range Reserve, California, USA - Mad1_40_16 metaG | ecosystem: Environmental > Terrestrial > Soil > Vadose zone | place: USA... | reverse complement strand
GTCGTCTTTGCCACCCGGGAGCATCGCACTCGCGGCTTGGCAAAGATCGACGGAACGATGCAGCTCCATCTCGCGACGAAGACCGACGCGGGCGCATGCCGCACAGGCCGACGGCACGAGGAGCGGTGGATCGACGGCTCGGCGTCGGTAGACCTCGACGCTGTCGTCACGGGGTCCGGGGAAGAAGCGTGCTGGTACCGAGGACGGATGACGGTGACGAAGGGCGACCGCCGCCAGCGCATCGCCGTCACGGGATCCTGCGGCTGCTGAGCGCGAGCGCGGACGCCGGGTCGACTGTGGTCGCCGCCGCATGACACAAGCTGCGCCGATCGCGCTGCCCTACCGGTTCGACACCAGCGACGTCTGGCACACGATCCTGAAGGGCGCGTTCGGACTGAACGCGCTGCTCCTCCTCTCGCTGGTCTTCGCGATCTTCGCGCGGCCGTGGCCGGTCGCGCTGGGAATCGGCGTCATGGAGCTGACGGTTCTCGGCTTCACCCGGATCTTCGTCAGAAACCAGCAGGGCTCCACCGGCACGCTCACGAGCGACCGGGTCGAGGTCGAGCCGAACACCCTGCTCGGCATCGCGCTGCCAGGCCCCCGCGGCACGTACACGCTCGACCGGTTCTCCGCCGTTCGCGTCGAGTTCCGGTCGGGCCCCATTACGGTCGACACGCCGAGCGCCGGCCCCTACGAGATCGTGTGGCTGGCTGGAAAACCGGGGACGCCCGACGTGGCCCTCGCACGCACGTCGGACCGAGCCGGCCGCGCTGTGGGCCGAGAGTTCGGCGCACTGCTCCGCCTCCCCGTGGAGGAGGTCGGCGCGCCCATCGAGATTCGTTTGTGATGGCCGAGTCGAAGCAGAGACTGCCCTCTGCACCCGCGAAGCACCGCCTTGCCCAACTCGCCGTGATCCATCAACAAACCCTGGCCTGACGCGCACGCCGCTCGCGTGCGGTCCGCGCGTCACGAAGACGAGACGACGGTAACGACGAAGGGATGAGGAGCTGCCGTGGTGTTCTCGGGCGTGACGCTCGACGGGCACGCGTGCATTCCGTTGTCGAAGGTAGCGGACCACGAGATGGTGTACGTGTGGCCGCTGCCGGAACCGATCAGAGGCAGCACTAGGAGGACGCTGCCGGTCCCTTCGCCGGAGACCGTCTCGGTCGGGATACCCGCAGGCGCAATGACCGTCGCCGTGAGCGTCACGTGGCCTGCGCTGTCTCCGGGGTCCGAGGACTCGGAGGCAACGAGCTCGACTTGGTTCTGGGACGGCGACACGGTGAGGCTGCCGTCCGCGTTCACCGTGACATCAGAGATCTGCACGAAGTCCGGGTCGAAGCCGGAAATGAACGCGGAGCAATCCCGGAACGTGGGACTGTTGGCGGCGCGCGCTGGTGAGTCGGAACTAAAAATCGCTGCCGCGACGGCGAGTACAGCCAGCATGACGAGTGTCCGAGTTCGGTCCATTGTGCCTCCCGATGGTCTGACTCTGTGGGTTCGTTGTGCACCACTCCGTGATCGTCCTGGGTCCATAGTTGCTCCGCCACATGGATGCCTCATCGCCAAAAGTTAGCCGACAGCCGACGATACGGCGTTGACGGGAAGCGGACCGGTGTTCTCGGGTCAAAAGGCCGGAATTGATGGGTGAGCCGTGCGAGTTCAGCGGCAATGGGCGCTGATGTCGTCGCTGAATACCTGGAGGTGGCCCTTCAGCCGATGCCGGAGTTCCCGCGAGGCGAGACCTCGTGGTTCTGAGGTCGGCTACTAGTTGCGACGGTGCCGCGGACACTTCACTCGCGTTCCGCCGTGCCGATCGCGACACGAATCCGCTTGACCTCGACCGCGACGCAAAGGATGTCGTCCTTCAGAAGCGGCCGTGCGTGCATCGTAACGTTCCTCAGCGGAGCCAGTCGATTGAATGAAGCTCGTAAGTCGTCCGGCGATTGAAAGAACTCTTCGAAGACCTCTTTCCAATTGTCGGATCGCACAATCACGTCGAGATAGTCTCCGAATTCTGCGTAGCAAATGAGCTCGTGCTCTTTCTCGCCGGCGGCCAATGCCTTCTTACGGTTCTCAAGCCAGCGGGTACGGACGGGACCTGGCACGCGCTGCTTTAGCCACTGCGGACCGAATGCGCGCGTCATCTCTTCGCCGATGAACTCACGGAGCTCCTGCTCGAGCTCCGAGATCAGAGCGTAGGCCTGCCGTTGCCGGGGCTGAATGAATCGGACGCGGTAGACGGTCGGGCTGCGCGATTCCGGACCGACCGGCTCGGGAGTTAGCAGCCCGCTCCAGCCGAGCGCCTCGCTGAACGTTGGCTCTGGAAGTGAGGTGAGTGACGGAATCAGGCCGCTTGCGAGGTAGGTCTCATGGCGCCTGTGCCAGTTGAAAAGATCCGACTCGTTCCAATCGAGAAAAGCTGGTCGTCCAAGGGTAGAGAGGAACGCTTCGGAAACCGACGACGCGAAAGGGTCAAGGTGCGCAAGGCCACTTACAGACGTAAGACCAGCAAGGGAGTAGGCGTCCTGGATTGAAGAGATGGAGCCGACCGAAGCGCGGATCGTTTCGAGACTTGCCTGAATCGCTTCATTTCCGGTGGTGAACTCTAACCGAAGGTGGCGTTGTGCCTCTTCGAACGCGCTCCACGCTGAACCGGCGTTCAAGTCCTTCAGATGCTCGAGCCAGACTGCGTTTGCGTCCCCCAGGGTGCGCTGAATCGGCAGGAGCGATTTCCGGAACTCCTCCCCGATGTCCTTTGTGCGGAGCGATTTGGCGAGGGCTTCCAGCTGTCGTTCGCGCTCACCGCCAAGGTCCATTGCGGCGCGGAGTGAGCCTGCGAGTTCATCGAGCTGATGCGGCTGCGCGAAGCGCGAGTCGAGAAGCGCGCGGTGCGGCTCTGTGAGCCCTTCTAGAGCACGAGCCCTTTCCAGGAATCCAAAAAGATCGCGATAGTCGTTCATCTGTCGAAGTCCATGCGCAGTGGCCTCTAACGGCAAGCCGACGAACGCGGCGCGCCCGGCCGGTCTGTCTCGCGTAACGCCCTAGTGCTTCCGGTCACGCGGCGGATTTGGGTCGTTTCCGAAGCTGTCCTTGTCCCTGATCTGGCCGTTCGGGCGGTGGATGACGAGCTCACTTTCGTTGCCTGGGCGAACCTCCGACCCGCCTGCTCGGCGGCACCTTGAGTACGGTGGTTCGAGACTGGCGCCCGTGCCCATTCTTTCTTGACAGCCCATTGATTTCCTTGAGGAACTGGGTGTTTCGACGTGAGATCGATAGCCTCCCTTTTCTACGCGACCTAAAGAATAGCTGCTCGACGGCTGCTATACAGCCACTATTTAGCTATGTCAAGTTGACAAAATGGCCAAGAAGTATGTATTCTCTTCCTCGGGAGGGAGGCCATGAATGAGAAACGGACAATGACACTGAACCTGACCGACGTGGAGATGGGCGTTCTCGAGGAGCTCGCCCGGCGGAAGGATCTCTCGAAGACCGCCGTCATCCGACAGGCACTTCGCTTGTATCAGACCGTCGACATGAGGCTTGGCCGCGGCGAGAAGCTCATCTTCGAAGATGAAGCGGAAAAGAAGAAGTCTGAGGTCATGGTTTTGTGAGCTCTTCACCGGTGGTGGTGATTCGGCGGGCGGACAACGCCGTTGTGCAAGCGGAGCTCATCGATGGTGTGCAGCCCCGCGACCTCGGACTGATCGAGCGGGTTTGGACTCCGGTCAGAGCGCAGATCTTAGCGAAGCTGCGTGCGGCTAGTGTCGCTCCGGTGGATTGGCCACAAAGCCTTCGCTGGGACTGGTCAAGAAAAGAAGGCGAGCTGAAGCTTTTGGAAGCAGGAGGGTTCGGCGTTATCTGCGACGGAGACTGGCAAGGCGTGATGTTGACGAAGAGTGCATCTCACGTGGCGTTGCTCGCGTCGCAACGTAGCAAGCCCCTTGTCTACGTAGATTACGTCGAAACAGCGCCGTGGAACTGGCCAATTGCTGCGATCGGCGAGCAGGGCCGGTATCGCGGGGTCGGAAGCGTTCTCATTCGTGAGGCGATGAACGAAAGCATCCGCCAGGGATTTAAGGGCCGCATCGGTCTCCATGCGCTGCCCCAAGCTGAGCGCTTCTACGACAGCGTGTGCGGGCTCACTGAAATCGGCCGTGACCCGAATAAACAGAATCTCCTGTACTTCGAGTGTTCACCGGAGGCAGCGGAGAAATTTCTAGACGAAGGAGGTGAATCATGAACCGAAAAACAGCAGCACCCCCGACCGAGCGCTGGATCCGACGTATGGCGGACGCGGAAGACGGATGTGCATCGATTGCTGTCGGTGGCCTGGCGTACGATCTCGGGATGCTGACACCTGGAAATCACGAGAACGCTCCTTGGGTGTTTGCGCGACTGCTGACGCTCGCACGTCGTCGCCGCGAGATGACGATCGATGCTCTCGCAAAGGAGGCAGACGTCGATGTCGCGGAGCTCTTGGCACTTGAGAATGGCGATGTCACGCCTACTCCGCGAACCGTCTACCAGCTCGCGCAAGTGCTCGGTGTGTCGACGAGTAAGTTACTCGCGGTGGCGGGCCTTGCCGACGTTGAAGACGAATCGCTTAAGGAAGCAACGCTGCGTTTTGCGGCTCGTTCGGAACCAACGACGAAGCTGTCGAAGCCGGAGCGCGATGCGTTGGAAGAATTCGTAAAGGTGCTCGTGGAGAAGTCGGACGGGGGATAGGTGGTTGAGAGTCACTTCCTCGATGAACGCACAGCTCGGGATATCGACGGTCGTGTGGCGAAGTTGCTCCGGGATCTCGACAATCCCGAGCCGCCACTAGAGCTCGAGCTCGTCCGTGCGTGTCTAGAGCTAGATCGTGCCTACTACTCGCCGAGCGACGCTTCAGTCCTCGAGGAGACGGTTCACCGTCTCAAGGTCGCTGGAAAGCAAGTCGTCCGACGTCCAGGGCTGCTCCTCGACGTCGTTCGCGAGTTCAACTTGCGGGCGCTCTGGGTTCCCGATCGTAAGCGTATTCTTCTCGACTCCGAAGTTCCGAAGCCGAAGCAGCGTTGGAACGAAGCGCATGAAATCGGACACAGCCTCATTCCCTGGCACGGCGACATGATGCACGGTGACAAGGAACGAACGCTTCGCTTCAACTGCCAGGTGCGCCTCGAGGCCGAGGCGAACTATGCCGCCGGGCGCCTGCTGTTTCTTCGTGACGCCTTCCAGGCGCGACTACTCGACGGCTCGGCTGCATTTACTCAGATCCGAGCGCTGAGCAAGGAGTTTGGCAATACGATGACGTCGGGTCTCTGGCGAGCGGTTGAATGTTTCGTGATCCCCGCGTTTGGGCTGGTGAGTCAGCATCCTCTGTCCTGGAACCCTGAGCTCGAGCTTGTACGTTACTTCCTTCGGTCCCGAAGCTTCCAGAAACGCTTTCCGAATGTTACCGCCTCACAGGCATTCTCCGGCCTTGAAGGGATCTGTCGCGGCCGGCGAGGTCCGATCGGTGAAGGGGAAGTGCTACTCTCAGACGCAAACGAAGAGCAGCACGTGTTCCATGTTGAATGCTTTTATAACGGTCACGAGGCGCTGAGCTTCGGGGTCTACCAACGGGCTCGCACGGTACGGGTCGCAGTACCGTGACGATGTCACTCTTCCGCAAGGAGGCTACTTAGATGGATGGATGGCAAGCGATAACACGGGGGCAACCTGAGGTCGATGGTGTGGACGCCGACTACCCTGGTCTCCTAAATGTGCGGGTTCCTCTGAGCGCCTACCCGCCCGATGAATGGCAGGACTTCTTCCTGCGCCCTGTGGGAGTCGGGTTGAGCATGAGCATGCATAGTCCCGATTTGCGGGGCGATGAGGTGGTTCTTCGCCCCCCGGATTCAGAGGTAGAGCGGTATGTGAAGCACGTCGATGAGCGGATCGTCGCTGCGAACGCGCGCTACGAAGCCGAGGTGTTGCCGAAAAGAAGAGCGGCGCTCCAAAGAGCGGATGCTGCAGCGGCACAAGAAGAGGAGAGGTTGCGAGCGGCTCGGGAGCGCCTCGGTAAACTGTAGTACGCGAAAGCGAGGCGAGTCGTAATCGGCGGCGTCAAACCGCAGTAGCCTCCGGCTAGCCGAGAGGTCACCGAAGAAAATCTCTCTGAGGTGCGGCGTGGTCACGACGCCGTGATCTACAGGATGCATGGCTGTGTGTTCGAGCCAGACAGAGCGATCGCTACAAAGGACGACTACGAGCGCTAGGAGTCACACCGGCCCCCCTTCACGCAAAGTCTGAAGGGCGACCTTATCGGAAAGACGTTTCTGTTTGTCGGCTTCAACTTCACCGATCCGAACATTGACACATACTGAGCCGTGTCCGCGTGCTTCCGAAGCGGCGCAGCGGCTCTGTCGGCCGGAATCCCGCGAACCTTCCGGACCAACCGGCACCACTACCGGCACCAGCGTCTGCGACGGCTCAGAGAAGGCCACCATCGCAGCGGCGGAAACGGCGGAACGATCCGGTAGCGCTAAGACTTCGTCGAGAGCGGGCGACCGGGGTCGAACCGGCGACGTCCAGCTTGGGAAGCTGGCATTCTACCGCTGAATTACGCCCGCGCAGCGTCAGTCGTAGCCGAGACGGGGATGGGTGACAAGGGACCGACAGTGCGGTGGCAGTCCTAATTTGAGGAAGGTTCCCCAAAATAGCCGGATGGCGGCCGAGAGCAGTCCGCTCTTCTATGCGCTTCCAGGTCGCGTGCGAGTCGAGTCTTCCAGCACTCGTTGTACAATGAGCAGTAGCACACCTCTATGACGACCCGTTCGCGGCTGCGTAGGACGGCCTCCCTGGTTGGCTCGTCTTCGGTGACAACTTTGAACATATCCCGCCGGTCGCCGCTTCTTACGATGTTGCCGCGGATCGGATTCGTATACTTCCTATACACGGTCGGCAATTGAAGCACTGACGCCATCTCGGACCACGATCTACACGGTCGCCCATCTACCGTAACCAATGCCCAAGCCACAATTGCAGGGCCAAGTCCTTCGTTTCCGAGCAGCCATCCAACCTCGCTATCGCTGACGCCGAAGTCGACCAACAAATACGGTCGCACCGAGAGCCGGTGGTGAACACGATTGGAGTAGCCTTCAAATACGGCGAGCGTCAAAGCCGCGATCGATACAAGAAGAGCGCAGAAAGGAATCAGCCTGTCACGGACGGGCGAACGACTCGTTGCGGTCATCGATAGGAGAACCCCCGCGTTGCTTGTGCGGCCGCCGCGCTGTCGGTACCGCCGCTCACGCCTCCGCCGCGCGACGCTTCCGATACGCCTCCTTCGCCTCTTTCCCGCGCCGCTCCAGGATCGGGAAGAGCAGCTTCCGCAGCGCCGGCAGCATGTAGCCGGCGCTCGCGAGGTAGCCGCTCAGCTGCGGGATCGTGCGCTCGAGGGTGCCGTCGGCGGCGCAGTCGAGGATGCCGCGGGCGATGTCGTCGGCGGTGCTCATGGGCTGCGAGAAGACGAGGTCGGGGACGTCGTCGAGGTTCCCCATGATGAAGCCGGTGTCGACGGGGCCGGGGGAGACCGCGGAGACGGTGATGCCGGAGCCCTCGAGCTCCTCGACGAGTGCGAACGTGAAGGCGCGGAGGCCGAACTTGGTCGCGGAGTAGACGGCTTCGTGCGCGACGGGGATGCGGCCGGCGATCGAGGCGACGTTGACGATGGCGCCGTGGCCGCGCTTGCGCATGTACGGCAGGACGAGGCGCGTCAGCACGATCGGTGCAACCAGGTTCACCTCGACGACGCCGGCGAGGTCTTCTGCTTGATAGCGCTCGATGGGGCCGCGGCAGTTGGTGCCGGCGTTGTTCACCAGCACGTCGATGCCGCCGAGCTGGTCGGCGGCGCGGGCGAGGAGGCGCTCGCAGTCCTCGCGTCGGGACACGTCGGCACGGACGGCGTGCGCGGTGCCGCCGGCGGCGGTGATGTCGCGGACGAGCTGCTCGAGCGCGGGCTGGCTGCGCGCGGCGACGACCACCGACGCACCCTCGGCGGCGAACATCTTCGCGGCGGCGGCGCCGATCCCTGACGACGCGCCGGTGATGACGACGACTTTCTGCTGGAAGCGATTGGCCATGGCGCCCTGCTATGGCGGGCCACCGTGAGGGTCAAGCGGCAGTGGGTTCCGATAGCATACTTTGACAATCTTAGCCATCACGAGTAGCCTTTTGCCATGAACGTTTCCCTGACAAAGGAGCTCGAGGAGCTCGTTGCCGCGAAGGTGAAGACGGGCCGTTACCTCTCTGCGAGCGAGGTTGTGCGCGAAGCCCTCAGACTCCTCGAGGAGCGCGACCGAATCAAGGAAATGCGGCTCGCCGAGCTGCGCAAGGAAATTCAGAAAGGGCGCGAGAGCGGCGAGTCGATCGACGGAGAACCGGTCTTCGAGCGACTGAGAGAAAAGAGCCGCGCGCGCAAACGCAAAAGCGTGTGAACCGTTTCTGTTTCTCCCTCCGCCCCCAAGCTGTTTCGGACTTCACAGAGCGTATCTCCGAGACCATGTCGCTCGTCGCCACTCAACCCCACATGGGACGCGCTCGTCCCGAGCTCGGCACCGCACTCCGGAGCTTCGTGGTCGGGCAGTACGTCATCTTTTACGAGCCAACATCCGCCGGTATCGATGTCATCCGAGTTCTGAGTGGCGCGCGGGCGTCGACGCGCTGTTCTAGGTTCTCTGGCGCGCTTCGCCGCGCCTTGACGTCACGCGCGCAATTCTCTTCAATGCGCCGCGCTTGCCTTCCTCTACCAATGCCATTCGACGCGCCTTCGCGGACAGCATCGCCGCCAAGCGGGCGTTCGTGCGCGCGCACGCAGCGACGTTGGCGCGCGTCGGCGACCTCCTCGCGGAGCGCTTCGCGGCGGGGAGCAAGGTCCTCCTCTTCGGGAACGGCGGCAGCGCGGCCGACGCGCAGCACATCGCGGCGGAGTTCGTGAACCGGTTCGTGATCGAGCGGCCGCCGCTGCCGGCGATCGCGCTCACGACCGACACCTCGGCGCTCACCTCGATCGCCAATGACTACGGCTACGCGGACATCTTTGCGAAGCAGGTGCGGGCGCTCGGGCGCGCCGGTGACGTCGCGATCGCGATTTCGACGAGCGGCACGTCGCCGAGCGTGGTGCGCGCGGTCGACGCGTGCACGAAGCTGCGCATCCACACCGTCGGCTTCACCGGCGGCGACGGCGGGAAGCTGCGCGGCAAGGTCGATTACCTTCTGAACGTCGCAGCGTCGCGCGCGACGGCGCGCATCCAGGAGACGCACATCCTCGCAGGGCACGTGCTCTGCCAGCTCGTCGACGAGAAGCTCTATGGCGGAAAAAACCAGCGGTAACGAAGGATCGGAGCGCGGCCGGGCGAGCGGCGCCGCGGAGAAAGCCCGTGGCGCAGCGGGCGGTGCCTCGGAGAAGGCCGCCCGTGGCGCAGCCGCGGAGAAAATCGCCCGTGGCGCAGCGGGTGGTGCGGCGCAGAAAGACGCTGCCGACGCACCAGCGAAACGCTCGCACAAAGGTCTCACCGCCCGCACGCCGGCGCCGGCGCTCGACCTCTCGAAGATCCGTCGCTATCGCCTGGCGACGCGGAAGAGCCTCGTCGCGCATGGGGCGCTCGGCCGGCCGCTCCACGCCGGCACGACCTTCGGGCGTTTCTTCCAAGGCCTGCCGGACCTCCTCGCCGGGCGCGAGCTGCGCGCGGCAGTGATGGCGATCGCCGAGGCGCGGCGCGCGTCGCGGCGTCGTCCTCGGCATGGGTGCGCATCCGATCAAGGTCGGGCTCTCGCCGCTCATCATCGATCTCATGGAGCGCGGGGTAATCACTGCGGTCGCGATGAACGGCGCCTGCGTCGTCCACGACTTCGAGCTCGCGTACTCGGGCAGCACGTCGGAGGACGTCGGGCCGGGGCTGCGCGACGGCAGCTTCGGCATGGCGGAGGAGACGGGGCGCTTCTTGAATCTCGCGATCCGCCAGGCGGCGCCGACGGGCGCGGGACTCGGCGACGGGCTCGGGCACGTGCTCGCGACGACAAAGCTCAAGTACCGGAAGCTCAGCATCATCGCCGCCGGCGACCGGCTCGGCGTGCCGGTGACGGTGCACGTCGCGATCGGCACCGACATCATCCACATGCACCCGGAGGCCGACGGCGCGGCGATCGGCGCGACGTCGCTGCGCGATTTCCATCGCCTCGCGGCGACGGTTGCGACGCTCGACCGCGGCGTGTTCCTGAACCTCGGCTCGGCCGTCATCATCCCCGAAGTATTCGTGAAAGCGCTGAACGTCGCCCGCAATTTGCGCCACAAGGTCGGCGACCTCACGACGATCGACATGGACTTCATCCGCCACTACCGACCGGGCGTGAACGTGCTGCGACGCCCGACGGAGGACAGCGGGCGGCCCATCCAGCTGACCGGACATCACGAGATCATGTTCCCGCTGCTCTTCTCGGCAGTGCTGGAGGAGCTCGGAGGCTGACGTCGCGGCGCGCTGAGACGATGCCGCCGATCATCACGCTCACGACCGACTTCGGGACGAGCGACACGTTCGTCGGCGTGATGAAGGGCGTGATCCTCGCGATCGCGCCGGACGCGCGCATCGTCGATCTGACCCACGAGGTGCCGGCGCAGGACGTGCTCGCCGGCGCGTACCTTCTCCGCGGCGCCGTGCCGTACTTCCCGCCGGGGACGATTCACGTCGCGGTCGTCGATCCCGGCGTCGGGACGAAGCGGCGCGCGCTCGTCATCGCGACGCGCGACGCGTTCTTCGTCG
>Ga0137359_10005122_pt1 | contig 10784 bp, 8 predicted proteins | sample Mad1_40_16metaG_FD_108281 | JGI IMG/M metagenome (GOLD analysis project Ga0137359, IMG submission 108281) | Vadose zone soil microbial communities from Angelo Coast Range Reserve, California, USA - Mad1_40_16 metaG | ecosystem: Environmental > Terrestrial > Soil > Vadose zone | place: USA... | reverse complement strand
GCGCCATGGACAGCTTCGCCCAGGGCGAGACCCGGCTGCTGGTCGCCACAACGGTGATCGAGGTGGGAGTCGACGTGCCGGAGGCGACCGTCATGGTGATCGAGCACGCGGAGCGCTTCGGGCTCGCGCAGCTCCACCAGTTGCGCGGCCGCATCGGCCGCGGGTCCGAGCACTCAACCTGCCTGCTGCTCTACCGCGCGCCGCTCGGAGAGACCGCGAAGGCGCGGCTCGCCATCATGCGCGAGACCGAGGACGGGTTCCGCATCGCCGAGGAAGACTTGAAGCTGCGCGGCGAAGGCGATGTGCTCGGGACCCGCCAGAGCGGCATGCCGGGATTCCGCCTCGCCCGCATCGAGACCCACGGCAAGCTGTTGCAGGTCGCGCGCGACGACGCCGCGCTCGTGCTGGGGCGCGATCCGGCGCTCACCGGCGCGCGCGGCGAGGCGCTGCGGACCTTGCTCTATTTGTTCGAACGCGACGAGGCGATCCGGCTGATCCGCGCGGGGTGAAGCGATAGTTGGGAGACGATTTTCTTCTTCGCGAAGAGCGCGGGAATTGGAGGCCCGACTTGGATTCGAACCAAGCTGCGAGGCCTTGCACAGCCTCTGCGTTCCCGCTCCGCCACCGGGCCGAATCCTTCCTACCAAATGACCGAGGAATGACAATCGCCGTGCCGAATTAACCTAAACGCGCCTTCGGCAATGGCGCATGATCGCCTCGTGGCGCGCCACGCCAACGCTTCGCTATCTCACCGCAATCGGCGCGACGCTCGATCCGGTGCCGCCGCGCAGCTTGAGAGGTGCCACGATGAAGGCGAACTCGTTGGCCTTGTCACGCGCGAGCGCCTCGAGGTCGAGGTTCTCGATCAGATAGATGCCGTTGACGTTGAGCAGATAGCCATGCACCGGCAGGAACAGCCCCCTGTCGGGATAGGGCCGCACCTCGACCGCCCAATTGTCGGAACCGACCATCATGACGTTGCGCTTGACCAGGAATTCGGCGGCCTCGAGCCCGATGCCCGGCTCGCCCTTGATGAAGCGGGCGTTATCGACCGTCCACAGCCGGCCCCATCCGGTGCGGATCAACACCGCGTCCCCCTTGCGGACCTCGACATTCTGCCGCGTCATCGCGGCTTCGATATCGGCGACCGTGATCATGTAGTCGTCGGGCAGCATGTCGACGCCCTTGAGCGCCGCGATGTCGAGGAGCACGCCGCGGGCGAAGAACGATCCGGCCTTCTCGACCCCGAGCTTCGTGAATCCGCCGCGCCTGGCGACCTTTTCGGCTTCCACGCAATTGTAGAGATGCGGGCCGAGCTGCTGGTGCGCGAGCCCGTCGAACTGCGTGCCCATCTGGCCGAGCTCGGTAAAGACTGTCTCCTCGTTGCCGCCCTGCTGGTTGCGGCCGTTCGGCCCCGAGGTGCGCTGGACGTTGAGCGCAAAAGTCCGGCCCGGCGACATCGGAATGGTGCCGTCGAGCACCTTGCCGAGCTCATAGGTCTTGCCGTCGCGGATGAGCCGCGCGGCCGCGAGCACGCTTTCGGCGGTCTGCAGGTTGGCGGCGCCGCGCTCGTCAGCCGCGCCCCAAACGGACGGGCAGCGTTGTTCCGGCGGCGGGGGCATCCAGCCTTGCGCCGTCGCGCTGCGCCATGGCGCGCCGGCGAGGCCCGCCAGCAGCGCGCACGCGCGCGCGGCGCGGACGATGAATCGGCGCATCGAACTCCTCCCCTCGTTATCTCGGAGGCGGGGCGGTAAGCCCGCCGCTCACTCCGTCGTCACTGTCGCCGGCGACTCCCGCGGCGCGCGGGCCGCTTTCGCGGCATCGGCCATCGCGGACAATTTCTTTTGCTGGTCCGGCCCGCCGTTCGGCTGGATCAGTCCCGCCGTCATGATCAGCTTGGCGGCCGCCTCGACCGGGATGTCGAGCTCGATGATCTCGGCGCGCGGCACATAGAAGAAGAAACCGGTGGTGGGGTTGGGGGTGCAGGGCATGAAGGCCGACACATATTCATCCTTCAGCGGCAGCAGCGCCGTGATGTCGCCGCCCGGCGGCTGCGACAGGAACACCAGCGACCACATGCCGGGCGCCGGAAACTGGACCAGGCCGACGCGGCGGAAGCTCGATCCCGATTCCGAGAACAGGGTCTCGAACACCTGCTTGAGGCCCTTGTAGATCGAGCGCACCAGCGGCATGCGATTGAGCAGGGTCTCGCCCGCCTCGACCAGGGTGCGGCCGACCAGGTTGGCGGTCAGGAAGCCAAGCAGGGTCAGCGCCACGAAGGCGATGACAAGACCGGTGCCCGGGAGCTTCCACGGCAAATAGCTTTCCGGCCGCAAGGCGACCGGCATGAATGGCCGCACGAGGTCGTCGACCCAGGTGATGAAGGACCAGGTGAGATAGACGGTGATCGCCAGCGGCCCGGCCACGATCAGGCCGGTGAGGAAATAATTGCGGACCCGGTAGCCGACGCCGTGGTGGTACACGACCGGCGGCCCCGGCACGGGGGGCGGCGGCGCGGGGTCTCGCAGGTTGTCGTTGAGCGTCATGCGCGCGATCTATCTCGCTGTTGGGGCTGCCGGCACGGCCGCGTTCCGGCGCAATATAGAAGAAACGGGCCGGTCTTCGCCAGTTGCGGCGCCTGCGGGAAAATAGCGCGCCGCCCTTATTCGACCGTCACCGACTTGGCGAGGTTGCGCGGCTGATCCACGTCGGTCCCCATGATGACGGCCGTATGATAGGCGATCAGCTGGACCGGGATCGCGTAGACCAGCGGGGTCACGGTCGCGGGCATCTCGGGCAGCACCAGGGTCACCAGCGACTGGACGCTCGCCGCGCGCGCGCCCTTCGGGTCGGTGATCAGGATGATGCGCCCGCCCCGCGCCGCCACCTCCTGCATGTTGGACACGGTCTTGTCGAACACGCGGTCGTGGGGCGCGATCACGATCACCGGCATGGTCTCGTCGATCAGCGCGATCGGACCATGCTTGAGCTCGCCCGCCGCATAGCCCTCGGCGTGGATATAGGAGATTTCCTTGAGCTTGAGCGCGCCTTCGAGAGCGAGCGGAAAGCTGGTGCCGCGGCCGAGATAAAGCGCGTCGCGGCTTTTCGCGAGGTCGCGCGCCAGCTTCTCGATCGTCGGCTCGAGCGCGAGCGCGTCCGCCATGTGGCGCGGGACCTCGATCAGGGCGCGCACGAGCTTGCGCTCGTCTTCCTCGCCGAGCACGCCGCGCGCGCGCCCGGCCGCGATCGCCAGACACGCGAGCGTGGCGAGCTGGCACGTGAAGGCCTTGGTGGAGGCGACGCCGATCTCGGGCCCGGCCAGGGTCGGCATCACCACGTCGCTCTCGCGCGCGATGGTCGAGGTCGCCACGTTGACGACCGAGAGAACGTGCTGCTTCTGCTCGCGCGCATAACGCAGCGTCGCCAGCGTGTCGGCGGTCTCTCCCGATTGCGAAACGAAGACCGCCAGGTTGCCGGGGTCGAAGGGGGATTCGCGATAGCGGAACTCGGATGCGACGTCGATCTCCACCGGCAGCCGCGCGAAGCGCTCGAACCAGTATTTGCCGACCAGGCCGGCGTAATAAGCGGTGCCGCAGGCCGAGATCGTCATCCGCTTGATGTCGCGGAAATCGAAGCCCAGCCGCGATGGCAGCGCGATCCGTCCGGCCGCCATGTCGATATAGTGGGCGAGGGTATGGCCGACGACCTCGGGCTGCTCGTGGATCTCCTTCGCCATGAAATGGCGGTGGTTGCCCTTGTCGACCAGCAGCGCGGAGGCATTGGATTTTTGCACCGCGCGCGACACCACGCGGCCCGCCGCGTCATGCACCTGCGCGCCGTCGCGCCGCACCACCACCCAGTCGCCGTCGTCGAGATAGCTGATGGAATCGGTAAAGGGCGCGAGCGCGATGGCGTCCGAGCCGAGATACATCTCGCCGTCGCCATAGCCGACCGCGAGCGGCGATCCGCGGCGGGCGCCCACCAGCAGATTCTCCTCGCCCTCGAACAGGAAGGCGAGCGCAAAGGCGCCCTTGAGCCGGGGCAGCGCGGCGGCGACCGCCTCGATCGGCTTATGGCCCTTCTGCAGCTCGCTCGTCACCAGGTGAGCGATCACCTCGGTGTCGGTCTCGGTCGAGAAGGTGGCCCCGCCGGCCGTGAGCTCGTGTCGCAGCTCGTTGAAATTCTCGATGATGCCGTTGTGGACGACCGCGACGCGGTCGGTCGCATGCGGATGCGCGTTGTTCTCGTTGGGCCGGCCATGGGTCGCCCAGCGGGTGTGCCCAATGCCGATCGTGCCGGCGAGCGGCTCGCGCCCGAGCCGTTGCTCGAGATTCTTGAGCTTGCCTTCGGCGCGCCGGCGCGCGAGGTGACCTTTTTCCAGGGTCGCGACGCCCGCCGAGTCATAGCCGCGGTATTCGAGGCGCTTGAGCGCATCGACCATCAAGGGCGCGACCGGCTCACGACCCAGTATCCCGATGATCCCGCACATGTGTTCGGCGGCTGCCCCTGCTTAGGTCGCCCCTTCGGCTCCCGCAGAGGGTTAAGCCGACGGCGCAACCTCATGCAATCACGAAGAATTTCAGTACGTTTCAGTACGTGAGCGGCGGTCTTGAGCCGCTCATTTGGGCTTCTTTGTGCCCGCGGATGTGAGGCCGCGCAAGCGCGTAACCCATCCTTCCTTAACGACCTGGCGGGCGCGGCCGATTGCCAGGGCGTCGGCCGGAACCTCGCGGGTGATCACCGAACCCGACCCCACATAGGCGCGGTCTCCCACCTTGACGGGCGCCACCAGGGCGGAGTTGGACCCGATGAAGGCGCCCTCGCCGATCTCGGTCCGGTGCTTGGCGGTACCATCGTAATTGCAGGTGATCGTGCCGGCCCCGATATTGGCGCCCGCGCCGACGGTGGTATCGCCGATATAGCTCAGGTGATTGGCGCGCGCCCCGTCGGCGATCTCGGATTCCTTGACCTCGACGAAATTGCCGATCCGCACATTCGCGCCCAGGCGGGCGCCCGGCCGCAGCCGCGCATAGGGGCCGACGGTCGTTCCCTGGCCCACATGGGCGCCTTCGAGATGGGAGAATGACCGGATGACCGCGCCGTCCTCCACCACCACGCCCGGGCCGAAGACCACGAAAGGCTCGATCACCACGTCGCGTCCGAGTTTCGTATCCGCCGCCAAATGCACGGTCTCCGGCGCCACCATGTTGACGCCGGCCTCGAGCGCCGCGTCGCGCAGGCGCCGCTGCAACACCGCTTCGGCCTCCGCGAGCTGCCCCTGACTGTTGATCCCTCGCACCTCGTCCTCCTCGGTTTCGATCGCGGCGGCGTCGAGCCCCATCTGGCGGGCGACCGCAACCGCATCGGTCAGGTAGAATTCGCGCTTGGCATTCTGGTCACCGATCCGATCCAGGATCGCGAGCGCGGCGTCGCCCCGCAGCGCCATCAGCCCGGCATTGCACAGCGGAATGGCGCGCTCGGCAGCGCTCGCGTCCTTGTGTTCCCGAATGGCGATCAAGCGGTCGCCTTCCATGATCAGGCGCCCATAGCCGGCCGGATCGGCCGGGCGGAAACCCAGCACCGCGACGGCTTGGCCCTGCGCCAGCGGCTCGCGCAGCCGGGCGAGCGTGCGCGGGCGCACCAGCGGCGTGTCGGCGAACACCACCAGGATATCGTCCGCGCCGAGCGCGATCGCGTCGCGCGCCGCCAGCACCGCATGGGCGGTGCCGCGGCGCTCGGCCTGTACGAAGATTTTTGCCGCCGGCATCGCGGCTGTGACCGCCGCCACGACCTTGTCCTGTCCGGGACCGATCACCACGGCGGCCGCGCCCGCCGTTTCCCGCACGGCCGCCATCACATGCGCCACAAGAGGGCGGCCGCCGATCGCATGCAGGACCTTCGGGCGGGAGGAGCGCATTCGCGTCCCCTCGCCCGCCGCCAGCACGATCGTCAGGCAGGTCCTCGCGCTCATTCGAATTTCGGCCTCGACCAAATCACTGCGCCGTCATAACCTGCGCCGCCAGGATGGAAAAGACGGCTGCAGCAGGAGGCGGCGGTTTCTGATAACTCTTCACCGGCGTGTTGGAACGATTCGAACAGTTGATTCAACACGCGACGCGCAGGATCCCGCAACATTGACAGACCTTTCGGGCAGTATCATGCGCAAAGGCAAGATATAGGGAGGAAGATCTCTTCAATTCGAAGCGGATCCTGCTCTCGGGTGACAATTCCGGTGGCGCCATGACTCGCGATGACGACGAAGATCACATCAATATACGTCCGTTGCTGCGCATCGGCGCCTGGGGGGTCTGCACGCTGGTTGCGCTCGGCACGGCGGTATTGGCGGGCCGCAGCGAGATCGGCGAGCAGCGCATCGGCGTCGCATTGGCGGCGCTCAGGTCGTCCGGCACCCCCAACGTCGCCGCGACACAGCCGGCCGGGCCCGACAGCGATGCGGCACGGCTCGCCGAGACGGTGCGGGCGCTGACCGCCGATCGCGACCGGCTCACCACGCGGGTCGCGGCGCTCGAACATTATCTCACTGAGATGACCGGATCGGTGGCGCGCGACCAGGCCGGCGTGCGCCCGGGCGCCGCCGCGCCCGCAACGTCCGCGCCGGGCCCCGACGACAAGGCCGACAGTTCCACGCCCGGGCCCGTTGCGACCCTGGTGCCGCTCCCGGCCCAATCCTCGATGCCGAGCGCGGGCGAAACGCCGCCGGCGGTGTCGTCCGAGCAACCCACGGTCGGCAGGACCGTCAATGTGCCGTTGCCGCGGCCCGGGCCGCTCGCGCAGATCCAGTCCTATGTGAGCGCCGCCAACAGCACGACGCCACCGGCCGAGCCCGAGAGCCGGGTCGCCGCGGCGCCCACCGGTGGCGAGGCGAAAGCCGAGCCAAATCCGGCTCCCGAGGCCGCGCCCCGCGAGTTCGCGATCGATCTGGCCGCCGCCTCCAACGTGAACGCGTTGCGGGCCCGTTGGGGCACGATCCGGGGCGCTCACCCGGCGTTGCTGGAAGGCCTGCGGCCGCTGGTATCGGTGCGCGAGAGCTCCCGGCCGGGGCTGACCGAATTCCACCTCGTCGCCGGACCGCTCCCCGACCCGAGCGTCGCCGAGCGCTTGTGCGCGGCGCTCACCGCCGCCCGCACCGCCTGCAAGGTCGCGGTTTTCGACGGGCAACGGCTCGATTTGCGCTAGCGCTTCGCCACCCCGATGAAACGCCGTTTCGCGCCCTCCTGCCACCAGACCAACTGGCTCCTGGCCGTGGGCTTTGTCTCCGTCGGCTACGCGCTCTATCTGCGCTATCGCGCGATCGAATTCGCCCCGGTCTCGCTCGAATGCCAAAGCGGGCTCGACACCTGGCTGTGCGCGACGTTCCGCACCGTCATCATCCTGTACAACCACGCGGTCTTCGGCGCGGTCGCGCTCGGCGCCGCCGTCATCAACCTGCTGCGGCCGTCGGTCGCCATGTTCGCGATCGCGTTGACGGCGGCCGGCTTCGGCATCGTGCTGCACAATCCCGGGCTCTCGGCGCTTGCCGCCGCGCTCCTGGTCCTCAGCCTGGCCCGGCCCGCACCCGAACCAGAGTGACGGCCAGCATCGCGAGCCCCGCGCACAACAAAAGCGCCTGCCAGTTGGCGACCGACTCGTTGAGAATGATGTAGATCACCGACCCGGCCAGGATGCCGGCCGCGAGCTTCTCGGCCGCCGGCCGCACGCCCTTTTCGGGCTCCGCCAGGATCGCCAGCGCCAGGAACGGGACTGCCGCGCCGAGCAGCGGCGCGAAGGGAAAATCCACGTAGCGCGGATCGAACACCAGCATCAGGGCGACCTGGAGCGAAAGCACGCTCAGGCCAACCAGGAGCGCGCCGGTGAGCAGCCCGACGGGATCGCGTGGACGCTCTTTTGGACGCCCCAGGATACGACCGAAGCTAACGACCGGGATGCTCCGGATGAGTCCCGCCGCGCAGGCGACGGGCGCCGCAAAGGCGAGCACCGCCCAGGCGATCGACACCGCCCAGCCGCCGACGCCCAGGCTTTCGACCGGCACATTCACGCCCGTCCAGCCGATCAGCGTCCCGGAAACGATAGCGATCAATGTCACGCCCAGCCAGCGATCGAGCGGCGGCACGACGGGGTGCCGCCTCGCCTGCACGCCCGCCACGCCGAACACCAGGCCGGCGAACACGACGCCGCCGGCCGCCTGCCAGGCCCAGAAGGGATGGTTGGAGACCGGCGCGCCCCAGGCGAATTTGGGCGCGCGCTTCACCGCGTCGAACAGCCCCCAATGACCGCCGACGGTTCCCTCGAGCCGGCGCTTCCAGGGCTGGTCGAACGCTTCGATGACGTTGACGCGATAGTTCTGGCTGCGGGCCGTCGCGGTCACCTCCTGGAGGAACCGCGCCTGGTTGGCGGGCGACGGCAACGCTCCTTCGCGCATGCGTCCCGCGCTCGGCCAGCCCACTTCCCCGATCATGACCTCCTTGCCGGCAAAGCGCGCCACCATCTGGCGGCGAATGGATTCCACATGTGCGGCGGCGCCGGCGGCGGGAATCGGAAAATCCTCCCAATAGGGCAAAAGATGAATCGTCACGAAGTCGACCGCGCCGGCGAGCTCGGAATTGCGGCTCCAGAACTCCCAGACATCCGCGTAGGTCACCGGGCACGGCACCGCGGCCTTGACCTCGCGGATGATGGCGGCGAGGTCCACGGCCGACAGCTCGCCGCGCAGCAAAACCTCGTTGCCGACCACGACCGCGGTGACCGTCTCCGGGTAGCGCCGCGCCAGCGCGATCGCGCTGTCGATCTGGACGCGGTTTTTCTCCCGCTCGGGGCTGAGCCAAAGCCCGAGCATCACCTTCATGCCCAACGGTGCGGCGATCGCCGGCACCTGGTCGACGCCGTGCTCGGTCGAATAGGTGCGGATACAGTTCGTGAGCGTCCGCAGGCGGCCAAGATCCTCCTCGATCTGCCAGGCCGCCACATGGGTGCCCGGCTCCAGGGGATTCTGGTCCTGGCGGAACGGCGCATAGGAGACGCATTGCAGCGATCCGCCGTCGCCCCGTACCTGCGCCGGCATGTCGATCGGGCGTCCAAGCCACCACCACGCCGCGACGATGGCCGCCACGGAAGCCGCAAACAGGCCGAGGCGCAGTTTAATCATAAGCCCGATCAGGTCCGGCAAGTCGGTTAATGGTGCGGGTCGGCTTATCGCGCATACCCTTCTGTGCCAAGGGCTTGCGGCATTTTAAGCACGCCGCCGGGCTGTGCTGGACAAAACCGCCGGCTTCGGTTCATTTCAACGGTGGTGCGAGGAGGCGTCGTATTGCCGACCCAATCGGATGGTGAAAACGGCACAACGTCGAGACCCCAACAAGCAAAGTAACCATAGCAACGTCATGTCATTTCCAGGTGTGCGTAGCCTCGCCGTCCTGTTTTGCGTCACGCTGGTGGGCGGCCCATCGTGGCCGGCCCTCGCCCAGCAGGGGAGCGACGCAAAACCGGCCGATCAGCAAAAAGCCAACGACGCCAAACGCAGCGACGGGACGCGGCGGACCGACGAGATCGCCGAGGCCGCCCGGACGCTGACCGGCCCGGCGGCCAATCCCGAATGCGTGTGGCTGGGCGAGCGCGCCGTTAACCTCCTGTCGCGCGACGACCTGGACACTGCCTTCCGCCACCTGGAGCTGTATGACCGTTTCGGCTGTCCGGGCGCCCATATGCAGGCCAGCTTTCGCTGCCTGGTTCGCCTCGGCATTCCCGATCCCAAGGCGGCCGAAACCCTGGATGCCCGGATCCATGCGTGCTGGCTCAATCCGGCCGTGGTCGCGAGTGCGGTACCGGCGCCGGCGGCCGCCCCCGCGGCGGGAACCGGCGCGAAGTAGCCGCGTTACCTTCTTGCCTCCGACTTGCAGCAAGAATTTCGAGCGTGCGGCACGACTGCCATTGATTTGCCATGGGAAGCTAATAAATGTTTAATCGCCGCTCCCGGGAAATGTTGGATTACGACAGATTCCGGTCGGGCCTAGGGGACAGGCTCGGGTCTTCGCTCTCCCGCCCCATATGAGTATCGAGTCGATGCGCTCCGTCGCAGCCGTGGTCGCGCTTGCAGCGTGCCTGCACGCTGGCTTGTGGGCTAATTTCCAGACCACCGGAAACGCCCCGAATGTGAACAAATCTTTAGCCAGCGTTTCCTACGCCCCCTTCGAAGGCATCCGCAATTCCAACGACGCGCCGACGGCCGCGCAGATCCGCGCCGACCTGAAGGCGATCGCGCCTTATACCGACACCATCCGCACCTATCGGTCGACCCGCGGCATGGAGCTGGTGCCGGGGATCGCGGCCGAGTTCGGATTGAAGGTGACGCTCGGCGTCTGGCTCGATACCGATCTCGACCGCGACGGCAATCACGACCTCGTCGCCGACCCCGACGACCTCAGCAATCTCGACAAGCGCATCACGCGCAACGATGCGGAAATTCGCACCGCCATCAAGCTCGCCCGCAGCTACAACAACATCAACGCCATCGTGGTCGGCAACGAAACCACGCTGCGCCGCTCGCTCGTCGAAGCCGCGCAGGCCGACGAGGCCCAAAAGGCCTACGACAAACGGGAAGCGAACGGACAAAGGAAATACCCGGATTTCAAGACCGCGCTCGCCAGCGTGCGGGACACTTGGAATGAGGCGCTGCGCATCCAGGCCGCGAAGAGGCTCGAGAAGTTCGGGAACGAGAAGACGAGCTTCTCCAGCAAGGTCCCCACGATTACGGACCTAATCGAGGACGT
>Ga0137359_10005115_pt1 | contig 10788 bp, 10 predicted proteins | sample Mad1_40_16metaG_FD_108281 | JGI IMG/M metagenome (GOLD analysis project Ga0137359, IMG submission 108281) | Vadose zone soil microbial communities from Angelo Coast Range Reserve, California, USA - Mad1_40_16 metaG | ecosystem: Environmental > Terrestrial > Soil > Vadose zone | place: USA... | reverse complement strand
TTCCAGCACCGCCACCGTGTTGATCACGTTGAACTGCTGGCGCGCGCAGGAGGGGCAGGAAATCACGTTGACCCCGCGATGACGCAAGCCCAGCGATTTCAGAATGTCGAAACCGACCTTGATCTCCTCCACCGGATCGGCGGAGAGCGATACGCGGATCGTATCGCCGATGCCCGCCCAGAGCAGCGAGCCCATGCCGACGGAAGACTTGACGGAACCGCTGCGCAGGCCCCCCGCCTCGGTGACGCCAAGATGCAAGGGATAGTCGCAGGCATCCGCCAGACCTTGATATGCCGCAACCGCGAGAAAGACATCGGAGGCTTTCACACTGATCTTGAATTCTCGGAAGTCGTTGTCTTCCAGGATGCGGGCGTGGTCGAGGGCGCTTTCCACCATCGCCTCCGGGCAGGGCTCGCCGTATTTTTCCAGCAGGTCCTTCTCCAGGCTGCCGGCATTGACGCCGATGCGCATGGAGCAGCCGTGATCCTTCGCCGCCTTCACCACGTCGCGCACCCGCTCGGCGGATCCGATATTGCCGGGATTGATGCGCAGGCAGGCGGCACCGGCCTTGGCGGCTTCGATGGCCCGCTTATAGTGGAAATGGATATCGGCCACGATGGGCACCTGCACCGCCTTCACGATGGCCGGCAAGGCCGCGGTCGATTCCTCGTCGGGGCATGAGACGCGCACGATATCGGCGCCGGCCGCCTCCAGCTCGTGAATTTGCGCGATCGTCGCCGCGGCATCCGACGTCAGGGTGTTCGTCATCGACTGCACCGTGATGGGCGCATCGCCGCCGACGGGCACCTTGCCTACGTGGATCTGTCGGCTCTTTCGCCTGTGGATGTCGCGGTAGGGACGGACGCTCATGATCTAGGATTCCTTATGGCCGCTGCGCCGAGGGAAATTGTGCATCTCATTGGCCTACCGCGGACGCCGACTTCAAACCTGTGGCATCCAGCGGCAAATCGCGTTTGACCAAGCCGACGGAGCCAAGCGCCGCCAGGGCTTGGCCATCGATCAGAATATCGAGCCCGCCGATGTTGCCGGTGGTCAGCAGCAGCCCCGGCAGATTAGGGACTTCGATGGTCTGGCCGGCCCGCAACACCGCCGAGAAGTACGATTTGCCCGCCTTATCGTAGATTTGCACCCAACTGTCCATCCGCGCCGTCAGCTTGACGCGGGCACCGGCATTGGCGACCACGACTTGGCCGACGGGCTTGGTCGGGGTCGTCGCGGGCACCGGCGGTGCGGCCGCTGTCGGTGTGGCGGCTGCCCCAGCGGTGCTCGGCACCGCCGCGTTGGCAATCGTTGAGCCGGCCCGGCCCGGCGCCGCTTCCGCCGCGGCGACGAGCGCGTTGATTTCGGTCGGCAGCGGCGCCAGATCGCCCGGGCTCACCAAGACCGAGCCGGCAAGCGGAGGGGGCGGAGGGGGCGGCGGCGGTGCCGGCGGCGCGGCCACGACGGGCGTATCATGACTCCCGGCGGGACCCGCGCTGGCGACGGCAGCGGCGCCGGCCGGTTTTGTCTCGACCTTGGCGGGCGCGCCGGTGTTGGCCGGCGGTTGCGTGCCCAAAAGCGCGCGCAGTTGGGCCGGCACCTCGGGCACCAGATCGTGAAAACTCTTTTGCCGGTCGGCGAGGTAGTACCAGACGCCATAGGCCATCACGGCGAGAAATCCGGAGAGCAGCAGCACGGCACCGCTGGGAATTTTGCCCTCCGTGGCAAGAGAGGGGAAAACCAATTGAACATGACGGTCGCTGCCGGCGATTTCCGCGCGAAATCGGTGCACCATCTCCTCGCCGTCGAGGCCCAGATAGTCGGAATAGCTGCGCACGAAGCCGGAGGCATAGGTCAGGCCCGGTAGATCCTTGAATCGGCCGTCCTCGATGGCTTTCAGATATGAAAGGCGGATATGCAGCTGGCCGGCCACGGTGTAGAGATCCTGGCGGAAGCTCTCGCGTTTTTGACGCAACAGCATGCCCACCCCCTCGCGTGGCGCGGCGGGCACTTCGGCGGCGCCGACGGTGCGTTCCTCTGGCGACGTCTCGGTCCTGTGCTGCGGTTCCATCTCGACCAACTCTTGGTCTTGCCGCAGGCACGCCCAATCGCGCCAATGCGGCATCGGCCGGAGCGACCGCCCTCCCCCCGATGAGGCGTCTCAAGCCGGGCGAAGCTCCATGCGGTTTCTACCAAATCGCGACCGGCAAGGGCAAATGCTAGATGTCGCCGGCGCTGTTTTTGGCCTAGAGCGCCACGCCATGGTCGCGGGCGTAGGAGGTCAGATCGCGCCTTAGGCTGGCATTGGGCAGGCCGATACAGCCGGCTATATAGGCCTGCAACTGCCCGATATCCAGGCTACGGACCATGGTTTTGACCGGGCCGATAGCCGAGGGCGCCATCGACAGGCGAACCAAGCCCAGCCCCAGCAGTGCCATGGCCTCCAGCGGCCGGCCGGCCATTTCGCCGCACACCGAGATGGGACGTCCCGCTGCGGCGCAATGGTCGACCACCTGGGCCAGCATGCTCAGCATGGCCGGCGACAACGGATCATAGCGGCCTGCCAACCGCGGATTGCCGCGATCGCTGGCGAACAGGAATTGCGCCAGATCGTTGCTGCCGACCGAGAGGAAATCCGCCTGGCTCAGCAAAGCGGGCAGCTGCCAGAGCAGCGAGGGCACCTCTAGCATGGCGCCAATCTTCAAGGGCTCGGGCAGGGGTTGACCCCGGACTCGCGCACGCACGACCTCCAACTCGACAATCTCGCGTGCCGCCTGAAACTCGTGGGTGGTGGCGATCATGGGGAACATGACCTGGAGAGGACGGCCGGCCGCCGCCGCGATCAAGGCACGAACCTGCTGGCGCAGCAGATTGGGCAGGTCGAGCGCGATGCGCAGCGCCCGCCAGCCGATCGCCGGATTCTCCTCTCCCTCGCGCGGCCAATAGGGCAGCACCTTGTCGCCGCCAACATCGAGGGTGCGGAAAATCACCGGCTTCTCGGCCGCCTGCTCATAGATACGGCGATAGAATTCGGTCTGTTGGGTGACATCGGGAAAACTGTCGCGCACCATGAAGGCGATCTCGGTGCGATAGAGGCCGACCCCGTCGGCGCCGCTGGGTGTCAGATGCTGCATGTCGATGAGCAGTCCGGCGTTGATCGAAAGCGAAACCGGCACGCCGTCCCGGCTCACCGCCGGCAGATCGCGCAGAACAGCGAAGCTGGCGCGCCGCCGGGCTTTCAGCACCATGCTTTCGGCCACCTTCTCCTCGATGTCTTCCCCCGGGCGCACGAAGAGTTGCCCGTTGTCGGCATCCACGATCAGGCGATCGCCGGCCTCGATGCAGGCGAGCGCCCCCTCGACCCGGCCCAGCACCGGCAGATCGAGCGCGCGCGCGACAATGGCGACATGGGCGGTCGGCGAGCCTTCTTCCAGCACCACCGCGCGCAGTCGCTTGCGCTCGAACTCCAGCAGTTCTGCCGGCCCCAGGGTGCGGGCGATCAGAATCGCCTTTTCCGGCAACGCCAGCGTCGTAATGCCCCCGGTCAGATGGCGCAGCAGGCGGTCGGCCAGATTGTCGAGATCGGCCAGGCGTTCGCGCAAATACGGATCGACCACCTGGGCCATGCGGGCCTTGGCGTCATTCTGCACCTTCAGCACCGCCCCTTCGGCCGTCAGCCCACCGGAAATCGCCTCGTTCAATCGCTCGCGCCAGCCGTGGTCCTGGGCGAACATGCGATAGGCCTCGAGAATGTCGCGCGGCTCCCCGCCCGGGGCGAAATCGTCGCGGGCGATCAGATCCTCGAGGGACCGGTTAAGGCCGGCCAGCGCGGTATTCAAGCGCTCGCGCTCGCTTGCCGGATTCTCCGCCACGATCTCCGCCAGGGTCGGGTGCGGTTTGTGCAGCACGGCGCGGCCGATGGCCAGGCCCGGGCAAAGGATCAACCCTTCCAGCCGCGTGGGCAGCAGGCCGATGCCTTCCGTCGGGCGCGTCTCGTTGCGCGGCACCAGATCGCCGCTCGCCACCAGCTCGGCGAGCACCATGGCGGTAGTTTCGAGCGCCTCGATCTCCTCCTCGCTGTAGTTGCGCGCCTTGCGGTTCTGGACAACGAGCACGCCGACGACCCGTCCCCCGCGCAGGATCGGCACGCCCATCAGCGATTTGTAGATCTCCTCGCCCGTCTCCGGGCGATAGGCGAAATTGGGATGGGATTGGGCGTCGGCGAGCGCCAGAGGGCGCGCGTGGCTGGCGATATCGCCCACCAAACCTTCGCCGACGCGCAGACGCGTGCGATGCACCGCTTCGGGCTTCAAGCCCTCGGTGGCGAAAAGCTCCAGCACTTCGCCGGGGCGCATGACATAGGCCGAACAGACCTCCGCCACCATGTCGGCGGCAATGGTGCGGACGATCTGGTGCAGGCGTTCTTCGGCGCTGCCCCCCTCGGCCATCAGCGCCCGCAGGCGGCGAAGCAACAGCCGGGCGCCGGTCGTGGCGACGCCTCCGGAGCCCATCAGTCGGCGGCCGCGGCGATCGCCCCGGCCCGCGTCTGGCTGCGCGCCGCCAGCGCGCGGATGGCCTGGCCCACCAATTCATCCAGGATCGTGGCGGTCGGCTGCTCGGCCGAGACCATGCCTACGCTCTGCCCGGCCATCAGCGAGCCGTTCTCCACGTCCCCATCGATCACGGCGCGACGCAATGCACCGGCCCAGAAATGCTCGATCTCGAGCATCGCCGATTTCTGGTCGTATTCGCCGCGATTGAATTTGTCGATGACGCTGCGCTGGGCCTCTTGAAAGCGCTTGGTCGCAGAATTGGCCAGCGCACGCACTGGAATGACGGGAAAGCGTGGATCGAGCTGGATCGAGGGCACGGCATCGCGGGCCGAAGCGCGGATGAAGGCCTGCTTGAATTTCGCATGCGCGATCGATTCGATGGCGCAGACGAAGCGGGTGCCGAGCTGCACGCCCGAGGCGCCCATTTCCAGATAACCCACGATCGCTTCGCCGCGGCCGATCCCGCCGGCAACGAAGATCGGCACATCGGGAACCTCGGGCAGAATCTCCTGTGCCAGAACCGATGTGGTCACCGGGCCAATATGTCCGCCCGCTTCCATGCCCTCGATGATCAGCGCATCGGCGCCCGAACGGACCAGTTTCTTGGCCAGGACCAGGGCCGGCGCGAAGCACACCAGCCTGGCCCCGCCGTTCTTCACCCGCTGAATGGCGCCGCCGGGCGGAAGCCCGCCCGCCAGCACGATATGGCTGACCTTCTGCGACAGGCAGACATCGATGAGCTCGCTGAGCTGGGGATGCAGGGTGATGAGGTTAACACCGAAGGGCCGCGAAGTCAGCGCCGCCGTCGCGGCGATTTCGGCGGCCAGCAGGTCGGGCGACATGGAGCCCGAAGCGATGACGCCGAAGCCGCCGCCGTTGGAAATGGCGGAGACCAGATGACGTTCCGAAACCCAGGTCATGGCGCCGCCCAGAATGGCATAGCGGCAGCCGAGGAACTCGGCCCCCCGGCGCCACAGTTTGTCGAGATGCGCGCGCGCCGCGCGCTCCCGCAGGCTGTCTTTACTGGGCGTCAAGGCCATAGGCGGTGTGAAGGCTGCGCACAGCCAATTCAGTATACTCTTCTGCGATCAGCACGCTGATTTTGATTTCCGAGGTCGAAATGACCTGGATATTGATCCCCTTCTCGGCCAGCGCCCGGAACATGCGTAGCGCGATGCCGGCATGGCTGCGCATACCCACCCCGATGACTGAGACCTTGACCACATTGGGGTCGGATTGCAGGAAGGCGAATTTGAGATCGGCATGGCGCGCGTTCAGCACCTTGTTGGCCCGCTCGAGATCGGCCTTGGTGACGGTGAAGGTCAGATCGGTGGTGTCGCCGCGCTCGGAAGCGTTCTGGACGATCATATCGACGTTGATATTGGCATCGGCCAGTGGGCCGAATATCGCGGCGGCAACGCCGGGCCGGTCGGGGACTTGGATCAAGGTGATCTTCGCCTCGTCCCGGCTATAGGCGATTCCGCTGACCAGTTCCTGTTCCACGATTTCATCCTCATCCACGACCAAGGTGCCGGGCAGGTCGACGAAGCTCGAGAGCACCTGCAACCGCACATGGTGCTTCATCGCCATTTCGACCGAGCGAATCTGGAGCACCTTGGCGCCGAGCGACGCCATTTCGAGCATTTCTTCGTACGTGATCTTATCGAGCTTGCGCGCCTTGGCAACGATGCGCGGGTCGCTGGTATAGACCCCGTCCACATCGGTGAAGATATCGCAGCGATCAGCGCCCAGCGCCGCGGCCAGCGCCACCGCCGAGGTATCGGAGCCGCCGCGCCCCAATGTCGTGATCCGATTGTCCGAGCCCCGGCCCTGAAAGCCAGAAACCACGGGCACTTCGCCCCGGCTCATCCGGCGATCAAGCTCGACCGTTTCGACCCGCTTGATCCGCGCCTTGCCGTGGGCATCGTCGGTTTCCAACGGAATCTGCCAGCCCTGCCAGGACCGCGCGCTGACGCCGAGTTCCTGCAAGGCCAGCGCCAGCAGCCCGCTGGTCACCTGCTCGCCCGCCGCCACCACCGTATCGTATTCGCGTGCGTCATGCAGGGGAGCGATGGCGTTGGTCCAGCCGACCAACTGATTGGTTGTGCCCGCCATGGCCGATACCACGACGGCGGCCTCGCGTCCTGCGTCCACCTCGCGCTTGACGCGCTGCGCCACCGCCTGGATGCGTTCCACATCGGCCAGCGAGGTGCCGCCAAATTTCATCACGATACGGGTCTTGCCGGCCGCTATGGTCATCGGTCAGGATCCAAGGAATCGGGGACGTGCAGCGGAGCCTCACCCGTTGCCGGGCGAACGGCGCGTATCCATACTCAATTCCGGCGGCCCGAAGCAAGGCCCCCTGGCCCGAATCCGATAAACCAGGGTCCAAAATCAAGGGTCCATGACGATGGTTGAGGCGGTGCCGACTCCCAAGGATTCAAGCGTCGATCCGGCGGAAATCGCCAAATTCGCCGCCATGGCCGAGGCTTGGTGGGACCCTGCCGGCAAATTCCGCCCCCTGCATCGGCTGAACCCGACGCGCCTAGCTTACATCCGCGATGGCGCGGCGGCTCGGTTCGGGCGCGATCTTCTGGGCCCCCGCCCGCTGACAGGCTTGCACCTGGTCGATATCGGCTGCGGCGGCGGATTGCTCTGCGAGCCGCTCACTCGTCTCGGCGCGCGGGTCACCGGCATCGATGCCGGCGAGCGCAATATCGCCGTCGCGCGGCACCATGCCGGCGAGGTCGAACTCGAAATCGACTATCGCCAGGCGACGGCCGAGGCCCTGGCCGCAGCGGGCGAACGCTTCGACATCGTTCTATCCATGGAAGTGGTGGAGCATGTGGCGGATCCGGCGGGCTTCATGGCAGCCTGCGCCCAGCTTGTGGCACCGGGCGGATTGCTCATCACCGCCACCCTCAACCGCACCGCCAAATCCTTCGCCTTCGCCATCCTGGGAGCGGAATACCTGCTGCGCTGGTTGCCGCGGGGAACCCATGACTGGCGGCGCTTCATGCGCCCCTCGGAACTGACCGCACTGGTGCGGCCACAAGGGCTGAAACTCGCCGAAGCGGTCGGTGTGGTCTATAGCCCGCTCGCCGACAAATGGCGTCTCGCCAGCGACGATCTCGACGTCAATTACATGCTGCGGTTCGAGCGCGACTGACCGCGCTAGCTGTCGTGGCGGGGCAGCCAGGGGATGCGCGCGAACTCGACGCCTTCCTCGGCGAGGTCACGGGCCTCGTCCTTCGAGGTCTCGCCATAGATGCCGCGGGGGCCGCTCTCGCCGTAGTGGATCTTGCGTGCTTCCTCGGCAAACTTGTTGCCGACATAGTCGCAATTGGCCTCGACCTTGGCGCGCAGCTCACCGAGTTCCTTGCGGATCTTGACCGACATGGCCGCCATCTCGGCGGGCGCTGCGGCGGGCTTTTCGCCGCTCTTGCCGATGCGGGGCGCCATGGGTGCCTTGGCGGTTTTTGTATTGCCGCATTCGGGGCAGGCGAGCTTGCGGCCGGCCATCTGCCGGTCGGCGGTGCCGCTGTCGCGAAACCAGGCCTCGAAGACATGGCCTTTGGTGCATTTGACGTCGAACAGGATCATTGTGGGGCTATTCTACTACCTTGATCTTCTGGATACATGGCGCAACTTTGGCCTGTCGACAAGAACCCTCCCCTTGGATTCTACGATTCCTGCCCCTGGCGCGCCCCGGCGGCTCCGCCCTTGATCTTGCCGCCGGCGGCGGCCGGCACAGCCGGTTGTTGCTGGGTCAAGGCATGCAGGTCACGGGCGTCGACCGCGATCCGGATCAGCAGCCCGATGCTCCGGGACTCATCAAGATCAAGGCAGATCTGGAGAACGGAGGTCCTTGGCCGCTCGGCGGACAGCGTTTCGATCTGATCGTCGTGACCAATTATCTTCACCGCCCCATCCTGCCCGACATTGTCGAGGCGCTGGCGCCTGGCGGATTGCTGCTCTACGAGACGTTCGCCTTGGGCAATGAGCGTTTCGGCAAACCGAGCAATCCGAATTTCCTGCTGCGGCCCGGCGAACTCGCCACCACCGTCGCCGGGCGGCTCGAAATCATCGAATTCGAGGAGGTGGAGCTGGGCGGGCCGCATCCGGCCGTTGTCCAGCGGATCGCCGCCCGCGCGCCATCGTAGGGGCGCGGGCGGCTTCGCGACCCAATTCGATCTTTAGCGCGGCTGCTTCACGATCCTGAGGTAAGGCTTCAGTGTCTTCCAGCCGTTCGGATATTTCGCCTTCGCCTGCTCATCGGAGACGGAGGGAGGGATGATCACATCCTCGCCCGATTTCCAATTGACTGGCGTTGCGACCGTATGCTTGGCGGTCAACTGACAGGAATCCAGCAAGCGCAGGACCTCGTCGAAGTTCCGGCCGCTGCTCATGGGATACGTCAGCATCGCTTTGATCTTCTTGTCCGGCCCGATGATGAAGACCGAGCGCACTGTCGCATTATCTACGGCGGTGCGGCCTTCGGCGGTGTCTCCGGCTTCGGCCGGCAGCATGTCATAGGCCTTGGCGACTTTAAGCTGGGGATCGCCGATCATCGGGTAGTTCACCGGATAGCCTTGGGTTTCCTCGATGTCCTTGGCCCAGCGATTGTGATTGTCCACCGGATCGACGCTGAGGCCGATGATCTTGGTGCCGCGCTTGTCGAAATCCGGCTTCAAGCGGGCCATGTAACCTAGCTCGGTGGTGCAGACGGGCGTGAAATCCTTGGGGTGGGAAAACAGGATCACCCAGCCATTGCCGATGAAATCATGAAAATTGATCGGCCCTTGGGTGGTGTCCGCGGTGAAGTTCGGCGCTTCGGAATTGATTCTGAGCGACATGGTGGTGCCTCCTCGCTGTCAGTGGCTCGCCAGGCGCGAACCCAGAGATAAATGGTTACGGTTTCCGATTAGACGATAATACGCTCAGGAGCACGCCCGAAAACAAGGCTGGTTATCGGATTGAAAAGTTTTCCTTCTATTCCCCGGCGGCCCTGAGATCCGCCGACGGCGGCGCGCTGAATTCCCGGTCGTGGCGCAGGGCTGGGATCATGGTGCGGGCTTCAGTGACCTTGACGGGGTCGACCTTGGCCGTGATGAAACCCACTTCCTCGCCGGCATCGGCCAGCACTTCGCCCCAGGGCGCGATAATCAAAGAATGGCCATAGGTCTTGCGGCCTTCCGCATGTTCGCCGGTCTGGGCTGGGGCAAAGACGAAGGAGCCGGTCTCGATGGCTCGGGCCCGCAGCAGGACATGCCAATGGGCCTGGCCCGTGGGCCGGCTGAATGCGGCGGGGACGGAAAGAAAGCTGGCCCCGGCGTGGGCCAGCGCGCGATGCAGATAGGCGAAGCGAACGTCGTAACAGACAGTAAGGCCGAGCCGGCCCCAGGGCAAATCCGCGGTCACCGCCTGGCGCCCCGGCCGGAACGTCGCCGATTCCCGGTAGCGTTCTGCGTTGACCAGATCGACATCGAACATATGGATCTTGTCGTAACGGGCGACGATCTGGCCCTTCGGCCCGAATAGAAAGCTGCGGTTGGCGCAGGTGGTGGCATCGAGCTTGATGGTAAGCGAGCCGATCAGCAACCAGGCGCCGATCTCCGCCGCCAGGGACTGGAATGCAGGGATCGCCGGGTGGCCCTCCTCGCCATGGGCGCGAGCCAGCACCCTCTCGCGGTTCGGCTCGATTGAGGTGGTGTTCTCCGGCGTCAGGATGAAGTCGGCACCTGCTTTGCGCGCCTCGCGCACCAGCCGCGAGGTTGTCTCCACGTTCGGGCCGATATCGCGGCCCGAATTCAGCTGGATACAGGCAACGGTGAAAGATTTGCTCATGGTGCCACCAATAGAGGGGTGAGTTTTCCAGCTCGATCGAGATCATGGAGTTCATCGCATCCGCCGACATGCCGGCCGTCAATGAAGATCTGCGGCACGCTGGTCCGCCCGCCGGCGCGCTCGCTCATGCTTGCGCGCTTCTGGGCGTCGCATCCGACGTCGTATTCGGTGAATTGGGCGCCGCGTTCCTTCAACAGGCGCTTGGCTGCGTGACAATAGCCGCAGAGCATCGAGGTATAGATCTCAACCTTGGCCATCGGCCATTTCTCCGACAGGCGAGCCGGCGCACTTAACCTTGCGCCAAGTAAGGTATTTGGCATGGCCCGGGGCGTTTGTCACCTGGGGGACCGGCGCGAATGCGTCGGGGCACCCATAACCTGGGGGCGTA
>Ga0137359_10005114_pt1 | contig 10788 bp, 19 predicted proteins | sample Mad1_40_16metaG_FD_108281 | JGI IMG/M metagenome (GOLD analysis project Ga0137359, IMG submission 108281) | Vadose zone soil microbial communities from Angelo Coast Range Reserve, California, USA - Mad1_40_16 metaG | ecosystem: Environmental > Terrestrial > Soil > Vadose zone | place: USA... | reverse complement strand
GGAAGCCGAGCGAACCCGAACTCTTCCAGGAGAGCACATTGCCCGCCTGATCCGAGGTGGTCACAATCGTGTTATTGAAGGACGCCTGAATATGCACCACGCCAAACGAGACGTGCTTGCGCTCCTTCTTCTTGAAGGTCTTTTTCTTGCCCTTCTTCTCCGGCGCCGCGGCGCCGCTTGCTGCTGGTTTCGCCATGAAATCTGTCCTTGGTCGTTGGTCTTTCGTCGTTGGCTAAAGACCAACGACCAACAGCCAACAACTGCTCTTAAGTCTTGGCCGTCGCTTTCTTCTTCTGCGCGACCGTTCCCTTGCGTGGTCCCTTGCGAGTACGCGCATTAGTGTGCGTGCGCTGTCCGCGGACTGGCAAATTACGGCGATGGCGGAAGCCGCGATAGGAGCCGATTTCGATGAGCCGCTTGATGCTCATCTGAACTTCCTTGCGCAGATCGCCCTCGACCATGCCTTCGCCTTCGATGACTTGACGGATGCGGTTGACCTCGTCTTCGCCTAGGTCCTGGATCTTTTTCATGGGATCCACTTTGGCCTCGTCGAGGATGCGCGTGGCCCGCGGCTGCCCGATTCCGTAAATGTAAGTCAGCGCGATAAACGACCGCTTGTTGCGGGGAAGATCGACGCCTGCAATTCGTGCCATGTGTTCTAAACCTCCGGCAGCTTTTTCATTCTCGCCTGCTTGCTACTAGCCTCTAGCTACTAGCAAGCCGTTAAAGCCACGATTGCTAGAAGCTAGTGGCTAGGAGCTAGAAGCTCCTTTACCCCTGCCTTTGTTTGTGTTTCGAATTCTCGCAGATCACCCGCACCACACCCTTGCGGTGGATGACCTTGCACTTGTCGCAAATTTTCTTTACTGATGCTCGTACTTTCATAACCAGCCTTCAGCCGTCAGCTATCAAAAAAACCAGCAATAGCAAGGCGTCATTTATAGCGATAAACAATTCGTCCGCGATTCAGATCGTAGGGCGACAGCTCAACGGCAACTTTGTCGCCCGGCAGAATGCGAATGAAGTTTTTGCGCATCTTGCCGGAAACATGCGCCAGCACCTGATGCTTATTTTCCAGTTCCACCTTGAACATGGCATTGGGCAGCGGTTCTACGACCGTTGCCATCACTTCAATCGCGTCTTCTTTGCTCATGCACTCCTAAATCAGTTGTCAGTCGTCAGTGGCCACTTATCAGTTCGAAGACCCACTGGCCACTGACCACTAATCACTGGGTTAAAATCAACGGCCCATTTCGCGTCACCGCCACGCAGTGTTCAAAATGCGCGCTGGAACTGCCGTCGGCCGTTACGGCCGTCCACTTGTCATCTAAAACTTTTGCTTCTGGACGTCCGGAATTCACCATCGGTTCAATCGCCAGCACCATGCCTTCGCGCAACCGAGTGTCGGCGCCGCGGGCACGGAAATTCGGCACTTGCGGCTCTTCGTGCAGCTTGGTTCCTATCCCGTGGCCTACGAACTCGCGCACAACACTGAACCCATGGGCTTCGACATATTCCTGCACTGCCGCGCCAATATCACTGATGGTGTTGCCGATCTTCACTTGCTCGATCCCTTTGTACAGAGACTTTTCGGTCACTTCCAGCAGCTTCTTCCGCTCCGGCGAAACCGAATCTCCCACGGCCACTGTGATCGCAGCATCACCGTAATACCCGTCCAGCACAACCCCACAATCAATCGAAACGATGTCCCCTGCTTTCAGCACCCGCTTTGCCGAGGGGATCCCGTGCACAATCTCTTCATTCACCGAGGTGCAAAGCACACAGGGATAATCGTAGTACCCCTTGAACGCCGGCTTCGCCCCAGAGTCCCCGATCTTCTGCTCGGCGGCTTTCTCAAGATCCATCGTGGTCACGCCCGGTGCGACCATCGTTTTCAGCTCATCGAGAATTTGCCGCACGATGTGACCGCTGCGGCGCATCTTCTCGATTTCCGACTGCGACTTGCACACGATAGCCACGCTCTCAGTTTCCCTCAGCCGCGCCGCACGCGTGGCCGTCAATTTCCCGCAGAATGCTGGCAGTTACAACATCCACAGGCTGATCACCATCAATCACCGCCAGCCTGCCCAGCTGCTGGTAATACTCAGCTACCGGCTTAGTCTGGCGTTCATATGCATCAAGGCGCTCACGAATGACTTCCTCGCGGTCATCTTCGCGGGTGACCAGCTTGGTGCCATCCTTGTCGCAGATTTCATCAACGAGCGGCGGCTTGGAATAGACGTTGTAAATGGTCCCGTCGATGGGACAAATCCGCCGTCCAGTAATCCGGAGCAATAACTTATTATAATCCACCTGAATCCGGATCACAATCGGCAGCCACGCCGCCCATTTCCCATTCTCAAAGAACTCAAACTTCAAAAATGCGTCCAGCCACGCCGCCTGCTTTTGGGTCCGGGGAAAGCCATCCAGTACGAATCCACGCTGCGCATCGGGCTCCCGCAAACGCCAGGCTACTATGTCGCAGACCATGTGATCGGAAACCAGTTCGCCCTGCGCGATCAGCGCCTGGACTTCGCGTCCCAGCGGCGTCTGCTGCTTTACGTGCTCCCGCAGCAGATCTCCGGTCGAAACCTGCGGGATGCGGTAGTGCTCAGTGATCCTCTTCGACTGGGTGCCTTTCCCTGCGCCCGGTGGCCCGAGGAGCACAATCGGTCCGATGTTCCGCAAAAGGTGCTCCGCCATCGAACTGGCCCCACCCCGCTCCTGATCCAGAGTCACTGCCAAGCAAAACAATCCGCCTTCTTCAGGACTGCTTTCTCATCCCCAATTGCGGCGGCCGCGAATCCGTCCGCTCCGGGGAGTAAATCCGTCATAGTGCCGCATGATCAACTGCGACTCGACCTGATTGACCGTGTCCATGGCGACGCCCACCACGATCAGCAGCGAAGTACCGCCAAAATAAAAATTGACACCCAAGCCATTCAGCATGAAATTCGGCAGCCTCTCGAAGAACCGGCCCGCTGCTCCATATAGGTGGTTCAGGTGAATACCAGTAATCATCCATTCGGGGATGATCGAAATGATGATCAAGTACAGCGCACCAACCAAGGTCAAGCGGGTGAGAATTTCGTTAATATGATCGGCCGTTCGTTTTCCAGGACGAATGCCGGGAATGAACCCGCCATACTTTCGCATGTTGTCTGCAACTTCGTTCGGGTTGAAGACGATCGAGATATAGAAGTAGGCGAAAAAGATGATTCCCATCGCGTACAACACGGTGTACAGCGGCTCTCCCCAGTAGAGCGCCCGGAGCACTTCGCCAAATCCACGGCTGTCACGCAAACCGTAAAGCAGTGTCTGCGGGATCGTCACAATCGATGAAGCAAAAATCACCGGCATAACGCCGCCGGAATTCACGCGCAAGGGCAAGTGTGTGGACTGGCCACCCATCATTTTTCTGCCAACGATGCGCTTGGCATACTGAACCGGAATGCGCCGCTCGCTGCGTTCGACGTACACAATGAAGGCCACTACGCCGACCATGAGTACGACTAGAGCGATCATCAGCACTGGAGTCAGCGGTCCCCAAGTGCCGTTCTTGGCTTTGTCCCACAAGTCGAAAACGCCACGCGGCAGGCCGACGACAATGCCGGCAAAAATCAGCAACGACATGCCATTGCCGATGCCACGTTCGGTAATCTGCTCGCCCAGCCACATGATGAATACGCTGCCCGTGGTCAACGTCAGGATAGTCATCATGACAAAACCAGGCCCAGGAGTCAGAACAAATCCCCCGTTCCGCTGCAGTGTAAAGGCGATCGCCGAAGACTGCACCGCACTGAGAATCAAAGTCAAATAGCGCGTGTAGCTCGTAATCTTCTTGCGCCCCAGTTCGCCTTCTTTCTGCAGTTTCGCCAGCGGTTCGTAAACTACCGTCAGCAACTGCAGAATGATGGACGAGGTGATATAGGGCATGATGCCGAGGGCGAAAATTGTCATGCGGCGGAACTGTCCGCCCGAGAACAGGTCAACAAACCCGAGCAACGTCCCCCGATTCTGTTCAATGAATTGCTGAAACAGCTTGGAGTTGATCCCGGGAATCGGTATGTGACCGCCAACCCGGTATACCGCCAGCAGCCCTAGAGTGAACAGAATGCGCTTGCGCAGGTCGGGAATGCGAAAGATATTGGCAAACTTATCGAACATTACTGCAAGACCTCAAATTTGCCGCCGGCTTTGGTGATCTTCTCTTGCGCAGATTTCGAAAACTTATGCGCCTGCACGGTGATCGCGGTCGTGAGTTCGCCATCGCCAAGGATCTTGACTGGGCGTTTGGTGCTGATCACGCCGGCTTTTCGCAGGACATCGGGATTGATTGTGCTCTCGCCCAACGCCGCCAGCTTTTCCAGGTTCACAATGTTGTATTCCGTCCGGAAGATGTTCGTAAAACCGCGCTTGGGCAGTCGGCGGTGCAGCGGCATCTGGCCGCCTTCAAACCCGCGCATCATGCGCGAACCACTGCGCGAGCGCTGGCCCTTGTGTCCGCGGGTCGAAGTCTTGCCCATGCCTGAACCCATGCCGCGTCCCACTCGCTTCTTGTTCTCGGAAGCTTTTTTCGGTGCTCGAATGTTTGAAAGATTCATAATCGGCTCTCAGCTGTGAGCTCTCGGCTTTCAGTCAATTCAGGTTTTCGGCTGATAGCTGAAAGCTGATAGCTAACTAACTATTTCCACCAAATGCGGCACCTTGGCCACCATTCCTCGAATCGCCGGCGTGTCCGGACGCTCGATTACCTGGTTCAGGCGCGTAAATCCTAACCCGCGTACTACCAGCTTATGCTTCACCGGCGTGCAGATCACCGACCGCACGTACTTCAGCCGCAGCTTGCCGGCGCTTTCGTTCGTCTTCTTGGCCGCCATCACAGTTCCTCCGCCGCCTTGCCGCGCATCCCTGCGACAGCTTCCCGGTTCTTAAGCTTCTTGAGCGCGTCAAAGGTGGCTTTAATCACATTGTGCGGATTAGTCGTGCCAATCGATTTCGTAAGCACGTTCTGAATTCCGACAGAAGTCATGATGGCCCGCACCGCTCCGCCCGCAATCACTCCCGTGCCTTCCGGCGCTGGTTTCAATAGCACCATACCGGAGCCAAAACGCCCAAGCACGGTGTGCGGAATACTGGTCTGGGTCAGATTGACCCGCACCAGGTTCTTCTTCGCCGACTCAATTCCCTTGCGAATGGCCTGAGGCACTTCTTTCGCTTTACCGGAACCGTAACCGACCACCGCGGCGGACGGATCTCCGACTACCACCAGCGCCGCAAATGACAGGTTCTTGCCGCCCTTGACGACCTTCGTGACGCGGTTGATGGCTACTACCTGATCTTTAAGTTGGTAGGAGCCCGCATCGAGTTTCTTAACGACAGTTGGCATCTCTTGATTCTCTCGATTTCAAGCTACTAGCTACTAGCCGCTAGCTTCTAGCAATCCCTCCATTTCCGAGTTCGTGCTAGAAGCTAGTAGCTAGAAGCTAGCAGCTGCTTTTAGAACTGCAATCCTGCTTCGCGCGCCGCATCGGCCAGCGCCTTCACACGTCCGTGGTAAATGTATCCGCCACGGTCAAACACAACTTTGGTGATCCCTTTGGCTTTGGCGCGCTCTGCGACAGCCTTGCCGACGTTCTTGGCCGAGGCCAAATTTCCGCCGCTGGTGCGAGTTTCTTTTTTGCCTTCGGCGCTATTAGCGGAAACCAGGGTCACACCTTTTAGATCATCAATCACTTGCACGTAAATGTGGTTCAGCGAACGGTACACATTCAGCCGCGGCCGCTCCGAGGTGCCCATCACCTTCTTGCGAATGCGCTCATGCACCCGGCGACGATTTGCGTTCTTCGATGTTTGCGTCAGCATAACTTCCGTCCTTGGTCGTTGGCCGTTCGTCGTTGGCAAATCAAGAATCCCAACGCTTGCACTAATGTCTTGGCCGACGACCAACAGCCAACGACCAACGAGGGTTTACTTCGCTCCCGTCTTTCCAACCTTCTTCTTCAACCGCTCGCCCGCGTAGCGCACACCTTTATTCTTGTACGGATCAGGTGGACGCAGGGAGCGCATCTCTGCCGCGACCTGCCCGACCTTCTGCCGGTCAATGCCGGAAACCGAGAGCTTGGTCTGCTTGGGATCAACGGCAACCTCAACTCCCGACGGCAAAGGATATTCGATCGGATGTGAATAGCCGAGGGTGAACACGACCGTGCCTTTGCCCTTCATCTCGGCGCGATACCCAATGCCGACGATTTCAAGTTCGCGGGTCCATCCCTTGGTCACGCCCTCGACGGCATTGTTGACCAGCGCGCGAGTGAGCCCGTGCAGCGCCGCCTGCGAATCATTCTCGCGTACAGCGACGAGATGCCCGTCCTGCTGCTCGACCTTGATTCCCGCAGGCACAACTGTATCCAGCTTGCCCTTCGGCCCCTGCAGCGCGACCGTATTGCCTTCGATTTTGACCGTCACTCCTTTGGGAAGTGCGATCGGCTTTTTTCCAATTCGTGACATAAAGCAGCTCTTAGCCTTTAGCTGTTTGCTCCTAGCTCGTCGTGCCGCTTCTAGCTAATGGCGCTAAAAGCTAAGAGCTAAAAGCTGGTTTCTTACCAAACTTCGCAAAGGAGCTCGCCGCCGAGTCCTTGTTTACGCGCCTGGCGTCCGGTCATGACTCCGCGAGGCGTGGTCAAAATGTTGATTCCCAAACCGCCGAGAACACGCGGAATTTCGGTGCGGCGTACGTACACCCGACAGCCGGGACGCGACACGCGCGCCACGTTCGAAATTGCGGCGTCATTATTATTGTCATACTTCAGGTAGATACGGATGACCTTATGGCCTTCCTCTTCCGTGGCCTTGAAGTTGGAAATGTAGCCCTCTTCTTTCAGGATGCGGGCAATCTCCGTCTTCAGGTTGGAAGCGGGAATATCCACCTTCTGGTGCCGCGCGCGAATCGCGTTGCGAATTCGCGTCAGCATGTCTGCGACCGGATCGGTCAACTTCATACGTTTTGCTTCTCCTCAGCCGTCCGTTCTCTCCGCCTCAGCGGAGAACCAGCAACGGCCCGTGTACCCTAGCTCTGGGTGATACCCAACTCTGGGTGCTCCATCCTTCTCGCGTTCTTTGCGAGAGGGTGGGGATTTCACCAGGACGACTTCGAAACTCCAGGAATCTCCCCGCGCAATGCCAACCCGCGGAAACACAGCCGACAAACACCAAACTTGCGGAGATACGCACGCGGACGTCCGCAAATTTTGCAGCGATTATGCCTGCGCGTAGAAAACTTCGGTCTCTTCTCTTTGTTGTCGCGCGCCTGCTGAAACTCTTTTTCGATCTTTGCGTCCTTAACTCGCTTTGCTGTAGTCATGCAATCCTTATCGTCTGACCTGAAACTTTGAAACCTTGAAACTCTGAAACCTTCACTGTGTCCTGAACGGCATCCCCAGATGTTTCAGCAGCGCCCGCGCCTGATTATCGCTGCGGGCAGTAGTCACGATAGTGACGTTCATGCCCTTCAACTTGTCCACTTTCGCGTAATCGATCTCCGGAAAGATCAGCTGATCGTGCAACCCGATCGTGTAATTCCCCCGACCATCGAACGATTTGGTTGAGACCCCGCGGAAGTCGCGTACCCGGGGCAGCACAACATTCACCAGCCGGTCGAAAAATTCGTACATGCGGTCGCCGCGCAACGTGACCATCGCCCCAATCGGCATGCCTTCGCGAACCTTGAAGGCAGCAATCGATTTCTTGGCGCGCGTGACCACTGGTTTCTGGCCCGTGATCTGGCCCAGTTCGTTTACGGCCGGATCGAGCACCTTCGCGTTCTGTGTAGCCTCACCGACGCCCATATTCACCACGATCTTGTGAAGATGCGGGACCGCCATCGGGTTCTTAAACTCGAATTCCTTCATCAGCACCGGGGCGACTTCCTTGCGGAAGCGATCCTTCAGCCGCGGCGTCTCTTTCGCGCTGTGGCGCGCAACTTCAGGCGCGCGCTGTTCTTCCTGCTGTGCGCCCTTTCTTTCTTTTTTCTCTTTGGCCATTTTCAGTTCCATTCTCACGGCTTCGGATTGGCTACCGGTTCGTGAGCACTTCTCTTCTACTTTTCCTGATGCCCGTACCCAAAGCCCAGAGCCTAGGTTTTATCCAGCATCGAGTCGCACTTCGCGCAAACACGATGCTTCTTGTCCCCAAGCACTTTATGTCGGATACGTACTGGGCCACAATTTGGGCACACCAATTGCACCTTCGAAATTGAAACCGCGCTCTCCTGCTCGGCGATGCCGCCCTTTGATTTCTGGCTGGGCCGCAGATGCTTCTTCACCAGCATGACGTGCTCAACCAGGACTTTGCCCTTATCGGGAAACACGCGCAGCACGCGTCCCTGCTTGCCTTTGTCACGGCCGCTCAACACCTTCACAGTGTCATTTCGCCGAATGTCCACTCTTTTATGTACTGTTGTTGTCGCAGTGCCCATTTATTCCCAATCCTTAACCCTTGTCATTCTGAACCGCTTGAGCAGTGAAGAACCTGCTTTCCTGCGTGCGGCGTCACAGAACTTCCGGCGCCAAACTAACAATCTTCAAAAACTTCTTCTCGCGCAACTCCCTCGCCACCGGACCGAACACGCGGGTCCCGACTGGCTCTCCGGCATCGTTGATTAGCACTGCCGCGTTCTGATCGAAGCGGATGTAAGTGCCGTCACGGCGCCGATGCTCTTTGCGCGTGCGCACAATAACTGCTTTTACTACAGTGCCTTTTTTGGTCTGGCCATCTGGCGACGCTTCTTTGACGCTGGCCGTGACCACGTCGCCCAATCCGGCGCGCAGACCGGTCGATCCGCCCAGCGGCAGAATCATCTGCAACTTGCGCGCGCCGCTGTTGTCGGCAACCTCGAGCATGCTTCGCATCATTACGGTCATAGTGTTTCTCCGTGCGGGAACTGCCAGTCTCTAGCTACTAGCATGTCCCTTTACTTCTGCTCGATCTCCGCATTCACTTCCGGCACCAGCGCAGTCTTGCGAACGATTTCCTTCAATCGCCACCGCTTCAGCTTTGACAACGGACGAGTCTCTTCCAGTCGAACCACGTCGCCCACATGCGCTTCGTTCTTTTCATCATGCGCATAGAACTTCTTGGCCTTCGAGATCACCCGCGAATATAACGGATGCGACTTGCGGCGCACCACCTGCACCACAATCGTCTTATGCATGCGGTTCGATACCACATCGCCAATCACTTGTTTGCGCCTTCCGGCAGCTTGTGCTTCCGCCATTACTTCTTCTCCCCTGCGGCAACGCGCTCGCGGGCAATCGTCTTCACCCGGGCGATATCTTTCCGCAGCCCGCGAAGCTTCTTCAGACTTTCCGTTTGCCCCATGTTGAGCTGGAACTTCAGCTTGAAAAGTTGGTCGCTCATGTCGCGTTCCTGATGCCGCAACTCTTCGTCAGTCAGGTTTCTGATTTTTTCTGCCTTCATAATTTCCCAATCTCGAACTTCCTGTCATTCCAAACCACTTCAGCGGTGAGGAACCTGCTTTGTGCCTGCCCTCAATGCGCCGTATGCCGCTGCACGAACGATGTCCGCAACGGCAATTTGTGAGAGGCGAGCCGCATGGCCTCAGCCGCATCCTGTGGAGTGACGCCTTCCATTTCGAACAAAATCTTTCCTGGTTTGACCACCGCTACCCAGTGGTCCGGCGCGCCTTTGCCTTTACCCATACGAGTCTCAGCCGGCTTTTTGGTTACCGGCTTATCGGGAAACAACCGGATCCAAATCTTCCCGCCGCGCTTGATAAAGCGAGTCATAGCCACGCGGCTGGCTTCGATCTGGCGGTCGGTGATCCATCCCGGCTCAAGCACCTTCAGCCCGTAATCTCCGAAAGACAGAGTGCTTCCGCGCCAGGCCTTTCCGGTCATGCGTCCGCGCTGCTGCTTTCGGTACTTAACTTTTTTCGGCATTAACATAAATCAACTCTTAGCTTTCAGCTTTCAGCCAAACCACGCCGCGCCTTTACTGATGGCTGACGGTACCTAAAACGCTCCCACTGCCTGTATTTCGCGCTTCTTCGTCGGCAGGATTTCTCCTTTATAGACCCAGCACTTCACGCCAATCACTCCGTAGGTGGTGCGCGCTTCGGTAAAGCCGTAATCGATATCGGCGCGCAAAGTATGCAACGGCAACCTGCCTTGCAAATACCACTCAGAACGCGCGATTTCATTTCCATTCAAACGCCCACTCACGCGGACTTTAATTCCTTTGCATCCGAAACGCAGCGCTGAATCCACGGCTTTGCGCATTGCGCGGCGGAAGCCAACCCGCTTCTCCAGTTGCAGCGCGATCGATTCCGAAACCAGTTGTGCATCAAGCTCCGGCTTATGCACTTCCTGGATATCGATGTATACGTCGCGCTTGGTGCGTGTCTGCAACTCCTGCTTGAGCTTATCGATCTCGGCACCCTTACGGCCAATGATGATCCCGGGGCGCGCGGTCTTAATAATGACGCGCAACTTGTTGCCTGGACGCTCAATTTCAATCGTGCTCACGCCCGCCGACTTGAGCTTGTCCTTAAGTTCGTTCTTCAGCTTGACGTCTTCAAGCAGCAGCTTGTCGTAATCGCGTTCCACAAACCAGCGCGACTTCCACGGCTTGGTATACCCAAGCCGAAATCCGTACGGATGTACCTTCTGTCCCATAAAGCTCCTGAAATTCAGCTGCCAGTGCCCAGTGAAACTCTCGCTCTTCTGACCACTAGCCCTTAGCCACTGACCACTATCTCTTTCCCGCTGT
>Ga0137359_10005113_pt1 | contig 10788 bp, 7 predicted proteins | sample Mad1_40_16metaG_FD_108281 | JGI IMG/M metagenome (GOLD analysis project Ga0137359, IMG submission 108281) | Vadose zone soil microbial communities from Angelo Coast Range Reserve, California, USA - Mad1_40_16 metaG | ecosystem: Environmental > Terrestrial > Soil > Vadose zone | place: USA... | reverse complement strand
TCCTGCTGGGCTTTGCCAGATTCCCAATTGCCCGTGTAGAGGGTGAGAGCTGCATCGGCCAGGCCCTCGTCCAATTCGCCGATCTACGTTACCCTGAACCCGGCGCAACGCGCGGAAATTTTTCTTTAAGTGTTCCAGTCCCATGTCCCGCGCCTTAGTCAGTCTCGCAGTTCGCGTCTCAGGAAAGAGCTTTGAGCGATTCATCACAGAAACAATTAAGGGAAGTGCTGGCGGAAACGGCGCGCGGGCATGTTGCTCCAGCGCAGCGAAAGAAACTGGCAGGCATTCGCATATCGCCCAGCGGCTATTTCGCAGTCGCCGCTCTTTTGACCTTTAGTGCGCTTCTGTGCCTGCGGACGCATCGTGATCTCACCGCACTGGCTCTGATCGCCGGTACCTGGACGATCATTCCATTGTTAGTGCTTACCAATCGGCTCAGTTTCGACGGCCATACCATCTCACGAACCGGCCTGGCTGCTCTGCTGATGAGGCTGGTGCGCGGGCGTATCCAAAACATTGCCGTGGACGATGTCGAGCGCGTCGAAGTTGCGACTCTGCGTACCCTGCGCCGCGGCGGTAAAGTGCGTTATCGATATCGCGTCGAAATCGCCGGAAAGGGTTCGGCTTTTGTGCTGGCGTCCGGCGGCAAAGAGTTTCGCCGGATGGTACGCGTGCTGTTACCGAGGATCGGGGAGTATAAGCTTGATGCGCGCGCGGGCGAACTTCGCGATCACCTCGCCGACGTAAAAACTGTGCGCAGCGAGGCCGCGAAGTTGGGGATTGCTCCGGCGTCGGTTCTGGAAGAAACCACTGACGCCAGGAGAGCTGATAAATATCGAGCGGCCGTCTCTGCGAAACAAACACCGCCGGCCGGCGATCAAAAAAATTCGCAGCCGGAATCTGAGCGGGCCAGCTTGTTGAGAAAGTCAGCGAACGATTTGCGGATCTCAGGCTACTTGCAGCAGTCCGGTGAAGCCTTTCGTCGTGCCCTGCTGATTACACCTCGGAGCCCCTGGCTGATTTACGAATACGCGCGGTTGCTAAAGTCGCAGGCCAGTGCGTTCAGTGATGCGCGCTTGTTGGGACGTGCCTGCGCAGCCCTCAGACTTGCCGCCATGCGCGGGCCAAAAGACGCCGGTTTGCTGGAGCGAATCGGTGAATCGTTTCTCGAATATGGAGATCCGGTGCGCGCCGCAAAACTATTCCGTCAGGCACTCAATATTGACGAAAACTCTTATCGCGCGCAGCTCGGACTGGCTGAAGTTGGCCTTACCCACGGCAAACTCGCGCATGTGATTCACCACTACAATGACGCCGTGCGAATTGCGCCGGACAAAGCCACGGCGGGCTTGGCGCGGCGCGAAGCCGATTATTATTCACGGCTGAATAACGACGAGGATTATCTGGCCGCCGAACTGCGTCGCATGAATTGGCTGGAGGGAGCGCACCGCGTGCAGCATTTGGCCGGACGCGTCAGTTTCGCCGCGATGCTAATAGCATTAGCCGGCTCTTCAGTTGATCAAATAGTCGGCGGGCTGGGCTGGGCGCTGGCTTCTTCTTCGCTGATTGCCTGGTCCGTTTCACTGCTTACCAGAAAACTGCTGGCTACCAGAGGCCGCCCGCAAACCAGCGACGCTTGAGTTTCTTTCAGGCTTAGGTTGCTAATAAGCATGAAGTCGGCGCCACCTGCGTGAGCGGGTGGGTCAGACACTCAACTGGTCAGGCTTGAGTCCTCGATCCACCCGCTTACGCAGGTGGTATTGGCCCGCTGTGCAGCGCAAACCAAAGCTTGAACTGGCTTTGCCCGAAAATTAGTTATGAGTCCGCAGAGCGGACGAATGATAGTAGCAGTTCACTGCTGGGGAAAAGAGTCTCAAGAATGTTTAGTCCGCTTCACGGACTTCGTCTCGGACTCCGGCAATCCCAGCGATGAATCGCTGGGCTATTTTCAATCGTCCGCTAAACGCGGACTCAGAAATGCGACTCTTCGAGTAAAGCCAAAGCTTGAACTCTAAACTGCCCGCTCAGCCTGACGCTTCCTTAGCCTGATCCTTACTTGCCGAAGACTTTGCCCGGCTGGACGACTTCTTCCCGGTGCGAGTCTTGGGCTCAATGGTTCGTCCAGCCTGCTCTGATGCGGATGCGACTGCGTTAATTCGAACCGGCGCTGGATTCAAAAAGGCATCCCATCGATAGCGCGGACGTTCAGCGGTTTCGCTCAAACGTTTGAATACCAGATTCGTGACGGCTTCGGTCACCCATCCATGATAGAAGGCGCCTACTGATTGCAACTCGGCGTCAGGCGCGGGATTCATGAAATCGATTGCATAGGGCACGCCGTCCTTGATTGCGAACTCGACCGTATTAATGTCGTAACCCAGCGCCGTGCACAATGTGCGCACATCCTTCACTACTCGCTTTGACATCTCGGGCGCCAGATAGTTTGGGTCGTTGATGTACTGCTCTCCGGAGAGGTAAGCCTTGCGGGGATCGTAAGGCATGATCATAACGTCCTGCTGCCCAATGCAGTAACACCGAACGAACTGATCAAAGTCGATACCCTCCTGTAAAGTCATGCACAACGTGCCTGTCCGATCGTACTCCGCAATCAACTCTTCCGGCGTGCTAACCTTCGAAACATTTTTCCATCCGCCACCGTCAAACGGCTTGAGGAACGCCGGGACCCCGACGTAATCGATGATCGCCTGCCAGTTGAGAGGAAACTCGAGATTGCGCAAGCTTTCACTGGTGATTCCGGCAATGTAGTCCTTCTGCGGCAGCAACACCGTCTTCGGCACCGCCACTCCAAGTTTACTGGCCAGCGAGTAATTGAAGAATTTATCATCAGCCGACCACCAGAAAGGATTGTTTATAATGAAGGCCCCTTCGAGCGCCATGCGCTTTAGCGTCGCGCGATAGAAGGGCACTTCGTGCGAGATGCGATCGATGACCAGATCGTAAGCTGGGGGCGCGTCATGGCGAATGCCTCCGAGAGTGATGAGCTCCGCGACTACCGATCCGGTTCCGCGTTCATTGATGTTTCTAATTAGAGCTTCCGGAAAAGTCTTTTCGCGGCCAACCAGAATGCCAACCTTTTTCATTAATCAAGTGTCCTTTCATAAACAGTCCCGTCGAATTCGCGCCGGCATGGCAGTGACCCTGGGAACCCGCTAAACGGCCTCTTAGTGTTTGCTCTCTTACTTAACGCGGCGCAGAGCGTGTTGTCAAACGCAACCGTACTGGGCTGGACATCTTACAAGGGAACCCGGGCATCAGTCAGGAGGGTGCAGCGCCCATTTCCAGATTGGCTTGTGTTACAATCCCGACAAATTTTAGAGCTCTTAATTCTCAGGTATTGTGAGCATGAAACTTAAAGGCCCCTTGCGCTTCCGAAACTTAATCGTTATGGCGGTAGCGCTCTCGTTGTCCGTAGTCTTCTTGTCATTTGCTCGATCGTCCCGGGCCGACGATCCCAAGAGTCCTACCGCCGAACAGATCGCCGAAACGGTCATAGCTTTTGCGGGGAATGGCTTTGGTCGCGTAGTTCTGACTCAGATTCGGCGTAATGGTATCGAACGCGGGAAATTAACTCGTCCGGGGGATGACGGGCGCACGGAGGAAGTTCGATACGAAATGCGCTTTGTGCGCGGCGACAAGTCGGAAAAAGATAAAGTCCGTTTTGACAGCAAAACGCCCCGGTCGGAGTATTCGCTGGTCTATGGTGAAGGTCGCATCTTTGGCATTATCAACGGTTCGGTCTTTACACCCCGGGCAGACGCCACCGCCGACTTCATTGCTCAGCAGGCACATAGCATCGACGCATTGCTGCGTTACAAAGAAAACGAATCCAAGGTGAGTTCGGCCGGCAAGGATAAACACCTGGGAGTCGAAGTCTATGTCATTGATCTCACTGACAAGGCAAATCGCCGAACGCGCTACTTTGTAAGCGTCAGAACTTTTCGTGTTCTATGGCTCGATTACGAAGAGACCCCTCCCGGGTCGACTACGCCCGTAAAGTACAGCAGGCGCTTCTATGACTATCGACTGGCCCAGGGCACGCTGGTTCCCTATCGAACCGTGCTGCTCGAAGACGGAAAGCAAACACTCGAGACCCGCATTCTCACAATTACCTACGGCGTAAAGATGGAAGATTCGCTTTTCCGTAATCCCGAGGTTCAAAGTTCCTCCGGAAATCCTTAAGACTTAAGCAAACCTTGTTTTAGCGCAGGGACCGGTGACGAACTAGCGCTGGTCGTTAACTGCACGTTGACCCCCCAAAACGCCGTTGATCCTGACTTACCGCCGATCAGGTCCACTTTTTGGGAACCGAAGCGTGAGCGAGGCGTGTTTATTGCCGAGGCGGTCGCGGGCCGGTGTATAATTTCGGTCGCGATGAGCCGCAGCGCAATTAATACTGACTGAGAGCCTGCCTGCCCGATGAGAACGCTAACTTCGATTGAGGAGTTGGACTTCGCCGCCGCGATGCCGTCGACTGTCGTCGTTAAGAAGACGTCGGATCACGTGCTGCTGGAAGAGACCCTGGCCGGCGACGAGGACGCGTTTGCCGAATTGGTGAACCGCTACCGCAATCAGATCACCAGCTACATTTACCGTATGACGAACGATTATGACGGAGCAGTCGATTTGGCGCAGGAGACGTTCATGCGGGTCTATCGAGCGGCCGGCCGGTATCAGACGACCCACGCATTTTCAACTTACATCTATCGGATCGCGACGAATCTGGCGATTAGTGAGCTGCGCAAGCGCAAGCGCAGGCGACTGGTGTCCCTAACGGGTTTGCTCTCTTCCGAAGATGGCCAGGAGGCCAGAGATTTTGATGCCCCCGACGATAAGCCTTTGCAAGACATCAGTCTGGTCGATGCGGAAAAGCGCGCCGTGGTAAAGCGGGCCATCAGTACTTTGCCAGACAAGTATCGAGCGCCGCTCGTCTTGCGTGACGTAGAGGGCAAGAGTTACGACGAGATCGCCGCGATCTTGTGCACGAGCGAGGGCACGGTGAAGTCGCGCATCAACCGGGCCCGGAATTTCCTGCGCGACAAGATGCGGAATTACATCCAGGTGGTGCCATGATGAACGGGAAAGAGTGCCGCGCTACGCGGCGAGAGATTGACGAATCAGAGCTGAACCAGCAGTTAAGCAATCAAGCACGTGCGCATGTTGCGCTATGCGAGTCGTGTCGCAACTTTCACGGGGAGCGAACCAGTCTGCGCGAGTTAGTCGGCAGCCTTGAGCCGGTGACCGCGCCCGGAGACTTTGATCTGCGATTGCGGGCGCGTCTGGCGCGTGAACCGCGGGGACAATCTCGGCAGCCGTTCATATTTCGTTTTGTAATTGGCACTCCGGCAATCACCGTCGCCGCACTGGTCGTGGTAATGGCTTTATCGCTGGTTTGGTTGGCTCGGCGAAATACGGGCCAGGCGCCCGAGATCGCTAGAGTTCCAATTACAGAAGTGCCAGTGGTCCCTCAGCAACCGGCGCTGACTATGAACCAGGGCGACACAGGACAAACTCCCGTGCTCACTGTCCAGCGGAATGACGGTACGAAGGCCGGGACAGTGAATGCTTCTCGTGGGAACAATGGGAAGATTGCTGCGGCCGACGTGGCCGTCGACTACGGCGTTTCAAAGGCGGAATCGATTAAGGCGATTGAACAGAGAGCAGGTGCAGTCTCTCTCAGCGCACCTCTCAAACCGATGATTGTGTCCATGCAGGATGACCGCGGCGCGACCCGCAGGATCTCTTTGCCACCGGTAAGCTTCGGCGCCCAGCGGATGGTGGATAACCGTGCTCCCGTTAGTTTCAGTCCCAACAGCCGAAGCTGGTAATAGCGGTTTAAAGACCATGAAAACGTTTTTCCAACGATTACTGACTTTGTTGGTTACCTTCACAGGGATGATGTGTCTGGCTAACGCGGGCAATGCGCAGACAGTCGCGCCGGCTGCCTCTACAGTCCTGCAGACACCAGAAACTGTGCAGCCGGCGACGCCGGAGAAGACCCAACTCAGGCGGCCGCCCAGACGGGCCTCGACTCCGCCCGCCACCCTCACAGTCGTCGCAGATCAAACCAAGGTAGCGCCACAGGTCGTGACGATTGTTCACCGGTTGAGTGGCGTCAAAATGCTGCGGTTTCTGCAACGACAGTCCGGCGACCCTGATACGGTCTATACGATCGATACAGATTCAATCTCAACCGATGCGCACGCGAGTATCATCGCCGGATGGGCCCTTGAGGACGGTAAGACGATCGCCGTGCGACTGCCGCAAGCCGGCGCCGAACTCGAATTTGCGCGCGCGCTGGTGACACCCGCCGAAGTGTCTCCGCAGTTAACTGGAGCGATAACCAGGCGCATGTTCATACCGCCAGGCGGCGCCGAACCCGACTTGACAGTCATTACTCGCGACGGGCGAAAGCTGAGGGCCCGTTATATTGGGCTGGACGCACAAACTGGATTGTCAGTGCTGCAGGTGAATGCGGTTGTCGTACCACCAACGCCTGAAGGAGCCGCTAGGGAGTTAATTCAAGGGCAAGCTGTACAGATCTTCGCTCCCGAACGGACGACGCCGGAGGGTGAGGGATCCTCGCGAAACATCTACATCAAGGTAGGCGAGGTTGATACAAAGATCGCCGCGCTGGGGTACGGTCCCGCGAAATTGGAGCGACTAACGGTGCGCGGCACGAAGCTGTCGCCTTTGGTCATTGGCGGTATAGCGTGCGATGAAGCGGGCCAGACGCTGGGCATTGTTGAATCCATCGATGGCGACGACGCGCGCATCGTGTCATCGAGTATGATTCGGACGGCAACTCGCCGCGTGTTGGAACGACAGTCGAGCGTTCCCAGACCTCTGCTCGGTGTCGTCGGTGAACCGGTGGAACTCGCCGCGCGCGCTTCCTTCCTCGCGCACGGATGGGACGAACATCAATTGACTGAGTTGCTCCAGAGACGCCTGGGCATACTGCTTACCGCGGTAAGACCGGGGACGCCGGCGGCGCTGGCCAAATTGCATCCGGGCGATGTTATTCTCCGGGTCAATCAGAAAGATATTGAAAGCAGCGAAGAATTCTCAAAAGTGTTGGGAGAGGCAGGCAGCGGCCAGGAGGTTCAGTTTCTGGTCCGGCGGCCGAGTTCCCCGGCCCCGTTTCCGATAGATGTAAAACTGGGGGGCTCGTTTGACCAGGTCTTCGAATACCGTTTTGCATTCCCGGCGATGGCCCCGAAATTAAGTGGCCTGGAAGAGCTTGGAGTTGAGACGATGGCCCTCTCGCCAAAGAACCTGTCCCAACTGGGTGCGGAAAATGGAGTATTGATAATCGCCGTGGCACCGGAAAGCATCGCCGCGCGCAGCGGACTCAGGGAGGGCGACGTGATTGAATCGATCGACGGACGAGTCGTGCGACGGGGCGCTTGGAACATGGGCTTTGAGTTCAACCGCCGGAAGAAGCACGTGCTCTCTTTGGTCAGGAAGCATGAAAAGAAACAGGTGATTCTGGAGCCCGTGGAATAGCTATTCGGAACCGCGGTGGATCGAGGCCAGATTTAAATTTGTGCGAGCTTTGGATCCCCTGTTTGAAATTTCAGATTTGAGATTTCAGATTGAAAGAGTCGATCAATCCCCCGGCTTGCCCGGAAGCAAGCCCTCGCACGAAAGCGTCTGCGGTCCACTTTCATTGCAGATCGCGAACCTGGCGCTCGATCCCTGGTACATTGTCACCCCCGCGTATTCCCCGCGAGCGTTAAGAATATAGAAGTTCACGTAGAAGTTCGGCGTTCCTTTGCCATTGAGCAAGCGCTTCTCAACCGTGTTGGCTTTGACGCGCTTGAGGGCTTCCATTCCGGCATCCTTCGGATGAGCTCCGCGGCGCATCTCTTCGATGATGAGGAATGAGCAGAGGCCGTAGAGATTTGCTTCGCCGCGACCGGTCGAGCCTGCCGCTCCCACACTGCCGTCGACATAGAGACCGGCGCCCAGAATCGGCGAATCACCCACCCGCCCGGGGATCTTCCACGACAGACCGCTGGTGGTCGTGACACCACAGATTTCGCCTTTACTGTTAATTCCGTCGCAATTGATTGTGCCGTGGAAATTCTCTTCTCTGAGCAGCCCCTGCGCTAACATTTCCAACGCTGCGCGGCGTCCGGCTTCAGCTCTCTTTTTTGGATCAAGATAGTGTGACGGATCGATCTGGCGCTTCCACTTAAGCCAAAGCTCGCGTGAATGCGGCGTATTCAGATCGTTTTCGATGGGGAATCCCATGCCGCGCGCAAAATCCTGTGCCCCCTTGCCGACTATCAAGTGATGATCTGTCTGTTCTGATACTGCTTTCGCGACCAGTGAAGGCGTGCTGACACCTTCGATCGAGGCCACGGCCCCGGCTTGTTTCTTTGGGCCATGCATACACGAAGAATCCAGTTGAACTACTCCCTCGGCGTTTGGCAGACCGCCATAGCCGACGCTGTCATCCAGCGGATCGAGCTCGACAATATTCACCCCGGCGATAACCGAGTCGAGCACATCCTGGCCCTGAGTGATCATCGTGAAGGCTTTCTGGACGCAGGTCACTTCGCCGCCGTTCTTGAAATGATTTCCATTGGCTGATGAAATGATCAACGGCTTGATGGGGCTGGGAACCAGCATCGTCGGCACACCGGCCCTGGTCCCCGTCTTAGAGGCGAGCACCAGGCCGGCCGCGCCAGTTCCGATCATAAAATCACGGCGTTTCATCTTTGATTGACCTCGCTTTGTTTTCGGAATATGCAGGCCGTCTTTACACGAGGCAGGTAGTGTCAGTCAACCTGAAAACCAAACTTTTGGGAAGCGCTCGCTTTTGCCGCTCGATCAATCACCGTGACGAGCAAAACATATCGGCCGGAACTCAGACCTTCCAGATTTACCTCGGCCGCATAGGGAAGTCGCCGTGAGTCTGAGAGTGCATCAATCTGAATCTTGTGCAGAGGCATGGTAATGACCGGTTCGTTGTCGCGAAATAGCTGCACTTGAACGGCCAGATCAGGGCCGGTAACCGGGGGAATAGTGGAACTTGCCGGCACACTGGGGCTGTCGGGCCGCGCCGGCATCGATGTCGGGTCCGCCTCTCCCGAGCTACCACTCGCGTTATAAACAAAGGTTATAAAGCGCAGGTGCGAGGAACCGGCAAAGTGATGATCGATATTCAAATACACCTGACGCAGAGCCTCTGGTGACTTGCCAGGCTCAGAGGCATCCGCTGATGACGGATCGACGTCGGTTGCAGTTTTTCTCTCTCCGACAATCAGGCTGCTGAGGGTCAACGTCCTGGCGCTGAGATCTGGAATTTCGATCCAGGCTAAGGCGCTCCCGGCGCGGCCTTGTTTTGCGTCCACCGCCGCCACACGAACCTGGTAAAGCCCGGGCTTGATGGTGGTGAAGTGGTTATAGAAAACATTGTCTGGTGGCGATGGCTTCGCGTTGCTGGATTTCACCTTGATAGTCAGGTGTTTATTAAAGCTGCTAACGGGTTTGCCTTGATCATCGTAAACGCCACCAGCGACATCCATTATGGCCGCCTGCTGATCTTCGTGGATCTCGAGCGGTAAGGAGTTAGTTGATATCTTGATCGAAGTTGTCAGCGTCTGGCCCAACTGGGCCAGATCCAAAAAGTGTAATGAAATCGACACGGGCAAATCACTCTTTGGATAGATTGCTCGCAGGGTTGCGCCGAGCAGCTCGTCTGAAGGTCTAACGGCGGCTTCACCTTCCTTCTTCTTCTCTGATGCCGTTTGGGCCGGCGGGCTGTCACCAAAGCCATGATGGAAACGGATTATCAGATCAGGACGTCCGTTCACGCTGACTTCGATGCGGCTAGATCTTTGGTTGCGTTGGTCTGCGTCATCGGGCCGCCATGCCAAAAGATAGTAAGCGGAAGTTTCTTTCAGGGCCTTGTTGACCCCGATTGACAGGTCGTTGCTGTTTAAGAAGGCGCGGCCTCCTGTATCCGCGGCGAGTGCGTGGAGACCGTCCTGCGAAGCGGTGAGTTCGCCTGCCGCTCCGCGCACGAGCCTGCCTGAGGGATCAAACGGCATCTCGCGACTGGCGTCAGGCAACCCCGACGTTAAGCCGCGCGCATCGATCGAGTAAATAATCACGCCCGCAGCGGCCGCCGCGGAAGTGATTTGACGCAGCCGGTCGTTCGAGTCGGAGTTCTTGTTGTCCAGGAAAAATCCGTCTGAGATCAGGAAAACAAGTTTGCGCCCCGGCAACCCGGCGGCGTTCTTAACAACCACCTTTAATGAGTTAAGTGTCCCGCTGGTAAAGTAATTGGCCTGTTGAGCGATTTGCGAGGCGCGTCCCTGGATGATTGATGCGGCCGCGGCACGAGAGAGCGACGGCTCCAACCTTATCAACTCATCCACGAAATAACTCAACACGTCATCGTTCTCAGACTGGATCAGTTGGGCCTGATATTCCGTCATCGCCGGGCGTTGAAAGTCCGTCGTCGAGTATAGCCTTGGCAGGAGTCGCCCCGTCGCTGCTTTCAGAACTCGTTTGTCATCGGTGAGTTGCTGGAGGAACCCGATCTGCCCGCTGGCTGAGGTAATGGCCGCTTCGTCGTTCTGGCCCAGCTCACGATCGATAAAACGTTGGAGCATCAGTCGGGTCTGCTTATTACTGCCCGCGGAGAGGTGCAGATCATCAATGAAGAAGAAGACCGTGCGTCCACGATCGAGAGGCACGGCTCCGCCATTTCGGAAACTGTCTCCCGCGGTCGATGCTCCCCGTGCCGCTGCGAGC
>Ga0137359_10005109_pt1 | contig 10791 bp, 12 predicted proteins | sample Mad1_40_16metaG_FD_108281 | JGI IMG/M metagenome (GOLD analysis project Ga0137359, IMG submission 108281) | Vadose zone soil microbial communities from Angelo Coast Range Reserve, California, USA - Mad1_40_16 metaG | ecosystem: Environmental > Terrestrial > Soil > Vadose zone | place: USA... | reverse complement strand
CGAAGCAAAAAGGGTCGAGTTCGAAGTTGTCAGGCCGGCGTATAAACCGCGTGGCAACCCTCGTGGACAAACGCGGCGCTTAACACTGCGCGTCTTTATCCGGATCTGTCATCTTGTTGAGGCGGGCTGGGCGATCACCAAAGCATGCGAATCAGAGAGCATCACTTATTCACTTTTCCGGCTCAGGTGCAGCGAGAATTCACGACTACAGGAGCGGATCAAGGAAGCCGAGGCGATTCGGTTTCAGAGGCGTCACGAGGAAGCCGTTGAGAGCGTAATGCGGGCTGGCGAGAAGAGCTGGATGGCGCACGCATGGTACCTGGAAAGGGTGCTTCCAAATTTGTACGCTCTAAGAAACGTCGATCGCTCTGAAGCTGCGAGCGAGCAACCGATTGGCGATCGAATCGACGAAAGTCAGTTGCGTCGGTACAATTAATGGCCGAGTTCAAGCGAGAGAACGAAGCAAAAAACCCATCGCTTCCGGCGCCAGAAGCCGGCGAGCGAGTGATTAGTAATCACTAGATACAGCATAAAGTTGAAATCATAAGTTCCTGTTATACAGCTACTGACGCTGTTATACCCGTGCCAGCCTATTTTGCTTGGACATTCATTGGACGCTTTTATTGTTTCGGCTCCCTAAGGTTTCTTCCAGGCAGCCCATGACATGAGTCATAACAGCCGAACTGCTTTTTTGGCCAGAAGGTTATACAGACCGCCTTCGCTTGCTTAGTTGCTCCAGTGCATCCTCGACAGATATTTGCGGAACCGGCTTACGTTGCTTTTCTACGTCTAGGATTCGCTGACAGAATAAAGACGGATCATTTGTATCAAGATAAGGATTTTCCTCTGTTGCTGCCAACTGAAGATCGGCCCAAGCAATTTGCAATTGGAGATGAGCTAAGATGTCGTTAGCACCCAGCTTTTCAGCTAAATTTTGAGCGTGCAGAATCTTCATGACCTTGACAGCCTTCTTCATCTGCTCGATGCGTTTCGCATCATCTTGGTCAGTAGGGGAAATCTCGTGAAGACGTATATACTCCGCGTTTAGAATTTCGGTTATTTGATCGTCGGAGAGGGCCTGGCTGCTCATATGTTTTGGGGTGTGCTAAGCTGAACTTACGCTAAACCAGCTTAGCAGTGAAGCCGAGACGTTCCAGGATCTGAAGTGATTGTCGAATGCTTGGCGCGGAGCGCTAGCTCACCAAGAGGTGTTCCAGTCCACGTATTCGGCTGCGAACGGTGATCGGGCACGTTCCATCCGTCGTGAGCAAGCTTCTATCGCTGCACTCATCGCCATTGCGCCGGCCGGATTGAACGCATACGGATCTGCCGACAGACGCATCATGATTGCGCCGATCAAAGCGTCAGCACGGTCTGGTGATTCGCAGCCGCGGGAAGCAAGGTCAGCTTTGGATTCGAGTCGTTCGCGGCCTTTGCTGTCGTAGAGCTTCCGGCGTGAGGTCAGCTGGGCAATGAGCTTTTCATCATTAGGAATGCTGATCACCCGGCGTTCAATGAGTTGACCAACGATCGACCACCACTCTGCGCTGAGATTAAAATAGATATCGGCTCGCTTTGCTTGGCTGCCGTTATTGATCCGCTGCAAGAAAAAGCCTTCCTCCTGCATTCGATCCATGAGCTGGTGGCCGTAGCCTTCGTCGCCGGCGATCTGGTGACCGTTGAGATTGAGACGCCGGAAATGGGTTAAGAACTTGCCAATCGAGTGCATGGTATCCCGGCTGCGCCATGCATCGACTATTTCGGCTCTGTTACCATTGCAGAGGGCCAACACAGACTCGTCACCGGGTCCGGCGAAGTCGCAGAAAGCCGTGGTAGGACCGGTGACGAAGGCGGGTGGGTTATCGATGAGAGCGCGGCAAGCTTCTAAGCTAATCATCGAATCGCCGGCGTCGTATAGCCATTCAGCGCCGTGCTTGATGCGGAACACGCTGTCTTTCAGATTCTCGCGATCGGCTTCGATCACCGCGGGATCGACGTGCGGGCACACGGAAGATGGAACGCGGAATGTGCGCCAGAGATGAGCTTTGGGGGTCATGATCTCGTAGAAACCGCCGAAGGCTGGACCAGTCGAACTCATGAAGAGCCGGAAGGTTGTGTGGCAACGGGAAAGCGCGTCCAGCACTTCTGGGCGGATTGATTTAGCTTCGTCGACGAGCAGGCCGGCGGGGGAATCTGGTTGATCGTGTAAGCCTTCGATGTTTCCGCCAGTGTCGGTGGCTCGGCCGGAGAGGAAGCCACCGTGTGGGGTGCGGAGCTCGGTTTCGAGCCAGGACCGTCCCTGCAAGGCGGGACGATGGTGGAACCGAGCTAACGAAGGATGAATTGATTCTTAACTTGGTGTCCCGTGGCTGAGAGATACATCAGGCGAGCACGAGGGAAATTGTACAAGGTCCACAAGGCAGCGATCGGGAAGACGGTGGAAGTCTTTCCGGTGAAGTTGGCGCAAGCTGCGGCGGTTTGGTGACCGGCTTCGTAGTTCAGGAGAATCTTAGCTTGCCAGTCGTAGAGGGTTTTAATGCCGAGGATTGAATCGGCGAAAAGCAGAATTGAAATTGGTTGGTCACTCATCGACTAACTTTTTAACAGTTGGGATGCAGAAAAGCGAGAAAGAGGCTTTCAAGGATTGTGGCGAGGTGTTAGCTATTAGGTAGTTCGGGAAACTGTATTTCTCGTTCCATGTCTAACCTCTTCTGTTGGAAGCCGCTCTTTTCAGTGGGAGCGGCTTTCTTTCTTTTCGGTAAAGAAAAGCTCGACTACAGTGGGCGTCGCCTGGGGGAATGAATCTTTCGGGCAATCAAGAATTAGAATAATCAACTAATTTTGGTTTTGAAGTTTCATTAGAGCCCGTTCTCGTAGGCTGGGTGGTTTACGGGAGCGGGTATTTCTTTTGTGGCTAGCGCTGAAGCAGGCTTTGGCTGAGCGAGCGTTTCGTGCTTTCCGGAAGGACATGATAGCGGGCGACCTGCCAAACGCGATCCTGGGCCGATCTAGAGCGTTTCTTCTGCATATCGCAGACGTCTCTTAACAAGAATTACTGTGTGTGCATGCACGAAAACTTGCGCGAAGATTCTTACGAGAAGTATTGGTGTTGTAAGATGTTGGATTCGCGACGGAAAGTCTGTAAACTCTCCGGCAATTGGCGGGGGATTCACCTTTGCCGAATCAATAACCAGAGGAGAGGAACAAGAAAATGAACGAGACGATTGCACCCCATGCGGGTGAACAAGAGGCGGTTACAACCTTTGCGGCGGCAGCTGCGCTAGCGAAAGCCGGAGAGAAGTATCGCCGGGCCAATGTAGAGGTGAGCGCTTTGGAAGATAAGCTTGCGCAGTTGGAGCGGGACGAGGCGGAAGCGCTTGATGCGGTTGGCTTGAGTGAGGACGAGCAGTGCAAACGTTTGGCGGAGGTGCGGATTCGCAAAGACGTTCAGGCGCGCCGGACCTCGCACAAGCGGCTTGAGCTGAGCCGAGTGCTTGGCGAGTTGGAGGAAGCGTACAAGCCAGCCGAGGTTGAGGTGAGTTTGGCGCAGAGCCTTGAGCTAAGCCGGCGGCAGGAGCTTTTGGCTCAGCGGGTGAAGGGCGTCTTGGGTTTAACTAGCGAGGACTGGGAGGCAGAGGGCTTTGTTTTTCGCGCGGTGGGTAGTTCACCTTTCCTTACGGCGCTTCGAGCGCTGGCTCCGAACCCGAACGCTCATTTGGTCAGTATCGAACAGCGGGCGGCACAGTTGATTGAGCAGGCGGCTAAATTGCAGGTTGAAATCGGGAGGGAAATCTAATTTTATAATTAATTTGGAAGATGTATTAAATGACCCAAGCGTTCTCGAACTGAAATGGTTGGCGCTAGACCTCAAAGCCCACCCCTCCCGCCTAAACGCACCATCGCTTTCATTTCCGGAAAGTTGGCACTCGGTGTGGAAGAGCGCGAAAGGTCAACCTTTGCAGGATAAAATTCGTCAAAAGTTCGGGCAGATCACGATCGTGCCGTTACCGAACGGCGATCTCGCCGTGAGTTCGCCAGGGGCGAACACATCAGGCTACGATGGCAGTCCGGCAACCGTGAAGGAAGGTGAACTCGATATTCCGCATAGCGTGAAGAGTATTCGAGAGGTTATGGCAAAGCAGAACCGGGGGTTGACTGCGCTGGTGCAAGCGCGCCAGAGAGCAAGTGGACTGAGTTTCGACGAATGTTTCCGCGAGATTTTGAGCGAGCGTCAGGATTTGTTTCAAGGCGGAAAAGCTGGTTTTTTGGCGATACCTCAGCAGTAAGAGAGAAAGCGCAATGAAGCCAGAAATTCAGGCGTGGGTTGACGAATTTGTTGAAAAGGACAATCAGGGAAAACGATTGCGGGCGATGCAGCGCGCGGTGGACTGTGACAAGGCAGTCCACGCGGTGATGCAAGCGCGTCCTGGGCTCTCCTATCACGAAGCGTGGATGCGCGCCAAAGCTGAAAATCCCGAGTTATTCGCTGGCGAAAGAGAGCGGGGGCCGGATCCAGCTGAAGCGGAAGCGGTGAGCGAGCTAGCGTCAAAGGCGCGTGCGCTTGGGTGCGACCGAGTTGTGAAAGCGGTTCAGGCCTCTCATCCCGGCACGAGTTACGATGAGGCGTGGGCGATCGCCAAAGCGCAGAACGCGCAATTGTTTGAGCGATAGGGAGCCGACTCGCTTGGCGTAGATGGACACCGACTACGATGCCCTTTGGGCTCGCGTTGTTAGCGAGGCTACCACCGACATCAACGGAATACACGGGCGTAGCCATTGGCAGAAAGTTGAGCGCGGCGGTTTACTTGTGGTGGTGTTTGCGAGGAGCAGGCGTTGGGGTTGGAGAATCGGCAGCCTGCGGAACGGGTAGCGCTCGTTCGACCCTTGGCGAGGCGGGCGTCGCGGTAGGAACAGGCAGAGCTCGTTCCACTCGGGGCGCAATGGTTGCTGTTAGGGCGGGCGTCGCGGCAGGTCGTGCTGGATTGTTTGAAAAGGTCAGGGTTTTTTCCACCAACATGGGCAGTAGCGAATAAGCTCCGATCGCAACAGCCAGCAGGACCAAAAGCGACCCTATTATCAAAAACAGTTTCCACCCAAAATCACCAAGGCGCCAAAGCGAACCGACAAGGGGTGTCATTGGTGGCTGTGCGGGATGATCTTTCTCTTTGCTCCAGATAAAACACCAGCGGCAGATCCAGCCGAACCACCCGATGGAGAGAGTCGCACATAAACCCCATACAAAATCGAACAGCATCGCGGTTGCCATGAGACGACTATTGCCCGCAACGATTGCGTATTCGGGATGTCCCCATTGTTCCCCGTGGTGCATGGTTTGCCAATCAAAGATGGCAGTAACAATGCCCGCGATGATTCCCAGTATGCCGCAATTGCGCCAAATGTTTTCGCGCTTGGAGCGAAAGGCAAAATAGAGAGCTACCCATACCAACATATTCTTTGGCGTTTCTAGTAATTATATTGTCCAAGCAGAGCGCGGCTTGACCATCAAAAGTCTAGGCAGCCACAAACTTTAATATCCCTTCCGGCTCGCCCTTATGCAGCGTTCCGCGCTTTGCGTTCGAGGCCGATATCAATGTCACTGTCGCAAGGGCTGAGATGTGCATAGTGACGCTCGCAGATTTCAACGCGGTTCCCGAGCCATCGCGCGGTTTTGAAAATCGACACGCCAGCGCTAACCTTCAGCGAAGCGAAAGGTGTGATTGATCCGGACCTGAAAACAACGCTGCGCGAGTTCAAGGAATACGTGGCCTTGAGCTGCGAATCGCCCCGCGAGATCGCTGCCCGCGTTGGCGTAGTACAGAAGACCATTTGGGATTGGCTTGCCGGCAGAAAGACGCCGACCCTGGAGCAAGGACTAGCGATTCAGGAATTTCTGAAGAAGCAGGGCGGGGCAAAGCCACGGACCGCCCATAAACGGTTCGTCGGCCCGCCCCGGTTCACCAGGCAAGCGGTTAGGTTTATTGAGTGCCGCGGGAGCCTGTTTCAAAGAGCGGCTTGCAACTCCGACTTAGAGATTTAGAACTTGTTGCGACCGACAAAACGTCTCTATTCACTGTGAACTGGTACCGACATCGATCCCGCCCTGGATCGGCACAAAACGGATAAAGGTCGTCGTGATGGCTCGGTACTTGTCATGGGGGCGCATGGCGATCCCATTGTCGCTGTTAGCGATATAATCGTTCTCGAAATAGTTGCCAGCATCCGGTTCCCCTCCCGAGAAGATGCCGAAGTGATATCCAGAAACCGTGTCGGTCATGACGCGATTGCCAAAAACGTTGGCCAGCAATATCCCTTCAGTGCCAAAAACTCCTCCGATTGCACCGCTCCGCGAAACCTCGCAATTGCTAATAACGGAATCCTGGCAAAAACCGAGCCGAATGCCCGTTCCGTTGATCTCCAGTAAATGAAGATTCTGCAACGTTATCCTTTGGCTATGTTCTATCGCAATCCCGTTAAAAAAACCGCTGATGGTTCCGTTTTCAATCGTCACCTGAGACTGGCTTTCGCACGCTATTGCGGTGTTTTGGTTGATGATAGAAGATGCCCGGAGAGTAAAGCCGTTGAAATCGATTGTGACGATAGGGGCTTGTACCGTGATAGCGGTTCCTCCGCCAAACGATAGGTCTTGTCCAAGCACATATTTTCCCGGTGTCGATATGGTGAATGGAACCGAGTTGATGACCGTCTGTCCGTAACTAGCGACGGTGAGCAGCGTTAGGCAGGCTGCGAGAAGGGAATGAGTTAAGAACTTCTTCATTGGGGGGGTAGGAGTTCTAGCATGCCGGGGCATCCAAACGCAATAACTATTGAGATTATTGAATTTTGGACGGCAAAGTCGTTCCGGATGACCAAGGTAATCCCTCGATTCGAACTACTGCAGCGTGCAGGGCTTAACCGTCGTGCGCTCGCATGGCACCGTCTTTGAATCCAGTCATCTCTCCGGCTTCAACCGCGGCCTTGAATGCCTCAAGGGCATCGCGGATTTCCTGAATTTCATGCGGCGCTACAAGCCAATTCTCTTCTGGTGGCTCGGGCGCGGCCAGCTATGCGATTCAGGAAGGTCCTTCCAGAAAAACTTGGCCGAGGGCGTTGCGTTTGTGGGGAGGCGATTTCAAAAAGCTGTTTCGTTAATCCCAGTAGCGCTTCGAAAGAGCGCGAGGGCAACATCCTGATTCGGACAATTTAATAGCTTGTGTAAAGCCATCTTAAAACCGGTCTCCATCCAGTTGTATCTCGAAGTAAGACTTCCGAGAGCGTACATTGCATCATCAAAGTTACCGGAGCCCATACACAAACATTAAGCTTCGGCGCTCTGGACTTTCCAGCAATTCCGCTCCGATAGGTCATCGAGTGCCAGTCTTTAAGCTACACAGTTGGGCATATTTGCGCTCCCAGGCAATCCACGATTTAAATGCAGTAATCGTTGTGCTTAAATCGTAGATCTGAGGCCGATGAACAAGCGGTCACTGGGTTTACGACTCCATTGTCAGGAAGCCGTACAATTTTTTACAAACGGCGGCGTGACCCCAGCTAGATCGTGCGCCGGACGAAACCTGATTCAGCTCATAAAAATGAATCGCCGGCTCCCCCTTTCGTGGACTTACCGCTTCCGCTTAGGCGGACAGCACTAGCCGAACCGGCCCACAAGTTTGTAGGTTCCGTAGCCGATCACCGCAGCAATGAAAACCCGTACTTTATTTTCATGTTATCTCGCCGGACTATCCCGGTTTCGGAAAGGCCATTGGACGATTCTTGGCCCCTCCGACGCCCGAGCAAGTAAAGGCGGTCTTTCCAAGAGAAGTGCCGGATACGGTTCGGTTGTATTTGGCTGGCAAGATCGACCAATGGTGGGTGATCTCGAACCTCCCTTGTTTTGGCCTTGACCAACTTTCACGAAGGCAAGTAGGTCTTCGTTCACCTGACTCTTCGACGTCGAGATCATGGCGTGAGGTGGCCGGGATACACCTTGAGGGTCGCATTCGGGATGAGCTTGGACGAGCGATATGCATTGCTAATTGGAACGATCTGCTCAACATCTCCGTGCAGGGTCAGAGTCGGGACGTCGATCTTTTTCAGGTCCTCGCTCATATCGGTCTCGGAGAACGCCTTGATGGCAAAGTACGCCGCGGGGAAACCGGTCAGCATATCTTGGTTCAAGCAGGAATTGAGTAGACTTTCCGAGATATTTGCCCCAGGACGATCGGCCCCGAAATAGGAGATCGCCAGGTCCTTGAAGAACTGGGAACGGTTGGCAATGACCGCCGCCCGGAATCCATCCAAAACTTCAATGGGTGTTCCGTCAGGATTCTTGGAAGACAATGACGGGGACGCCACCGGGCCCTGATGGGGGTAGAGCGAGGGAGTCTGAACGACCACCGAAGGCCGACGCGGGAAAACCATCAGGAAGCTCAGGACGTGGAATGAGAGAGAATAAGACGCCAGCCTCCGCTCGCGGTTTAGCTCGGCTTCGCTTACTTCTTAGTCTTCGGAACTTGTTTGGCGCTGGCAGCGTCTTTCTTCTTCTGGCTTGCGGCATCCGCCTTTGCCCGTTTTTGCGCCGCCTGTTTGCTCGTGGATTTCGGTGATTTATCGCCCATGAACCGAATGCTAAGGTTCACGACAACACGCGTCAACTTAGAGCCAGCCAACTAGTGAGGGTTTGGCATATGTGAAGTACGGCTGGGCGCCACGCTCCCGGTCAACCCTGAAACGACCTATCGAGTGGATTTTAAGCGGCACTTTGAAGGCACGGAATGGAAATTGGCGGTCTATTTTGATGTGTTAAATCCGATGCTGATCGGCTCTAACACTTGCTCTCGGGGCGACAGGATTTGAACCTGCGACCTCCTGCTCCCAAAGCAGGCGCTCTACCAAGCTAAGCTACACCCCGGACTTCTAAGGAGCGTTAATTCTAACGCGGAAGCGCAAAAGCGCGAATACTTTCTATTTTGCGATCTCAGCGCACTTTTGCGGCTATTTTTCTTCTTCAAAATCCGTGTCGTGCCCCGACCGACTTCCCACTTTCACTTTCGGGTGGAGACCGCATCTTCGGTTTTCTCGGTAATCGGGCCGTAGCACAGCTTGGTAGTGCGCTTGAATGGGGTTCAAGAGGTCGTGGGTTCGAATCCCGCCGGCCCGAGGGGAGAGCGGCTAAAATAGAGGCTCTTCCGTTATCCAAAGATGGGCTATACGGGTCTATGCGGTCCTGAATTGGTAGAGTTTTCAGCAAAAAATGGCAGACCTCTTGACTACACTGCTACACTGGGGTCGATGAAGAACCTGCTCAGGTACAAGGATTCCAAGAACTGGCACTATCGGTTTTACGACCAGCAGGGTAAACGGCGCACGATTTCTTTAGGGACCGACGACGAAGCCGAAGCGATCCGCAAGGCTAGGGCGTTTGTTGCCCATGCCGCGATCCAACGCGTTCAGAACATTTCCCTGCGGACAAGCGGTATTCAGAACACAATCGATAAATATCTCGTGGCGGCGGCTACTCGAAGAAAGAATCCAATGGGGAAAGAAGCGGCCAAAACTGCCGGCGCGGTTTTGAGACGGTTCTGCCAGGAAGCGAATGTTATGGCGCCTCAGGACATTACGCCGGCGCGGCTCGATACATGGCTTGCTGTCTATGAAAAGAAGGGCAGAAGTCAACAAACGATCCGGATGTACGCCGCCTATGTGAAGACGTTCGGTAGTTGGCTCTACAAGTCAGGACACCTCGCCTCCAATGCTCTCGAGTCCTATGACCTGCCGGAAGAAAAACCGATGGGCCGAAAGAATTGGCTCCGAAAAGCCGAAGTGGCAAAGGTCATTGGAGCCGTAGAACCAAAGTGTAGTGCGAATGCAAAACCCGCTACAATCGAGAAGTCGAAACAGGCTGCCGAGGATCTGAAATTCATTCTGTACTGTGGGTTCCATGCTGGCCTCCGCCGAAAGGAAATCGCCATGGCGAAAGTCTCCTGGTTCGATCTGGACCACGGGCTAATCCACGCCCAGAACATGCCCGAGGAGGGCTATACGCTCAAAGATGAGGACAATCGAACGATTGATATGAGCGACGGGTTTAGCGCGTTTCTTATCGACTACCTCAAGAATCGCAAGTCTCGAGAGTTTGTGCTTCGACCTGAAAAGGCCCAGGCCGCTTGGAAGTATCGCTACGATTTCAGCAGAATGGTTGAAGTCCACTTCCAGAACCTAGGCGTCCGATGCTCCATCCACGACATGCGGAGGAGTTTTGCATCTAATGCGGTTTCTTCGGGGATCAGCCTGTATATCGTTTCTAAGTGGTTGGGCGATGGTTACGAAGTCATAGAGAAATCTTACGGGCACCTCGCGCCCAATACTGGAGAAATCAATAAGGTCGTGAGATAGACATGACGCTGAACTCCTTTTTGTGATGAAGGGTCGAGCACCTAATCATGTGTCAGTTGTCAAACACGTGGGCTTCCGCGCCATTTTTAAAGGGTTTCATTAGCCCTGATTCCGAGCGGCTAGGGCGCCAATTTTTACGCATCTACGCCGAAAAGCATTACAAGAGACAGCGTCTAAAGCTGCCGGAAGTCTGAATCAAGCAATGGCCCGAAAGAAGCAGGAAAAGAGCGCAGGCAGCCCAGGTAGAAGAGGACCAAAGGACCGAAAACCTAAGGTCCAAAGAACCGTGGTGAGAGGCTCTCGAGAGCGTGAGCCCGATTGGGAGGGGGAGCACGACTCAGAGGCTGGCCAATATCCCTTTTACAGACTGGATGCTTCGACGCGACACTTCAAATCCTT
>Ga0137359_10005106_pt1 | contig 10796 bp, 18 predicted proteins | sample Mad1_40_16metaG_FD_108281 | JGI IMG/M metagenome (GOLD analysis project Ga0137359, IMG submission 108281) | Vadose zone soil microbial communities from Angelo Coast Range Reserve, California, USA - Mad1_40_16 metaG | ecosystem: Environmental > Terrestrial > Soil > Vadose zone | place: USA... | reverse complement strand
TAGTACTACGTGCCACGCGGCCAGCTATGGGAATGGTTCAGCTAAGCATGACTCAAACATGCAGAAAGCGGTGTCCGTTGTACTGAATCACCATTGGCTAAGCTTTGCAATGTCTGCTGTCATTCTATTATGATCATAGATGCAAGGACTTGGCACCCCATCCAGAAATCCTTGAACTTGAACTCCTTAAGGTCGGAATTTTCTTAGTACTTGATCCATATGGCCTTCAGATACATTCTCTGACTCAGAAAATTTGCTCTTAGATTGATGTGGACCTTAACCAGCTTGGGATCTACTTGCCCCTATTACAGTTTAGTGTTTGCTGAGGGTGTCGAAGAAATAACTTCAGATCAAAAGATATGGCCCAAGCAACCACCCACTGGTCAGATTCATGTATTTGTAACATTCACTGAACGCGAGTACGACCCTTAGGATGCGCCGCAGCTGTTCACGAGCTAGACGACGAAAAGGAAGGGTGGGTGTAGAAGGCGACATTGATGCCAGTGTATGAGGTAAAGCGAGACATCATAGAGATGTAGATGTAAGGCGGTGAGGTGACTGAGGTGAGAAGAGATGTGAACTGATGGAGAAACACTCTGAGATTGCGTTATTGGTGAGTTAGGATGTCGAAAAGCAAGGCAAAGAGGGTTCATATGTATCCAGAACTCAAACAGTTTCATTGCGATGAATCGGCGGGAGTAATAGACGTGACGGCGACTGAAGTGAAAGGAAACGCAGAACAGTGCATGCAAAGCGGCATGTGGACGGCCAGCAAGCTCTGAGATGCCCAGAGATAGCAGCCACCAGGTTCGAAAAGCGTACCTCAAAGAGTAGTAACGGAAAGCCAGACTAAACATCGTAACTAGACAAATCCGTGGTTTGGCGCAGGTTGGGTGAGTTACCACCCACGTTATTGTAATGCGATAACGGCTTGCAGCGTACATCGGAATATATATATATATATGGCGCTTATAAAAAGCGGGGCAAAGGATGGGTTGCCGTTGTGGATAAGTGGTAATCACGCTGGTACACAAACTTGACGATGCACCGAGCGCGACCCAAGTCCGTTTCCGGTCGTGCCACCCTCTCGAACAGACGTAACATAGGGCTTAGGAACCAGGGGGGACCAGTCGGATCCAGTCCAGACAACGAGAGCGGATGACTACTAGAGATGGAAAGATGAAATATCCCTGCAAGCTTGTACAGTAATCGAATTACAGCCAGAGCCCAGATAAATGTGGTACGTAGCCAGCTGGCCAAAGGAACGAGCATACCATCAGTTCAGGTTGCGCAAACTTCAGGTCCTCTTGCGCCGCTTCTAAATAAATCCAAAAATTACCTCGAACCCACCATGAGGTACCCTCTCGGCCAACGCTTCCCCATTCAAGTTGATGTAGAGGCTCCGAGAGGACCTTAACGTTTCCGAGCCGGAAGATGATATAGTGTTGCGTTTGTTGTCTCCAAATGCCGTCCTAGAATTTGTGACCGTATCAGGCCCAACGTAGTTCTTGGCTCGAGTATTCTTTATATGGAGGGCAAAAAAATGTTCTTTTGGGGGATGGGAGGCCACGGCGGGCAGGTCCTTCGGCATCACCTGTTTCTACTGGCACCAATTGACCAACTTGAACCAATGACCTCTGCTAGTAGGTCTTGAAAAGGCGATATGGTGCTAGGCAACTTGAACTCGCACAACCTTGTTCATTTGTCATGTAATCGATGACGGACTTTATTGAGACACTCTCACGTCTTTCTAGAAGCTTACTGTAGATTGATGCGGACGTACCAGAGGACTGCTTCCAGTCTGTTCTGTCAAGTTGAGTTACGGTCCAAGGTGTCACGGCAGACTCCGGGGTGACACATATTAAGGATACCTCAACTCAATATGCCCAGATCAATGCTAGTGGTTGACTGACGTTGACAGAAATGCCTATTCACGATAGAACCGCATCATAAATCACGAAGCGTCTGATTGACTTCTGTCATTTCTAGAGCTTTAATTGTGCTGTTGTGCTGAAATCTCGATCTCTTACCCTTTACCCTTACTGGCACTCCGAATGCATAGTACGACCCTTTACCACCTCCAGTCTTCCCCGGAATCTGGCCCAAAGCGGAACGTTCTCCTGTGTATTGATTCTCATACCATGAATGATGCAAGTGGTGGAAGCCATCCAAAAACCACCGTATAACCGTCACTGTGCTCCCGCAGGCCTCGCATTCTCTAGTGTACGCTGAACGACATCTTCCTGCTTTGCAAGCCACAGTCCAAATGTTGGCGTACGGAGCCAACGCTCGTAAAACTCACGCTGTTTCGTACTCGATCTGAATGGTAGCGCCGCTCCATGAGCTTTGAGGGAAGCAAAGAAATTTGCGTTATTGAAGGGCTTAAGACGCAGCTCTGCTGTAGTTCCGTTGACCTCGGCAGGTCGAGGAATGAGGGTACTCAGATAACGATTAAGTGGGACCAACAGGGCCGCCGAGCGAGATGAAAAGTGGCGACGAAGGCCAAAAGAAGCCTCCTCCACTAAAGTGCGGATGGTCAGACAGTCACAAAGCATGGATGAAGGCCTAACTCACATGCTTTTGCATTCCCTTCTCCCACTACGGCTTCCAACTGCTGAAGGAGCTGGCGGTCTTTAGACGTGTATCGGTTGTGAGTCTTGGTCTTCCACCCCGGTTCCAAACCGGCAACACGCGTAGGTGGGCTCTGGGGTCTATAACAATGGTCGCAACGAAGAACGAGAGTGTGTGGAGCCGATGCCACTTGCCTAGACTTCCTGCCAAGGGCGAGGACATGCGGCCAATGACTACACGCTTTTTCGTAGAAAGGATTTGTCACCCCGAGGAGTAGACCTGCTTTGGGTCTCCTTTCATTCACCAGAGTTGTATGCTCTCTGTCGTGAATGGTGAAATAGGGACGGAAGTCTCCGGCCCATGGAATCTGCGTGACGTGCCGACAGTCTACATCCTAGGTATCTGACACGAAGAATGTTTCTCACAGGTCTGAACACGTCGCGCATCCACCATATTGCCTTGCTTGTCCACGTGGGGGACTGCCCGAAAATAAGGATGGGCTCGCATAAAACAAGGCACTCCCAGATAGACCAAAGGTGCGATAGCGACGCCCCAAAAATGTGGATGGCATTTGGTTCGAACGGAGGAGAACCTGCAAGTAGCTGCGTCCGAATATGACGCTGAAGAATGACGGAAATCTGCATTTGGGACGTACGTGCCAATCTTGGTCCATTCGTGGCTGCGGTTGTTGGTTGGAACCTAACTGCTGCTCGTCCACGTCTCTAGGAAGTTCGACGTGCAAGACTGAGCCCAGAAAACCTAGCTCGATGTTAATCCCGGGGTTTGGTGAGGGCCTGAATCAGATATGAATTAATTTGAAATTAAACATTGTCAACATCGACTTACCATTTTGCTATGTTATGCGATGCGACCTCTAACATTGGATCGCCATGACTGTGATAAAGGGGTCCCAACTTGGTAAGTAAGGCGCAGAAGAGTGCTGGATATGGGTGCTGTGTCAACACGACGATACACCTCTGAAGCGAGAAGGTTAAGGAGCCGTTATCGTGGGGTCTGGTGACAATACCTGAGAGTAGCCACGTTTAGATGTGGAACTCTTTTCTTGATTGAAATGAGAAAAGCCGTATAGGAAGCCATCCAGAGAAGGTGCACGCTGGCCATCGAACGACGGGGAACGGTCTGGATTAATCTTCGTGTCCTGTTCTCGAATGCGAAACGAATGGATCTCTGAACCCTCCTTGAATAACGTCGAATCAGGAAATGCAGAGAAGGCACTAATTCAGGTTCTACTTCAACAAGCAACGAACGAGAGAAAAAAAGAACGAACATGTTCTCAGCTTCAAATGGATATAATGGAAACAACGGAAATACGCAGGCCAGCGAGGGTCCCTCCTCAAGGTCAAAATTGACTGAAATTAATCAATAAGCACACCAGGTACACTGCTGGATCAACAAGCGACAATTGCCTATGGCTAGTCCCAAAATCCAGCGCCGCAGGCAGTCTAGATTTTCGACATCAAATGTAACCCCTTCGAGGGTCGGCACGACAATTGGACCGCGCTTTGGAGACCTTGAAGGGAGTGTCCTTGTTCGAGAAATGCCAAGATCGACTATTCCGAGGGCAGGAAGTGACGGTTTGGTCTGCAACTCCGGAGACGATACCGAGACATGGTGCACATCGAGGGATTGCCGTGTACCCGAATGAGTACCTACATTCTGAAGAGCCACGGTGTGAGTAGGGACACTACTTGAAGGACCAGAGTTGACGCTATTCTCCATATGATTTCCTCCGTGACGGTAACCTGATGGGCTCAACTTGATGGGCTCAACTTAATGAAGTTCTGTCACAGCGGGTTCCGGTCCGCCTACTCCAACGTTGCCGGTTGGCTCAGTTCGGCTTCCGGCTTCCGGCTTCGTCTAGCGGCCAATTTAAAAAAAAAATTCGGTTGAACTTGCTGAAGGCAGCTTTGGTTGGCCATATTCACCCAGCCTGTCAAGTGTACTTTGAAAATGTTTTTCGAATTTTCTATGCGTTCCTGACGACACTCCGAGTCGGCGGCCGGGTACGAGTCTAGCCGTATGGCTTTCGCCTGTCGCCTGCCAGTGAGCGACGGTATTTCACTCTTCTACAGTAAAACTTTTCTGAACACCCCAGTGCTTGCTTCGCTCTGAGCCAATCATTTTAGCGCTTATCCGATCTTCTGGCTTCATTCATATATTTGCCATAAGTCATTAACTGGAGTGCTTGGCTTCCGTTACTGGCGAAGTTGCGGTTCTGTGCGCTGGCAACATGAGGCTGCTGAACCTGAATCTGGTCCTGCGTCTATCTCGGAAAGTCACCGGAACGTTGAATTGCCGTTTGCGTCTGCAATGACCTATACGTTCCCCTCGACCACATTATCCCTCATTCCCATCTCCCCATCTTGATGTCTGATTTTGGCTTGGAATATTACTTCCTTCGTAAGGGTTATTCCGCACGCATGGGATAGTTTGCTGACGCGGTGTAATTTATCCCTGCCCTGGTATTTTTTTTCCCTCTGTGCGGAAACCTATAAAGCAGCCTGAAAACTGACGAGATCAACGCCATTCAAGCGACCTTATACTCTCACACGTGTGGCTCCACAGACAATGCCCTCAACCGTTTCAAACCTTCCTCCAGTCCGACGCTGGGTCACTGCACCGGTCACCAAGGAAGACAGTAAGCGAAGCCAACCTTCATCTATATGGGCGCTGATGCCCTCCCACTAGTTGACTGGGCCGATCTGACGTTCATTGATCTTTCTAAGGCCAAGACTCCAGAGGGTCGCGCTGAACAGGTTCGACTGGCGCGCGATGCCACTCACAGACAGGGATTCTTCTATGTGATCAATCATGGTCTTGACAAAGCAATTGTGGGTTTTTACTCGTCACGATCACGTCATCAAATAATAGTGTTTGCGTAGGTTGATCGAATGGTCGATATCGCCGCTCTTTCCTTCGACGATGTGAGCGAGGAAGAAAAATTGCGTTATCGAGCCCGGATAAAGGAAACTGGGGAGTACCTGGGATACAAACTTCCCCAGTATTGGGTACGTGGTGTCAAACGATTGCGCACCATACTACGTTCCTGACCTTCGATCAGCATATTGCCAACGGGGTCAAGGATAGGATCGAGCACTATAACAGTGAGAGGTAGCCATAGACTCGGAGTCAAACATTCACTGAAACATACTAGTTCCCCGAGACGTCTCTCGCCGCGACCACCCGAATGTACTTCGTCCATTCTTACCCGAAGTTCAGAGGATCATCGAATTCACTCACCGCGAAGTCCTGAGCGAGGTGCAAAAGTAAGATCAAATTTTCAAAGTGCCTGGTTATATGTCCTTATAATAACTCAGGCTTCTGTCGCTGGGCCTCGAGCTTCCGGAAAATACACTATCTGACTTACATCCCTTTGACGAGACCAACCACTCATTCTGTGAGTACTCTCGAATCATTTACCACGGACATCTGTTCATCACCTTTCCAGGGCGATTTATGCTCTAGTAAGATGTCATCTCGCGAACATGGTCTATCCCCGAAAACTGACGCCATTGGCTTAGCAATCCTCGTTCACAAGAAGAGGAGGAGAAGACGGATAACGTCTGGATGAAGGGACATGCAGGTAGCCATTGCGCGTTGCGCTGTCTCCTTCGAATCTCACAAAATACCAATCGTAGATCACATGAGCTTTACGGCAATCTGGAGCCAACCTGTCACCGCTTTGCAAATCAAAGACTGGGATGGTCAATGGCGCTACGTTAGACATGTCGAAAATGCTCTTGTGAGTTATGACGAACACTCTTTCTCTTGATGTTTTGTGTCATCTGTCATATATAGGTAGTAAATTGCGGCGACACGACAGAGTATCTGTCAGGTGGTTATTTCAAGTCTGCGGTACACCGTGTCATCAAGCCACCGGCTGACCAGGAAGGTTACCGGCGGCTGGGTTTGATTTATTTCCAGTACATGGCCGACGACGTTCGCCTTGCGCCGCTGCTTGAAAGTCCTGTCGTGCAGCGTGAGGGCATCAAAAAGTCTATTAGCGGTGTTCCCCCTACGCAGGAAACGTGGCGCAAGAACAGGGCAGCGAGGTATGGCGTCACTCAGCTACAGCGGGCAGAAGATGGAAGTGAATACGAGATTGTTAATGGCGTGCGGGTTACGCACTACAACTAACGCACTCTGTGACTGGGGACAGGAAGGAGACCCTGGTTTTGTAGCAACTTGTCATGTATATTTAATAACAATGGACTCTCTTGCTGTTTTGTTCTGCTTTGAGTTTGAGAGTGAGAGCGACGCGTTCACGCATTGCCAGCCAGGCCGGTGTAGAACCACGTTTTTTACTCTCAGTGGCCCGTTGCTTGGCCAGTTGTGCCATTTACGCCATATTCCTGTTGTTTGCACGCTTCGACAAGCCTTTCCAAAAAATCGGCTTATATAAATTTCGAAATGCCCGCCTAACCTAATCGATTGCGTTGTATGTGATTATAACTTGCGCCTATGGACAAGCTTGGGCAATATTTTTTAGTGTTGGACATTGGGTTCGCCGACTGACGGAGCCATAAAAATGGACGCACAGCCTCCAGTCACATTTTCGGGAGCGCAGTGGCCCGGAGTGCCCCAGGCCTGGGCCCTGACTTAAAATCGTCGACGTCGACCTTTCCATAATCAGACGGACAAAGAAAACCTGCGCCAAGTTGCTGAAGTACTCATTCGTCGATCTTCTTGTCTTATTCCTGGGATTGTTACTAGTACTCTATCGACGACGATGGCGTCCTGCAATATCTCGACGCATTCGTAGAACGTTCCGGACGCTCGACTGTTCCACAGTTGTCTCACCCACCGCACGCTGTCTTGTAAAATCGCTGACGTTGCCCTTACGAAACGGGAGAAGCTCAGCACGCCCCGAAAGGAAAACGTCTTTACGGTTGTGAAGTGAGCCTGACATCGCGGCGCACTTGAACAGGTTTCCTCTGAAGAGAAGAAGCGTAACGTCCATCGTTCACTTCTCTACCCAGTCGGCCATCCATTTCTGAATATTATTATCAAATCTCGCCGACGGTCTCGGCCCTCGGCCTTCAATCACGAGCACTTTGAAACCGCTTCTGTCCGACAGAGCATGGCATAGACTGACTAGGATCTTGAAATGTCACGTGACAGTAAGTTAAATTCGCCGCCGTCCATCACCGATTCACCGCCACCATCTGTTCGCGGCTTCTTGTCACCCCAGTATTTCTCTTCAGCTTCGAAGCTTAAACCTATGGCTTCTTTATCAAGGCTCGCCCTATGTTCCGTATCAGAGAGATTGCGTTCACTTCTCTTTTGCTGCACCAGGAAGAAATGTGGCGACTGTACTCGCCATATCGCCGGCTTGTCCTTGATGCTCATTCATAAGAGACCCTGAGTAGTCGCCAAGGAGACCAGAAAGTCTGAATCATATCGTTCTAATCGACGACAAGACTCCCTTCGTCGACGCCAGTGTAGTGCAATAGGTTAGGGAAAGGTCCATGTAAGTGCTTGAAACAGACAAGCTCGTCGACGAAGCGTCTTGAGATGAGAGTAGAAGAACCCACGTGTCTATACATCCCGACCATGCGCATTCGCATGAAGCATTTCCCCGGAATTGTCTTTGCTTCCCCACCTAACCAGGCCTTCTCGAGCGCATGACCCCGCGGGATCGCCTCCCGAAGGCGCGTGCGTATTACTTCCCATCCTTTGCCATTGTAGTGGAGTCCGAGCACGCGCACGAGCTGTTGGAGATGATTGTGGAAAATGGTGTGGTACATACGCACATAGACATCGTCGAGCGTGTCAGCGACGATCGAGTGGCCCGGAACGACGTCTAGCGTGACACCAGTGGACTTGAGGAGGGTGGGAGGGTGCACGCGCAGCCCGCCAAAGTCACGAATCACAAACCCGCGAAGTTCGTGAGGGGCTTCGAGGGAAAAACGTGCGACGGTATTCTGCGGGTGTGCTTCGAATGCAACGCCGTCCTCCAGCATCGGCGGTAGGAAAGCGGCGAAGAATAAACGCACAAAACTGCCGAAGAGTAACAACGGAAATACTAGTTAGGCATAGGGGTGCTCACCTGTCCAGCCACTCAATGCACCTCTCCTCTGTATCAAGCCCAAATACCCTCACAACGCTCGGCGTAACACCATCCGTACCCACGTGACCTTGCTCAACAAGGCTCGTGCAGACGATTAGTCTCTCCCCGCGAGACTCGCTACCGTTCTCATGGCATTCACGTATGATCGCAGCGCAATGTTTAGCGACGTCGCTATCTGGCGCCACGTGCACGACGCTCGCCAGTTCGCGCGCAACAGTAAGCAACGACCGGTCAAAGTGTAGGGCAGGAACGACTTCTGCAGAGAAGCGAGGGCCGAGATACGCGCTTGCAGGTGATATTGTGCGAACTGCGGACGTCAGTTTGATCCCAACCCCGAGTTTCAGGTGCGTTGCGTGTAAGATTCCTGGAAGAATCACCGACCTGAATTGGGAAATCAAACAGAGTTCCTAAAACTGATACACCTAACAAAAATACCGGATACTTTGCTGGGCACGGGCGGGAATACTAAACTCCTTGGGAAAAACGGTCGCCTCTTTGAATTTATCGAGTATATGCGACACCTGGAGCTCGTGCACTGGCACGACGATATGGTTCTCTGGTACGTTGAGATCCCTTCCTGCGTTTTTTCTTGCCCCTTCAAGAACTGGCTGAAGGAGCCCCTCAAAATCTCCTGTAACATGTAGATTTGCTCGAGGGAGAATAGCAAGGCGCAAACGTGGGAAATACAAATCGTAGTTCCCTGGAGTCAGTGACGGCATAGGGGGCAAGAAGTACCGCGTCTTGTGCATCTAGTCTCAAGCATGAGCTACTTCCAGCCGAAGACTGACGAAAGACCAACAGGGTGAGTGGGGTGCCCCTCGACTATTGACTGCTCCCAGTCGATGCTGGGAGAGAAGAGTGTCGGTGCGCTCGGTGGATGATCGTAGGAATTAGCTTGCCACCTTATAGAACTCGCAAGCTCATCCAAGATATCAGAGCGGATGACAGGATCTAGACTGATGCTCAAAGCAAACATCTCCCAAAGGACCAAGGGACCGTCCACCTGTTTCATAGCGATAGCAGGCGAGATGGACCATCCTGGAGCGGAAAAGACTTCCCAGATCCTCGAGATAAGGTCGCTCTGAGACTGCTGTGTGCACTTAACGTGAATCGATTCCAGAAAAATTCCAGAGCGGTACCTCTTTTTCATTGTGTATTGAAGTCACCAATACCAACGGGGACATATCTAGAGGGTCCAGTAATCCAATTTCTTTCCCACGAGGATCGTTCGAGTCGTGTTTAAATATTGGGACGTGCTTGAGGACAATAATCGCAAGAATATCTCCCTGAGAATAAGATGTGCAGTCCGTCGCGGGTTTGTTCGATACAGGCGCGTTTAGTACGACCCCGATGCCAACACCATCAGGCCATCGGAACGGAACGAATATGGCGCGAACAAGAGATTCCGTGACGAGACAGGAGAGGAGACGTGCGGTCGTAGCAAAAGAGGCGCGTTCGACAGAAGAGGCCATGACAGAAGAGGCCGTGTATGAAGTGATCGATCTGGAAAACCAACAAATAGGGAGTTAAAGGGTGCGACGACGGACCGACCACACTGAAATGCTGGTCTTATCTGATTATAATATGATAAGATAACCCCACATTTGAAATCTGATAAATTTCGTAAAATAAAATCATCAAGAATAATACCCTCCCGCCATCTGTTGTTCATATTGCGCGTAGTCTATAGGCGGCATTTGTTTCATCCATCCGAAACCTATAGAAACCCGTCACGTCAAAAATTTCAACAAACAAAGAATAGGTGATACAGGCACACCTGGCAACATTGCGTCATGCATCTCAGAAAGCGATGACAACGACTGCATCGACTCGAGTAAGTCATTATCGAAAGGTAAAGGCGCATGGAAGAATTCCGATGCTGTCAAACCAAGAGCTGTGGTGCTGGAAAGAGCCGACGGATCTGATTCTGATGGGAATGCGAAGTGGTCGAAAGGTGTCGTGGTTCTCCTCGGAAGTGGTTCGAAGTAATTCGCGGTAACAGCTGGGGGTCTCGCTGCTGGTGGCGGTGGCGGCGGTGCAAGGTTGACATGGTGCGCCTTTGCCAAGGAACCTGGACTCTTCCTCTTTGACAGAGATGGGCGGACTGAAGTTGCTGGTGGAGCTTTCACACGCT
>Ga0137359_10005105_pt1 | contig 10798 bp, 9 predicted proteins | sample Mad1_40_16metaG_FD_108281 | JGI IMG/M metagenome (GOLD analysis project Ga0137359, IMG submission 108281) | Vadose zone soil microbial communities from Angelo Coast Range Reserve, California, USA - Mad1_40_16 metaG | ecosystem: Environmental > Terrestrial > Soil > Vadose zone | place: USA... | reverse complement strand
TGGTGGTCACACTCACGCCCCATGAATTTGTACACTCGACCAATCCCCTGGTGGCAGACTACGTAGACGCTTTCAAAACCGACATCTCGCCCCGAAAAGAGGAAGCGCGATGAACCAAGACAGTAGCGCCGGCATCCCGCCGGCTGTCCCGAGCGCATCTTGCCCTCGGAGATGCGAAAGAGAAGAACTGCGCAGATCCCCGCGTAAGCCGAAAGCCGTGCGAGGTCCATCATGAATGTCCTTCAATTCATTCTGCAGAATCACATGGAGGTTCTGGATCTCACCACCGAGCATCTCTGGCTGGTCGGAGCCTCCATCACACTGGCTGTCCTCATCGGAATTCCGCTGGGCATCCTGATCACGCGGTGGCCGGGGTTGAGCAAACCCGTGCTCGGCGGCGCGAACATCATTCAAACCGTTCCCAGCCTAGCGCTATTCGGATTTCTCTTGCCCGCGCCTTGGATTGGCGCCCGCGCCGACCGCATCGCCATACTCGCGCTGATGTTGTACGCGCTCCTGCCTCTCATTCGTAACACTTACACCGGCATCAAGGGCGTCGATCCCGCCGTGGTCGAAGCCGGACGCGGCATGGGCATGACGGACCGCCAGCTCCTGTGGCAAGTCGAGCTCCCCCTCGCGCTGAGTGTGATCATCGCGGGCGTCCGCGTGGCCACGGTGCTCTCGATCGGCCTCGCTACCATCGCTGCCGCTATCGGCGCCGGCGGCCTGGGCGAATTCATTTTTCGCGGCTTGGCCATGGTCAACAATCAGGTCATCCTGGCGGGCGCAATTCCCGCCGCCGCCCTGGCAATACTGGCGGACACGAGCCTGGGATGGTTAGAAAAGCGCCTAAGCCCCGCTAAGCTATAAGTAAGTTACGCAGAGTCGTCATCCTGAATGGCCGTTAGGCCACGAAGGACCTAGGCATTGGGTTGTACTATACGTTTTGACTCGCACCATTCTTACTCTCGCGCTTGCAGCTCTTCTCACCGCTTGCGGACCGCCGCGCGCAGATGTCATCGTGATCGGCTCCAAGAACTTCACCGAGCAACTCGTCCTCGGTGAAATCATGGCGCAGCAAATCGAAAATAAAACCCACCTGCCGGTCGAGCGCCGTTTCTACCTGGCTGGCACATACATTTGCCAGCAGGCCATTCTCGGCGGCCGCATCGATATCTATCCGGAATACACTGGCACCGCCCTGACCGCAATTCTGAAAGAGCAGCCGTCCAATAATCCCGTCGAGGTTTACAACCGGGTCAAGACCGAATACGCCCGGCGGTTTAATCTCGAACTCGGCCAGCCTTTCGGATTCAATAACACATTCGCCATCGAAATCCGGGGAGAAGACGCCCGGCGTCTCGGTCTGAAGACGATCTCGCAAGCCGCCGCCTATACTCCGAAATGGCGCGCCGGCTTCGGCTACGAATTCACGGGACGTCCCGACGGTTACAAGGGATTGGCGGCCACCTACGGACTTCGTTTCGCCGAGACTCCCAGCGTCATGGACCTGGGCCTGCTCGCCCGTGCGCTCACTAACAAACAAATTGATCTGGCTGCGGGAAACATGACCGATGGCTTGATCCCGGTGCTGGACCTGTTCGTCCTGGACGACGACCGACACTACTTCCCGCCGTATGAAGCCGTCCCCATCATTCGGCAGGAAATGCTGGCTCATCACCCCGGGGTGGAACGAGCTCTCCACGAACTTGCAGGAAAGATTTCGGATGAAGACATGCGTCAGCTGAACTACGCGTTGGACGGCCAGCGTCGCGACGTAAAAGAAGTGGTAAGAGACTTTCTGCGACAGAAGGGCCTATCAAAGTAGTGCCGGCATCTCTTCGGCTTCGCTCAGGGCAAGCTCTGCCGGCAGTCCCGAGCAGGTCTCGCCCTCGGCGCGGCGGGGCGCGACGCTAGCCGAACAGCCGCCGGGACGGCGGCGCTAGTTACATCAACCACACTGCATCCACATCCACGATCACCTGCGATCGCGGAATCTTTTGTTGGGCGGCATACGCCAGCATCGTCCTGAGCAATGTGTTCAGCTTTTCGCGGCTGGCCGCTTTCACCACAAAGTGATAGCGGTAGTCCCGCTTCAACCGCACAATCGGCGCGGCCGCCGGACCCAGCACGCGAATTCCTTCATGCCGGGTTTTCTCAAACCACTTCCCCAATGTCCCCGACCAGCCAAGCGCCTCGTCCAGTTTGTCGGACCTTATCAATACATTGGCCAATGCGCTGTACGGCGGATAGTGCATCCAGCTGCGAAAGCGCAACTCCTTTTCGTAAAAGCCCGTAAAGTCGTGCTGCGCTGCGTACTGCACTGCGTAGTGATCAGGAAAGTAAGTCTGCAAAACGACTTTTCCGGGACGCTGCCCGCGCCCCGCTCGTCCCTCAACCTGGGTCAGCAACTGGAAAGTGCGCTCGGCCGCTCGGAAATCAGGAAACCCGAGCGCCATATCAGCCCCGACAACACCCACCAGCGTGACCCCGTGAATATCGTGACCCTTCGCGATCATTTGTGTTCCCACCAGCAGATCGAGTTCGCCTTCATCAAGGGCATTGAGCGCGCGTTCGAAGTCTTCGCGGCCGCGCACGGTATCACGGTCCAGCCGTCCAATGCGCGCCTGCGGAAACATTCCGTGCAGCAACTCTTCCAGCTTCTCCGAGCCGGTGCCAATAAAATAGACATACTCGCTCCCGCAATGGATGCAGGCCTTGGGCACGGGTGCGGTATACCCGCAATAGTGGCACTCCATACGGCGGGAGCGCTTGTGATGGGTCATCGCAATAGCGCAGTTCTTGCACTCCAGTGTCTTGCCGCAGGCGCGGCACAGCACAACCGGTGAATATCCCCGCCGGTTCAGCAGCACCATGACCTGCTCTTTGCGCTCCAGCCGCTCTTTGATTTCTTCCGCCAGCTTGCGCGATATGACTTGCTCGCTGCCGGTCTCCTGAAATTCCTGCCGCATGTCGATAATCTCGACTTCCGGCAGGGGCCGCTGTTCCACTCGGTCGGGCAATTCGAGCAACTTGTATTTGCCCTTCTTGGCGTTGAAGTACGACTCCAGCGACGGTGTGGCCGATCCCAGCACTACGGCTGCGTTCGCCATTTTGGCCCGCATCACCGCCACATCCCGGGCGTGATAGCGCGGCATTTCCTCCTGCTTGTACGAGGGGTCCTGCTCCTCGTCCACGATGACCAGGGCCAGATCCGTGACAGGAGCGAACACGCCGGAACGCGTGCCTACCACCATGCGAGCGTCTCCCCGCTTAATGCGATGCCACTGCTCCGCTCGTTCCTTGTCGGACAATGCCGAATGCAAGATGGCCACTCCATCTCCGAACAGTTGATGCAGGTCGGCAGCCACCGCTGGAGTCAGACCAATCTCAGGAACAAGCAGGATGGCCGAGCGCCCGGCTTCGAGCACCGCCCGCATCGCCGAAAGATAGATGGCGGTCTTACCCGATCCGGTGACGCCGTGCAGCAGCATGCCCGCGAACTTGCGCGTGTTCACACTTTGCTGAATGAACTTGAGCGCCGCCCGTTGTGCCGGACTGAATTGCGAATCAAACAGGCTGGGACGGGCCTTCAGCACAGACACCGTTAACCCGGCTGGCGCTTCTACAAGCTCCACCAACCCGCGTTTCACCAGCGTGCCCAAGGTCGCGCGTGGGACGTCTAACGATTGCAGTGCATCGACCGACACCTTGCCCCCGGCCGCGGCCAGAGTGTCGATAAGAGTTTGTTGATTGGAGTTACGTTTGCCCTCGATATTCTTGAGGACAGCGAACCTGACCGTGCGGGTCGCCTGGCGCGCTTCAGACAAATCTTCCCGAACAATCCACTTCTTCCGCGCCATTCCGGCGAGTAGCGCTTTGGACGACCGCGTCGCGGCCCGCAGACTCTCCTCCCGCGTCATCTCACGCTCCGCCAGGTAGTCGAGCACCCGAAACTCAATCAATTGGTCTTCGGGAGTTTTCTGGGAGCGCGCCGACGATCCCGACATTCCGGCAAGGTGCAGCGCCAGAGAGCCCTGTTCCGTGATGCAGTACCCGATCGCACGCTTGAACTCAGCGCCCAGCGGCAGCATAGTCCGGAAAACTTCGCCGATGGGAGCGAGATAATAATCGGCAATCCACCGGCCCAGGCGGATCAGATATTCGTCAAGCACCGGCGCAGGATCGAGGACACTGATGACGTTCTTGGTCTTGACCTTCGGCTTCTCATTGTGCACAGCGGTGACGATGCCCGACATACGCTGCTGGCGGAAGGGCACGAGCACGCGCCCGCCCACAACCGGCTGCATCCCTTCGGGAACAGCGTAGGTGAAGACGATGTCGAGCGGCACCGGCAGAGCTACGTCGCAGAATTCGGGCATGGTCGATGTAGGCGCGAGCGCCCTCGCTCGTGCTGCGGTGAGGAATCGTTGGCAGTCTACTCCGGACTCTTTATTTACTCCGGGCTCTTGGGCGGAGCCACCAGCCCCAGGTCCTTCATCACCATCTGCAAATCTTTCCAGGCTTCTTTCTTCTGCCGCGGATCGCGCAACAGGAACGCCGGATGGTAAGTAACGGCGAGCTTGGTCCCACGGAAGTCATACCACTTGCCACGAAGTTCAGACATCGGCGCATTGATTGCCAGCAGTGTCTTGGCGGCGACCGCGCCCAGAGCTACGAGGGCCTTGGGCTTGATGGTGGCGATCTGCCTCATTAGAAATGGAGAACAGGTCTCGCACTCGTCACGCTCCGGAGTGCGATTGCCGGGCGGCCGGCACTTGATGATATTTGCAATATAAATATCTTCGCGCCGCAGGCCCATGGCCTTGATCATGTTGTTAAGCAGCTGGCCGGCGCGGCCCACGAAGGGCTCGCCTTGCTGGTCTTCGTCAGCGCCGGGCGCTTCGCCGATGAACATCAACTCCGCCCGCGGATTGCCCACGCCGAAGACAATCTGCTTGCGGCCCTGCTTGGCCAGACGGCAGCGAGTACAGTCGCCAATATCTTCGCGGATGGCGCGCAGCCCCTCGGCGGGGTCAGAAAATGTTGATTCGGGCTTGATAGAGATGTCGATTAACTCTTCTGCGGGCCTTAGGATTGCGGCTTTGGCTCGGGGCAATGGCTCTCGCTCTTCTGGCTGGATTTGGACAGTGGTTTCGCGCCGGTAGAAATCATAAATGCCGAGTTCGTTGTAGTAGCGGATGCGGTCGGCCAGGGCGCGTTTGAGTTGTGGGTTCAGGGTTGTGGGCATCAGGGCAATTTCTTGTTTCGGTTGCAATCCATCATAGCCGAGCTTTGCTCGGCCCGACGGCTGAGGGCAGCCGTCCCTACGTGGCTGGTGGTTGCTACTTGGCCTGTGGCACTTTTCGCAGTCGAATTGCCTGGTCGAGCACGCGCTGGGCAACTTCCCACTTTGTGGTTTCAGGCACTTCGATCACCTCGCTGTGGGTGATGATGGTGACTGCGTTGCGGTCGGAATCGAAACCCACGCCCTCGTGCGATACGTCATTTACCACAATGGCATCGAGCGACTTCGACATCAGTTTCTTGCGCGCGTTCTCCAGCACATTCTCGGTTTCCGCGGCGAAGCCGATGATGATTTGCGAGCTCTTGCTGCGTGCCAGTTCAGCGAGGATGTCGGTGGTCGGCTCCAGTTCCAGCGACATCGCGCCCTTACGCTTGATTTTTTGCTCAGCCGCGCTCTTGGGACGGTAGTCGGCCACGGCCGCGGTCTTGATCACGATGGTCGCTTCGGGCAGCAGTTTCAGTACAACCTGGCGCATCTGCTCGGCGGATTCGACTCTCGTAATTTCGGCACCGCCCACTGGCGTCAGGGCTGTCGGCCCGCTGACCAGCAGCACGCGGGCGCCGCGCCGCAACGCGGCTTCGGCCAGTGCGTATCCCATGCGGCCGCTCGAACGATTGGTGAGATAGCGCACCGGATCAATCTTCTCTCGCGTGGGGCCGGCCGTGATCAACACGGTTTCGCCGGCTAGCTCCTGCGAAGCTCCCAAGGCCTCCATCGCAGCCGCGACAATCAACTCGTTTTCCGCCAGCCGACCCGGGCCCGTCATTCCGCAGGCCAGATAACCGTCCCCCGGCTCCACAATCCGTACGCCGCGCTTGCGCAGCAACTCCAGATTCGCCTGGGTCGCAGGATGGTTCCACATGTTGACATTCATGGCGGGCGCAACCACCACGGGTGCGGCCGTTGCCAGATAAAGTGTGGTCAGAAAATCGTTCGCGGTGCCTTGCGCAAATTTCGCGAGAATGTCGGCCGTGGCCGGCACGACCACGAGCGCATCGATCGATTGCGCCACCGCAATATGCTCGATGGCCGAGTCAATATTGGGCTGGGCGTTTTCATCACCGCCCACGGCGAACATCTCGGTAATGACCTTTTCGCCGGAGAGTGCGGCAAACGTCAGCGGGCGAACAAATTGCTGCGCCCCCCGGGTCATGATCACTTGTACCCGGATGCCACGGTCCTGCAGCAGGCGAACAACCTCCGCCGCCTTATAGGCTGCAATACCACCGCTGACTCCGAGCGCAATTTTCATGGGTCGTTCCAGATTGATTGCGGACTCCAGATTGACGATTTCAGATTGGACGCCGCGTCAGCCAGTTGCGCCCAAGTCCACGATCTGAAATCAAAAATCTGCAATCTGCAATTTAGACGTCCTTCGCCAGCGCCTTCTCCAGCATTTCGCTGGCGACCTCAGCCGCGGAGCGCGGCATTTCGGGGATCACCCACTTCACCTTGCCCGCCTTGATTTCATCCTGCGCAATCCGGCAAGGTTTGCGGGAAGGCGTTTCGATGACCGGAGGCGCACCACCCTGCAATTGCCGCGCACGCCGCGCGGCCACTAGGATGTACCGATAGTTGCTGTCAAACCCATCCATCAACTTCATCGTCTTCTCCCCTGCCGCTAACGTGTACCCGGCGCCGCTACCTTTTCGAACGAAGCCAGAATCGGCTTTAGCCGCTCCCGCACGTTTTTCAGGCGGCAGCGCTCTGCTTTGGCTATCAGGTCGGTCTCGTCAGCGGATCGTTGTTTCTCTTCTCGGGCTCCTGGTCGCGTCAGTCGCTCCGCGAGCAGGATCGACTTCAGCGCGTCGATAGATTCTTCCAGGCGGTCGTTAATCAAAATATAGTCGTATTTGTCGTAATTCTCAATCTCACGAGAGGCCGTGACCAACCGGCGCTGGATCACCTCTTCCGTATCCAGGCTGCGGGTGCGCAGCCGCTTCTCCAATTCCCGGCGATTCGGGGGCATGATGAAGATGCTTACGGCGTCAGCAATTCTGCCCTTGATCTGCGCTGCACCCTGGACATCGATGTCAAGCAGGAGGTCCTTTCCTTCCTGGTCGGCTAGGGCCAGAAACCTGCGCGCGGTGCCATAGTAGTTGCCATCGAACTTGGCATGTTCGAGAAATTCATCTTTGCGGATCATTTCTTCAAATTCGGCCGGCGACACGAAGAAGTACTCCCGTCCGTTCTGCTCGCCGGCGCGCGGCGCCCGGGTAGTGTACGAGATGGAGAATTTCAGACCAGGCACAATCTCGCGCACCTTATTTACCAGCGTAGATTTGCCCGAACCGGATGGCGCCGAAATGATGTAGACGCAATTCATTCGATGTTCTGCACCTGTTCGCGGGCCTTCTCGATTTCTGTCTTGATCGCCAGTCCCATCTCGGTGATTTTCAGCGCGTCGCCGGCCAGGCCGGAGGTCTTCGAGAGTAACGTGTTGGCCTCGCGATTCATCTCCTGCAAAAGAAAGTCGAGCTTCTTGCCTACTTCGCCGCCTTGCTCGAGCAATCCAAGGAAGTGCTTCACGTGGGTATCCAACCGGACGAGTTCCTCCTGGATATCGCTGCGGTCAACCAGCAGCGCCGCCTCTTGCAGCAGGCGTTCCGGGTCCACCTGACTGCCAATTAACTCCTGCATCCGCGTTTTCAACTTGTCGACATAGATGTGTTGCACCGCCTGGCGCTGCTTCTCCACGCCGTCGCCGGCCTTCTGCACCTGGGCCATGCGCTGCCGCAATTCGCGTTCAATACCTCGTCCTTCTTCCTCCCGCATCTGGTTGAGGTGATCAAGAAGCTCTTCCACCTTCGCCAAAACCGACGCCTCAAGCGCGCCATCGGCGGGCAGAGCCGCAGAGTCGAGGGCTCCAGGTAGGCGCAGGACGGCATTCAAATCCGGCTCGGCCGCCAGACCGAATTCCGCCGCTGCCGCCCGAAATGCCTGAATGTATCCTCCTGCGATCTGGCGGTTGAGCGCGAAACTCTCGTTTCCGCCGCGCTCCAGATTGAGGGTCAATTCCACGTGGCCGCGTGCGAGTTTCTCCTTCAGCAGGCGGCGCAATTTCATCTCCAGCGAATCGCTGTCCGACGGCATACGGAAGTGCACGTCGAGAAAGCGGTGGTTCACCGCCTTCAAAGACAGCGTGAAGCCCATCGGACTCTTGCCCGGTAGACTGCTTCGCGGATCAGTAACCTGACCCTTCACCTGCGCAAACCCGGTCATGGAACGAATAGGCATCGGTCTTGTGTAGCGCCGGCGTCCCGCCGGCTGTCGCGAGGGCGTCTCGCCCTCGCACTGTCAGCTATCGCACCGCATTCACCTTAGGCTGCTCCCCTTCCGCGAACTGAAGATCATACAACCGCCGGTAGGTCCCAGGTTTCTGCATAAGCTCTTCGTGCGGACCGATATCCTCGATGGTTCCGTTCTCCAACACCACAATCCGGTCGGCGCGCCGGACGGTCGAAAGCCGGTGCGCAATAACAAACACAGTCCGGCCGCTCATAAGATTCTGCAGCGCCGACTGCACCAGGGCCTCCGACTCACTGTCGAGCGCGGAAGTGGCTTCGTCGAGGATCAGGATCGGCGCATTCTTCAGCAAGGCGCGGGCAATAGCGATGCGCTGCCGCTCGCCGCCGGAGAGTCGCACCCCGCGCTCCCCAATCATGGTTTCGTAGCCGTTCGGCAGCTCCATAATAAAATCATGCGCCAAAGCAGCCCGGGCGGCAGCTTCCACCTGCTTTTGCGAGATGGACGGCTGCCCGTAAGCAATGTTGTTACGCAAAGTGTCGTTGAAAAGCACCGTCTCCTGCGTGACCACGCCGATTTGCGAGCGCAGCGAGGGCAGCGTGGTATCGCGAACGTCGCGTCCATCGATGAGCAAACGCCCGGCGGTCACATCAAAAAAACGCGGGATCAAGTGCACCAGCGTGCTCTTGCCCGCTCCGCTCGACCCTACTACGGCCACGACTTCTCCGGCGAGCACTTCGAGATTGATGTCGCAGAGAATTTCCCGCGCCTCGTCGCCATCCGCCTCGTAGGAGAAGCACACACCTTCCAGTCGAATGTTCTTTGAAAAGGGCGGTATGGGCTTGACGCCGGGCTTTTCCCTGACGTCGTCCTCCGTGTCCATAAACTTGAAAATTTCCGAGGACGCGCCCAGGGCCTGCTGGAAATTGTTGTTAAAGAGGGCAAACTTCCGCACCGGATCATAGAGCTTGAACACCGCGACGATGAATGCCAGGAAAGTCCCCGCGGTAAACACCTGGTGCTTCATCTGTTCGCGGCCCAGTAACAGAAGCAGGGCAATAGCGATAGCGCCCACAATGTCCATCAGCGGAGAGCTGATCGCCGCCGCGGCCACTGAGCGGAGATTGGCGCGGAACAACCGCTGCGCCGCCTTGGCAAAGCGCGCAATTTCCCACGACTCCATGCTGAACGCCTTCACGATGCGGTTGCCGGTAATGGTCTCGTGCAAAATGTTCTGGATGTCAGCCAGCTTGTCCTGGCCGCGGCGCGTGGTGTGCCGCACTCTGCGCCCAATTTTTCCCGCCGAATAAATGATGAAGGGAACAAACAGCAAAAGCACCCAGGCCAGCTTTCCGCCGAGCAGTACCACGACGAACGCGGTGAAGATCAAGGTAAAGACTTGCTGCAGGAACTCTGCCAGCACGCTCGACATGGCGAACTGCACCCGCTCGATGTCATTCACGATAGTTGAAATCAGTGTGCCGGTCGTGTGCCTCTGGTAAAACGCCGCCGAGCGCCGCAGGATGGAGTTGTACAGTTCGTTTCGCAGATCGGTGATCATGCCGAACCCGGCATAGTTCACCAGGTAAGTGCCAGCATAATCAAAAATCCCCTTCAAAATCGTCGCCGCCACCAGTGCGAAAGCCACTACCGGCCAGGGATTGTGAAAGTGGGAGGGAACAAAGTGCTGCAGGTCCACCGTGTTTCCGCTGAAGGGCACCTTGAAAAGCTGCATTTCGTGGGAAGGAGAACTGGGATTGAGCACGCGGTCAAAAATGGGCCCGATCAGCAATACCCGGAAGGCATCAAGCAGTCCCACCGCCGCCATCAGCAACACCGAAGACAGCAACTGCCACCAGTACGGAGCTACATACCGTAGAAGGCGGGTCAGTTGCCGCATCTGGGGCTCTCGGTGCGCAGCCCGTGGAGGCCGGCGCCTGATGGAATCGGCATAGCTTCTATCTTACTTCAGTCCCTGGTCGTTCGTCGTTGGCCCCTTGGCCGCCGGTCCATCAATCATTTCTCGTTTGTCGTGTGCGCCCCGTTCTCGCCTGTCCGACGATCAAGGTTCTAATTTCGCCGGCGACCAGTGACCGACGACGAGAGGGCAATTCCGACCAACGGCCAACGACGAACGACCTACTTCGGACTGTCCCGATGCACCACCTTCACCCGGTATCCCGCCTTGCGCAGCCGCTTGCCGACATCTTCCGCGATCATGACCGAGCGGTGCTGCCCGCCGGT
>Ga0137359_10005104_pt1 | contig 10801 bp, 9 predicted proteins | sample Mad1_40_16metaG_FD_108281 | JGI IMG/M metagenome (GOLD analysis project Ga0137359, IMG submission 108281) | Vadose zone soil microbial communities from Angelo Coast Range Reserve, California, USA - Mad1_40_16 metaG | ecosystem: Environmental > Terrestrial > Soil > Vadose zone | place: USA... | reverse complement strand
AGGATCCCGAGTTTTCCCTTCGGTGGCACAATCTTAGCTGGCTTTTCCATTCAACTCCCCTGTTTGCGAGCGATTTCACTGCGAATGAGGCCAAAGGCCTCGAAAAAGTGCGGACAAACAAACTAGTAGTATTGCGCACGAGGCGCGTGGTTGCAAATCCCGCCATCAGAACCTTTGCGAATTTCGAAAAGTCCGTTGGCAAAAACACGTTGGCAAAAACACGATTGATATACGTACGGGCCATAGATTACCATCGCACGCCCGATGCATGGCAAGGCAGCGGAGGAATATCCGTTCATGAATGAAACTGGGCAGGAGAAGAATGTCGGCCGCAGTGTTTGGGCCGTATTCGCGGGATTTCTCGTTGTTGTTGTACTATCCATCGCGACCGACGCGGTGCTGCACGCTGCCGGTATTTTCCCCGCGCTGGGCCAGCGGATGAGCGACGGACTTTTTGTGCTTGCCACGATTTATCGAACGATTTACGCAGTAGTAGGCAGTTACATTACGGCGAGACTGGCGCCCAATAAGCCGATGAAGCACGCACTGATCGGAGGCGCCATCGGAATGGCTCTCGGTGTTATCGGAGCCGTCGTTACATGGAACAAGGATCTGGGACCGCACTGGTATCCAATAGCACTCGCCGTGGAAGCTTTGCCGACCGCTTGGGTGGGAGCCAGGTTGAGACTTATGGGGACCTCGAATGAGTAAAGCAATGGGTCTGGCCAATTGAGGTTTGCTGGGGATGAAAGGGTCTAATGCTACGAGCGGCGGCGTTGCTGGGATTCGAAAATCGAGCTAATCAGAGATACGACAGAGAGTGTTACGACACCCAAAATAAGCACGTAGACGATCAAGACGACCTCCATTGACACAATTTGTATGGGCAAGTCTCAGTCCAATTAAGGAAGCTTTATTTTCAAGGAGTTAGGTTCGTCTAGAGGGATTCGTGTAGGAAAGAGTGGACAGCTGAGGCGGTTAATCGACTATTTTCTACAGTCCTAGACTAGTAGTCCTAGTATTCTACGGCTTCCAATACGGCTGCGACTTGGAAAAGCCGAGCAACGACCATGCCCTTCGTCTTTTTTGCGGCAATCGCGCCAACCCGCGCTTTAGGTCTTGCTCAAGTGGATAGAGCCGTCTCCGGTGTGAATCGTAAGGGGAGGGCCTCCGCCGTTCATTTTGCCGTGGATCTGCGACGTACCCATAGTTCCTTCGACCAAGACCGGTAAGCCCAGGCTGATGCGGCCGTCGTTGGTACTAGCGTCAATGTTGGCCTGAAGGTCGCCGGGCAAGGACATGGTCACGCTGCCGTCGCCGGTGTGAATATTCCAACCGTTGGCAAGCTTTGAGCCCGGATTGGCATGAGCGGTGACGCTGCCGTCGCCAGTTTTGATGTTGAGGGCGTCAAAGCGGCCTTCAACGTTGATGTGGCCGTCGCCACTGGTGGCCTCCAGCTGTCCGTCCAAGTCACGACCCTCAATGCTGCCATCGCCGGTGCGGAGGCGGATCTGGCCCTTGGCACCATCCACGCGAATGTGGCCGTCGCCTGTGTGAATATCGAGGTTCCCGTTTATGGCATCGGACTCGACCGAACCGTCGCCCGTATCCACGTTCAAGTCGGCATCGCGGGGCATATGCACTTCAATGCGAAGCGTACGGTGATTGCCCCAGCCGAAGCTGATGCCGCTGCGAGCGCGGGCGCTGACCTGAACTTGGTCGCCACTCTGGTTCGAACTAACGGTGAGGTTCCTGTCCATCGTGTAGCCGCTGTAGATGACGTGAAATTCGACCTGCTTGGAATCGCCGGTGGTCACGCGTACTGAGCCGTCGTTCGAATCCACATGGACCCGAGCCCGGCCGCTTACAGTGTAAGACTTGGTCCATTCTTCTGCGCTGGCCGAACCTACGGCGAACGAGCTGGCAAAAACGGCTAAAGCGGCCAAGCCTGCGAGCCGCCCGAGCATCCTTTTGGGCGTCCTGCCTGGGAGGGGAAGAGTGAACATGATTGTTTATGCCTCGTTTTGGCGTTCCGAATTGCTTGCTTTGTGCCCGTCTATTAAAGGTACGAGAATCGCTTCTGAAAGGTTCCGCAGACCATTACCCGCTCCCTGCCTCTATTTGCTTCGACCGGCGCTCTTGGTCTTGGCAGCGACCGGCTTCGGGCGTAGCGCTTGGAGGAACTGCTCTGGCGCAAGGGTATTCAGGACGTCGGCCTTGGAAAGCCAGCCGCGGCGGGCGGTGGTGACGCCGTACTGGATGAAGGAGAGATTGCTGGTGGTGTGGGCATCCGTCGAGATGACGACTTTGACTCCGCGGTCCTTGCACATACGCAAGTGAACATCTCTGAGGTCCAGGCGATCGGGGTAGGAGTTGCACTCCATGGCAACGCCGTGTTTGGCGCAGGCGTCGAGAACCTTCTCCATGTCGTACGAAAAAGGGTCGCGGCGCAACAACAGCCGTCCAGTGGGGTGGCCGATAATTTGCGCGTAGGGATTTTCTATGGCGGCCAGCATCCGGTCGGTCATGGCCACGCTATCGAGGTTCATATAAGAGTGCACGGAGCAGACGACGACTTCGATCTGCGCCAGGATTTCGTCGGAGTAATCGAGCGAGCCGTCTTTCAGGATGTCCACCTCAGCGCCGGCAAAAACGCGGATACCGAGGCCCTTGGCGTCCGCCGCGTGCAGATTCTTGACGTGCTGGGCCATGCGTTTCTCGTCCAGCCCATTGGCGACAGTGACGGCTTTCGAATGGTCGGTGATGGCGATATAGCTGTGGCCCAGCGCTTTGGCGGCCGCGGCCATTTCCTCGATGGAGTTTTTTCCGTCGCTGGCGGTAGTGTGCATCTGCAGATCGCCCTGCACGTCCTCGCGTTTGATGAGATGAGGAAGCTTGTGCGCTTCGGCGGCTTCAATTTCGCCGCTGTTTTCGCGCAGCTCCGGCTCGATGTAGTCGAGCTTCAGTTTGTTGTAGATTTCTTCTTCGGTACGTGCGGCAACGCGCTTTTCCCCTTTCAGGGTGGCCAGTTGATATTCATTCAGCGTCCAGCCCATTTCGTTGGCGCGGCCGCGCAGTTTAACGTTGTGTTCGCGCGAACCGGTGAAATAAAGAAGAGCCGCGCCGAAGTTTTCCTTCTTCAACAGACGCACGTCAACTTGCAAGCCATTCTTGAGCGTGAAACTCACTTTGTTTTCGCCGTGCGCCAGGGTCTGATCGATTCCGGGAAATTTCAGGATGTGCTCGGCAAGCGCGTCAACGTGTTTTTGCGCGGTGTATCCATCGGCGAGAGTTACCAGCAGGTCCAGATCGCCGACGGTTTCTTTGCCGCGGCGAAGAGAACCCGCCGGAGTAACACTTTCCGCGGCCTTGCCGGCCTTGGCAATGTGCTCTTGCAAGGCTTCCGCGGCCACTTCCACACTTTGCAGCAGGAAACGTCCGATCAATCGTTTGAACGCTTCGATGGCCTTCAGAATATTCTGTTCGCTTTTTTCGCCGAAGCCCGGGACGTCGCGCAACTTGCCTTCCAGCGCGATCTTTTCCACTTCGGGGACGCTGCCCGCCTTGAATTTCTTAAACAGCAGCGCCGCTTTCTTGGGACCGAGCGACTGGAGTTGCAGCACGTCCAGAATCGTCGCGGGATATTTTTTCAAAAGCTTCTTGCGCAGCGCATAGTCACCGGTTTGTAGAATTTCGTTCAGGTGCTCCACCATGCGATCGCCAATACCGGGAAGCTCCTTCAGCTTTTCGGGTTCCTTGGCCAGTTGCTCGATGGAGTCCGGCAGGCCCGCGATTAGCTCGGCCGCCTTTTCGTAACTGCGGTAGCGGCCGATGATTGCGCCGTCAATTTCCAGCAATTGCGCGGTCTCGCGAAGGATGCGGGCGATCTGTTGGTTGTCCATGGGGTGATTATAATGCGAAGCGGTTTGAATCGAGTTCCGTACCTTTGGAAATAAAAAGGCCGGCAGAGGGGAACACAACCCAGCCGGCCGTAATTATTGCGTTGTAGTCTATGCTGCTTTTTGTACTTCGGCTGCTTGCGGTCCTTTCGGACCTTGCACAATCTCGAATTCCACTGCATCGCCTTCCTGCAATGTGCGATAGCCATCACCGGTAATCGCGGAATAGTGGACAAAAACATCCGGACCATCCGCGCGCCCAATGAAACCATAGCCCTTCGAATTGTTGAACCACTTTACCGTTCCTTGCACCGCTTTCGTCCTCCCTGAATTGAAACGAATGGTACAAAAGATTCCAGGCATGCCGGCTTGGTACGGTAGCGAACCAAAACAAACAGAACTGGAATGGGCGGAGTGTATCAGAACGGAACTCCCAGTCAATAGAACTCGCTGGCAACCTTATAAGTTTTCGGTAGGGTTTTTTGTATTGCAAAATCGTTTTAATTACTAACTGCCGCGCCTAGTTGTTTTGTTTACAGTAAACGAAAAATAAAACAGCAGGCCAGCAACGGACTTGGCGTCTCTTAACTTGCCCGACTGCATCATTTGTTCCAGTTCTTTTCGGGTGTAGGCGGCCACGATGATTTTTTCATCCTCTTCCGGCGCGGCTTTGCCGGGGCTAACGCCCTCGGCCAGTAAAATGTACATCCGCTCTTCCAGAAAACCAGGGGTGGGAAAGACATCCAGAAATACAGTGAACTTTTTAGCGCGGTAGCCAGTCTCCTCGATCAGTTCGCGCTGCGCGCCTTTCTTGGGATTTTCGCCCGGCTCCATTCGGCCGGCGACGAGCTCCCACAAATACTGCCTGGTGGCGTGGCGGTACTGGCGAACCAGCACGATCCGTCCGTCGGGAAGTACCGGCAATACCACTACGGAGCCAGGATGAGTCACGACTTCGCGAGTGGTGCGAACGCCGGTAGGCTCGATCAATTCGTCGCGCCGCACGCCGAAAGCTTTGCCTTCGTAAATGATTTCGCTTTTCAGGATTTTGGCTTTTTTGTTCGGCTGCTTGACGATTTCTTTTCCCATGTCCGCTCCCGGCAATGTGAATTGCACGCTTGATGATAAAGGATTCGCGCGAACTTTTTCAGCCGCAGCACTCGCGACCAACCGTACGTTGAGATCCCCCGTCCCGTACAGCGTGACGCAGGATGACAAACGTAGTCTCAAGTGCGTGTCTGTCGCCCGCCAATTGCTCCACCGCGCCGCCCGTGCCTATACTTGGACGCGCGAAATCTCCATGCCCATCAACACGCTCATCGTTGACGACGAAAAGCCGGCTCGCGAGGAGCTGGCCTTTCTGCTGAAAGCTTTTCCGGACATCCACCTCATCGCCCAGGGAAAAAACGGAATCGAAGCAGTCAATCTGATCCGGGAGCACGCCCCAGATTTGGTTTTTCTGGATGTGCAGATGCCCGGTTTGGATGGTTTTGGAGTATTACAAAAACTTGTCGAGCGAAAAATAGATGTGCCGCACGTGGTCTTCGCCACCGCGTTTGATCATTACGCGGTAAAAGCGTTCGATGTAAACGCCGTCGATTACGTACTGAAGCCGTTTGATAAAGCGCGCATCGCCAAAGCCATTCAACGCGCACGCCGCGAAATCGAATCGGAAGTTTCGCCTACCGACCGATTGGAGCAGCTGGTCAGCCGCCTGGGCGCGATGAAAACTGCTGCGGCGAAGGCCGCCGGGCCCGCGCCGTCAAAGATTCTCGTCAACGCGCAGCAGAAACTGCTGCTGCTGGATGCCGAAGACATCATTTTCGCCACCATCGGCGACGGGCTGATCTCCATCATCGCGTGCGATCTCGAAGGCACCACGAATCACCGCACGCTGGATGAACTCGAAGAAGCCCTGGCGTCGGAGATCTTCTTTCGGGCACACCGCTCGTATCTCGTCAACATCCACCACATTAAGGAAGTTGTGCCGTGGTTCAAATCCACCTTCATGCTGAAAATGAACGACAAAAAGCACACCGAGGTCCCAGTGAGCCGCACACAAACCAAGCGTCTGCGGGAACTATTTAAGCTCTGAGTAGCGCAGACAATCTTCTCTGCGCGCGGTTATAGCCACGCCATGCAGTAACCCCACAAGCAGGACTAACTGTGCCACTGTGCTAGCATTATTTGACACGCGATGGATTTCTCACTCACTGACCAGCAAAAACTGATTCGCGATACCGTCCGGCAATTTATGGAGACGGAAGTTCGTCCGCTGGTGAAGGAACTGGAGCGCGAAGAGAAATTTCCTCTTGACCTCCTCAAGAACATCGCGGACATGGGCTGCTGTGGAATGTTGATGCCCGAAGAATGGGGCGGGTCAGGCCTCGACACAGTCTCCTATGTACTGATGATCGAAGAAGTGGCGCGTGTTTACACCGCAATGTCCACGGCGCTCGGCGTGACAAATTCCGCCGTGCAGATTCCGCTGCTGCAATTCGGCAGCGAAGCGCAAAAGCAGAAATATCTGAAGCATCTAGCGAGCGGCGAAATTCTAGGCTCGTTCTGCCTGACCGAAGCAGCGGCAGGCTCAGACGCCGCCGGAATTCAAGCCACCGCCAAACGCGATGGCGATATTTACCGCCTCAACGGTGCCAAAACGTGGGTAACCAACGGAAGCGTCGCCGGCGTATTCATCATTTTCGCCAAAACAAATCCCGAAGCCGGTGCGAAGGGAATTAGCGCATTCCTGGTTGAACCCACCTTCAAGGGTTTCAAAATCGGCCGCCATGAAGACAAAATGGGCCAGCGATCGTCGCCTTCGGTCGAAATTTTGTTGAACGATTGTGAAGTGCCAGCCGCGAATCGCCTCGGCGAAGAGGGGCAGGGGCTGAAGATTGCTCTCAGTGCCCTCGAGGGCGGGCGCATTGGCATCGCCGCGCAAGCCGTCGGCTTGGCGCAAGGCGCTCTCGATGAGTCCATCAAGTACGCCAAACAGCGCCGCGCCTTTGGCAAAACGATTTCAGATTTTCAGGCCATCCAATGGATGATTGCGGACATGCAGACGGAACTCGAAGCCGCGCGCGGCCTAACCTATTACGCTGCATGGCTCAAAGACTCAGGCAAGACTTCTCTTAGCGGCCCCGGCAGCGCGGGAGGGGGCGCAGCCGCGTCGAAAGCAAAACTCTACGCCAGCGAAATGGCCAATCGCGTGGTCTACAAAGCCGTGCAAATTCACGGCAGCGTTGGCTACTCCCGCGAAACCGATGTCGAACGCATGTACCGCGACGCCCGCGTCATCACCATTTACGAAGGCACCAGCGAAGTCCAGCGCATGATCATCGCCCGCGACCTGCTGAAGTAACTGCAAGAAGGATTCCCACAGAGTCACAGAGACCACAGAGCGTCGGAAAAAGTAGCACAGACAATGTTTTTATGTAGCAAGCGCCCTGCCCGCGGCAAATAACTTATCCCGCTGCCGACTGGGCCTCTTCTCTGTGACCTCGGCGCCCTCTGCGTTAAGAAGACCTTTAGCCCCTTCCACCTACGTCCCGCTCGTGCGATTTTCTCTTGTTTCCTTCCGAACTCGGTGCGCTCTGTGACTCCGTGGCAAATCCTCTCTTCGTTTTTGTGCAGCCTCAACTGGCGCAATCGGCAAAAAACTTATAACTTATTACTTACAACTTAAAATTCTGCACACAGGGAAACGTTGACCACCAAGAAAAATCGAGTCCTAAGCGGCATGCGCCCCACCGGTAAGCTCCACATCGGCCACTATTTCGGTGCGCTGCAAAACTGGGTCCGTCTGCAAAATGATCCGTCATACGAATGTTTTTACTTCATCGCGGACTGGCACGCGCTCACCAGCGACTACGCCGACACGAGTGCCGTAGCGCAAAACACGATCGAAATCGTCACCGACTATCTAGCCGCCGGCCTCGACCCGCAAAAATCCGTCATCTTTCAGCAATCGCTCGTCCCTGAACACGCCGAACTCCACCTACTCCTCGGCATGGTCACGCCGCTTGGCTGGCTCGAACGCGTCCCCACCTACAAAGAAGCCTTCGAAAACGTAACCAACAAAGATCTCCACACCTATGGTTTTCTCGGCTACCCCTGCCTGCAAACCGCTGACATCGTCATGTATTCCGAACCCGGCACTCCACTCTTCGTCCCCGTAGGCGAAGACCAAGTCTCCCACGTAGAAATCAGCCGCGAAATCGTTCGCCGATTTGATTTCTTCTATGGATTTCAGGTCAATCCTGACCTATTCATTCCCGCAAATTTCGCTGACTATTGCGAAGCTCTGAAACATCTGCGCGTTGTCAGGACGCTGCGGGACCTTGTGGATTCCTCGGATGAGCCTCTGAAAGCTGGTAATGCGATCAAGACGTCAATCTTGATCAAATATGCGACTGAGGTCGGATTAGTGAATTTCGTTGAAGAAATGGGAGAGTTCCGCAAGTACTTTGAATTCAGCGAAGTTCTGACTGAACCCCAGGTAATGCTCACCGAAACTCCGCGCATCCCTGGCCTGGACGGCCGCAAAATGTCGAAGAGCTACGGCAACGCCATCACCCTCTCCGAATCCGACGACGAGATTCGGAAAAAAACCAAGGTGATGATCACTGACCCGAAACGAGTTCGCCGCTCCGACCCCGGAAATCCGGACGTGTGTCCCGTCTACGATTGGCATAAACTCTTCTCGTCCCCGGAAACGCTGACGTGGGCGGCCGAGGGCTGCCGCTCCGCCGGCATTGGCTGCATCGAGTGCAAAGCAAGAATGGCCGATCACCTAATCGAGTGGATCGCTCCGATCCGCGAGCGCCGCGTGCGGTACGAAAAAAATCCTGCGCGCGTTCTCGAAGTGATCGACACCGGTTCGAGGCGCGCCCGCGAAGTAGCCAAGGTCACGTTGGAGCGCGTTCGCGAAGCCGTCTTCGGCTGGCAGAAGAAACGCGCCGAAATCAAAGCAGTATCCGTCGAGGTGCACGACACGCACGATTAGCCGAACGCAGCAATTTGTATCGGCGGGTTTATCCCGTCTTGGTTTTCTTTTTGTTGTCATTCTGAGAGCCGACTCATCGGCTCGAAGGATCTCAACCGATGCGTCTTGGCTAAAGCTCCGAAGTTGCTTCAGGGTTTTGTAGCGGCTGGTCTTCGGACCGGTGCTTTTTTCAGAGAACTGAGTACTGATTACTGACAATCAAAACATGGCCTCGCCCTACAAAATCAACATCCCGATGTACGAAGGTCCCCTCGATCTGCTTCTCGACCTCATCAAGAAGCAGGAAATGTCCATTCACGATATCCAAATCTCCAAAATCACCTCGCAATATCTCGATTACCTGCACAAACTCGAAGAACTGAACGTCGACGTCTCCTCGGAATTCATCTACATGGCTGCATCGCTCATCTATATCAAATCGAAAATGCTTTTGCCGCCCGACCCCCTGGCCTCAGCAGAAGATCCATCTGGCGACCCACGCGAAGAACTCGTCCAGCGCCTGCTCGAACACGAAAAATTCAAAAACGCGGCGCAGCTTCTGTACCAAAAACAGCAAATCGAAGAGAACGTGTGGTCCAAACCGGACAAGTCGCTCTACAACGATGAAGGCACCGAAGGCGAACTGGTTGTCTCGCTGGTCGACCTGGTAAAAGTTTTTCAGCAAGTCCTCGAACGCCGCAAAGAAGTCGCGCGCATCGAGCTGCAGCACGAGCAATTCACCGTAGCGCAGATGATCGCGCAGTTGCGCGGACAAATCCTCGCCAGCGAAGATTCCAGCGTCAATCTAGTAAAATTTTTCGAAGCCTGCCCCTCACGCCACGCCATGATCGTGGCATTTCTTGCGGTACTCGAAATGGTCAAGCTGCAGGCCGTCGCCATCGTGCAGGAAAAACAGTTCGGCGAAATCCTGCTGCGCAAAGGCAAATCCTTTGACACGGTCTTTGACGAAAAAGGCGAAATGCGCCTGATCGACGAGGAATACAAATGAGGTTTCTCGCTTTTCGTAGTGGTCGGTCTTTCGCGCTGTTTGCGGCCCGAACGACTTTTCGGGAAGACCGGTGCTTTTCTCCGAACGTTGAGCCGGGCTCCGTTCTTCGCTTTGCACTGTCGACTGTGAACTGTAAACTGTGAACTGAATATGACCAACGAAGAACGCAAATCAGCCCTAGAAGCTATTATCTACGCCGCGGACGAGCCAGCCACCATCGAACAACTGGCGTCAGCGCTTGGCGAAGAAAAAATGGTCGTGCAAGCCGCGCTCGACGAACTCGTTGCCAGCTACGCGGTAGAAGAACGAGGCGTCGAAATCCGAGCGGTCGCCGTCGGTTACAAGATGTACACCAAGCCGCAGCATCACGACGTAGTGCGCCGCTTCATCAAGAGTCTGCGGCCGCCGCTGCGCCTCTCGATGCCCGCGCTCGAAACGCTCGCCGTGATCGCGTACAAGCAACCCGTCACCGGCCCGGAAATTTCCGAAATTCGCGGCGTCAACAGTTCCGGCGTGCTCGCCACGCTTCTCGATAAGCGCCTGATCACTACGGCAGGCCGCAAAGAAGTGATGGGCCGCCCGATTCTCTACAAATCTTCGAAAGAATTCCTGATGCGTTTCGGTCTCAGCGATCTGCAGGAATTGCCCAGCCTCAAGGAGTTCGAAGCGCTGGCCCGCGAAGCCCTCGGCAGCGACATGGGCGTAGCTCCCACCACCGAAGAAGCGATGCTAGCCGCGCCCACCGCAGACACTTTGGAAAATCTCACTGCCGCTCAGTCTCCAGCCATCGGGCACTCCAGCGCGCCCCACGATTCTTCCAATCCGCTCACTACGGACTTAGCCGATAACGACCAACTCGTTCCCACCGAATTCGCAGCTCCGGAAGTGGGCGCCCGTGCTGCGGGT
>Ga0137359_10005102_pt1 | contig 10802 bp, 15 predicted proteins | sample Mad1_40_16metaG_FD_108281 | JGI IMG/M metagenome (GOLD analysis project Ga0137359, IMG submission 108281) | Vadose zone soil microbial communities from Angelo Coast Range Reserve, California, USA - Mad1_40_16 metaG | ecosystem: Environmental > Terrestrial > Soil > Vadose zone | place: USA... | reverse complement strand
GATATGCCGAATGACCTGATGGCGAAATACTACGAGCAACGTGTCACGGACGGCGGGCTGCTGATCGCCGAGGCTACCCCGGTATCGCGCCAGGGGTATGGCTACAACAAGGCCCCGGGAATCTACGACGATAAGCAGATTGCGGGATGGCGCAAGGTAACCCACGCCGTGCATGCGAAGGGAGGCCGCATCTTCCTGCAGCTGTGGCATGTCGGCCGTCAGTCGCACACAGCTTTGCAGCCAGACAACGCGGATCCGGTCGCCCCGTCGGCTATTCGGGCAAGCGGTCACGCCTATTCGGATAATGGACCGGTTGAGTTCTCTACGCCCCGAGCACTTGAACTCAAGGAGATCCCAGCGATCATCGAGACCTTTCGTTTAGGCTCGGAACGAGCGTTGAAGGCCGGTTTCGACGGTGTGGAAATCCACGGCGCCAACGGTTATCTCCCCGACCAATTCCTCCAGGACGGTTCGAACCAGCGCAACGACACTTACGGAGGTTCGATAGAGAACCGGGCGCGCTTCTTGTTGGAAGTGACAGAAGCTGCTGCGTCGGTCTGGGGCGCGGGGCGTGTGGGCGTGCGGCTCGCGCCAAGCGGAACCTATGGCGATATGTTCGATAGCGATCCGGAGCGCACCTTCGGCTACGTCGCCGAACAGATGAATCGGTTCGACTTAGCCTATCTGCATGTGATCGAGCCGCGCATCATGGGCATCGAGCTGATCCGGGACGAAGAACCCGTCGCCGCCAAACACATTCGCCAGATTTTTCGAGGACCGATGATCGCCGCCGGCGGATTTACTCGGGAGACTGCAGAGGCTATCTTGCACAAACGCGACGCTGACCTCGTTGCCTTCGGTCGATACTTCATCTCCAATCCAGATCTACCGCACCGATTTCGCATCGGCGCGCCGCTCGCTCCGTACGATCGCGACAGCTTCTACGGCGGCGACCACCGCGGATACACCGACTACCGCTTTCATGTCGAGATGGCTTCGACGTGAGGAAGAGTGTCGACCCAATCCCACTAGAAAGGCGCATCCATGAACCCATCATTTGAGCGAGTGACCCGGCTGTTTCCGTCACCCTCGCCTGCCTGGTATGCGGGAGGCGCAGCCAGTAGACGCCTTTGCGCCCGACAAGCGAGCGGCGAGAGTCGGAGGGAAGAGGGACCTTTCCTCCAATTCTAGGGCGTGTAGTACAGCGAAACCGCGAGTACTCGAGCGCATAGCCAACCCCGTTTTCGCAGCCCTTCAGCCATATGTTCGACGCTCGTCGTGCGGGTGTGCTGAGAGGCGAATCCTCGAGCAGGGTGCATCCGATTCTCAACTCAACTTGGAGTCAACCATGATCAAGCATGCATTGTTTGTCCGCCTCGAAGCCAAGCCCGGCAAGGAGAGGGAGCTCGCCCAGTTCCTACAGGCCGGCCTTGGCCTGGCGCAGCAGGAAGGCACCACCCCGGTGTGGTTCGCCCTGCAGCTCAGCCCATCCACCTTCGGCATCTTCGATGCCTTCTTCGATGAAGCCGGTCGCCAGGCTCACCTCAACGGGACGATCGCGCAGGCGCTGGGCGCGAACGCCCCCAAGCTGCTGGTGCAGGCGCCGTCGATCGAACGCATCGACGTGCTCGGCGCCAAGCTGCCCCGCTGAAGCCCGCACGAAAGCCGCGATAAGCGGTAAATGATCACTACGGATTAGCGAAAGGTAAATTAAATGAATCAAACAGGCACCAACATGAAGCAACAGAGTCTGACACCAGCGTAACGAGAGTCGCCATGAACCTCGAGGTCCACGTCATCCCCGTGTCCTCCGTCGAACGATCGAAGGAGTTCTACCAGGGGTCGCGCGATTAAGCAGGAACGTACGTCAACCTAATCACGTCCTCGCCAATTGGATCGCTGGCCACAAGGCGGAGCGGCGGCCGGGGGCCGGCGAAGAATGGCGTGCCGTGACCGAGCACGAAGGGGCGGAAGTAGAGTCGATACTCATCAACACGACCAAGGTCGGTCAGGCTTCGCGCCAGGTCTGGTCCGGCGACGTCAATTTCCCCGACGAGCCGAGCCTTAAGCTCGCGCAGCACGGTCCCGACGTCATTCTGGACCAGCGTGGCGTTGGGGCCGACTGACTTCAACGAGCGCGACACGACCCACTTCGGTTGGCTTCGCCACGCCGCCGCGAAGTCGAGTGCCTCCGCGTCCCACTCGTGGTGCGAAGCGATTTTGCCAACGCCATCAAATGCAGAGGCGACCACCGAATCAAGGACATAGCTCATCAACCCCAAGGCCGATTGACAGTTTCCCTTCACAGCTCAAGGGCAACGAAAATGCCAATTTTTGGTGTACGGGAGCGAATCAAACCGTGGGAGGCGATTTCCCAGATTTGACGGCCGCATCGACGGCGTCACAGCACACAGTCAAGTTGAAATACAGACTCCGGACCCTGTGAATCTGCAGTGAGCAAGCTGATCGCGGGACCCAGTGCCAAGGCGCGGCGATTTTTCACTGCAGGTGGCTTCAGCTAGGCTAGAGAACCTTGCCAACCGTTTGGAGTTACCATGCGACTGATTATCGAAGCCCGCCTCGAGGGTGCGCAAACGGGCGCCACCGCAGCTGAAGCAACGATTGTGGACGTGGTGGAGCGGCAAGATCACAGTGGAGTACCGCCTCGTACGTGCATACGCTCGGGCGCCATGGCATCGGATACGATCAGCCGATCACCATCACGCAGCGACAGCCAGGCGCCGCCATCGAGGGAGCACTACGCCAGACGCTGGCCCCGATCCAGAAGATCTTCACGGACACGCACGGGTACTCAGCGTGGGCGATGGGACTTGCCAAGCACGTGGGCTACGATCTCTGTCCGCGGTTGAAGAGCTTTCCCGATCGGCGTTTGCACGTGCCGAAAGGCAACCGGATCGAAATTCCGGAATCACTGAAGGAGGTCGTCCTTGCCGACATTTCGATCGCGGACATCGAGAATGGATGGACGGAATTCAGTGCGGTGTGTGATGCCGTTGCCGCTGGGCGCATCTCCGCCGTGCTCGCGTGTGAGCGGTTTGGCTCTGCATCCCGCGGCGAGAGGGCATACAAGGCAGGGCACGCCTATGGTCTGTTACTTCGCACGCTGCATCTGTGCGACACGCTGACGTTGGAGGAGTTTCGGCGAGAAACGCTGCGCGCCCTCAATCATAACGAACGAACGCACAGCCTGCAGCGGCAAATCCGCCGCGACGGCGCGGGTTCCCGTCGAGGTCGACGAGCCGAAGAGCTCATCGCACAATCTGGAGCGCTCGCCTTGGTGACGAATCTGGTGATGGCGTGGAATACGCATCAGATGCAAGCTTCCCTAGATCGCTGGCGAGCCGAAGGCCGACAAATTGACCCGCAGATCCTGCACCACATCACGCCGATGGGCTTCGAGGGAATCAATTTTGGCGGCATTTTGGTCTTCCCCGTGGAACGGTACCGTTCACGATTGCTGCCGTCGAGTCCGTCACCGCCCACGACGATGGTCGCGTAGGAAAGCTACCGATTGCCGGATCCGACTACCGCGGGGTGATAGGGCCGTCTCGTAAGACACACCGCACTGCGGACAAATCCGCATTCGAAAACGGCACTTTTGACATTCATTGCACGCCCAGGCCAAATTGACTTCAGAATCTCGGGTACCTCGCAGCCGCGCGGCAGAAACAGATGCCGATCCTTGAGCGCATTCAATCTCGGACACATGTCAAAGCCCGTTCCGTGAGACACGGCCATCCCGAGGTCGGTGTGGCCGTGGGTATCAACGGCAAGTTGGGCGATATCGATGGCCTCTTGTCGCAGCACGCCCTCGATGGCGACGCGACTTGTCGCTCGTTGAGCACGAAGGGTTGCGCATAAAAAATTCCCCGGCCCGCCAACACATGCGAATAGATTCCGACGGACGGCGTTTGCCGGCGCGGATCGAGGCGTGCTTGCCATACTCGTTGCCGGGTCTCCAGACTCATCATGTCCGAGGAGGCTAAATCCGAGCGACCCCAGGTCGTCGCGATCGAATGCCGACGCATGTAGGCGGCACTGGCCTCTGCGAGGCGACGTTCGTCACCGGCCCAGCGCATGGCTTGCCGAACGGTGGCGGCCGAGAGTTGCGGTATCATGCGCGCCGGCTCAGCCGCCGACATCGAGGTGCCGTGAGCCAGGATGCCCGCGTACACCATCAGCAGCTCTTTGTCGGAACGTGGTTCGCGACCGAGCATGATCCAGCTGAAACGACACCTGGGCATCGACTTGCAACAGCAAATCCGGCAATTGCGCTTCGCCGATCCGGTGATCGAGCGCGGCGCGCAACTTGACCAACTCAGGCTCCTCTTCCTCGGCCGCCAGAGGCGTCAGGTGCAACTCGTCATCGACCTTGAGGTCACCGGCCTCTATGTTCGCGATCGACGCCGGCAAGCAACACCCGCCACACTCTGCCGAGATCGATCACCGGCGTGGTTGGCAACTCCCGGGTACCCTGTTCATACAGGCGTTTGAGCAGTTGCACGGCGGCCAACACCGGATGGCCCGCCGTCGCTTCCCACGGCAAGACCATCAGGGCCGACAGCAGCGAACGCACAGGGCGAATCTCCAGCGTCAGGTGGTCACGCACCAGCTGCGCGCGTGGGTGGTTTGCGGTGCAAGTGTTCTGCGGCCAGCGTTCGTAGTCGGATACGGGCTTCCTTATCAGCCACGCCGGTGTCGTTAGCGAGCGCCACCACCGAGGTCAGTAGTTCCCGATATAAGTCAGCCCAGTGAATCAGCACCCGATTCTGCTTCAAACCGAAAAATACGGCTTGCCACGGGTTCATTGCACGCTCCTGGGATGGGGCGTAATAGCTTCTCAGAAATCAGGAGCAGCAAGTGATTGTTTTGTTAGGAAAAATATCCGGTTGTCACTATAATCACCGAGAAATCCTAGCGGGAGTTACTGCACGAAAATCAAGTGCACCCCTCAACGATCAACCGCTGGAGTGCAGGCTCATTCCGTTTACTGGCGACGGGATCCGTGACCGCACCGAGGGACTCTCGGCAGCACGACCCTGGCTGTATTTTCCCTTCCGCTCCCAGGAAGAGGACTTGCAAGAGGACTCCGCCGACCTTTACCAGTGACTCGCGGGTGGCAGGGGTAGGAACGGTGATGGCGCGGGGTCTAGGTCTTTGTGTCACCGGGCGTTGACGCCTGCGACACCACAGCTGATTTCGCCTGGTAGGAGGCGAGGCGCTGTTTCAGCTCCCGCTCTTCGAGCCATCGCGCCGTTTCGTCGCGAATCACCGCCGCGACGCCGGTGACTTTGTGGCTTTCGTCGAACAGCATGCCCACGCTAAACGCGATCGACAAGGTACGCCCGTCCTTGTGCGTTGCAGGTACCTTCAATAATTGTGTTCCATAGCGCGTCGTTCCGGTTTCCATGGATTTGTCGAAACCGACGTTATGGCGATGACGCAGCCGCTCTGGAATGATCAACGTCAAGCTATGGCCCAATGCCTCAGCCTCGCTGAAGCCAAAAATCCGGGTGGCGGCGGCATTCCACCCGACGATGTTTCCCTTGGCGTCCGCCACGACCACGGCGTCACCAAGCACATTGAATAATTGGGCCAGATCCAGCTGCATGTTCATCCGATTAGAATACTTCTAGAAGAGGGAAAGGGAAAAGAGGCGCCCGTGCGGGCGCCTCTCGTCGGTACATCCGCTTTGGTTGCTTAAACGGCTTTTGCCGCGTGCAACCTGGCAATATCTTCCTTTCCATAACCCAGATCGCGCAGCACGTCGTCCGTGTGCTCGCCCAGCACGGGCGAGGGCGTCACATTGATCTCCATGTCGGAGAACTTGATCGGGCTGCCGATCGTCAGGTACCTACCGCGAACCTTGTGGTCGACTTCGACGATCGAGCCGCTCTTGCGCAGATCGGGGGATTCCGCCAATTCCTTCATGGAGAAGACCGGCGCGCAAGGAATGTCGAACTCGCGCAGAATGTCGACCGCTTCGTACTTGGTTTTGTCCTTGAGCCACTCTTCGATCGTATTGAAGATGTCGAAAATCTTATCCTGACGCGCTTGGGCCGTCATATAGGCAGGATCATTGGCCCACTCAGGTTTGCCGATGGCTTTGGTGATCGGCTCCCACGCATGGCCTTGAATGGTGAAATAGATGTAAGCGTTCGGATCGGTTTCCCAACCCTTGCATTTCAAGACCCAGCCCGGCTGTCCACCGCCGCCGGCATTGCCGCCGCGTGGTACGACGTCGGAGAAGGTGCCATGCGGGAATTGCGGGTATTCCTCGAGGTAGCCGACTTTGTCCAAGCGCTGCTGGTCGCGCAGTTTCACGCGGCACAGATTCAACACCGCATCTTGCATCGAGCAGGAAACCTTTTGCCCCTTGCCGGTCTTTCCACGCTGCATCAACGCCGTCAAAATACCGATGGCGAGGTGCATGCCGGTGTTGCTGTCGCCCAGTGCGGCGGCAGAAACAGTGGGAGGTCCGTCCCAGAATCCGGTGGTGGAGGCGGCGCCGCCCGCGCATTGCGCAACGTTTTCATAAACCTTCAGATCTTCGTACGAGTGGCCTTCGCTGAAGCCCTTCACAGAGGCCATGATCATCTTGGGATTCAGTTCTTGAATGCGCTCCCAGCTGAAACCCATACGATCCAACGCTCCGGGGCCGAAGTTTTCGACCAATACATCCGAGGTCTTGATCATTGCTTCCAACACTTCTTTGCCTTCTTTGGTCTTCGTGTCGAGAGTCAATGAGCGTTTGTTGCCGTTGAGCATGGTGAAATACAGCGCGTCGGCACCGGGGACGTCGCGTAACTGGGAGCGGGTAACGTCCCCCGATCCAGGACGCTCGACCTTGATGACATCGGCGCCGTAAAATCCGAGTAACTGCGTACATGCCGGCCCGGCCTGCACATGCGTGAAATCGATGATGCGTACACCTTCTAATGGCATGGTCATAATTGAAAATTCCTCAAGGCTGGTGGATTCAAGTTGTCTTACTTCTTGGTGGCAGTGCTTGCCGGATTCAGATTGGTCAAGCGACCACTCTCCGTACCTGCTGCCTCGTCGATTACGGCATTGATGAGTGCCGGTTTATTCGCCGCGATCGCTTCGATCAGGAATTTCGAGAGTTCGGCGGGCGTGGTGGCGTTATAGCCGATACCCCCGAACGCTTCGATCATCTTGTCGTAGCGAGCGCCTTTGACGAAAACGGTGGGCGCGACATCGGCGCCGCCGGTGGGATTCACGTCGGTTCCACGGTAGACGCCGTTGTTGTTGAAAACGATCGTGACTACCGGCAGCTGATAGCGGCAAATGGTTTCAAGTTCCATGCCGCTGAATCCGAAAGCACTGTCACCTTCGATGGCAACCACGGGCAAGCAGCTGGTGACGGCGGCGCCAATGGCATAACCCATGCCAATGCCCATGATGCCCCAAGTGCCGGAGTCGAACCGCTTTCGCGGCTCGTACATATCGATGATGCTGCGGGCGAAATCGAGGGTATTCGCACCCTCGTTGACCACGTTGATATCGGGTCTCGTCTTCATTACGTCGCGGATTGCCCGCAGTGCGCCGTGAAAGTTCATCGGCACGGTATTTTGGTCGAGCATGGCGGCCATCTTCGCGAGGTTTTTATCCTTGCGCGCCTGGATGGATGCGGTCCAATCGGTGCTCGGCTTGTTGAAGCCAGATTTGATCCCGGCGAGGAGCGCCGAAACGCACGAGCCGATGTCACCGATCACGGGAGCAGCGACAGCCACGTTGCTGTCGATTTCGGTTGGGGCGATGTCGATCTGGATGAATTTCTTCGGCGCGCCCCAGGTTTTGCCCTTGCCGTGAGCCAGCAGCCAGTTGAGGCGGGCACCGATGAGCAGCACGACATCCGCCTCGGCCAAGACGAACGAGCGGGCCGCTGAAGCGCATTGGGGATGGTTGTCGGGCAACAGACCCTTTGCCATCGACATCGGCAAATAGGGTATGCCGGAGGTCTCGACCAGTGTGTGAATCGCCGCGTCCGCTTGCGCGTAGGCCGCACCTTTGCCGAGCAATATGAGGGGGCGCTTTGCCCCTTTGAGAAGATCGATGGCGCGTTGGACGGCGTCCGGCGACGGGATTTGGCGCGGCGCGGGTTCGACCACGCGGACCAGCGACTTCCTGCCATGGGCTGCGTCCAGCGATTGTCCCAGCAACTGCGCCGGTAAATCCAAGTACACGCCGCCCGGACGACCGGACACGGCAGCGCGGATCGCACGGGCTACACCAATGCCGATATCTTCGGCTTTAAGGACCCGATACGCAGCTTTGGCAAAGGGTTTTGCCGCGTTGAGCTGATCCATTTCTTCGTAGTCACCCTGCTGCAGGTCGACGATCTCTCGTTCGCTCGAACCGCTGATCAGGATCATCGGGAAACAGTTGGTGGTCGCGTTCGCCAATGCCGTGAGGCCATTCAAAAACCCGGGCGCGGACACGGTCAGGCAGACGCCGGGCTTTTGTGTCATGTACCCGGCGATTGCCGCGGCATTGCCCGCATTCTGTTCATGTCTAAAACCAATGAATCGCATTCCCTCCGCTTGCGCAAGACGCGCCAAGTCGGTGATCGGGATACCCACGAGGCCGAAGATCGTATCGATGTCATTGCACTTCAGCGCATCGATGACCAGATGAAAGCCGTCCGTCAGTTCGGGCTTCTCGATCGCAGTCAGTTCCGTCTGCTGAAAGTCGGTGCTCGTAAAAATGCTTTTTAGCTTGGGTTCGTTCATTTGTTGGGTTCCGTCAGCTGAGAAGTTGAATATGGAGTGGCTGAACGACGCCGGTTGACGTTCGCCAGTCGGAAATTGCGTCGGTGAAGCGAGGGCGAGAACCAATCAACGAGCGGCTGCCAGACTCGCGGGGGGACGGGCTTTGCATGCCAAACAGCCGCTCCGACACGGTGGGGCGGCGCGGAGCCAGACTCGATCTGGAATACCAAGCATTTCTCAAAGGCGTTCCCATATCACGTTACTTCGCAATTGGTGCCGATTCGTTACATAGAGATCGTGATCTTCACCGCCATATGGCGGGGCTGATCTCTATCCCTGTGAAATTTGACTTAACTCGGCGGTGGAAAACCGCCCCAGACGGGGTGCAGTTGATTTTGCTGCAATAACTCCCGGTAGAAACACCCCCTATTTCCCGAGGATTTTTGAGCCTCCCGCTGTAACGCATTGATTCTGTGGGTCGTTCAGGTGCCTCGCAAAACATGTCTTTTCCAGCACCGCCAGCGCAGATTTAGGGCTCCAAAAGTTGGATTTTTGGGCTCACCCAGACGGCAGCAATTGCTCGAGGTAGAGCTCGATCGGAAAGCGGAAAATGCCGCGCATATCAGGCCCACACGCATACGCCAGGACCATGGCAATTTGGTCACCCGGGCATGAACGTGAAATGCGCCATCAACGTGGAGTCTGCTAACGGCATCCAAATATGCGCAGTTCGGGCGCACAAAGAGTTCGTGCTGGGCACAATGCTTCGCTGATCGCCGCGGCGCCGGAACTGTTGGAGGCGCTAAAGTGTTGGCCGACATGCAGCGGATCGATTTTCCAAGTGACTCGGCGCGTTGCTCGAATGTGGAATCGTACGTGCGCGGAGCGCTTCGGAAGGCTGAACCGCAAGCATAGGTCAAAGGAGGGCATGGGTGGCGCGTGCTTCGCGTATTCCCGCGGATACCGTGAATGTCCATGATCGCACCATATTAGAAACAGTCGCGCTGCGCTCGAGTTGCAACGCGCGAAGCTATGTCGTGCCATGGACGTCGTGGGCACGTAAGTGCGAACCTGTGAGTTCCGAGCGATCTTGCGAGATTAGACGCGCGGAAAGCGTGCTTTTCGCAAATCCACGCGCTGAAATTATCAGCTATGCCAGGGTCACCGTACCTGTCGCTATACGAAAGGAAGGCTGATCGACGGCAATGACTAAGGGATGTGACCTTGCAGACAACTGATCCCACAATTGAACTGTGACGCCGCGAACCAAAGGCGCGAGAAGAGTCGTCACCACCTATTCAGTGACATCACCAACTATCCGTGGTACCGACCGCCTCCGGAGCAGCCTTCTGTGTCGCAGGAAATCATGACGTGAAGCTGTCGCGCGCGCTGCGCGGGCGCGACGTAAAGCTCACTCATGGGCTTGCAGAGTCCATGGAACAGCTCAAACACGAAACGGAAGAGTTCCGGAAAGTCGCCGCGGATTACCTCGACGGCCTTGTGAGTCACTACGTCTTCGATGAAGGAAGGCTGGTCGTTGCCCACGCCGGACTCCGAGAAGAGATGCACGGCCGGGGTTCGGGCGCGGTGCGACAGTTTTCCATGTACGGCGAGACGACCGGCGAAACGGACGAGTACGGCCTGCCGGTCCGCTACAACTGGGCTGCGGATTACCGGGGCAAGGCCATGGTGGTCTATGGACATACGCCGGTGCCCGAGGCCGAGTGGCTCAATAATACGATCTGTCTTGATACCGGGTGCGTGTTCGGCGGCAAGCTGACTGCTCTCAGGTATCCAGAACGGGAGCTGGTTTCCGTGCCGGCGCATCGTATGTATTACGTATTACGAACCTGTCAAACCTCTCCAAGTGGCAAAGACCTACCCCCTCTCCGCGCAGCAGGAGTTGGACGATCTCCTGGATCTCGATGATGTAACTGGGAAGCGGCTCATTGAGACCCGCTTGCACCGAACCGTTACGATTCGAGAAGAAAACTCGATAGCGGCCCTCGAAATCATGAGCCGCTTCGCGGCGAACCCCAAGTGGCTGAT
>Ga0137359_10005100_pt1 | contig 10805 bp, 9 predicted proteins | sample Mad1_40_16metaG_FD_108281 | JGI IMG/M metagenome (GOLD analysis project Ga0137359, IMG submission 108281) | Vadose zone soil microbial communities from Angelo Coast Range Reserve, California, USA - Mad1_40_16 metaG | ecosystem: Environmental > Terrestrial > Soil > Vadose zone | place: USA... | reverse complement strand
GTCGATGTGGTGCGTGCCGAGTTCCTGCGGGCACGCAACTTCGATTATGTCCGAGCGGCACGGGCGCTCGGCGTCTCAGATCGGATGATCATTCTGCGCCACGTGCTGCCCAACGCCACGGTCGCGACGACCACCTTTCTGCCCTTCATCCTGAATGGCTCGATTACGACCCTGACCTCGCTCGATTTCCTCGGTTTCGGCCTGCCCCCGGGCTCCCCCTCACTCGGCGAGCTGTTGGCGCAAGGCAAGGCCAATCTGCAGGCGCCCTGGCTGGGCCTCACTGCCTTCATGTTGCTGGCGGTGATGCTGAGCCTGTTGATCTTTGTCGGAGAGGCGGTGCGCGACGCGTTCGACCCACGCAAGGTGGTGCTGTGAGCGGGGAACGCGCCGCCACCCCCCTCCTCGATATCCGCAATCTCAGCGTCACCTTCGCCGGCCGCGGCGGGGCGAAGCCGGTCGAGGCGGTCAAGGGTGTCTCCTTCTCCCTCGACCGAGGCGAGACCTTGGCGCTGGTCGGCGAAAGCGGCTCGGGGAAGAGCGTGACCGCTCTCTCGGTGCTTCAGCTATTGCCCTATCCGGTCGCGACGCACGGTCCGGGGAGCAGCATCCGCTTTGCCGGCGAGGAACTGGTCGGCGCCGCACCCGAGCGCCTGCGTCGGGTGCGCGGCGACCGGATCGCGATGGTCTTTCAGGAGCCGATGACCTCGCTGAACCCGCTGCACACGCTGGAGAAGCAGATCGCCGAGACGTTGCTGATCCACCGGCACATGTCGGGGGTGGCGGCGCGGCGGCGCACTCTGGAGCTGTTGCGGCTGGTCGGTTTGCCCGATGCCGAGAACCGGCTCGACGCCTACCCGCACCAGCTGTCGGGCGGCCAGCGGCAGCGGGTGATGATCGCGATGGCGATCGCCAACGAGCCCGACATCCTGATCGCCGACGAGCTGACGACCGCGCTCGACGTGACGATTCAGGCGCACATCCTGCAGCTCCTGAAGGACCTGCGGGACCGCTTCGGCATGGCGCTCTTACTGATCACCCATGATCTGGCGATCGTCCGCAAGATGGCGGAGCAAGTCTGCATCATGACCCAGGGCGAGATCGTCGAGGCCGGTGCGACCACCGAGATCTTCGGCGGCCCGCACCATCCCTACACCCGCCGCCTGCTGGCGGCGGAGCCGAAAGGGCGGGCAGCGCCCGCCGATCCCGCCGCGCCGGAGCTGATGGCGGCGAATGGCATCAAGGTCTGGTTTCCGATCCGGCGCGGTGTGCTGCGCCGGGTCGGGGGTTACGTCAAGGCGGTCGACGGCGTCTCGCTCGCGGTGCGCACCGGCACCACTCTCGGGGTGGTCGGCGAGAGCGGTTCCGGCAAGACGACTTTGGGCCTCGCATTGCTGCGCCTGACCGGGGCGGAGGGGCATATCCGCTTTGCGGCGCAGGACATAGCGGGGCTCGGTCAGCGCCAATTGCGGCCGCTGCGCCGTGAAATGCAGGTGGTCTTTCAGGACCCGTTCTCGAGCCTCTCGCCGCGGCTCTCGGTCGCGCAGATCGTCGAGGAGGGGTTGAAGGTGCACCGGCTGGCGGCGAACCCGGCGGAGCGCCGGCGGCTGATCGAGACCGCGCTCGTCGAAGTCGGGCTCGACCCCGAAGCGGCCGAGCGCTACCCGCATGAATTCTCCGGCGGCCAGCGCCAGCGCATCGCGATCGCCCGGGCATTGGTCCTGAAGCCGCGCTTTGTCGTGCTCGACGAGCCGACCTCGGCCCTCGACATGTCGGTGCAGGCGCAAATCGTCGAACTCTTGCGCGAATTGCAATCCCGCCATGGCCTCGCCTACCTGTTCATCAGCCACGACCTCAGGGTAGTGCGCGCGCTGGCGCACGAGATTCTCGTCATGAAGGACGGCAAGATCGTCGAGGCGGGTTCGACCGAGCGCGTGATGACCGCCCCCGAGCACCCCTACACGCGCGCCCTGATGGCCGCCGCCTTCGACCTCGCCGCGGTTCCGGCATAAGTCCGCGGTCTCCGTCCGGCGACCAGCGCACCTCTCGCGGCCGGTCCTCCGCCTTGATGTCGAGCGGCGCCGCTCTCGCAATTGACGAACAGCCGCGGTAGAGAATGAAATTGGAGACAGTCCGCTCTGGGTGCCGGACGGGGAACCGCGGAACGTCGGATGAGAGGGAATGTCGGATGAGATCGGTCGAACCATTCAAGGCGCCAGTGGTGGAATCGTTGTCGGTTCGGGTCGTCGTCGATTCAGTGTTCGACCAGTTCATGCCGAAGGCGACGCACCCGATGGTCACGATCGAGCATGTTGGCCGCATTCGCAGCAATCTGAACTCGACCTTAGCTGGCGAATGGGGTCTGTCGTTACATCTCGAATCCCGCATTGCGGATACAACGGGACAATACCTCCTCGACTTCGGCTACACGCCCGAGGTGCTGCTGCGGAATTTCAGTCTGCTCGACATTGCGCCCGAGCGGCTCAACGGGCTCATTCTGAGCCACGGACACCGCGACCATTACGGCGGGTTGCCGGGCTTTGTCGCCCATTATCGGGACCGCATGCGCGACGATCTGCGGCTCTTTGCCGGCGGCAAAGAGAATTTTCGCGAGAAGTGGGTCGGCTCGCGCGACGAGGAGCCGGTCTCCTGGGGCGCACTCGACCGCACCGCGCTCGAAGCCGCCCGTGTCGAGACCGTGTGCTGCGATGCCGCGCACGCCCTGGAGGGCCCGTTTACTACAGGCAATATCGCGCGCCACTCGTTCGAGCGGGTATTGCCCAACACCCTAGTCGAGCCGACCCCAGTCGATCACTTCACCGAGGAGGAGCGGCGCGGACGCCTCGTTCCCGACCGGCACCCCGACGAGCACGCCACCTGCTATGTCGTGCAGGGGCGGGGCCTCGTGGTCATCTCCTCCTGCAGCCATTGCGGCGTGCTCAACGCAATCAGGAGCGCGATGGCAGTCTCCGGCGTGGACAAGCTGCACGCCGTGCTCGGCGGCTTCCATCTGGGCGTTGCGCCACCGGATTATGTCGAGCACACAATCATGGAGATGAAGACGCTGGCGCCCGATGTGGTCATCCCGATGCATTGCACCGGCCGCAACTTCATCGCCAAAATGCGCGCCGAAATGCCCGACCGCCTGACCGACTGGAATACCGGTAGCCGTTTCACCTTCGGCGTATGAAGGGCCACATCGTCGAGCTCTTGCGTGGATTGCAGACCCGCCAGGGCATCGCCTACCTGTTCATCAGCCAAGATCTCCGCGTCGGGGCGTTGGCGCATGACCTCCTCATGAAAAGTGGCAAGATCTTCGAGACCGGCGTTGACCGAGGCGTGACGACCGCCTCCGAGCACCCTCTGATGGCTGCCGCTTTCGACCTTGCCGCGTTTTCGTCGTAAAATCGCCAAGGCACTGCGGGCGAGAATGATTGCGGCATGAGGCTAGCGTACCGGCTTGCGCTCGGCTTGGCGGGGGTGCTGAACACCGCGACCAGGCGGGCCCGCGGTTTTGCAAGGCTTGCCGGCGAGACGGCCGGCCAAGGGCTGAGTGGCGGTCGCCGGGGTCAGGGCTTTTTTGCTCGGTCGCGCCGTGCTGCCGGCGGCCAGGCCGAGGCGATCCGGGGACGCCCGCGCCGGGGGCTGACTTGGCCTTTGCGCTCGCTTCTCGCGGCGTCTCTCGCCGTCCCTGTACTGCTGCTGGCTTTCGCCGCCTGGCAGAACTTCCGGCTCGTCGAGGTTCAGGCCGAACAGCGGGTGATGATCGAGACTGGACAGTTGCACGAGCATGCAATCAGCGCTCTCGAGACTTATGCGCTGGTGCTCGCGTGGATCAATGATCGGATCCGCGGGCTCGATTGGGACCGGATTGAGCACGACGACGGCCTGCATGGCTTTCTGTCGGATATCGAGACACTGCCTCAGATCGGCGCGGTGTCGATCATCGATGCCGCCGGGTACATCCGGGCGACCGGCCGCTCGTTCCCGCCGTCGAATGCAGATGCCTCCAATCGCGACGCATTTGTCGCGCAGAAGGAGCGCGATGTCGGGATCTTCGTCGGGCGCGAGCATACCGATCCGGCTACCTCTGCCTCGGATTTCGATATTAGTCGGCGCCGATCGACGCCGGGCGGAGGCTTTGACGGCGTCATCGTCGTCTCCGCCAGACCCGACTACTTCAGCGACTTCTTCAGTACTGTCTCTCGTGACGAAAATTTCTCCGCGTTGCTGGTGCGCGGCGACGGCTCGGTGCTAGTGCGGTATCCGATATCGCTCGGCTCACGGGCCTTCGCTCCGGACGCGCCCGTTATGCAGGCAATCGGCGCAAAGCCGGACAGCGGCTTGTTCCAAGGCAGAGGAGGGCTGGACGGGATCGCGCGCCTCTTCGGCTATCAGCGGCTTGGCAGCTACCCGCTCTATGTCGTATTCGGCATTCCGATCCGGGGAGTCCTCGCTTCGTGGCGGGCCAATTTCGTCGATTATTTGCTGTTTGCTGTCCCGGCTTCGCTCGGGCTGTTCTGCATGACCTTGTTCGCCGTGCGCCAGCTGCAGCAGCAGAAGGTCGCGACCTGGCGCTGGCGCACCACCGCGCGTCGCCTGAATCGTGAGATGAATCGGCGGACCCAGGCGGAGGCGGCCCTTCATCAGGCGCAGAAGATGGAAGCGCTCGGTCAGCTGACGGGCGGGGTGGCGCACGATTTCAACAATCTGCTGACGGTGCTGCAAGGCTGTCTCGAGATGCTGAGCGGCCGACAACAGGATCAAAGGCTCCAGGTCCGAGTCGACATGGCGCTCGGGACGATCGAGCGCGCCGAAAAGCTGACCGGACAGCTGCTCGCCTTTGCACGACGGCAGCCGCTGACCGTTGCGCGCGTCGACCTCAATGGTTTGCTGCGCCATATGACCGAAATGCTGGCAGGAACCGTTGGGAGCGGGATCACGATCACGACCGACCTCGCGCCCGATCTGTGGCCGGTAGATGCCGACGCCACGCAGCTTGAGCTCGCGGTGATAAATCTGGCGATAAACGCTCGCGACGCGATGCCCGCGGGCGGCAGCTTGTGCGTGCGAACCTTCAATACGACACTGCCCCGGCGGGTATCCGACGAGGAGCTGAGCGAGGGCGGGGATTTCGTCGGCCTGGAGATCTCGGACGGCGGCACCGGGATGCCGTCGGAGGTGCTGGCCCGTGCGTTCGAGCCGTTCTTCACGACGAAGGGGCCAGCTAAGGGCACCGGTCTCGGGCTCAGCATGGTCTACGGCTTTGCCCGCCAATCCGGCGGCTCGGCCTCGATCCGCAGCGAAGTCGGCCGCGGCACCGCGGTGACTTTGCTCCTGCCGAGGGGCAAGGTGCGCGCGTCCGACGGGGTTGGCGCGACAGGCTTGCCGCCGGGCGGCTCAGCGTGAAATTCTGCACTCACGGGACACAATCGGAGGGAACGAGATGAGAATCGTGATTATCGGTCAGCAAGCCTTCGGCAAGGCTGTGTTCGACGCCTTTCTCGCCCGTGGGGACACGATCGCCGGCGTGTTCGCGGCGCCGGAAAGACCGGGTGCCAGACCCGATCCGCTCGTCGCCGCGGCGCAGGAACGGGGAGTGACGGTTCACCGTCATGCAAAATATTCGAGCGACGAGGCCAAGCAGGCGCTCGCCGAACTCGACGCCGAGATCGGCGTGATGGCCTACGTTCTGCTCTTCGCCCCGCCCGAATTCTGCGCCATCCCGAAACACGGGATGATCCAGTTCCATCCCTCGCTGCTGCCGCTGCATCGCGGGCCCTCGTCGATCCCGTGGGCGATCATTCGCGGGCGGACGGAGACCGGATTGTCGATCTTCCGCCCGACACCGGGCCTCGACGAAGGCCCCGTCATCTTGCAGAAGCGCCTGCCGATCGGTCCCGACGATACCGCCGGATCGCTCTATTTCGACAAGATTTTCCCGCTCGGGGTGGAAGCGTTGGTCCAGGCCGCCGATCTCGTCGTCTCGGGGCGGGCGACAGAAACCACCCAGGATGAGAGCCGGGCGACTTATGAAGGCTGGGTGCGCGAGGTCGAATCCCAGATCAACTGGGCAGCCCATGTCGATTTCATCTACGATTTGATCCGCGGCTGCAACCCTGCGCCGGGCGCCTGGACGACACTCGGCGAGCGCAAACTCTATCTGTTCGACGCGCGCAAGGTTACCGCACCGACCTTTGGCGCGGTGCGCGGACGCAAGATCGGCGAGGTGGTCTCGATCGGTGATGCCGGGATGCGGATTCTTGCCCAGGGCGGGTTCGTCGAGGTCTCAAGGGTGCGCCTCGATGACGGAGCCAAGATCAAATCGACAGAGGCCGACATCGCTGAAGGAACGATCCTCGGCGGTTAGGAGGTCAGCAACGGCTTGTCCGGCCGCAGCTCGCGGTAGAGGGCGACGTATTGGCGTGCGGCAGATTCCCAACTGAAGTCACGGGTCATCGCTCGCCGCATCATGCGCAACCACATCTCGGACTCGCGAAAGAGGGCGATGGTGCGCCCAATCGTCGAGATCAACGCCTGAGGGCTGGCCTCGTCAAATGCGAAGCCTGTGGCGCTGTCTTCGGCCAGGCCGACCGAAGTCGCATCGACCACGGTGTCGGCGAGACCACCGACGCGACGGACCAGCGGCAAGGTGCCATAGCGCAAGGCGTAAAGCTGGGTCAGGCCGCAAGGCTCGAAGCGCGAAGGCACGAGGATGACGTCGGAGCCGCCGATGATCAGATGGGAAAGCCCTTCATCGTAGCCGATCTCGACCGCGACTTGTCCCCTATGCGCCTCGGCTGCCGCTGCAAAGCCCTGCTCGAGGTCACTGTCGCCGGAACCGAGGATGGCGATCTGACTGCCGCCTGCGACAACCTCCGGTAGACAAGGCAGAAGGAGGTCGAGACCCTTCTGCGGCGTGAGCCGGCTGACGGCGCCGAACAGCGGCGCGTCCTCGCGTTGCTCGAGCCCGAGTCGGTGTAGCAGCGCCGCCTTTGCCGCACGTTTGCCGGCCGGCGCGTCCTCGGCCCCATAGACCTGCGGCAGGTGCGCATCGTGCCCGGGATCCCAGACGCGCGGATCGACGCCATTCAAAATTCCGGTCAATGCGTCGGAACGGCTGCGTAATAGCCCGTCGAAACCCCCACCGAAAGCCGAGGTCTGGATTTCGCGGGCGTAGGTCGGGCTCACCGTGGTGAGGCGGTCCGAATAGAACAGGCCTGCCTTGATGAACGAAATCAGGCCATGGAATTCGACCCCGTCGATCGAAAAGAACCCGGGCGGCAATGCCAGCTCGGGAAAGAGCGCAGCTGAAAACAGCCCCTGATAGGCCAGGTTATGGACAGTGAAAACGCTGGGGATAGCAGGGCCGGCAGCTGGCGGGAATGCAGCGAGATAGGCCGGGGCGAGCCCGGCATGCCAATCGTGAGCGTGGAGGATATCCGGACTCCAGTTCTGGTCGGCGCCGCGTGCGATTTCCGCGGCGACCCAGCTGAACAGCCCGAAGCGGCGATGGTTGTCGGGCCAATCGCTTCCGTCCGGGCTCGCATAAGGGCTGCCGGGCCGATCGTAGTATGCCGGCTGGTCGACGAGGTAGGCGAGGTGTTCCGTCCCGGGCAGCCGGGTAAGACCGACCCGCACTCGTTCCGCGGTGAAGGGCGTGCGCAGCCGGGCGGCATCGGTGATCCCGGGAAAAGCGTCGAGAAAGCCTGGAAAGCCTGGCAATAACAGACGCGTATCGACGCCGAGCTCGGTCAGCGCCGGTGGTAGCGCGGCGGCGACATCGCCGAGCCCTCCGGATTTGACCCAGGGATAGAGTTCTGCCGTGACAAAAAGGGCGCGCATCGGGGGTCAGAGCTCAGTCCAAACCGCGGATCCTCGTGAGCATGCGAGGAAGCGCTTAAACGATCTCTATGCAAGCCCTCACCGCCGATCGACGGCCGATGAGCCAATAGCCGATTATCAGGAACCAGGTATCCCGGAAGCCTCTTTGGCAACGACTCTCGCTGAGGGGTCGGTAGCCATTTCAACCAGGTCGCGAGCCGCTTGCTGCAGCTGCGCCGCGACACCGTCGCCCCACCCCTCGCTTTTCACACTATCCGCCACCGCTAAAAGCACCAGCGCGCGCTGCCGAACCACGTCCAGATCCCACGCGACACAGTCTGCCATTACGATCATCCCTTCTCGAATGGTGACGATGGTCATCCGTGATCCGCGACTCACCATCGTTTGTTAGCTTAATCTTGGCAGGGTGGCGCTTGGATGCAAGGGATTTTTTACCGTATAAGTTTAGTTTTTAGAAATCATACCATCAAAGAGAGCCCGTCTTGGGTCGCCGCCCAACTCCTAATTTTTGGATTTGTCCACCAAGCGGTTCTCGGCGATCCAGGGCATCATTGCCCGCAGCTTCTCGCCGATTTTTTCGATATCGTGCTCCGCGGCGCGGCGGCGCAATGCCTTGAAGCTGGGTTGGCCGGCGGTGTTCTCGAGAACCCACTCGCGGGCGAAGGTGCCGGACTGGATATCGGCCAGGATCTTCTTCATTTCGGCTCGGACATGCGCGTCTATCAGCCGTGGACCACGCGTGTAGTCGCCATATTCGGCGGTGTTCGAGATCGAATAGCGCATGTTGGCGATGCCGCCCTCATAGATCAGGTCGACGATCAGCTTCATCTCGTGCAGGCATTCGAAATAGGCCATTTCCGGCGCGTAGCCGGCTTCGACCAAGGTCTCATACGCCGCGAGAATGAGTGAGGTCAGCCCCCCGCAAAGGACGGATTGCTCGCCGAACAGATCGGTCTCGCATTCTTCCCGGAAGGTCGTCTCGATGACCCCGGCGCGGCCGCCGCCGATCGCCGAAGCGTAGGAAAGCGCGATCTCGAGCGCGTTGCCGGACGGGTTCTGTTCGACCGCCGCGAGGCATGGGACGCCGCCTCCGCGTAAATATTCCGAACGCACCGTGTGACCCGGCCCCTTGGGCGCAATCATGAACACGTCCATGTCGGGGCGCGGCTCGATAAGCCGAAAATGAATGCTGAGGCCGTGTGCAAAGGCCAGCGCCGTCCCTTCCCGCATGTTCGGGCGCAGCTCGCTGGCATAGAGGGCCGCCTGGAGCTCGTCGGGGGTCAGCACCATGACGATGTCGGCCCATTTCGCAGCCTCGGCTCCGCTCATGACGCGCAGCCCCGCTTCTTCCGCCTTTCTCACGGATACGGAGCTAGGACGCAGGGCTACCACGACCTCCCTGACCCCGCTGTCGCGAAGGTTATTGGCATGCGCGTGGCCCTGGCTGCCATAGCCGACAATCGCGACCTTCTTCGACTTGACCAAATTCACATCCGCATCCCGGTCATAATACACCCGCATGTCATGTCCTCCGGTGGGGGGCCTTACCCTGTTGGTATGCGCGCCAACGAAAAGCTCGCGGGACCGCGAGAGATCGCCGCCGCGCCAGTGCGCGACACTTCGACGAGCCCGAGCGGTTCCATGAGGGTGATGAAGGCATTGAGCTTTTCGCTCGAACCCGTCATCTCGAAGACAAAGCTTTCCGTCGTCGAATCGACGACGCGGGCGCGGAAGATATCGGCGAGTCGCAGAGACTCGATGCGCGACTCGCCTTTGCCGGCGACCTTGATCAGGGCCATCTCGCGCTCGACAAAGGGGCCCTCGTCGGTCAAATCGTGGACTTTGTGAACCGGGACGAGCCGCGACAGCTGCGCCTTGATCTGCTCAATGATCATCCGTGTTCCGGAGGTCACGACCGTGATCCGGGAAAGGCCGTTTGCTCGGTCCACCTCGGCCACGGTCAGGCTTTCGATATTGTAACCACGCCCGGAAAACAGCCCGACCACGCGGGCAAGGATGCCCGGCTCGTTGTCGACGAGCACAGCTATGGTATGCCGCTCGATATCGACCACGCCCGCCTCAGACGAGCACCATGCCCTCCTCGGAGACGGGCTTCTCGGCCTCGTCCTCGGGGCCGAGCAGCATCTCGTTATGGGCCGCACCCGACGGGATCATCGGGAAACAATTCTCGGCAGGGTCAACCGCGACGTCGAGGATCACCGCGCGGTCGATCGCCAGCATCTCGCGGATCGCCCCGTCGAGCTCCGCTGGGTCCTCGACCCGCCGCCCGACTGCACCAAAGGCGTCCGCCAGCTTGACGAAATCAGGAAGCGCCGCGGTATAGCTCTCCGAGTAGCGGCCGCCGTGCAGCAGCTCCTGCCACTGCCGGACCATCCCCATGTATTGGTTGTTGATAATGAATATCTTCACTGGCAGCCGATACTGGGCGACGGTCGACATCTCCTGGATGTTCATCAGCACCGAGGCTTCGCCGGCGATGTCGATGACCAGCGCATCGGGATGAGCGATCTGGACGCCGACCGCCGCCGGCAGGCCATATCCCATGGTGCCCAGACCACCCGATGTCATCCAGCGATACGGCTCCTCGAACTTGAAAAACTGGGCGGCCCACATCTGATGCTGGCCAACCTCGGTGGTGATGTAGACGTCGTGGTCGCGGGTCAAGGCATAGAGCCGCTCTATCGCATATTGCGGTTTGATCAGCCCGCGCCGGCTTCTGTCGTAGCGCAGGCAGTCGCACGCGCGCCAGCCTTCAATAGCCCGCCACCATTCGGCGCGGGCCGCGCCGTCGCTGCTGCGCAGAGCCGTGGGCCCGGCGCCGAGCATTGCCGACAACGCCTCGCCGACATCGCCGATGACCGGCAGGTCGACACGCACATTCTTGTTGATCGAGGACGGATCGATGTCGATGTGGATCTTCTTCGAGCCGGGTGAGAAGGCAT
>Ga0137359_10005098_pt1 | contig 10806 bp, 9 predicted proteins | sample Mad1_40_16metaG_FD_108281 | JGI IMG/M metagenome (GOLD analysis project Ga0137359, IMG submission 108281) | Vadose zone soil microbial communities from Angelo Coast Range Reserve, California, USA - Mad1_40_16 metaG | ecosystem: Environmental > Terrestrial > Soil > Vadose zone | place: USA... | reverse complement strand
GCAACTCGGGGATCATGGGCATGTGGATGGTGACGCGGTCGCCGGATTTGAGCTGCGCGAAATCGCGGAGCATGGCGGCAACTTCGTTGACGCGTTTGTAGAGCTCTTGATAGGTGATGACGACGGGTGGTTCGTTTTCCGGCTCGGGGACGAAAATGAGGGCGGCTTTGTTTTTATGTTTGGCAAGGTGGCGATCGACGCAGTTGTAGCAGGCGTTGAGCTTGGCGCCGACGAACCATTTCCAGAAGGGCGGGTTGGAAGTGTCGAGGGTCTTGCGCCAGGGCTTGTCCCAATCGAGGAGGTTGGCATAGTGGTCGAAGCATTCCGGAAAATGTTTTTCGCTGAATTTTTTGACGAAGGCGGGATCCTTGAGATTTGCCTGCGCGATGAACTTCTTGGAAGGGCGAAAGTATTGTTCCTCTTTCCAGTGGACAGCAATCTGGGCTTCCGTGAGTTTGTGCTTTGACTTGGATGGCTTGGCTTCTTTCTTTCCGCGAACTTTGGCCACGGCGGCGACTCCCTTTGGAAACTCAGAATTCGGATACAACGCGACTGCGAGGGACAAAATGATGCTACCGCGCAGGTGCGCGAGTCAATCGGGTAGAGAGCGCGGGCGGAACTGTGATACATAACACCATTGAACCTGCACACGGCCATCTTTCTGTTTTTCGCGGGAGCTCTCGGTGGAGCGATCAACGCCGTCGCCGGAGGCGGGAGTTTTGTCTCCTTTCCCGCATTGCTATTTACGGGTGTGCCTGCCATTCCGGCGAACGCGACGAATACGCTGGCGCTCTGGGTGGGCACGACGGCGAGCGGCGGGGCTTACCGCAAAAAGTTGAACATTACGTGGCGGGTCATGATTCCGCTGGTGATTACCAGCGTCATCGGAGGGCTTGCGGGCGCGTTCTTATTGATTAAGACTCCGGCACAGACCTTTCTACGCGTGCTGCCCTGGCTACTTCTTGGCGCGACGCTGCTGTTTGCGTTCGGCAAGCAGCTCAGCGGACCAATTTCCGCGGGCATAACGCACGAAGCGAGCAATAAGGCCGTGACGGTTGCCTCCATTTATGAATTGTTTGTGGCGGTCTACGGCGGCTATTTCGGCGGGGGCGTGGGGATCATGAACCTGGCGATGCTGGCGGCACTGGGAATGACGGACATTCACGCGATGAACAAGCTGAAGGTGGTGCTCGGCGGAGTGATTAATGGCGTCGCGGCGATTGCGTTCATTGCCACACGCACGATCGTGTGGCCACAGGCGATGGTGATGACTGCAGGCTCCATCCTCGGCGGGTACTCCAGCGCGCATTTTTCTCAGAAGCTGCCGCAAGCCTGGGTGAAGGCGTTCGTTATCTTGGTTGGAACCGCCATGACCATTTATTTTTTCATCGGTGCGTACCGATGACGTTCCGAACTCGTGAGCTGGGATATTCGTTTAGGTCGCGACAGCTTTTGATATATTCCCGGCTGCCATGCGTGCCGATGCGAGCCAACCTGAAACGCCATCCGTGCGAATGGCGCCGCTAACGCGAAATCAGATTCGAGGGTTCTGGGCTTCTTGGGGAGGCTGGACGCTCGATGGCATGGATTCATTCATCTACGCGCTGGTGCTGGTGCCTTCGCTGCGCGACTTGCTGCCGCGCTCAGGCATTGGGGCGACTAAAGGGAACATCGGCTACTACGGCGGATTGCTGTTTGCGCTTTTTCTGATTGGATGGGGACTGGCGTTCCTGTGGGGTCCGGTCGGCGACAAGTTTGGGCGCGTTCGAACCCTGATGCTGACTGTAGTGTGGTACTCGGTTTTCACGTTTCTTAGCGCGCTGGTGACGAATGTCTGGCAGCTTGCGGCGCTGCGGTTGCTTGCCGGAATCGGAATTGGCGGCGAATGGGCGATGGGCGGAACGTTTGTTGCGGAAGAATGGCCGGAGAACCGGCGGCGCGCCGGTGCGGGATATATGCACACGGGCTACTACGTGGGGATTTTTCTGGCGGCGCTGGCTAATTACGTCGTTGGAACGCACTTTGGCCACAACGCCTGGCGGGTGATGTTCGCGGTCGGCGGCTTGCCGGCGCTGGTGCTGGCGTGGGTGCGCCACGGAGTGACGGAACCCGAGCGATGGCGGCAGAAGGCAAACGTCGTTCGAACGTGGCAGGTCTGGCGGCCGTTCGCGGTGCTTTTTTCAGGCGTTTGGCGGCGACGGACCATTCTGAATTCGCTTTTCATGCTGGCTTCCATCAGCGGACTTTGGGCGGGAACGGTTTACGTTCCAGCGGCTGTTACCGCGCTCGCGGAAGCCGCTGGGCGCGCCGGGCCGCAAGCGGCCCAGCTTGCTTCGCGCGCAACCATGCTCGTGGCGTTCGCGACGATTCTCGGATGTCTGGCGATGCCATGGCTTGCGGAAAGGCTCGGAAGGCGCGGGGCACTGGCGTCCTATTTCGCGCTGATGATGGTTTTTATCGTGCTGACGTTTGCCAAGGTTTTCTATATTGGCCCAGCGGCGTTACCTTGGTTTTTCGTTTGTCTATTCTTTCTTGGATTGGGAGGAGCAAACTTTGCCATCTACACGCTCTGGTTGCCGGAGCAATACCCAACGGAATGCCGCGCGAGCGCGTTTGCGTTTTGTACCTCCTTTGCGCGCTTTGGCGGAGCAGGGATCACGTTTCTCGTCGGCGCGGGCGTGCAACATTTTAGCTCCCTGGGAATTCCCGTCGCGCTAACGTCCATCGCATTCGCCATTGGTTTGCTCCTGATTCCCTTTGGCGCCGAAACCCGCGGACAGACCTTGCCGGCGTAGACTTACCTAGAGGGCGAAGAAAAAATGACCGAAGTGGAGACCAAAGTTTTTCCAATCGAAGCCTTGGAATTCAGCACACGTGTGTTCCTGCACTTCGGAGTACCCAAGAAGGATGCGATGCAGGCTGCCGAGGTGCTCGCTTGCGCGGATCTGCGCGGCATCGATTCACATGGTGTGGCCCGGCTGCACAGTTGCCGGCTCGGTTTGGGTCAGCGTGCGGAACACCAACCACTTTGGCATCGCCGGCTACTACGTGCTCAAAGCCCTGGAACGCGACCTGATCGGCTGGGCGATGACAAACTCAACGAAACTGGTCGCGCCGTTGTGGGGTGCGGAGCGCATGCTCGGCACCAATCCCATTGCCATCGCCTTCCCTGGCAAGGAAGAACCGCCCATTGTGATTGACATGGCCACGTGCGCCGCCGCGTACGGAAAAATCGAAATGGCGCGGCGCAGAGGCGAGGAGATCCCCGAAGGATGGAGCATCGATCGAGAGAGTCATGGCACCACCAAACCGGACGAAATGGTGGAAGGCGGAGCTCTCTTGCCGCTGGGTTCGGACCGCGAACGCGGAGGGCACAAGGGCTACGCGTTGGCCATCATGGTGGACGTCCTGAGTGCGCGACATCGCCCAGAAAACGGCATTCCCTTCGAATAGCGGTTTGCAGAAATGGATTAAGTCCGCCCTCGCGAAGTGGATGATTAACCTGAGAGCTGAACTGCAATGGGAAGACCCATCCCGAAGAAAGCCTCAATCTCGCGTTTGATTTCCGGGGTGTAGGCTCCGAGCCATACCCTCCCAACCACACCATTAGATTCGACGACAATCGTTTGCGGAGTGGCTGTCACACCCCCAAGTGCCGGGTTTTTCTCGAACATTGGAAAGACAGCAGGCACCGCCAGCTTATTCGCCTCGAGATACCCCTTGAAGTCTTGCGCAGATAGAGATACGACAATGAAACGAAAGCTCTGACCTTTCTCACGGATGAGTGCCTGCCAATTGGGCATGTTCTGAGCGCACCACGAACATCCCGGTCGTAGAACCAACAGCACCGTCGGATTTCGAGAATCAGCGAAACGGATTGTCAGCGGAAGACCGTTGGCATCGGCGCCCACTATGTCCTCTAGGCGTGTGCCACTCTTGATGCGGGGAACGGGGTGCAGGGACCTTTCCAATGAGAGTACCCTAGGCCCGAGTACTACATTTAGAAGCCCGGAAAAACCCACTATCCCCGTAAGGATGCTGTTGCGCCAATTCACTATCGGAACTCCCTTGAGAGAGACATACAAGGCCCAAAGAGGACGACTGCGAGCCGCAGGCCGCTCAGGTCCTCGAGTCCCATATGCGCGAAGCTCCCCTAGCGTCGCCTACTGACACGCCGAGCCACCCTGGCAAACGCAGGATTCTCCACCATGGAGGCAGCAACAGTAAGGTTTGTCGGGTGCATGGCAATCACCGCTAGTGATGCATGGACTCTTGGAAGCCGCCGAAGTTTTGTGGGACGAATAAGCCAGCGCGGAAGTCCCAATCAGCATGCCTGCTATTGAAACCGCGCACAGAAGCCAAAAACGGAGCCTCATTTCGAACCTCCTCTAAACCTCGCGGTACTAAATGTAAGATACAATAACTTAGTTTATTATTCTTTTATAGATCTCATGTTAAGGATTTTTTTTAACTTTACTTAACTCTTTATAAGCAATAGATTAGTAATTCAGCCGATTGTCGTCTTAAGGCGCCGTCGTCCCGTGAATTTCGTCCACTATTTGCTATTTTGATCATGAGTCGTATCATTGCCGCTGGTGTTAGTTCTAGATCTTTCGAGGAAACCGTGTCAAGCATTCAGCGGCATCTCGTGAGCTGGGTATTGACAAGCGCCCTGGTGTTCACTTGTTTCCCCATTCCTGAGACCCGGGCGCAGAACCCTCCGACGATTCGTACGTCCTCTTCGCTGGTCTTAGTACCAGCAAGCCCTCTCGATAAGTCGGGGCACTTCATTTCCGACCTAGGCGCCAGAGACTTTCAAATTCTTGTGGATGGGAAGCCCGTCGAAATCTCTCACTTTGATGTGGTCACCGAAACATCGCCACAGTCTCCTCCCGGCTCTCCGGTAGAACCTTCACTTCCGCCGAATACTTTCCGTAATATTTCCATAGCATCTTCCAGTCAGTCTAACCTCGTCATTCTCCTCGTGGATTATCTGAATACGCGGATGGTCGATCGCATGGGACTCCGCGACGCGCTGCTGAAGTATTTCTCCACCAAGCTGCGGCCCGATCAGGAAATCGCCGTTTATGGTCTGACGTATTCTCTCGTCCTCTTGCAGTCGTTTACCCGCGACTCCGCGCCCTTGGCCGCGGTTGCGAAGAATCTTCTCCACCAAAAAGGTCAGCCTCCCGACCCCAAGATCAGCAGGCCGCTCTACCGCCCGGGCGGGAACGGTCTCCCGAGAGGTGACCCGGACGCTGCGAACGAGTACTTTACGCTTCTTAATGCACGGCGTGAATACAACATGGATCAAGCTCAGCGGGCCGCTCGCACCCTGGCCTCATTTCGCGAATTGGCGGAATCGTTTGGCGGGATACCCGGCAAGAAAACCGTCATCTGGTTGACTGGTGACGCCTCTCCCCTGAATCCCACGATGCTATATCGCATCCTGCTATCCGACAAGTCCGTCGAGACTCACGGGACTTCCTGGTGGCAGACCGCAAAGACTTATGAGGCGCTGAACGCCGCCGGAGTTTCCGTATTTCCGGTGGACGTGCGCGGGATCGTCGGCAACGGGCTGCTGAATGCCGGAGAAACACAGACACACGAAGAGTTTCAGCAAAGCGTTCGCGGAAGCCAGCCCGTCGATATGAGTCCCTATTCACAGATGACGGATTTCCGGCAGGGCGAGGCTGCCAATGCCGTCCTGGCAATGGGCTCGGTAGCGGAGGAAACCGGCGCAACCGTACTAGCAGGCAACAATGACATCGGGAAGCTCCTCGACCGCGCACACAAGATCTGGGCCAATTACTACGTGCTTGCCTTTGTGCCGGAGAGGCCGGCCAATGAAAATGTTGCGTCCTATCACAAAATTCAAGTGAAGGTAGACAGGCCCGGCGCGCACGTCTTGGCGCGGCGAGGGTTTTTCACGCGGCCGGAGGGGATGCTTTCCTCGGAATCCGAGATTCAGCGCGATCTTGCTGAAGCGGCTGCATCTCCGATCGATCTGACATCCCTCTCCCTGCAACTGTCCTTGGGGGAGCCAAGAGAAGGGGGTCGTACGAGGCATTTTCCGTTGGTCCTCAATGTTTCTAGTGCGGCCCTGGGGACGGCATCGGATAAAGGTACGCCATACGACTTATCCGTCGCGGTTTTGGTTCGCGAGCAGGACGGTAAAATCGTGAGCAGTACGAGCAATAGGGTTCGAGCAGTTGTGTCACCGGGCCAGGTTCAACACGCTGCAGAAAAGGGCCTGCGATACGATTCCGAATTTGAAGCGCCGGTCGGCAACCCCTGTTTCGGCCGCGTGATCGTGCGAGACAATCTCACGGGCCGCACAGGAACAATCAGCCTCACGCTCCCCAGCCACCCCGCGGGATCGTAGGCCTACCCGAAAGGAGTTCATTTACCGCAAGCTGCGCGCCGCAGTTGCACTTCCGCCGCGTGTCGACTTCCATCAATGCCGCCGGAGCGATTCGCTCGACTCGCCACGAATGGATGCATCCATGAGTTGAATCGTGTGCAGGACGGGAACCTTCTGGCCATGGCGCACCAGCGCGGATTGCATTTGCAGAATACATCCGGGATTTCCCGTCGCCACCACGTCGGCGTTCAATGGCGCGATGAGGCTGGCTTTGCGATCTCCGATGGCGTTGGCAGCGTCAGGCTGGACGAGGTTGTAGATGCCTGCGGAACCACAGCAGATGGCAGATTCGGGGATTTCCGCGAGTTGGAGGCCGGGAATTTTCGATAGAAGAGCACGCGGCTGCGATCGCACGCCTTGTGCATGCTGCAAGTGGCATGAATCGTGAAAGGCCACGCGGAGCTTGAGCGGGTGACGCGCGGCGCGCGGCTCGAGACCGGCGAGGATTTCACTGACGTCTTTGCATTTTGCGGAGAAACTTCGAGCGCGATCCGCATAAGCTGGGTCGTCTCTCAGCAGGTAAGCGTAATCCTTCACGTTGGATCCGCAGCCTGCCGCGTTGGAGACGATGGCGTCCACGTTCGAGCCTGCGAATGCGTCGATGGTTTTCTTCGCGAGTTCTAGCGCGGCTGCCTCCTCGCCGGCGTGAACCAACAGCGCTCCACAGCAGGGTTGCGCGCGCGGCGCGATGACCTCGCAACCTTCCGCGGCGAGAACGCGCACCGTAGCAGCATTCACCTGCGGAAAGAATTCGCGCTGCACACAACCCAGAAGCAAGCCAACGCGAAGGCGCTTTGTTCCGGCGGCCGGCGTAAGTTCGGCGACGGCCTCATACTGTCCGAGTCTTGGGAGCAGCGCCTCCAGAACCTGTAGTCTCTTCGGGAAGAGCTTCAGCAGCCCCGAGGCACGCACGACGGCTTGCAGTCCGGATTTTTGGTAGGCGAGAAGCGGCAAACGCATGCGCTTCAATCGATCCGGCCGGGTAAAGTTTTCAAAGAGGAAGCGCCGGTAACGCTTTTCGCCAGGTGAACGCTCGGTGTTTCGCTCGATCTGGGCGCGCGTGGCCTCGATCAGTTTTCCGTAGTCCACGCCGGAAGGACAAGCGGGCATGCAAGCCATGCAGCCAAGACAGCTATCGAAATGGCTGACCCAATTCGAAGTCATCTCCGTAGCGCCTTCGCTGGCGAGCTTCATCAGGTAGATGCGGCCTCGCGGCGAATCCATCTCCTGGCCCCACAAGACGTACGTGGGGCAAACCGGGAGGCAGAAACCACAGTGAACGCACTTTTCGATGAGTTCATTCGAAGGCGGATGGTGGGCGTCGAAAGCGCTGCCAGCAATTGGTGTCGGGGCCGGATCGGACATCAGATTCCCCCCACAAAACGGCCGGGATTCAGCGTATTCCCCGGGTCGAGCTGCATTTTTACGGCTTTCATCAGCGGTAACGGGTCACCTGTGTTTCCCCAGGCATCGATGGGCGCCATTCCGGCTGGCCGATGAAGGACGACCAGAGAGCCAGCGTTGCTCTCGAACTGTTCACGCAAGTCTTGCAAAGAAAGACGCAAGTTCGCCAGGTCTCCTTCGAGCCTCAGAAAGCCGATCCCGGTGGCTTGCAGAACCGTCTTAAAGCGCAGTTGCCGCACTTTGGCGGATTTTGCAATGGCCGTCGCCGACTTATCGATCTCCGCGGGCAGGATGCTGAACTTTACGATGACGACCGATTCCGGCTTGGCAAAGGACCAAAGGTCCTGGCGCGCGTTCCAGATTTCCGGCGACGCTACGGTGGGGCTGGCCGTCTCAGCGAGTTCTTTGAGATGAGCTTCTTGCGCGTCGAGACCCACCTCGGTTCCTTCGAACAAAATATTCACGAGCGGCGCTGCCTCATTTTCGAAGCGAGCTTGCAGCGCGGCGTGCGCGAGCTTTGAATTCTGAATGGCGTGGATGAGGCGCCGAGCTTCTTCCGCTTCCTTTGTGCCAATGGAAAAGGAGCGTACGTTCCGCGGAAGCGGATGCAGCCGAAAAACTGCGCGAGTGATCACGCCAAGAGTGCCGAAGGCTCCCGTGACGAGCTTGGGCAGATCGTAGCCCGCGACGTTCTTGACGACCTTGCCCCCGCTACTGGCCAGCGTGCCATCGGGAAGCGCGAGCGTAGCGCCGATGACCAAATCGCGCAGCGCCCCGAAACGCAAACGCAGACTGCCGCTATCATTCGAGGAAAGCACGCCGCCCACGGTGGCTTTTGCCGGCCAAAGCGGATCGAGCGCCAGGCGCTGGCCGTGCTGGGCGAGAGTTTCTTGCAGCGTTTGAATGGTGCAACCGGCTCCAACGGAAACGGTGAGGTCGGCCCAGGCATGCTCCGTGATTTCGTTGAGCCGTGCCGTCGAAATGACAACGTCCGCGCGAGATGGTGGATTCCCCCAGAAAATTTTTGTGCCGCCGCCCCGCGGGACGACCGCCAAACCCGCCTCGCTGACAAGTCGAAGCGCTTCCGCAAGTTCTGATTCGCTGCCGGGTACGATGACAAGTTTCGGCTGGACACCTGCGACGACATCAGGCGCGCTTGCCGCCTGAACATGCTCCGGGCCCAGGAACGAAATGAGTTTGCAGCGCAGCGAGGAGTGAAGAGCGGCTGAGTGAGATTGGGCTGCGGCGTCCATCTTCGTTGTTAGAAGCGCTCGGCGAGGCCGGAGGATTCGAGCGGGTGCGGCGCATATTCGCCGGGAGTTTCGCCGCAGAGACGAGGCGTCGGAAAGATTTTTGTGGGATTCGAAAGCTGCAGCGGGTCGAAAGCGCAGCGGACGCGCTGCATAGTGACCAAATCGGGTTCGGCGAACATTTTGGACATCATTTTCTTTTTGTCCATGCCGACACCATGTTCTCCGGTAATGGAACCTCCCGCTTCGATGCACAGTTCAAGAATCCTGGCAGAAAGCGTTTCGGCGGCCTCCTGCTGGCCCGAAACGCGCCGGTCGTACAGAACAAGCGGGTGGAGATTGCCGTCGCCGGCGTGAAAGACGTTGGCAACGCGCAAGCCCGCTTCCTGGCTGAGGCGCTGGATCTCGCCCATGACTTGCGGGAGGGCGGTGCGCGGAATCACGCCGTCCTGAACGATGTAGTTGGAGGAGATGCGGCCCATGGCTGCGAAAGCGGACTTGCGGCCTTTCCAGATCAGGGCGCGCTCCGCTTCGGATTGCGCGATGCGAATTTCCCAGGCGCCGTTCGTGCGGCAAATCCCGTTGACGTCGGTCATCAAGGATTCCACTTCAGCGACGGGGCCGTCGAGTTCCACCAGAAGCAGGCCACCGCAGTCTGGATAGTTGGCGTGGACGGCGGCTTCCGCGGCTTGAATGGCGAGATGGTCCATCATCTCAATGGCGGAGGGGAGCATCCCTGCGGCGATGATGCCGCTGACGGCGGCGCCGGCTTCGTTGGTGGAATCAAACGCGGCGAGCAACGTGCGCACACACTCCGGGCGCTTGACGATGCGCAGAATAATTTTTGTGGCGATGCCGAGCGTGCCTTCGGAACCGACGAAAACTCCGGCGAGGTCGTAGCCGGGGGCATCGAGAGTTTTGCCGCCGAGGTGGACCAGCGAGCCATCGGGCAGGACAATCTCAAGGCCAAGAACATGTGTAGTCGTGAAGCCGTATTTGAGGCAATGCGCGCCGCCGGCATTTTCCGCAACATTGCCGCCGATAGTGCACACCGTTTGCGAAGAGGGGTCAGGCGCATAGAAGAATTCGTTGTGCTGAATGCGCGCGGTGACATCGAGATTTAGGACTCCAGGCTCAACGACTGCACGAGCGTTGGGGAAATCCACTTCGAGGATGCGATTCATACGGACCAGGCTGATGACGATACCGTTCTCGACCGGCGTCGCTCCGCCGCTCAAGCCCGTGCCGGAACCTCGCGCGACAAAAGGGATTCGTTGCTGGTGACAGATGCGGACGATGGATTGAACCTGTTCAACGGAAGTGGGCAAAAGGACTGCGCGCGGCAGCACCCGGAAATTGACCAGGCCATCGCACTCATAGGTGTGAAGCTCTTCGGGTGAGGAGACCAGGCCGCGACCGTCAACGATTGCGCGCAGCTCCTCAAGGATCCTAGCATCCATAGGGTTCAGTCCGCCGGATGGAAGAAAATTGCGCCATCAGTGGATGAAGTTTAACCCATTGGGGATGAATTGAGGGAAGACATAGGCGTAGAACATGACGATGATGCCGACGATGGCGGCAAGCGCCACGGAATGCCAGAAGACGAAGCGGAAGATGGAGCCTTCGTTGCCGACCTGATTGGTGGCCGCGGTGGCGATACAGATGGACTGTGCGTCCACCATTTTGCCCATGACTCCGCCGGCGCTGTTTGCGGCGCACATCAGAATG
>Ga0137359_10005097_pt1 | contig 10807 bp, 13 predicted proteins | sample Mad1_40_16metaG_FD_108281 | JGI IMG/M metagenome (GOLD analysis project Ga0137359, IMG submission 108281) | Vadose zone soil microbial communities from Angelo Coast Range Reserve, California, USA - Mad1_40_16 metaG | ecosystem: Environmental > Terrestrial > Soil > Vadose zone | place: USA... | reverse complement strand
CTGGACAAGGCTCGCCTGGTTGGCTTACCGGCCGGCGCGGTCTCGTCGTTGGGGTGGCCGTAGCCGCGGCCGCAGTTGCTCTCGCGTTGAGCCAACATTGGCTCGCCGTCGCCGATTTGGTGCCGCTACTCGTCGTCTTGCCGTGCGCCGTGATGATGTTCAGTTGCATGAAGGGCATGAATCGCGGGCAGCAGACCGACACCGCTCAGGCCTCGCTACACAACGAAGCGCCCAGCCTACCCACATCTGAAGCGAAAGTAACCGACCCGGTTAGGTGGGCCGGTTAAGTGCCGCTATCACGCGTCATCCACAACGCTAGAGCTAGAGAGGAAGAGGAAGACATGACAAGCAAACTCACCACGCTCTTCGCGGCCGCTGCTATAGTCGGCGGCCTCGTCGCCGCGACGACAGTGTTCGCCCAGGAGGCCCAGCCTCCGTCCCAGCCGCCCAGGGCCCAAGGTATGATGGGGGACCACGGCGGGATGATGAACATGATGGGGCAAATGAGCCCCGATCATATGAAGCAAATGACAGCGATGATCGACAACTGCAACCGCATGATGGAGAGCGTGAGCAAGTCTCCGACGGGATCGGACAAGTAACGAGCACCCGATCACCATGGGTGACGACGGCAGCCCGCGCAGTTCGGCGCGCGGGCTGCAACGTCGGTGGCTGTGTAACCCACCGCATCGTACACTAGCCCACGAGCCAAGGGGTGTTCAGCGCATCTGCGCGGCGGCGGGAGCCCCCGGTGCCCCGATCCCGGAGGTGCGCGGCCTCGGAACCGGCAGGTCAGGTCCGAAAATAAATGAATATACGATCGGACGAGCCGGAGCTCCGCAGTTTGATGCTGGCGGGCCTCAAAGGTGACGCGGCGGCACACAAGGCGCTTTTGACAACGCTGAGCGCCTATCTGCGCGGCTATTTCAAAACACACCTCGCGCGGATTGGGAGGGGTTCTGCAGATGCGGAGGATCTCGTTCAAGAGACATTGATCGCTCTCCACACACGCCGGCACACCTATGATCGATCGCAGCTGCTTACTCCGTGGGTGTATGCGATCGCCCGCTACAGGCTCGTAGACTTTTTGCGCCGATCTAAGGCATCGGTAACGGATGTAGCAATTGAAGAGGCGGACGAGGTACTGGCGGACGACGACCCCTCCTCCGTCGAGAGCGGGCTCGATCTGGAAAAGCTCATGGCGCACCTGACGCCCAAAACCCGGCAAGCCATCCAATTGGTCAAGCTTGATGGGTTGAGCGTGAGCGAAGCGGCGGCGCGATCCGGCATGTCGCAGTCGGCGATCAAAGTATCCGTCCATCGCGGCTTGAGAGCCTTGTCGCTCCTGGTTAAGCAAAGGAGCCCTTCATGAAGACGGACAAGCTCATCGACATGCTGGGCACAAACCTCGAGCCCGTCAAAGGCGGACAGCTGCGCAACACGCTAATAATCGCGCTGGCCGTCGGAGCTGTAGCGGCTTTCTGTCTGATGCTGGTAACTTTCGGTTTGCCGGCCGCTGTACTCGGCGGGGGGTACTCCGGTCTGAGGGTGCTGGCACTGGCGTTCACGCTCGGATTGGCAACCGCTGGGACGAGCTTTCTGATCAGATCCGCCCGCCCGGGCGAACCGGGGCGCAAATTGCTGCTTCTGATCGGCTTGCCGTTCTTTGCCATCCTTTCAGCGGGCCTCGTCGCGCTCGTCCTTGCCGATCCGGCTGCTTGGGGCGGGATGGTCTTTGGGCCGCAATGGGCGGCCTGCCTGATTTGCATTCCTCTGTTCGCCTTCGCGCCGTTCGCGTCATTCGTTTTGGCCTTGCGCAGGGGAGCCCCGACCAATTTGATGCGCACTGGCGCGATTGCGGGACTGGTTGCCGGAGCATTGGGCGCGACCGTCTTCGCGTTCCACCATTCCAGCGGCTCCATCCCGTTTATCGCACTCTGGTATGGCGGACCCATCCTGCTCTGTGCCCTGGTCGGGGCGATCCTCGGACCACGGCTTCTGCGGTGGTGATCGATCCGGTCGGGGGTCATGACTGTGGATGGCGACCAAGATGCCCTATATTGCCGCGGCTGAGGTCATCGATTCGTGGCGCGGTTGGGTCTTGTGTCTCGATGGACCCGGGGCCGTTCCCCTTTCGGGAGAGTTCTGTCGATTTCCGCGCCGAAAAACAACCGCGGCTGCCTACAAAATAGCCAGTCTCGTGTGTTGAGCGCGTCCCCGTTGACACGCGGCAAAACTCGGGAGGAGAACGGGAACTAGCGAGCCGCCGCACAACTACTCGGTTTGTTTGTAGAGCCGCGTCCCGGCCCGATGAATGGCCCATGGGTGGTATGGCACTTGCTTGATACGGGTGATGGGTAAGTGGTGGCACTCGCTGCACGTGAAGAAACGGCTCGGTCAGGCATGCCCGACCGACGCGGTACAGTGATTCGAAAGGCCCTTTCGTCATGAACAAGATCAAGAACAGCATCGCCTCGGCCGCTGCATTCGCTTGGGGATTGCTTGGCGCCGGCGCGACTTCCGCGTGGGCACAGGATCAACCGCCCGCCGGTGAACCGCCGGCGGCCGAACAGCCGGCCGCACCGACCTCTCCCTTGATCGCGCCGTCGATCACGGGCCCTCTGACGATCCAGCTGCCTCCGAACAAGTACGACATGGGGCCACTCGGCGATATCTACGTAGACGGCATTGGCAGCGGTCTCTTTCAGTGGCAGAACAACGTGGTTCCCAACGTCATTCCGGGAAACCGCGCCACCCAATTTGATCTGAGCAACGGTCAGGTTTTTATTCAGAAAACCGACGGACTCGTTCAGTTTTATGCCCAAGCCGGCGCCTATTCGCTGCCGGATCTCGGGCTGCCGTACATATCGGCGCAAAAGGCAACTTTTAATAACCTCTGGGGACCGTTTCCACAAGGTTTCCTCAAGATCGCGCCGACTGACAACTTCTCGATCTCGGCTGGTAAGCTTCCGACTTTGATGGGCGCCGAATACACCTTTTCTTTCGAAAATATTAACATTCAACGCGGGCTGCTGTGGAACCAGGAGAATGCCGTGAACAAGGGTGTCCAGGGCAACTATACGATCGGCCCCGTCGCCTTGGCTCTGTCGTTCAACGACGGGTTTGACTCGGGAGTCTGGAATTGGGTCACCGGCTCCGTCACCTACACCCTGGATAGCGCCAATTCGTTTGAATTTTTCGGCGGCGGCAACGTCGGGAGGACCAACGTCAATACACTCCGGAGCCCACTGCTACTGAACAACTCGCAAGTTTATAACCTGATCTACACATACAACTCGGATCCCTGGATCATTCAACCGTATTTCCAAGCCACCCATGTTCCCACCAACAACAAAATCGGCATCGCCTCCAGTGCGTCAACCTTCGGCGGAGCACTTTTGGCTAGTTACTCGCTTGGCGGGGGCTTTAGCTTGGGTGGTCGGCTCGAGTATATCGGCACGACGGGCAACAACAACCTGCTTTACGGCCCGGGCAGCGGCGCTTTCTCGATCTCGTTGACACCGACCTTTCAGTACAACTATTTCTTCGCCCGTGGCGAGGTCGCATGGGTTAAGGCCAACGGCATAACCTCCGGTTTGGGCTTTGGCTCGGACGGGAACAACACTTCGCAGACGCGCTTGGTGATTGAAACGGGTATCCTGTTTTGAGGCAGTGAGCTCACCGAACAGGAAAACCAAATTCGCGCACAAACGGCGCATGGCAGGGTCCTTTCCAGAGGTGACACACCCCTGTATTCGGCGCCATATACGTCGCAACCTGCCGGCCCGCCGAGAGACCGCTCGTGCCCGCTCTTGTCATCTTCGATTGCGACGGTGTTCTGATCGACAGCGAGGTCATATTCGGGCGCGTTCTCGGAGAGTGCCTGATCGCCGCTGATTTTCCGACGACGGTCAGCGAGGCCATGGCCCTCGGTTTTGGCAAGAACCGCCTTACCTTGACTACCGAGGTCGAAACCCGGTTTGGGCGCTCTCTGCCGGACGGTTTTTTCGAGACGATGCGCGCCCGGGTCGACATCGCTTTCGAGCGCGAGCTGCTGCCGATACCGGGCATCGAGGAACTGCTTGCCGCGCTCCCGGCGCGGCGCTGCGTCGCCTCAAACAGCCATATCGAACGCGTCCGGCACGCGCTCTCGGTGACCCGCCTTCTGCCCTTGTTCGACCCGCATGTCTTCAGCGCCTCGCAGATCGCGCGCGGCAAGCCGGCCCCCGACCTTTTCCTCTTTGCCGCCCGGCAGCTCGGGGCGACGCCCGAAGAGTGCGTCGTGGTGGAGGACAGCTTAACCGGCGTCGAGGCCGCGATCGCCGCCGGCATGCCGGTCGTCGGCTTTTGCGGTGGCGGCCATTGCCCCGGCGACCATGCCGACCGACTGATCGCCGCCGGATGTTCGCGCGTCTTTGCGCGAATGACGGATCTCGCCGAATTTCTTTGCGGGGATGCATGCTGATAATTCAGATCTCTGATACGCATCTGAGCCCGGACAAGTCGCATTTCGGGGACAATTGGGCGCCGCTCGCGGCGTGGATCGCCGCAGAGCGCCCCGACCTCGTCATCCATTCCGGCGACGTCACCGTCGACGGCGCGGATGTCGAGGAAGATCTGAGGTACGCCGCTGGCCTGATGCGTGACTTGGGAGTGCCCTTTCGGGCGGTGCCCGGCAATCACGATGTCGGCGATGCCGGGCACCCTCGCCAGCCGGTCGACGGCGAGCGGCTGGCGCGTTGGCGCGCCCATTTCGGCCCGGACAGGTGGTTCGAGGACGCCGAGGACTATCGTCTGATCGGCCTCGACGCGATGCTCCTCGGCAGCGGTGACGTCGAAGAGACGGCTCAGGCAGCCTGGCTCGAGACGGTCATGGAAGGTGCGGGCGGTCGGGGCATCGCCTGGTTTCTCCACCGCCCGCTGTTTCTCGACAGCCCCGGGGAAGGCGATACCGGATATTGGTCGGTGAAGCCGCAGCCGCGTGCCTGCCTCATGGAACTGGTGGAGCGCTATTCCGTGACACTGGTCGCCAGCGGCCATCTGCACAAATCTCACCGCAGGACACACCAAGGCACGCATTATGTCTGGGCGCCGGCTTCCAGCTTTCTGGTCGGTCCCGAGATACAGCCGCCGATGGCAGGGGAGAAGCGGCTGGGTGCGGTCATTTACGAGCTCGACGGCACGGCGCTCCGGGCCGAAATCACCGAAGTTCCCGGGCTTTCACCGCATTGGATCGACGATGTGATCGATGAGGTCTACCCCCGCACACCTCCGGCGTAGAGGCATTGGGCCGGGCCGCCGATCAGTTCGGCACGACGATTTCGTCGATCAAACCACCGGACAGCCGGAAGACTTTATCCTGCGGTACAGGGAGCACGAGCGCGACCTCGCGCGGCAGGTTCGCATAAAGGCCACGCAGAACGCGGGTGACGATGCCGTGGGTTACGACAACCAGAAAGCACATCTCGCCCGGCGCGTGCAGCCATTCGCCAATGCGGGCGGCAAATGCTTCATAGCGCTCTCCATCCGGGGAGCGGAAGTACCACTCGTAGCGTCCCTCACCATCGAAGACGCCCGGTGAACGCGTCGCGATCTCGTCATAGGTCAGTCCATCCCAGGAGCCGATCGAGAGCTCGCGGAGCCGATCGTCGAGGCGCAGCTCCGGGGCGGCCGGGCAATGCTGGCGGATGATCTCGGCGGTCCGCCGCGCGCGCCCCAATGGGCTCGCGACGATTCGGGCGGATGCGGCGTCGGGCAGTGTCCCGAGCAGCCTCCCCATCGCGTGGGCCTGGGCAATGCCTCGTTCGGTCAACGGCGAATCCGACCGGCCTTGATACCGTCTCTGCAGGTTCCATTCGGTCTCGCCATGCCGGACCAGCAGGATGCAGCCAGTCACGGCGCGCCGGTTTTGGGGCTTCGCAATCGGTATAGAACGTGCCGCTTCAGCGGGCCCTCCGGGAGGTGCGGGACATCGAAATCGTCTCCCGGCGCGCGCGTCATGCCGAGGCGCTCCATCACCCGGCGCGAACGCTGATTGGCGGGGACCGTCGTGGCGACGATTTCTGCCAGAGCGAGCTTTTCGAAACCGTAATCGAGCGCTGCCTGGGCGGCCTCGGTGGCGTAGCCTCGGCTCCAATAGGCTCGCGCAAGCCGCCAAGCAACCTCGACCGCGGGGGTGAAGTGGGCCTCATAGGAGATCGTGTTGAGGCCGACGACCCCGATGAAACCCGCTTCGCCGGCGATCTCGACAACCCACTGTCCGAAGCCATACTGCTCCCAGTGAGCGCGCGCCCGAGCCACCCAACCCGGTAACGGCACCAAATATTTCATGACCGCGGGATCGGCGGAAAGCTCGGCGAAAGCCGCGATATCTTCGTCACGCCAGGGGCGCAACAGCAACCGCGAGGTCCGCAGCGATCGGGTCATGGCTATTTCTTTTTTCCGAGTCCACCCAGCTGCGAGAGAAACATCTCCTGCAGCTGCTCGAAGCCTTTGAGGGTCGCCGGGAGCCAGGTCTTCAGCATCGCCTCCGGGTCCATCGCCTTGAGCGTCGCCCGCAAGCGCTCCTCCACTTCCGGCAGCAGCGCCTCCTGCAGCGGCTTCACGTCCGGCAAGCCGAAAAAGGCGCGTGCCTCGTCCGGCGTGCAATCGATGTCGACCTTGAACTTCATCGTGCGCTCCTCCCTCCGACTTGATTTGATGACCTGGCTTGACCCGCTCAGCAATAATAGCAGACAGAAGAACTCGTGGATGCGCGGGTCAAGCCCGTGCATGACGACACGCGAAAGAATCTCGTATAGTCTCCCGGTCATGGCTGTCGAAATCCCCTTCCGCCGCGAGTTTTCGTTCGAATACGGCCGGCTCGAGCCGGTCGCACCGATGATCCGGCGGATCGTTGCGCGCAACCCGAGCCCCTTCACCTTCAGGGGAACCGGAACCTATGTGGTCGGCAGTGGCGAGGTCGCGGTGATCGACCCCGGTCCGGATCTTCCCGAGCATGTCGAGGCGCTCCTTGCCGGTCTCTCGGGCGAGCGGGTGACCGACATCCTGATCACCCACACCCACCGCGACCATTCGCCGGCGGCGCAAGCGCTGAAGGCGGCGACCGGTGCTCCGACCTACGGCTTCGGCCCCCATGCCGGCGGCCAGCGGGGCGACACCGCCATCGAGGAAGGCGGCGACTGGGACTTCGTGCCCGATGTAACCTTGAAGGACGGGGACCAGATCGCGGGCAATGGTTGGCGTTTCGAAGCGGTCCACACACCGGGTCACACCTCGAACCACCTGTGCTTCGCTTTGCCGGACGGCGGGGTTCTGTTCAGCGGCGATCATGTCATGGGATGGTCGACGAGCGTGATCGCGCCGCCGGACGGCGACATGGCCGCCTACCTCGCCTCACTCGACAAATTGCTCGACCGCCGAGACGCAGTCTATTGGCCGACCCACGGGCCGGCAATCACCGAGCCCCAACAGCATGTCCGCGCCTTCATCGCCCATCGGCGCGAGCGCGAAGCCGGCATCCTCGACTGCCTACACGCCGGCATTGGACAAATCGACGCAATTGTCGAAAGGCTCTATGTCGGTCTCCAGCCTGGGCTGCGCCGCGCCGCGGGGCGTTCGGTCCACGCGCATCTGGTCGATCTGGTCGGCCGCGGCATCGTCGAGAGCGACGGGGCATCGACTCCCGACACGAGTTATCGCATGTGCCGCAACTGAGGCGCCGCGGCAACACCGACGAGAGTCATCAACGTTCTTCGAGAGTCATTAACTTTCTTAACACGACTGTCATAAGAGCCGGTTAGCGTCCCACTACTGACGTCTATTTCGCGGGGGACGAAATGACCGGAAGGCGAAATGCCGCCCATATAGGGATGCTTGGTGCGTTGATCACCGGCATGGGGTGCGCCGTTCTGCCGATCTCGGCCTCGGCTCAGACGGCGCCCAGCATGAACGATCAGATGAAGCAGCTGCAGAGCGAAATTCGAAAAATCCAAAAGCAATACCAGACGCAAATTCAAAGCCTTCAGAAACAGCTCGATGATTTGAAGGCGGCACAGGCGGCGCCCCCGCCTGCCCCACCGCGGGCGCCAGGAGCTCCCGCGCCGCTGGCGATCCCGCCGACCGCGGGCGCACTCCCGCCCCCTGTGCCGGGGGGACCCGGGGCTCCGCCGCCTCCAACGGGTGAGGCGGTAGCCAAGCGCGGCGGAATTTTCGGCACGGGCATCGATGTGAGCCTGGCAAACACGTATATCGAGGCGGCCAGCATCTTCCGGACGCGCAACGAGACGGCCGATATCTCTTCAAAACTTCAACACCGGCATACCGATGCCGAACAACCCAAACTATCATCTTTCGGAATTTCGTGAGAGCGCGCACCAAAGCCGCCTCGCCTTGTTGGCTCAGGGCAGCGTCAAGGAGGACACGAAATTGGCTGGTTATTTCGAAAGCGATTTCCAGAGCGCGGCCACAACTTCAAACTCGGTCGAGAGCAACAGCTATAACCCGCGGCTGCGGCTGGCCTACGCCACCCTCGATAAGAGAAACTGGGGTACCTACATCCTGGGCGGGCAGGCTTGGAGCCTTCTCACCATGTTTAAAGAGGACATGACGCCTCGCCAGGAGAATATCCCGCTGACGATCGACGGGCAGTACGCTGTGGGGTTCACCTGGTTACGGAATCCGCAGGTCAGGGTAATCCAGCGTTTCGGCGATATGTTCGCGGCGGGCCTGGCGTTGGAGAGCCCGCAGGCAGTGGTCTTCAGCGGCCCCAACGCTCCCTTGGTGCCGACGACTTTCAGCAACCCCGGGGGGAATGCTGCTCAACCCACTGGTCAACTATTCAACCGATATCGGGCCCGACGTCGTGGCCAAGTTCACGGTCGATCCTGGTTGGGGTCACATCGAGCTCTATGGCCTCGGCCGCGCCTTCCGCAGCCGCGCCAATTTCTCGAACCGCACGATCTTCGGCGGCGGCGGCGGTGCGGGCGCCATCTTCCCGGTCATTCCGAAGCTCCTCGACGTGCAGGCGGACTTCCTGATCGGCGACGGTATCGGCCGGTATGGGACCGTAGGGCTGCCGGATGTGGCGGTCAAACCGACCGGTGTGCTCGTGCCGATCCCGGAGCTTCAGGCGCTGGTCGGCCTGGTCGGCCACCCGACGGACTATATCGACCTCTATGCGTATGCCGGCCTGGAGCAGGCCAGCCAAACCTCGTTCACGGTCAACGGCACGCTGCCCTTCGGCTATGGCAATCCGCTCTGCAATAATACCGCGTGCCTCCACGAGGCGGCGTCCGCGGCCGCGGCGGCGACCAACTGCGCGGCGAATACCTCTCGGGTCTGGCAGGTCACGGGGGGCTTCTGGTGGGATGTCTACAAAGGCGATTTCGGCAGGCTGCGCGTTGGCGGGCAAGGGTCGTACACCGAGCGCCAGGTGTTCGCCGGTCTCGGGGGTGGGCCCAACACCAATGAGGGCATCTTTATGGCCTCGCTGCGGTACTATCCGTTCGCGCCTTGAGATCGGCCTGCCTGCTGGCGGCCACCAAACCCTTGGGGACAACGTAATTTTCTGCTGTAAGGGAGCTTGCCGCGAATATGCCCCCGGATCATGCGAGAGATGCAGATTAATGTTGCTGCCGGCAGATCGCGAGCAGTCTGCGCGTTCGAAACCCGCAGACTGCTCACAAGACCACAGTCAATTTTCCTCCAGATTCTGCTCGGCCCACAGGGTACGGTGTAGATCGCGGACACACTGACTGAAGGCGGCGCTGCCCGGGTCGGTACCCGCGTCAGCGCAGGCCAGAGCGTCGCGACCCCAAGCGGTTTGATTGGTGCTCTGTGTGGCATTGGCGCTCTGGGTGCCGCTCGCCGCGAGCAGGGCGGCAAAGAACGAAATTAGGATGATACGTGACATTGTTAACTCCTATCTAAAGCGTCTACCAGGCTCAGTCGTCGCTGCTTCACTGGACAGAGACGATTGCCCAATAACAGTCGGCAATCAGGAGATTCCTTCCGCGGTTAGCACGCACACTGCAAAAGCCGGCGTGCCGGGCTGGAGCCCCTTCTGGGCGCAGCGCTTCGGTCGGTCTGAACTAACTAATTAAGCTGTGTGAAACGCGGTAAATGATAGTAAAGCAGGCGACATTGCATTGTGTGCGCCGACGCGTCACGGGACGTTACAATGCGACACTAAATTTTACAAGCCGGTGGGTTGCGCTACGGTTCCGACCTGCGACAAGCTGTGCCTTAATTAGAAAATTTAACTAAAATTTTCCGCATCCAGGCCATGAGCGGGCGGGTGGATCGCTTGAAATCAGCGCGATCCGATAAGAGCGGAGGAGGGAAGCCGATGCGCCGGAAGACATCTAAATTCGTAACAGCAGGTCTGGCAGCGGTGGTCGGGATCTTGAGCGTTCCCCACATCGCGTTCGCCCAGGCCCAGGTGGACCAGCCGGTCCCACCCTATAACCCGTATCCACCGCTGCCTGGCTCCGTCCCGCCTACTGTTCTCCCGCCCGATTTGCAGTCGGAGATATTCAGGGTTCGACGCGAAGTTCAAACCATCTTCGATCGCTATTTCGCAGAGTGGCAAGCATTGACGCCGCCGGTTCTCAGCAATACCCAGGGCGAAGGTAACCCGCCAGTACTTCAGGGCACCGGATATGACGCTGTGCGAATACTTGGCGGGCTGCTGAATTTCGACGAAAACATGTCGCCCTTCAGGAATGAGGCGTGCGCTTTCTGCCATATGCCCTACGCCGCCTTCAGCGGCCCAATCCCGTCCGTCAATTTGACGATGGTCGCGTAT
>Ga0137359_10005092_pt1 | contig 10811 bp, 9 predicted proteins | sample Mad1_40_16metaG_FD_108281 | JGI IMG/M metagenome (GOLD analysis project Ga0137359, IMG submission 108281) | Vadose zone soil microbial communities from Angelo Coast Range Reserve, California, USA - Mad1_40_16 metaG | ecosystem: Environmental > Terrestrial > Soil > Vadose zone | place: USA... | reverse complement strand
GCGGCTTCGGACAAGGCGTTGCGCACCGGGCTGATCGCCTACGAGCGCAGTCGGGGCGGGTGGCGTGGCGCGGTGGCCCATATCGACCCGAAGGGTGATTGGGCGGCACACCTCGCCGCGGTGCCGCTGCCTGCGGTTGCGAGCGACGTCGGATGGCGCCTCGCGATGGTCATTCGCAGCGAACCGGACGGCGCGGCGATCGGGCTTACCAATGGGGCAAGCGGGCGGATCCCTTTCTCCGAAATGCGCTGGGCAAGACCGCGCCACGAGAACGGCAGTTTCGGCCCCTATCCGCGTGGCGCAGCCGATGTGGTCAAGCCGGGCGATGTCGTGATGGTCGAGCCGCTCGGCGGATCATCGTCGAAAGGCGAGGCGCCTGGAGCCAAGACGACCGGCGCGTTCACATTGTGCCAAGTCCCCGAGGTTTCCGGCGCCCTTGTCGCGATGGATCCGCATACCGGCCGTGTCCTCGCGATCAGCGGCGGGTTCAGCTTTGAGACGAGCCAGTTCGATCGGGCGACCCAGGCCAAGCGCCAGCCGGGATCATCGATCAAACCTTTCGTCTATTTGACGGCGCTCGATCACGGTTTTACTCCGTCGACCTTGGTCGTCGACGGCCCGATATCGCTCCCTCAAGGTCCCGGGCTGCCGATGTGGTCGCCTACCAATTACACCAAGCGTAACCAAGAGGTGAGATTCCGAGGGCCGACGCCGCTGCGGGTAGCGCTAGAGCTGTCGCTCAATGCAGTGACCGCGAGGGTCGCTTCGCTCATCGGGATGGAGCCGATCGCGCAGACGGTCGAACGTTTCGGCATCATGGATCACATGCCGCGCGAATATTCGATGGCGCTCGGCGCCGGCGAGACTACCTTGCTGCGGCACACCGCCGCCTATGCCATGCTGGTCAATGGCGGCAAACGCATCACCCCGACCTTTATCGACCGCATCCAGGACCGCAACGGCGCGACGATCTTTCTCGCCGATCAGCGCCGGTGCGACGGCTGCAGCGATATCGAATGGAAGGATCAGCCGGTACCCGTCATTGCGGATAAACGCGAGCAGGTGGCCGACTCCGGCTCCGCCTTCCAAATCGTTACAATGCTGCAAGGGGTGGTGGAGCGCGGCACCGGCAAGGCCGTGCTCGCTGTCGGCAAGCCGATCGCCGGCAAAACGGGGACAACCAACGACTGGCGCGATGCGTGGTTCGTCGGGTTCACGCCGGACCTCGTGGCGGGCGTTTACATCGGCTTTGATGATCCGGACAGTCTCGGCGACGACGAGACCGGCGGGCATATCGCGGCTCCGGTCTTTCGCGACTTTATGATCGCAGCGCTGAAGGACGCGCCGGCGACGGCCTTCCGCACACCTCCGGGCATGCGGCTTTATCGGGTCAGCGCGTCGACCGGGCTGCCGGCCGGCGCCGGAGAAGCGGCCATCTACGAAGCCTACAAGCCCGGCACCGAGCCCGGCCAGAACCGCAATCTCGGCCTGCAGCGCGAACCCGGTGATGACGAGATGCCGATCGCCTCGACCGGCGGGCTGGAGGGCGGCGAGGCCGTGCGGCCGCCGGTACGGGGGGCTCCGGCAAGCGGCACCGGCGGCCTATATTAAACCTCGGACCGACAAAACGGAGTGAACCATGCGTGCCGAGATTCAGGCGGCCGCCGACGACATAAGCAAGTCGCTGGCGCTGCTGAGGAGGCATCTTTGACTGGGAAACCGCCACCCGTCGTCTTGCGGAGCTGAACGCGCAGGCCGAGGATCCGCGGCTGTGGAATGATCCCGCCGGGGCACAAAAGCTGCTCCGCGAGCGCACCAGGCTCGACCAGGCGATCGGCAGCTATCAGCGGATCGAGCGAGAGGTCGCGGAAACCCTCGAGCTGATCGAGCTTGCGGAGGCCGAGGGTGAGGCTGCTATGGTCGCCGACGCCGAGGCGACGCTCGAGAAGCTTCGCGCGGATGCCGCACGCCGCGAGCTGGAGAGCCTCCTCTCCGGCGAGGCCGACGCCAACGACTGCTATCTCGAAGTCCATGCCGGGGCGGGCGGCACCGAGGCGCAGGATTGGGCCGAGATGCTATTGCGCATGTATGTCCGCTGGGCCGAGGCCCATGGCTACAAGGCAGAATGGCTGGAGGAAAGCGGCGGTGAGGAAGCCGGGATCAAATCGGCGACCGTCAGTATTTATGGACCGGACGCCTATGGTTGGCTCAAGATCGAAAGCGGTGTCCATTGGCTGGTTCGCATCTCGCCCTTTGACTCCAACGCGCGGCGCCACACGAGCTTCGCCTCGGTGTGGGTCTATCCGGTGGTCGACGACAAGATCGAGGTCGAGATCAACGACAAGGATCTGCGCATCGACACCTACCGGTCGTCGGGAGCGGGGGGACAGCATGTCAACAAGACCGACAGCGCTGTCCGCGTCACCCACATGCCGAGCGGCATCGTCGTGCAGTGCCAGAGCGAGCGCTCACAGCATCAGAACCGCGCCCACGCCTTCGCGATGCTGCGCGCCCGGCTCTACGAGGCCGAGCTGCAGCGCCGCGAGGCGGCGACCGACGCGATGAACGCCACCAAGACCGACATCGGCTGGGGCCACCAGATCCGGTCCTACGTCCTGCAGCCGTACCAGATGGTCAAGGATTTGCGCACCGGCGTGGAAACCTCGAACACCGGAGCGGTTCTCGACGGCGACCTCGACCGCTTTCTCGCCGCCGCGCTGGCCGCCCGGATCGAGGGCGCCGACGCGATCGCGACAACCTGATCCCGGCCAAATCCGCGTGGAGACAAGCGCGCCGGGTGCGGATCAACCCTTTCCCAGAACGCGGTCGAGGGTGTGGACGGCGTTGTCGGGACCGGGCTCCTTCTCGGCTTCCGCCGCCGCGAGGTAGCCGTAGAGGCGCGCGATCGCGGCGTAGATGTCGTGCGACGGCAGGTTCTTCTCGAGAAAATCCGAGATCTCCTCCATCTCGCCGACCCAACGATAGGCTTTGTCGTACATCCGCGGGATGCCTTGGCGAAAGCGAGCGAGCATCTCGGGTTGGCTTTCGGTCAGCTCGGCGATCAGCGCCTCGCTGCAGCCGAAGCGCGCCGCGCCCAGCAGCATTGCCGAGGCGATCGCGGTCGTACCTTTGGTGATCCCGGCATAGGACATCTTCAACGCCGACGCAGCGCCGGCTGGTCCGTCGATGACGCGCCAGTCGATTCCCCAATCGCGCAGCACCGCAGTTTGCCCTGCCAGCGAACCCGAGGCATAAATTGTCGGGCTGTAGCCCGGCCGAGGGGGCCCGCCGATGATCCCGCCATCGACAAAATCGGCGCCGGTTGGGGCGATGATCTCGCCAATGCGGATCGCGGTTTGCGGGCTGACCGCGTTGCAGTCGACATAAACCGGCTTGCGGTCGAGCGCCGTGAGGGTCGGCGCCAGGCGGCGGGCGAGCGGCTCGGCCTCACCAGGCGGCAGGATCGACAAGAAGAAATCGGCGCCGGAAAGCAGCTCGCGCTCGTTCGCCGCCGCGACCATGCCGGCCGCCTTGGCGCGCTCGGCGCTCGCCGGGCTGCGGCCCGACAAAAGCGTGCGAACCTCCGCGCCATTCTCGCGCAACCTGCGGCCCACCCCTGCGCCCATCATGCCTTGGGCGATCACCCCGATAACAGCCATTGCCTAACCTCCAACGAGAAACGGCTCTCGGTCAGGGTATAGGCGGAGCGGGCTGCTGGGAAGAGTTCAGGCAGCGCCCTTCTGCCGCCCGGCGAGGGCCTGCTGCAGGGCCGGCATTCCGATCCGATGGCAGAAATCGCCAAAGCCTTCGTCTTCGGCTCGCGCGGACGCGAACAGCGCAAAGAGCGGATCCAGCACCTCGGCAATGCCGCTCAACGGTATCTTGTCCGCGTACGGGGCGTTGAGCCGGGTGCCCTCGAAATCGCCGCCGACGAACAAGGCATAAAAGCCGGGCATGCGGCCGACGATCCCGATGTCGCCGGTATAGGGCCGCGCACAGCCGTTCGGGCAGCCGGTGATGCGGATGCTGAGCCGCGCGCGCTCCAGCCCGTAATTCCGCAACCGCGCCTCGATCGCGGCGACGATGTCCTCGCGGACGCGCTCGGCTTCGGTCAGCGCCAGCCCGCAGCTCGGCAATGCCGGGCAGGCGAGCGTCCAGCGCTCGGCCGGCAACATGTCCTCGCCGAGACGCACCTCGTGCTTGCGCAATACCGCCTCGATCGCGCTACGATCCTCCGGCTGGATCTCGCTCAAAATGATGTCCTGGCTCGGCATCAGGATCGGATTGCTGCGGAAGCGCTCGACGATCTCGCGCAAGGCGGCGCGGATGCGCGATTGCCCGTCGTCGACGATGCGCCCGCTCGACACAGGAATGCCGAGGTAGAGCCTTCCGTCGCCCTGCTCGTGCCAGCCGAGATGGTCGAGGACCGCGAAAGGCGGCATCTGGCGGCAAGGCTCGAGGTCTTTGCCGAGATATTCCGAGAGGCGCTCGCGGGCCCAGTCTTCGCCGTTCTCGGCGATCACGTATTTGAGCCGGGCGTGCCGACGGTTGCCGCGGTCGCCGTGATCGCGGTGCAGCCGCACCACGGCGGCCGCCGTTTCGAGCAGATCCCCCGGCTCGATGAAGGCGACCGGGGTGGCGAGCCGCGGGTAGGTCTTTGGGTTGTTGTGGGTCATCCCATGGCCGCCGCCGAGCAAGAAATTGTACCCGGTGAGCTCTCCCTGGAACAGCGCCACGATCGCGAGATCGTTGGTCAAGACGTCGATCGTGTTGTCTTCGGGGATCGCGAGGCCGATTTTGAACTTCCGGGGCAGATAGCGCTCGCCGTAGAGGGGGTCCCGTTCTTGCGCTGGGCCCTCGGCTTCCTGCCAGGGCGCGCCGTCGACCCAGATTTCGTGATAGGCGCCAGTCCGCGGCAGCAGATATGTCGACAGCCCACGGGCATCGGCTTCGAGCCGGCGATGGACGGCATCGCGGATCGGCGCCGGCACGGTCGTCACATTGCGCACGACGTCGCCGCATGCGGCCAAGGTCGTCAGCAGCGCGCCGTTGATTTCGGCGATCGCCGATTTGAGACCGGATTTGACGACGCCATGGAACTGGATGCCCTCGCGGGTGGTGATCCGCAGCGAGCCGTTGGCATAGCTGTCGGCGATCGCGTCGAGCGCCAGATACTGATCGGCGGTCAGCCGCCCGCCAGGGATGCGGGCGCGGACCATGAATTGCCAAACCTTGTCCTCGCCGCGCTGCTTGCGTTCGGTCGCGCTATCTCGGTCGTAGCCTTGATAGATCCCATGGAATTTCAGGAGCGCGTAGCCCTCCTTGTCGAACGGCGTGGTGGTGTCCGCGAGATCGCGGGCAATATGACCGCGCAGCTGACGGCTCTGCTGCTTGACCGCCTCGGGTTTGGAAATCGCATCGATCTGAGCCATATCACAGCCCTTTCCGGGCGAAGCGGTAAAAACACCGCTATTCAACGTGGTTCAGATAATTACACTGTATATAAGATGTCAATTGCCCATATTATACATTATATGCACGTGCAACATTGGTGGAGCGTTAAACCTGCTTCAACGCCCTTTCGATGTCTCCCAGTAGATCAGTCTCGGCTTCGAGCCCGGCGGAGAAGCGCACCAGCGCGTCGCCGATCCCGAGCTCGGCGCGCGCCTCGGGTTTTAGCCGGGAGTGCGTTGTGGTCGCGGGATGCGTCACGAGGCTCTTCGAATCACCAAGATTGTTCGAGATGTCGACGAGCCGCAGCGCGTCGAGAAAGCGAAAGCAGCCCTCCTTGCCGCCGGCGACGTCAAAGCAGACGAGACTGCCGCCTTGCTTCATCTGCCGACGCGCGAGATCGTGCTGCGGGTGGCTCGGCAGCCCGGGGTAGAGCACCCGCGTGATCTTGGGATGGGTCTCGAGACAGCGGGCGACCGCAACCGCGGTGCGGCACTGGCGGTCGACGCGGAGCTCGAGCGTCTCCAGCCCTTTCAGCAGCAACCAAGCGTTGAACGGGCTCAGCGATGGTCCGGTATGCCGGTAGAACAGACCGAGGTCATCCTTGATGAATTTTTCCGATGCCAGGATGGCGCCGCCGAGACAGCGCCCCTGGCCGTCGATATGCTTGGTCGCTGAATAGACGACGACGTCGGCGCCGAGCGCCAGAGGCTTCTGCAGCAGCGGGGTGGCAAAGACGTTGTCGACGACGAGGATGCCGCCGGCCCGGTGGGTCAGCCGCGCGACCTCGGCGAGATCGATGATCTCCATCGCCGGGTTGGACGGGCTCTCGCAAAAGGCGAGCGCGGCACCGCCGGCGAGAGCCGCCTCCCAGGCGCCGAGGTCGCGCCCGTCGACGAGCGCGGTCGCGATACCGTAGCGCGGCAAGAGCTCGGAGACGATGTAGTGGCACGAGCCGAATAATGCCCGACTCGATACCACCCGCTGGCCGGCGCGCAGCCGGCATAAGAGAGCGGCGAAGACCGCCGCCATCCCGCTCGCGGTCGCACGGCAAGCCTCCGCCCCTTCGAGCAGCCGCAACCGTTCCTCGAACATCGCCACCGTCGGGTTGCGATAGCGCGAATAGACGAAGCGCGAGCCTTCCTGGGCAAAAGCCTGCTCGGCCGCCGCGGCATCGTCGTAAACAAAGCCCGAGGTCATGAACAACGCCTCGCAAGTCTCGTCATGCGGGCTGCGGGTGGCGCCGCCGCGCACCAGGATTGTCGCGGGCGCGACATTGTCGGCGAGGTCGGGGGGCAGGACTGGCTTGATCATCGGCTGGTCTCTCCAATTCGAGGCCGCGCCGATCCGGGCATGGAAAAAGCCCCGGTCCCGCGCGGGCCAGGGCTCCTTTTCAGAACACCCGACCTTTTAGCGCTTCTTTAACGTGGCCGCAAGCCGGTCGGCTCAAATCCACCACGGTGGCGGGTTCCTAGCGCCAGCGCTGGCGCCTGTCAAGGAGCGTCGATTATGATCTGCCGATGACCACCGATCCGAAGCCGCGATTTAACTACCGCCTGGGCCTCAACCAGCCGGCCGGCAGCCCCACCGTCAAGAGGATCACCGAGATGGCGGAAGCGATCCGCCGGGAGACCGGTGGGGAATTCCTGATTGAAGTATTTCCGGAAAGCCGCCTCGGGCCGGACCCCAAGATGTTCACCGATTTGCGCAGCGGCGCGCTCGAATTCTTCATGGCGGGGGCGACGCTCGGCGAAGTCGCGCCGACCAGCGCATTACCCTTGCTGCCTTTCGCTTTTCCGGATTCGAAGACCGTGTTCGCAGCCCTCGATGGCACGCTGGGCGACCAGATTCGCAGCGAGCTGGCGAAAAACGGGATCCACGCCTTCCGTCATTGCCTGCAGAACGGATTTCATCATCTGACGACCAGCACCCGGCCGGTTCACACCGCCGCCGATCTCGCCGGGCTGAAGATCCGCAGCCCGGGCGGTGCGATCGCGGCCGATTTCTTCGAGGCATTCGGGGCGGAGGCGGGTTATGTCCCATTCAACCAGATGTACGATGCGCTGAAGGCGCGCACCTTTGACGGCCAGAGCGACCCGCTCGGCATCGTGCTGTCGCTGAAGCTCTTCGAGGTGCAAACTTATCTCAGCCTGACCGCCCATTGGTGGTCGGGCTTCACCTTGCTCGCCAATGCCACGGCGTGGCGCGCGCTGCCGCGGGAAATACAAGGAGTGATCGAAGGCAACGCCGAGAAGTTTGCCCTCTTCCAGCGTGACGATATCGAACGGGTCAATGCCGGCGGAGCCGAGGAGCTCGCGCGCAAGGGCATGAAAATCAACACGGCGGATACCGACAGCTTCAGAGTCAAACTGGGCGATTTCTACACTCGCTGGCGGGCCAAGGCCGGCCCGACAATTTGGCGCCTGCTGGAATCCTATGCCGGCGAAATCGGCGGATAGCATGGCGGGCGACAGCGCCTTTCGTCTCGACGGCAAGATGGCGCTGGTGACTGGCGCGGGTCGGGGCATCGGCCGCGCAGTCGCACTGGCGCTCGCCGCCGCCGGCGCCGAGCTCGTGGTGGTGAGCCGGACGCCGAGCGAGCTCGACGAGGTGGCATGCGAGATCGCTTCCGGAGGCGGAAAGGCGCGGGCGCTGCCCTTCGACGTCACGCGATCAGACGCGGTCCGCGACGCTATCGCTGGCCTCGGCCGGCTCGACATCCTCGTCAACAATGCCGGCGTCAATCGGCCGCAACCCTTTCTCGAGGTCGACGAAGGGACCCTCGACCTGCTGCTCGGGCTGAATGTGCGGGCAGCTTTCATCGTCGCACAGAATGCCGCCCGGCTTATGGTCGCCGAGGGCGCCGGCGTCATCATCAACGTGTCGTCGCAAATGGGCCACGTCGGCTCCGAGCGCGACCGCACCGTCTATGTGATGACCAAGCACGCGCTCGAAGGGCTAACCAAGGCGATGGCAGTCGAATTGGCGCCAAAGGGCGTGCGTGTCGTCTCGATCGCGCCGACCTTTGTCGCGACCCCGCTGTCCAAGCCGTTCCTCGACCACCCCGATACCCGCAAATGGATCCTCGACCGCATTCCACTCGGCCGAGTCGGCACGGTCGAGGAAGTGGCGTCGGCGGTCGTCTTCCTCGCCTCGCCCGCCGCTGCCCTCGTCACCGGCTCGAGCCTGCTCGTCGACGGCGGCTGGACCGCGTGGTGATTCAAGTCGCGTGTCATTGCGAGCGCAGCGAAGCAATCTGGTACTGTCTGGCTTCGGCCTCGTCGAGATTACTTCGTCCCCCTGCGGACTCCTCCCAATGACGAGCCAACGTTGAGGAGAAAAGCAATGCCCCGGCACATCAAAAAGGCGGCGCTCGCTGGCGAGCAGGAAGAGACCGACGCCAAGGTCAGGAGCACGGTCGAGACAATCATTGCCGATGTCGCGACGCGCGGTGACACCGCAGTGCGCGAATTGTCCGCGCGCTTCGACAAATGGTCACCGCCGAGCTTTCGCCTGAGCGTCGACGAGATCGGGGCGCTGGTCGCCAAAGTCGCGCCGCGGACGATCGAGGACATCAAATTCGCGCAGACGCAGATCCGCCATTTCGCGGAGATCCAGCGGGCGTCGATGCGCGATGTCGAGGTCGAAACATTGCCGGGGGTCGTGCTCGGCCATAAGCACATCCCGGTCGCCAGTGTCGGTTGCTATGTGCCGGGCGGGCGCTACCCGATGGTAGCCTCGGCGCATATGAGCATCGTCACTGCGCGGGTCGCCGGGGTCGGGCACATCACTGCCTGCACCCCGCCAAACCAGGGCGGCCCGCATCCCGAGACGATCGCCGCGATGCATCTGGGCGGCGCCGACGAGATCCATGTATTGGGCGGCGCGCAGGCCGTCGCCGCGATGGCGCTGGGCACCGCGACGATGCGTGCCGTCGATATGCTGGTCGGCCCGGGGAATGCTTATGTCGCGGAGGCCAAGCGCCAGCTCTTTGGTCGGGTCGGGATCGACCTCTTCGCCGGCCCGACCGAAATCCTGGTCATCGCCGACGATACCGCCGACGCCGAGATGTGCGCGACCGATCTTTTGGGCCAGGCCGAGCACGGGCCGACCTCGCCGGCAATCCTGCTGACCACCTCCGAAAAGCTTGCGCATGACACGGTTGCCGAAATCGGCCGCCAGCTGACGGTATTGCGCACCGCCGACATCGCCAGTGTCGCTTGGCGCGACTTTGGCGAAGTTATCCTCTGCGCCGACGAGGGCGAGATGGTAACCGAGGCCGACCGCATCGCCGCCGAGCATGTCGAGGTGCTGACGCGCGAGCCGCGCCGCTATCTCGAGCGGCTCAACAATTACGGCGCGCTTTTTCTCGGGCCTGAGACCAACGTCTCCTATGGCGACAAGGTGATCGGCACCAACCATACCCTGCCGACCAAGGGCGCTGCCCGTTACACCGGCGGCCTCTGGGTCGGTAAGTTCCTCAAGACCTGCACCTACCAGGAGGTCAAGACCCCAGAGGCGAGCGCCATGGTCGGCGAATACTGCAGCCGCCTCTGCGCCATCGAGCGCTTCTGGGGCCACAAGGAGCAAGCCGATCTCCGAGTCCGCCGCTACGGAAGGCGCAACGCAGCGGAATAAAAAGACCGGGCCATTGCTTTCGGTGTCGTAACGCGTTACTTAAGTAACGCGTTACGCCCTAACGGGGAACACGATGGTCGAACCCGCCGAACGAATGAAGATGATGCGCGCGCGGCGGCGCCGGCTGGGTTTGCGCGAATTGCGCCTCGTCGTGCCGGATGCGCGCTCGGAAGCCGTGCGCAACCGGATCGCGGCGCAGGTTGCGAAGCTGAACCCCGACAGCGAACGCGACGCTCTCCTCTGGATCGAAGCCGTATCCGAATTCGATGCCGCTGAGCCGCGGTGACTTGGTCATCGTCGCGGCGCCCGGCGATTACGGGAAACCGCGACCGGCCATCATCGTGCAGTCAAACGCCATCCCGGAGAGCCACGCCTCGATCGTGATCTGCCCAATGACCTCCGAATTGGCGGAGGCGGATTTCCGCGTCACGATCGAGCCCGGGCCGGAAACGGGGCTACGGGTTCGGTCTCAGGTGATGGCCGACCAACCGGTAATGGTCCGCAGAGAGCGCATCGGGCAACGCATCGGCCGGCTCGGGGCCGCGGACATGGCTCGGCTCAATATCGCACTGGCGTTCGTGATGGGTCTTGCGGACTAGCCCGGATTTCTCAAAGGGGGTAGGTGCATCGGGGCCCTGGATCTGAGAAAATCGTGTTGCAAGAACGGTTTGTCTCGGAGGCAGGGGGAAGCCCGATGCGGACAGAGTGTAGCGCGGATTTGT
>Ga0137359_10005090_pt1 | contig 10816 bp, 9 predicted proteins | sample Mad1_40_16metaG_FD_108281 | JGI IMG/M metagenome (GOLD analysis project Ga0137359, IMG submission 108281) | Vadose zone soil microbial communities from Angelo Coast Range Reserve, California, USA - Mad1_40_16 metaG | ecosystem: Environmental > Terrestrial > Soil > Vadose zone | place: USA... | reverse complement strand
TGGCTACCGGCCATCTTTCTCTTCGGTTGGCTGGTGATCCGCCTCGCTCCGACGGCGGCGCGGTTGGCCTGCGCGGCGGCCGGGGTCGTCTTCGCAGTCGTTCCCCTTCTCACCAAAGCCGCATTCCTGGCGCTGTTCTTTTCGGCGGTCGAGGTGCCGGAGTTTGCCTACTCCCTGCCGAGGGCGCGCGGAATCAAGGACGGTCCCGCGAAGGAGCGTTACGAGGCGGCGATCGAGTATGTTCGCCGGGAGGTCGCGCCTGACGAGCCGATCTACGTGGGCAACTACCGGCACGATATGGGGGTGACGACCGACGTCATGTTCTACTTCCTCGCCGAGCGTCACAGCGCGACGAAGTATCACGAACTCGTACCGGGGGTGACAACCCGAGCGGACGTCCAGGAGACCATGGTCGAGAATCTCCGGCGCGCGCGAATCCGATACGTCATCCTACGCCGGGACATCGGGTCGGAGCCCTCCAATGAGAGCTCACGAAGCAGCGGGGTGCATCTGCTCGACCGATACATCGAAGATCACTTCCGGCCGGTGATGGACTTTGGGAACTACCTGGTCATGCGACGGCGGGAATAGCGCCTCGCCGGGGGGCGGCGGTGGGCAACGAGCCCATCACCGGCCCACCCGATTGTAGGGGGTGTCTGGCTGGGAAGGGTAGGGTTCGAGCTTGAGTGGGTATTGGTCCGGCTCGATCAGCCAGATACGCCGGTCCGGATAGGCGCGGAAGAGCCCGGCGTTCTCGACGTCGCCCATGTCCCTCGCCCAGACGATACGGGATCGAGGAATGTCCGCGCGGTTGTAGACCCACTCGAGCTGTCGCCCCGAGTCGTGCGCTGGACCATAGCGGACGATGACGAGGTGGCGGCCCCCCATGCCCTCGAGGTACGTGAGGACGTGCGCGCGCTCGAGGCCCCGCTCGCTCGGGGTCAGCCGTGCCCACCATAAGGCCGTTTCGGTGAGGGGCAGGCCCAGCGCGGGGGCGGCGAGTCGTATCGCCAGCACGCCGGCGGCAACCAGCGGCAACGCGCGCACGAGAAGCACTCCGGACGCGCGACCGTTCCATCTCCACACCCGCAGATGTCGGAGGGCCTGGATGACCATCGCCAGGGTGACCGCGGTCAGGGGAGCGGCGTAGTGGGGAATGAAGAAGACTTCCACCGCGACGCCGAGGATCACGATCGCGCCGACGAAGACCAGGAGGCGCGTTCTTCGGTCCGTAAGGACCTGCGGGAACATCAACAGCGGGAGGAACAGCGCGGGGCCGAAGTAGAAACTGAAGAAGGCGACCACGAAGGCCACCTTGGTCGTGATGAAGCCCGGTGCGTTCCGGATCTCCTCGTCGCGGAAGTCCTGCTCGTAGCGCTTGTAGAATTCGCGCATCACCGGGTGGTGATAGAGGGGCTCGGGCCGGGCGGTCTGCCAGAGGAATATCGGGGCGGTGGCGTAGGTCGCGCGGGCCACCTGGTAGGGCATGCGGAAGGGATTGCCGGTCACGCGCCAGAAGTAGTAGCCCATCGCGATGCTGGCCAGGACGAGCACGATGCCGAGGGGCAGGGCCACGCGAAGGAGCCGTGCCCTGATCCCGGGTCGGTGGGCGATGAGTAGCCACGCGGCGAGTGTGATCCCCACCGGCACGCTGAGCACGAGCCCCTCGTAGGCTCGGGTGTTGGCGAGGGCGATCAGGCCCAATCCCATCACCACCGCGTCCACGGGGCGCGCTCTCCTCCTGAGCCGGGGCAGGGCGCCCAGGATCAGCGCCCCGCCGATGGCCGCGACCGCTCCTCCCATGTAGCTGTTGACCCAGTACCCCGACAGGCCGAAGCGCAGGACGGCGAGCATGCCCCCGAGAAGCGCCCAGCCCGGAGGGAACCAGGCCTGCAGCATCCAGCAGACGGCCCCGGACAGCGCGGCGGCGGAGAGCCATACCCCGACCCAGGGATGTCCCAGCCACGTGCCAATCGCGAGCACCAGGCCCTGGGCCGGTGGGTACATGGACATGTAGCTCGGCCGGAGAATGATATGGAAGCTCTCGAAATGCACCCACATCGACGGGGTTGGATTCGTGAGTCGACCGTGGGCGAACGTGTCCGCGGCCAGCAGATGACTGAACTCGTCATGAATGTCGGGCTGCGGGACCGGCATGACCGGGAGGAGGGCCAACCGCACGGCGAGGGCCGTCACGATGACGGTCAGGACCGCTAGCGCGCGACGGCGTGCCAGCCGGCCGAGCGCGCGCTCGAACGTCCTGAGCCAAATCGCGCCGAGGCCAGGCCGTACGAGCGCGACGAGCACGATAGGTACAACCAGCGCAATTTCGAGCAGCCAGGCTGGCAGGGGTCCCCTCGACAGACGGCGGGCTAGCCTACCTTCGAGGCATCGTCCGAAGGCTCCGACCCGGGAGCCCGCCAACACGCGGGGCTCTGAGAGAGCTCGGCAAGACGGGAATTATTTGGGAGGCTCCTTCTCCGTATCCGTGGCCGCGCCCCGCATGAGCGCAGTCAGCACGCGGAGCTCCTGAAGCACGAGTCGTATTCGCTCGCAGACAACCACGAGAAGGAAACCAATGCCCACCAGCATGGCCAGCGCAAGAGGATCGAACGACGGCCAGTGCCGGGCGAGGGAATAGAGGAAGCCCACGACGATCAGAACGGCCCCGAGCACGAAGAATACCTCGACGACCGGCGAGTCCCGGCGACGCATTCTGACGGTCGGCCTCGGCGTGGGCGCGCGTCCTGGCTGAGGATCCGCGGACTCGGGGCCAGGCATGGGCGTTAGGCTATCCGGCGCTGTCCGCGCGTATGGAAGCTACCGGCAGAGATTACGACGATCCCCAGCTTCTTCATCTACGACCTCCCATCGACGCGCCGACCAACGAAGACTTCCACACACGGCAACCGGGCACTCTTCTATCACAAGAGCAGACATATGATGCCGTTTTTCCTTGGGCCGCCCCACGGAGCCAAAGTATTGCGAGAGGGAAGAGGGGATATGAGAGCATATCGCTCATGGGGAGCCGTATCGTATCGGCGCGCGGCGCTGGTCTCCTGGCATGGCTGACCACGCTCGGGCTGTGCGTGAGCGGTTGCGCCATCGCGAGCAGCCCGGCCGCTTCTCAACCGGCGACGCCGGTGACCGCGCTCGGGGCCACGGCCTCCGCTCCGGAGTGGCGGCCCGGGGACCGGTGGGTGTATGGATGGACGAGCGGCGCGGATACCGGTACCAAGACCGTGGAGGTCGTCGAGACCCGCGAGATTAGCAAGGTCCCGTTCTACCTGGTCCGGGTGGGCGACCTGATCCACTTCTACACCCGCGAGCTTGAATGGGCGGGGACCATGCGAGAGCAGAAGGTGGACTCGCGCATGAGCCCACCGCAACCCTGGTTCGTGTGGCCGCTCGAAGCCGGCCGGCGGTGGACCCACCGGGCGACCTACGAAGACGCAACCGGGAAGAGCGAAGTGGCCGACCGGTTCTCGGTCGTAGCCATCGAGACGGTGGAGGTGCCCGCCGGTCGCTTCAGTGCCGTGAAGGTCGTCAGGGAGACGGATCGGCGGGACATCGACGAGTACTGGTACGCCCCCGAGGTTCGCTTCTATGTCAAGTGGGTCGGCCGGCGTGGGGACTCCCAGTTCGAGGAACAGTTGCGCGAGTATCGCCAGGCACCTCGGCTGATTCCCGGGCCCCCTTCGTCGGTACCGCCATCGACGACCAAGTAGAACACCCGCTGGCTCGACTCGCCCGCCCCGGGCCGCTGGGAGCGGTCGTGGTCCTCGCCCTCGGGTTCGCCGGCCTGGCCTTGCAGCGGCACGGGCTCACGACGCGGTGGTGGGCGCTCCTTCCACTCCTTGGTGCGCTCGCCGCGATTGCCGTCATCGATCTCACCACGAGGATGATCCCGGATGTGCTCACGTTGCCGGGTATCGCGTATGCGCTGACGCTGGCGGCGGTCGCGCAGGGCTGGCCGTCGGTGGTACAGGCGGGGCTTGGCGTCGTTGTCGGCGGCGGGCTCCTGCTCCTGCTCGCGGTGGTGACCCGGGGAGGGATCGGCGGCGGCGACATCAAGCTGGTCGCGATGCTGGGGAGCGCGCTCGGCTGGAAAGGGGCGCTGCTCGCCTTCGCGCTCTCGCAGCTCGGAGGTGGCGTCGTGGTCCTCTATCTCTTGCTCACCGGACGCGCCGAGCGACGCAAGGCCCTCCCCATCGGGGCGCTGATCGCGCTCATCGGCGCCGGCATGCTGGCGGGAGGCGGGTGATTCGATCGGTCAGGGAAAGCACAGGCCGGCGCCGTCGGGCGGGAGCGCCGGCGGGACCGTCCGTCGAAGGGTCTCGACGATCGGTAGGCCCTCACGGCCAAAGAGGGACGCCAGCGAATCCTGGTAGATCAAGCGCCAGCCGGGCTCGAGCCTCATCAGGTTGAACGTCGGGAAGCCAGTCTTTACCAGCGCCAACTGGGTCTCAGGTCTCCGGAGGAGAGCGTCCCAGTCTCTGCGCCCGAACATGAACGCCAAGTTCTCGATGTAGATCGTGCGGCTGTACATGGTTTCGCGGCGACCGTCCACGGACACCTTCACCGCCGGGCTGAGATGGTACAAGGCATATTCGCCCCAGTCGAAGTCGATGGCCAGGTTACCCGCGACGCCACTCTGCTTGATGAGTCCCACTGCGCGCGCCGGGTAACTCCCCGCGCCGACCTCCGGCGTGATGCGAATGCAGGAGGAGAAGCGGAGCAGGGCCGAGACGCCGAGAACGAGAGTCGCGCAGAGCGCCGCGGCCGTGAACCAGGCGGGTGAGAGATCGCGCAGGGGCCCAGAAGCGTGGCGAGCCGAGGCCCAGCTAGCCCACCCGTCGGCGATGTGCTCGCCGGCGAGGGCCGTGATGCCGAGGGCGGCGAGCGGGGTGTGACGGATCGCCACGAGCGGAAGGAGAGCCGTCACCGCGAGGACGGTCATGAGGGAGGCCCGGCGTGGTCGTCGGCTGTAGATGATGCCCCACAGAGCAAGCGCGACGAAGGCGGCATACGAGAGTCCGTAGCTCGTCATCAACGCCAGAGGCTCCCACTCGCTGATGTCGGGCCGGGCTCCGAACGCGGTCTCACGGAGAAATCCCCACAGGGTCAGACCATACGGATTCAGGAGCGTTGCCAGGCAGCTCGCGACCACGAGCAGCACGATCTCGCGTGTCGCCGGTCGCGCCGCGACGACCGGGTGTCCGTCGGTGAGGTGTCGGGCCGCGATCTCCACGGTGGCCCATATTCCCAGGATCCCGAGGCCGGCGATGAATCCGGGGTGCAGGTTGGCCCAAAGGACGAACAGCGGGGGGACGATCCAGCGCCATCGCGGGAGCGCGGTGGACATCCGGTGGATTAGGACGAGCACGATCAGGAACAGAGGGTAGGTGAAGATCAGCGTCCGAACGGTCAGGAGGGATATCAGGAAGAAGTAGAGGACCAGGACGACGAGGAAGGCGGTTCGGAGCGCGTTGACTCCCTGGCGGTCGAGGTGCCGGTAGAGAATGCCAACCATGACGAGGCTGAGCACCACCTTCATCGCGATCAGGCCCGCCGATCCGATTGCGTCAAAGATCAGGTAGAAGACGACCTCCGAGAGCCACTCATGGTTCAGCCACAGTCGGCCCGACGTGAGGTAGGAGAACGGGTCCGGGACCGCGACCCGGCCCGCCTTCCATGCGGTCTCGCCGAACTTGATGTGACCCCAGAGGTCCGGATCAGCGACGGTGCGAGAAAACAAGTACACCGTGAGGGTCATCATGACTGAGAGGACCGCGAGCTCCTGCCATCTCGGTGGGCCGGTGTGAGCGGTGTCGTTCGGCCCGAGAGCGGGTGTGACGCGGGTGGACCGGCTCTCGGTCTCGAGCAAGGCCGAGGAGTCGCCCGCCGGCCTCAACGAGAGCTCAACCGCAGGACGCCTCGCTCGGAGTCGAGCGTCATCGTGAAGCGCGAGAGGAACGTGTTCCCGAGGATCCCGTCCATGGATGGCCCCAATGGATGCACGACCGCAATCACACCCTGGGCCTCCACGTCGCCCACGCGGAGGGACGGGATCGTGACGAGGTGGCCGCGCGTGAGTCCGGAGATGGTCTCCAGCGGGACCGGCTGGGCCTGCCGATCCGGATGTATGTCGAGGGCGGTCGCGAGCCCGGGCGAGATCACACAGGTGCTGGCACCGGTGTCGACGAGGAATCGGGCGGTCCGGGCGTCGTTGAGCCGGACCTGGGCGAACCAGTTCCCTCCAATGCGCTGGAGCGTGACGGTGGTCTCGTCCGGCGCCGGCCCGCGAGCTGCAGGGTGGCGCAGGAGAGGCGCCAGCGACCGGAGGCCCTCGCGAGCAGCCGCGGCAACATCCTCAGGAGGATTCAAGCGTAGCGCCGCCTCGAAGGCGGCCGAGGCTTCGCGCCAGCGGGACAGGCGCATCAAGGTGATGCCCTGGTGATAGTGGAGCAACGGCTCTTCCGGCGCTTGGGCCAGCGCCTGGCCGAACAGGCGCTCGGCGGCGGTGTAGTCGCCCTTGGCATAAGCGGCCTTGCCGGCCTCGTTGAGGCCCGAGACGGTGGCGGCGACGCTACCCGCGAGGATCAGTCCGAGCAGCGGGAGGAGGAGCGCCCGCCGGCTCCTCACTGCAGATCGACCTTTCGCTCGACCCAGCTGATGCCTTCCGGAACTCGGAACTTGGTCACCGTGTCCACGCTCTCGCTCAGGCCGCTGAACCAGTCGTCCTGGCTCCACAGGACTCCGTAGGGCAGCAGGACCTTGGCGAGGACCGTTCGTCCCCCGTTCAGGCGGGCCGGAACCAGGGGACGGGCGGTGAAGCCGGTCCGGTCGGGAAGGTAGAACGTGGAGAGCACATCGCCCGACGAGGCCGCGCCGCGAGAACGCACCGCCAGCGTGTACACGCCGGGCTTCAGGCCCCGGAGGTAGAAGACCTCGGTGGGCATACCGTCGAAGGGCTTCGTGAATGCCGGCAGCATCACGGTCTGCGCGGGCGCGTCGATGCGATCGGCCTGGGCCCGCCAGGTCGCGCTGACCTCCACGTCGGAGCCCTGCAATCCACTGGGCCACTGGACGACGAGGATGCCGGTCGGCGCGGAGGCGCCGGCGCGGTGGACTGTCACCGCCTGACTCCGCTGGGGCGTGCCGCCGTTCGGGGCGGTCTCGACCCACAGTCGCAGCAGCGGCTCGGAGACCACCAGAATGTGGCGGAACCGTCCGTCCCGGATGCTGACCGGGACCCGCCGATCGTTGACGACGACCCACCCGCTTCCGATGGACGGGTCCGCCACCTGACCCTCCACGATCACGATCGGAGGATCCTCCGCGCCGAGCGTGAGCCCGTCGGATGGGGTCACGAGGACGATGCCGGTCGAGGTCGCAGGTGTCACGTAGTCGACCGTGATCCCGTCCTCGGTTTCGGGCCCGGCGGGGCCGGTGGCTACCACGCGAAGGTTGTTGGAGCCGGGCTTGAGGGAAACGGAGACCTCGAAGGTGCGCTCGGTGGCGCTGACGGCCATCGGGATCCCGTTGACGTAGAGCACCACCTGATCGGCTGGCCCGCCGCTGAGCTTTCCCGAGATGGTCTCTCTGGGCCTATCCGTGACCCGTTCCTTCGGTCCATCCAGTTTCACCCGGACAGATCCGAGCCCCAGCCCCAGTGGGGATGCGGATCTCGTCTTTTCGATTGCGTCCACGGCAGCGCTCCGGGAGGGCGCGGCCGGAATCGGTTTCACCGGGCGGACGCTAGGCGTCGGTGCTGCGGCGGCAGGGGCCGGGGCAGAGGCGACCTGTCGGGTGGGCTCCGCCGGCTCTGGCGCGGGCTGTAATTCGGCCGCGGAAGCCGGCAGGGCCGGGGCGGCTAGCGGCTCCACCCGAAGCACCGGAACCGCAGTCAGCGACCGCGCGGGCGCCGGACCCTCCGATGTGGCAGGAGTCGGCCGTGGCGGCTCAGGCGGGCCGGGATCCAGCGGGTTGTCGACCTCGGCGGCGGAAAGCAGGGCGACGGGCCCGGTCTGAGCCGGGCCCGCTGGCTCCGGTGAGGCTGCCGAGGCTTCAGCGCTCCGGGATGGCGCCTGCGGGCTTGCCTCGAAAGGGGCGGCTGGAGGAGCACTCCGCGCGCTTTCGGCGGCCCTCACCGGACGGGCCGGCGGAGCGGCAGCGGAAGTCGGCACACTGCCACGCGATGCCGCAGCTGGCGGGACCGACGGCGCCGAACGTCCCGTCCGAGATCGGTCGGCCGGGGCTACGCGATCCTGATCGGTGGCGGGAACTTGCGAACCGGCCGGCACCGAAGGAACGAGGTCACCGATGCTGACGAGCGACATGTCGGCACCGACCGACCAGGTCGGGGCCTGGGTGACCCGCACGACCCAGACGATGAGGGCCGCATGCAGGAGTACGGAGAGAATGAAGGCGAACGCGATCGCGTCATCCGGAAGGCGTCTGAGCCCGGGGCTTCGGTCGAATGGCGAGTACCGCCGCGATCGGCGCAACCACCCTCCGCGCGGATCCGCGGGCAGCTCCGGCTTGCTCATGTCGACATGCGGAGTTGGAGGCATCCGCTACTGGCCGGCTGGCCGGATCGTCAGGCCCTCCACAGGCCTCATGACCTCCACGGAGGTGAGCGGTCGCGCCATGATCTCGTCGGTCCGATCTCGTTGCCGCTCTCGTGAGCTGACGGGAGGAGCCGGCTCGCGCTCCTCCCGCCGGAGGGCTGGCGCGAGACGCGGCCCCGCCAGGACGGGCGCCGGTCCGGGGACGGTTGCCACCGCGGCAGAGGCGGGCACCGTGATGATCGGGGTCGTGGTCACCGACGGTGATGGAGAGGAGATCTCTGGGCTTGCGGTCGGGCGGCGCCCGTCGCGTCCGTCCCGCGCTTCCTCGACCCTCGTGCCGAGGCGATCGACCGCGCGCTGTAGGCGCATCATCGACTCCTCGGCGGCCCCCGCATCACGCGGACCGCTTCCGGTGAGGCTGGCCAGCGAGACACCGACCTGGTTCAGGAGCTCCTCGCCGGTCCGCTTGTCCGCGTAGATGCTCCCGGCCTCGACTCGAATCGACAACTTGGTCATGCTGGGGGTGACGCGCTCGAGCGTCCCGTACACGGTGACGTCGCCTTCGATTCCCGTGAGCTGCCATCGGTTGCCGGACTTCTCGGTCTGCTCCACCCGCACCGCCATCCGGGCCAAGGCATCCACCGTGGCGCCCCAGGTCGTGGACAGGTCCGCCGGGATCGTGCGCTCGACGGTCCGATCACCGAGTGCGGTGATGGAGCCGAGCATGGGCCCCACCGCGGCGAGACCAGCCGCCACGCATCCTCCGTTGCCCAGGAGCACGATGAGGAGCAGCGGTGCGAGCGAGAGTGGCGAGTAGCTTCTGGCCGACATCTGCATAGAGCGCTATTGAACGAGTCTGAGCCGCGTCGCCAGCGCTGATCTCGGCGCCGGGATCGGACTTGGAAGAGCGTCAATTGGTGCACAACTGTAGTATCCGAAGATAGCTCTTAGATTCGGGTCCTCGCGCGTCGCCAAGTGTCCATTTGGTGTGGGACAGTGCGCGTCCCAGAGGTTGCCGGGGTAGTGGTTCGCCACTGCACAGTAGCCATGATCGATCACCTGTGTGATCACGAGCCGGGAGAAGGTGAGGATCTGAGGAGCGTTGCTGCCGCTCCCGTTCAGGTTTCCCGGCGGGCAGGTGTGGTCGGCGGTATCGATCACCGGGACGAAGACCTCCCACCCGTGCCCCTGGTAGGTGATGTTGTTGTTGGAATCATGGACGGTATAGGTCGTTGCGCTTTTGAACTTGTTGATGAAGTACCCTTGCGTTCCCGGTCCCGAATCGCAGTTATGCCCGTTACAGTTTGCAAGGCTGTTGAAAACGCTCTCTTGCATGCCGCCACTGGCGCCGACCTGATTGCCAGTCCGCAGCGCGGAATTGCAAGTACCTCCGCTAGCGGCCGCATTGATTGCGCTCTGCGTATCCGGCGCGCTTGGAGTGCTCGTGCCCGTCATATTTATCCAGCCTGCGGTGTTCACTGTGGCCGACGTAAATGTCGAGACGGGCTGGCCGCATCCCTGTGAGCCGAAGGTCCCGGCAGTCTGAAAGGCGCACTTGGTCACGCCGATCGGAAACGGACAGCATCCGGGACAGACGCTTGCCGGCGGAGCGGAGATTGCCGTGGCCTGCGCGGCGGTTGCCAAGCTGTTGAGCCCTATGAGTCTCAAGAACGACGTGGGAACAGAAGAGGCGTACCGGCACCGGACCGCATTGACGAACGTCCCATCGAGGGACGGCGTAAACGTCCTGGCCGTACCATCCCATATTCCCAGGACGATGTTGCCGTTGCTGGCGTTGCCTGCGTTCAGCGTGAAGGTGCTGGTATTGATCTGCTTGGAGGCGTTCTCGGCGCGATACGCGTTGCCGACCGCATAGTTTTGGGCGGCCTGGCGGGCCGCGCCAAACACACTGCTGTCGAAGCCGAGATTGCCGGCGCCGGCGAGGGCGGCGGCGTCCATGGATCGCTGGAGCTCATCGTCAACGGTGCCATAGTAGGCCAAATCCAAGGCCAGGCCGCCGATGATGATCATCAGCGGCACCACCAGGACCGTGGTGAAGAGGAGAATGCTGCCTCGCTGGTTGCGAAGCCACTCGAGTTTCATCGCGCGCCTCCCGAGCGTGTCATCAGCGACGGAACTCGACCGTCTGGATGTCTTGCCAGGGAATGTCGATGCGACCCCCGGGTATCGCGCCGCGAAGGAGCGTCCCGCCGAGGTTCACGTAGTCGGCTTCTACGCGGGTT
>Ga0137359_10005089_pt1 | contig 10816 bp, 6 predicted proteins | sample Mad1_40_16metaG_FD_108281 | JGI IMG/M metagenome (GOLD analysis project Ga0137359, IMG submission 108281) | Vadose zone soil microbial communities from Angelo Coast Range Reserve, California, USA - Mad1_40_16 metaG | ecosystem: Environmental > Terrestrial > Soil > Vadose zone | place: USA... | reverse complement strand
CTCTCCAACGGCCGCTTCCTGTTTGGCGTCGGCAACGGCTGGAACCAGGACGAGATCGAGAACCACGGCACCGCCTTCAAGACGCGTCACACGCTGGCGCGCGAGCGGATCGAGGCGATGAAGACCATCTGGGCCGAGGAAGAGCCTGAATATCAGGGCGAGTTCGTGGCCTTCGACAAGATGAAGCAGTGGCCGAAGCCTCGGCAAAAACCACATCCGCCGATCATCGTTGGCGGCGGTTTCCCGCATGGCGCGCGGCGCGCGATCCGCTACGGCGACGGCTGGATCCCGCGCGACGACTGGCTGGAACGGGACGGCGTGGGCGTCATAGATCAGTTCCGCAAGATGGCAACGGACGCCGGGCGCGATCCCGCGAGCCTGCCCATCAGCCTCTTCCGCGTGCCCGACGATATCGAGCGCCTGCGCCTGTACGAGAAGATCGGCATCGACCGCGTCGTCTTCTCCCTGCCGGCGGAGAAGGAAGACAGGATCATGCCGATCCTCGACCGCTGGGCCGAGCTGAAGCATCAGGTCGGCGGAGCGGACTGAGCGCCTATACGCCGCCCGGCCGCTCGCCCGAATCGCCGACGGAGAAATGCGCGTGCAGGACACGCCACTGGCCGTTTTCCTTGTGGAAGACCATTGTTGACCGGCTGACGAAGGTTTGGCCCTGGTAGTGGATATCGCGCGGCGGCTGGCCGGACCCGACCCAGTTCCTCTCCGAGTTGCGATGACACCAGATGACGGCCATGTCGCCGTTGATCTCGCCGCCGATATCGAACGGCGTCCAGTACGAGCCCTTCACGTTCTGGATATAGAATGCCCACAAACGGCTCCAGTGCCCGGCGCCGTTGTAGGTATGGCCGTTGAGATTGAAGAAGGTCGCGTGCGGGTCCTTGCTCCAGATCGGCTCGATGGCGGGCCAGTCGAACTTGCCGTTGGCGACGAGATAGTCCTCGTGCAGCGCCAGGAGCTTCTTCTGGTCGCTTTCGGAACCGCCGACAATTTTTGCTTCGCTCATACCCCGTCCTTCAGTCTGCCTTGGCGCCGGATCTTATCACCACCTCGCGCCATTTCACGGCTTCCTGCTTCACGTAGCTGCGCGCCTCATCGACCGTGCTGCCCAGCGCCTCGACGCCCAGCTCCGCCAGGCGCGCCCGGAATTTCGGGTCGGCCGTAATCTTCTTTATCGCGGCGGACATCCTGTCGAGGATCGCGGGCGGCGTGCCCGTCGGGGCGGCGACCATCTGCCAGGAGGCGGCCGCGAAACCGGGCAGGCCCGACTCGGCGATAGTGGGAAGCTCGGGCAGGAGCGGCGAACGGGTTGCCGTGCTGATGGCGAGCGCGCGCAGCTCGCCGCTCTTTATGTGCGGCAGGATCGCCGGCAGGTTGTCGATCACGAGCTGGACCCGCCCGGCCATCAGGTCGATGAGTTCCGGGCCCGTGCCGCGATAGGGAACGTGCTGCATGTCCACGCCGGCCATCGTCTTGAACAGCTCGGTCGCAACATGGGAGGTCGAGCCGCCGCCGCCCGAGCCATAGTCGAGCTTGCGCGGGTTGGCCTTCGCATAGGCGATCAGTTCCGCCACGCTGTGCGCGGGCACCGAGGGATTGACGACCAGGACGTTGGGCTGGATGGCGAACAGCGAGATCGGGTCGAGGTCCTTGTCGGGATCGAACGGCATGTCGCGATACAGGATCTTGTTGTAGGCAAGCACGCCGGGCGCCGACATGAGATAGGTGTAGCCGTCCGGCTGAGACGCCGCCACGGCGGCCCCGCCGATGTTGCCGCCGGCGCCGCCGCGGTTGTCGACTAGGCACGGAACTTTCAACTCGATCGCGAGCTGCTCGCACAACAATCGCGTGAGCACATCAGTGGCCCCGCCGGCAGGGAACGGCACGATGAAATGGATTGGCCGGCTCGGCCAGGTTTGCGACCCGCTTTGTGGCCCGCCTTGGGCCCAGGCATGGGATGCCGAACCCGCCAGTGCGGCAACGACCAAAACGAACGCCCTGAAAATTCTCATGCTGCCTGTCTGCCTCCCGATAGGTCAGGCCAAGCGAAAAGCAGGCCAGTTGCACCGCCAGTTTCCGCGGCTGCGCTTTTACGCCGGCGCAAGCGCACGACCGAGAGCGGCGATGTTGGCCACCGGATCGAGCCCGACGAAGGTGAGCACGAGGTCGGAGACGCCCGTGTCGCCGTAAGCGACAATGCGATTGCGGCACTCTTCCGCCGTGCCGGCGACCGAAAAGGCGTCGACAAAGCGCTGATCGATCGCCGCTTCTGGCGAGCTGCCCGCCTGCAGTCGCTCGATCGTGGCGGCGAAGTCCTGCTCGGGAATGCCGCTATGGCCGACCAGGCTCGTTTTGGCGGCCGGTACCTTCTGGGCCAGCGCCCAGAAGGTCTTCAGCAGGCCCGCAAGCACGGGCTTGATCGCGGCGATGGCGTCCCCTCGATTGGCGGCAGCGACGCACGGCACATAGTGGACTATCCGCGTTGGCATGGGCCGCGCGGGCCGCGCCAGCGTCGCACGGTCGGCCTTTTCGGCGCCGGCGCGCATGGCGGCGGCGGCATGCCTGGTGAATCCCGGCGGACACATGTTCGAAATCATCAGCCCGTCGGCGATCTCGCCGCACAGCGCAAGAGCCCTCTCGCCGCGCGCCGCCATGAGCAGCGCCATGTCCGGCCGGCGCGGCTTGTAGCTCAGTTTCGCAGCCTCGACCTTGAACACCGAGCCCTTGTAGGTGACGCTTTCGCCCCGCAGCATACCGCGCACGATGTGGAAGGTATCGCGGAGCGCGCCGAGCGGCCGCCCATTGTCGATCCCCAGGCGCTTGATCGGCACGGCCAGGCCTGAGCCGATGCCGAGAGCGGCGCGGCCTTGCGCCAACTCATCCAGCGCGCCGATTTCCATCGCGATCTGCGCCGGGTGCCGCATATAGGGGTTCCACACGCCGATGCCGAGCTCGATGCGGCGCGTGGCCACCGCGCAGGCGGCCACGGCCGGCAGAACGCCGCGCTCCATGGGGTTCTCGGCAAACCACACCGAGGCGAAACCGTTCGCTTCGGCCGAAGCGGCGAGTTCGACGCATCGCTGCGGATCGAGGCCGCCGTGAAGCCGGATTCCCAGTCTCGGCGTATCGCTCATCCGTATCTCCTCCGGGGTTCACTATGCCCACAGTCGCGATGCACGTCGCGGATCGTTGAGGCTGCCGAGGAACTGCATTGCCGAGCGGCTCGGCATGAAGAAATAGCCGCCGCCCCGCACCGTCACGAAATCCTTCAGGCCGCCCAAAGTGAGCGGGCCCGAGGAGGTCGGGATGGTGAAGACGCGGGCGGCGCCGGCGGGGCATACCGAGGTGATCGGATCGGGTTCGTTGACGAGCTCGTTGAACGACGACGCGCCGATCCAGGACTGCTGGAGGAACTCGAACTGGCGCTCGAGGTCGGCGCAGATGCCGACGAACAGGATGCCCTTCTCCGCCGGTCCGTCCTCCCCGGTCGTCTCATAGCTCCGGCCGCGCCGCAGCAGGCGGTGGCGCTTCAGGATGACCTGCTCGGTCGGATCGCCGGGCTGCAGGCTGCCCCTTGGGTTGGCGCGCCGGATATGCGCGCCGAGCGGGCATTGCAGGCCCTGCGGGTCGTCCATGCCGAAGTCGAAGTCGTTGTCGGGCTCGTCGGTCGAGCCCGGCTCGCGGTCGTGCGAGCGCGCCATCAGCGACACGCCGTCCCGCCAGCGCCCCATCATCTTGGCCGCCACCCACTCCTTGTCGATCGGCCCGCCGACGATCTTGTCGAGACCGCGATAGTCGTGCTTGAGCTTGGCCGCCTGGTCCGAGGTGTAGGTCTCGAAGCCCTCGACATCCTGGGCGAACTGGCGAACGGCGACGAAGGTGCCGTTGCGGCCGAAGTCGCGCAGGTCGGCGGTGGCGGGTGTCCCGAAGCGCGGAAAGCGGGAGGCGAAGTTGGCCGTGTCGGTGGGCAGAAGGTTGCCCGGATCGGTCGCCGCCGCCACCGTCACACTGGGCGCGACATAGCCTGCATTGTTGCGGTAGCCCAGGATCATCTCACCGGCTTCGACAATGTCGTTGGTCACATTGGCCGAACGCTGGGTGCCGCGGATCACCGGCTGGGAAATGCCGTCACGGAAGCCGAAATGCTCGTGCGGCGGCTTCGTTGCGTCGGAGTCGTTCCTGTCGCGCCCGACGGGCTGAGTGTTCACGACATGGAGGAAGTCGGTAACGAGCGCCGCGCGGTGCCGCGCGAGGGCCGCCGCGCATTCACCAGGCGTGGCGGCATAGACGAACAGGATCGCGTCCGCCGCCGTCTCCGCATCGGGTCGGGCGGTGTCGGCCCACAGCCATTGCGCGGGCGCCGACGGACCCACGTCGCCCAGCACATGGGAGCGCCCGGCCATGCCCATGCAGAAGGCGCTGGGAAAGGCCGCCAGGGCCTGCGAGCCGTCCACCGTGCCGGTCTCGCCCGAGAGCTTCTCGATGCCACGCGCCGAGAAGGCCACGAAGGTCGCGCTCTTGGTCCCGCTCTCCCCTTCGCCGGCCGGCAGCTCGCCGAAGGTAAGCTCCTTCGACAACAGGTCGAGCCAGACGGCGCGCGCGGTTTGTGCCTCGGGCAGGCGGATCAGTGCGCAACCGGTGTAGCGCAGGCTGCCGAAGCCGCGGAACACCAGCGACTGGATTTCGTCGGTCTCCATCGCATGGTCGGGGCGCGGCATGGTGCCGAAGCAATCGAGCCAGGCGCGCGCCGCAACGTCGGTGGTGGCGCGCATGAGGCCGTCGTGGATCAGCGCATTGCCGCGGATCTGGTTGGTCGTCAGCGCCGGGAAGCGGCTGTACCAGAATTGCGTGACGATCTGCTGGCGACGCACCCAGCGCTTGAAGCGGTCGCCGTCCTGGGCGCCGTCGAGGATCAGAAAGCGCGAGCGCGGGAAGCCAACGCCGTTGCTCCAGGCCGCTGTCTGGCCCTTGTGCGCCTTGATCACGAAATCCTCGAGATAGCTCTCCCAGCTGCCATCGTAGTTGGAGAAGAAGATCAGCTTCTCGCTGCCGGGCAGCCGGAACCAGCGGGCGAAGTGGATCGTGCCCATGTTCAGCACGAAGCCCGGCCGGTACCAGTAGGTCACCAGCTTGCCGATGGCCCATAGCGCGAGCGCCAGCGTGACTTTGCGGAACCAGCCGGTCTTGAGCGGCGTCACCGCGGTGATGTGGTTCTGGGCATAGCCCCGATGGTTCTCGATGGCGGCGATCGCGCGGACGCTTTCGAGCGGCGCCGAGCGCGTATCGGGGACATCCCGCATCTCGTGATAGCGCAGCAGCAGGAGAAAGGCGCCGATCACCAGGGCGACGAGGAGGACGGCCGACAGGATGCCGCCAGTCACGGCGAGGAGCACGGCGCCCAGCACCGCGACATACTTGAACGCCGCGTAAATCGCCGCGACCAGCGCCAACACGGCCGCCAAGGGCAAGAGAGGCTGTCCATAGCGGCGCAAGAGGGCCGCGATCTTGACGAGGGCGAAGATCACGATGGCCGGAGCCACGACACTGCCCGCAACCGCAAGGGCGATGCGGAGCGGCGTCGATGGCCAGTTCGGCAGCCAGGGCCCGAGCACGCCATAGACGGCGATGCCCGAGCCCACGATGACGGCCGCCGCCAGGAGCACGATGAAATACGGCAGCGCCAGCCCCAGGCGGGCGAGAAGCCGGCGCAGGAAGGTCTGGACGTCCGCCCACAGGCCGATGCAGCCCATGACGACGAGCGCGGTGGTGGCGGCGACCAGGACGCAGGTCGCGCCCGTCGAGGGCGCGAGCAGGCAATAGATCGTGGCGCTCATCACCGATACCAGCGACGCCAGCAATAAGCTGAGATAGAGCACGGGCCACGACTTGAGGAACGCGGCCATGCCCTTGACGTTGCCCTCGCCGTCCCACTCCGACATGGCGAGCCGGCGGCGCGTCGGACGGATGAGGAAGTCCCTGAACGCCTTTCCCTTATCGTGCAGCGTCCTCTCCTGGTCCTGCGCCGCCGGCTGCAAGGTGCGGGTGCGCTCGATCTGATGCAGCGACCTGTGCTCGCGGGTCAGGCCGCGCACATAGGCCAGCGCCTCCATCGCCCGGCTGCCGAGGCCTTGCGGGCCCTTCAGGTGATGATCGAGCGCCTCGCGGGCAAAGGCCGCCAGATCCGCCTGCCGGGCGATGTCGCCCACCGGGCTGTCCGGCGTGCCGTAGAATTGGAGCCCGATGGCCTTCCAGGGATAGGTGTGCAGTTTGAACATATGGCGCTTGAGGAGGTCGTGGAACGGCACGCCCGCGGCATCCTCGGCCTGGTCGAAAATCGGGCGCAGCACCGTCCCGGTCTTGTCCGCGATCGTGGCGAGCGCTGCGTCGACATCGCCGTCGACATTGAGCTCGAGCAGAAGGCGCGGCGAGGATTGCGGCGCGTCGCCGACGTCGATCGCCGACAGCGAGGCGAAATGGACGATCCCGGTCGCCTCAAGGGCCCGTCCGATCGGCGTGTCGGCAGTGGCCGGGTTGCCGAGTCCTGCGGTCTGCTGCTGGAGCGCCGAGAGGTCGACGTCGGCGCGCACCGGCAGCTGGATGGTCACCATGTTCTGGCCGGCCGGCGCGGAGGCCGGATCGAACTCCATGTCGAGGCGGCGCGGGAACGGGCCGATTGACTGGAACCAGCCCGCGGGATCGGCGGTCACGCGGACGTTCTTCTGCGACAGCAGCACCAGGAAGATCTCGGTGATCTGCTCGATGGCGAGATATTTGCCGACGCATTCGTGGCTGCCGGTGCCGAACATCAGGTCGGGCGCGGGCGTCCGGCCGGGCCGGAAGGCGCCGGGCGACGGGAAGGCCCGCTTGTCGCGCAGCGCCGACGACGTGGACACCAGCAGGACCGAGTCCTTGGGCACCTTCCGCTCGCGCGACGTGCCCTTGGCGATCACGCCGTCCGTCCGGGCATAGCGCCATTGCCCCGGCGCCAGCGACGGGCTAAAGCGACCGGCCTCGTACAGGATATCGCGCAGCGCCGAGCGATGCGTCTTGGCTTTGTCCTTGTCGCCTTGCTGGTGGGCCGCCTCGAAAGCCGCGGCATGGCCGATGGCATCGCGCAGAACCGCCGGCCGACTGACAATTTCCAGCAGCATCTTGCTGGCGGCGAGCGAGTTGGTCGGCACCATGCCGGTCATCATGCCGATGAGAATGGCGCGGATCTGCCCGTCGGTGAGCGTCGGGTTGGCTTTCTGCATCCCGACCAAGCGGTCGGCGACGGCGTCGGCGCGCGGGGCGCGGTGAGCGCGCAGGATGGCGCGGTCGACCAGGAAGCGGACGCGCGCGGCGCCGTTCAGTGCCAGCCGGCGAGTCGTCGCGGTGCCGAAGGGATCGGCGAAGATCATCGCCGAGATCGCCAGCGCCCGGTCGGCGAAGGCGTCGGGTTCGACGAGGTCGAGACCGAAGTAACTGCTGCAGGTCTCGGTCGCCACGCGGGTGATCAGGTCCTGCATGACGTCGATGCGACCGCCCGAACCGGCGATCAGTGTCTGGGTGAGATGCCGGGTCTCGGCCAGGATGCGGCCGGCGTCGGCCGGATGCATCGCCGCCAGCATGATCAGCCGCTGCGCGTCGTGCCCGGGACCGTCGATACCGAGGGCAAAATCGTCGCCGCCGGTCGCCTGCCGCATCTCGAGGCCGAACGGCGTCTCGAAGACGTCGCGATTCTCCAGCACTTCGCGCACATCGGCTTCGCGGCTCACCACCACGAGGCGGCCGATCTTCAGGATGGGCCAGAAGGCGCGCATGAACCACAGCAGCGACAGCATCAGCCAGTTGAGCAGCCGCGCCTTGGCACGCTTGGCCGTGCTGTCGATCCCGAGGTCGTCGATGTTGAAGGCGGTGTCAGCCTGCGGATCGACCGGCGCTTTGAGCTCGGCCTCGATCTTGGCGTAGTATTTGAACTCGAACATCAAGCCCTCCCCCGATGGCTTTGGCGATGGTCGGCGATTGCTTATGCAGGCGCCGGCCCGGCCGCCGGCCGGGATTTTTTATGGGCTTTCTTGGGGGCCTTTTGCGGTGTCCTCCTGGCGGCCGCCGGCGGCCCCGCCGCCAGCGCCAGTCCCTCGACCAGGACCTTGTTCCAGGCCTGGTCGATGAACGGGATCCACTCGACGTAGCGCTTCGTGAAGTCGGGCTTCAGCGTCATGAGCTCGTCGAGCCCGCGCTTGGCAGCGCGCGCATCGCCGCTACACGCCAGGGCATTGATCTTGACGGCATGGGCGTACCAGTAGGCCGGGCGGCGGGTCAGCGACTGGTCGGCATGCTCGATCGCCTCGGCCCACTGGCCCGACATGCCATAGGCCATCGCCAGCTCGCCGAGGACGAAAAAGGCATGAATGTCGTTCGGGCTGAGACGCTGCGCCATCCGCAGAGGCCCGATCGCGGCTGCCGGTTCGCCCACAAGATTGTAGTAGCAGCCGAGCTGGCCATGGGCGTGGACGAGGCTTGGATTGAGCGCGAGCGCGCGCTCCAGCAGGGTGCGGGCCCGCCCCGGCTGGCGCCGCCACATCTCGGCGATGCCCGCCAGCATGTGGCCGCGCCCGTCGTCGGGATCGGCGATGATGGCGCGCTGCGCCAGCTTGCGCATCTGGGCCACCTCGGCGTCATCGCCGCGCCGGGCCCACAGCGCCCATCCCAGGCAGAAGGTCGCCTGGATCAGGGCCTCGGGCGAAGTGGGCTCGAGCTCCAACGCCTCGGCGAACAGGCCGCGCGCCATGTCGGCGTCGGCGCGCGTGAGTCGGTTGAGATGCCAGCGGCCGCGCCAGATCAGATCGTTGAACTCCAGGCGGTTCTGGCGCTTCCCGCGGGCACGCACCTGCTCGGCATAGTCGATCTGGGCGTCGAGCGCGCTCACCAACGCGGCGACCAGCGGATCGAGCGCGTCCTGCGCGCGCTGCGGCGGCAGCGGCAACCGGTGCGACCAGAAGATGACGCCCGTTGCGGTGTCCGACAGATTGAGCGAAATCGAGAAGCTGCGGCCTGCGGTACGCAGGCGGCCCTCGAGGACATACTTGGCGCCAAGGCTCTGGCCGACCAGGCGCGGATCGGCCTTGTCGGGGGTGAAGGCGAAGCTCGAGTTGCGGGCGATCACCGGCAGCCAGCGCAGCCGCGAGAGCCGGTCGATCAGATCCTCGCTCAGGCCCTCGCAGATATAGTCGTTGATGTCGTCACTCGTGAGATTGGCGAAGGGCAGGACGGCCAGCGCCGGCCGATCGTCAAAGCGCGCGGCCGACAGCGAGAGGTTGAGGAGCGCGCCCGTCGTCTGTGCGGCGCCGGCAAGCGGCGGCATTGCCTCGACGGCCTCCGCCGAGCGACTCGCGAGCAGTCGGCGTTGCTCGCGCAGCCATTCCTCGAAGCCTTCTTCGCCGGCGATGTCGAAGCCCTCGAGGAATTCAGCCACAGCGGGCTGTGCCCCGCCCGATGGCCTGGCATCGATATCGAACTGCGTGAGGTCCAGCCTCACCCAGTGATGCTCGCAGACCAGCGCCGGCCGCGAGGAGCCCCGATTGAGGCACTTGCGGAGATTGGAAAGCTCACGGCGGAGGCTGCTCTGCGCCTGGGCGCGCTCACGTGTTCCCCACAGCCGGTCCTGTAGCCAGGCGCGCGTGCGTTCTCCCTCGCCTGCCATGGCGAGCATAGCGAGCAGCGCCATGCCTTTCCGGCTGACGATATCGAGGCGAGCGCCCTCGGGCGACGTCAGCCGGAACGATTCCAACAGCTTGAGGGTGAATACCCGGGTGCCAGCCATTGGTCTCCCAACCACGCCAGAAAACGGAAAAACAAGCCTATAAGGCGAAAAGATAACGTCGGCATGCGCATAAATCACGCAAATTGAGCGCTTTCCTCACGGTAACCGAACTCTCACCCACGATAGTGCGACCTCACCCGGGCGTCTGATACGTCCTGGAAGGAGAGAATCATGGGTAAAATCAACCTGGGTCATGTCGACCATATCGAGGCCTACGAATTTCGCGACGTCCTGTGGTTGCTGGGAAGGGGAACGAATCCCACGCCTGGTTGGAAAAGCTGGTTCCAGCCGGTCAAAATTCGTCGGAGCGTTTTCGAGTTCATGCAGGAGACCCCCGACGGCGCCGTAAGCGGGTTATTGACGCCCTTCAAAGTGCTCAACGCCTTCCAGAGCCACGGCGACGAGGAAGTGGCGATTCGCAAACTGATCAGCGGAAAGCCCGTCGTCGAAATGATCTCCGTGCGCAAGGCCTCGCCGGTCGCGGCCGACGCGTTCTCGCAGCTCTGGCCGCCCAATGCCCCCGAGGATTTGCCTCCGTCCTTCGTCGCGGAGAACGCGGGAACGACCCGTTACAGGCTTTAGACTTGGGATGGAGGTTTTTGAAACACATGAGCCGAGATGTGTGACTCCAATAGCTCCTTGGAGAAGAGGCGGCTCCTCACCATCCGCATCAATATGTTGCGGTAGTTACCGGAGGGTAACGCTTTTAATATAATAAGCGGAAAATATTCAGCCGACCCACATCTAGCGCGAGTCGGCGCGCCCGCGATCGCGCGCACGGCATTTTCCAGGGCTCGATGGACGATGAATAGAGCGGGAATATCTGTGAATCCGATAAACGAAGGTCGGAGGAGGAAACCGAGGGGGACACGGTCGCTCATGGCGGCCCTTATAATCCCGACCGGCCCGAAGCGACGATTCTGGTCTCTACTGACGCCGTCGAAAGAGTTCACGCTCAAACTCCCTCTCCGCCGCGCTTTTGCGGGGGAGAGGGCG
>Ga0137359_10005085_pt1 | contig 10817 bp, 3 predicted proteins | sample Mad1_40_16metaG_FD_108281 | JGI IMG/M metagenome (GOLD analysis project Ga0137359, IMG submission 108281) | Vadose zone soil microbial communities from Angelo Coast Range Reserve, California, USA - Mad1_40_16 metaG | ecosystem: Environmental > Terrestrial > Soil > Vadose zone | place: USA... | reverse complement strand
TTGACGTTCAATGCCGGCGACACCAGCAAGACCGTTGATGTGCTGGTCAATGGCGACATCGTGTCTGAACCCGATGAGACGTTCTTTGTCAACCTGAGTGGTGCTACCAACGCTACCATCTCGGATAACCAGGGGTTGGGCACAATACTGAATGATGATGCTTCATTGATTCAGTTCAACGCGGCGACCTATGTCATCAGCGAAGGCGCGGTGAATACGCCTGAAGGCTTTGCGTCATTGACGGTGCAGGTGAATCGGACGGGAGATCTTTCCGGCGCCTCCACCGTTCGTTACGCGACCGCTGACCTGAGCGGCAACAATGAATGCACGGTTGTCAATGGCAATGCTTCGCAGCGATGCGATTACCTGATGCTGAGCGGTACTTTGCGCTTTGCGGCTGGTGAAGCATCGAAGACTTTCCAGGTACCCATCGTCAACGATGGTTACGTGGAAGGGCCGGAAGTATTTACGATCGGGTTAAGTAACGTTACTGGCGGTACGCTGGGCACGGCTCTTACGACAGTGACGATCACGGACGACGATACGGTTGCAACGGACGCAGCACACAATCCCTACCTGAGTAACTCTTTCTTCGTGCGCATGCATTACGTGGACTTCCTTGAGCGCGAACCTGATACAGCCGGCTTTAACGACTGGGTGGGAGTGCTCAATGGGTGTGGCACGCAGCATGGCTTCCTGGGAGCGCCAACGAGCTGCGATCGAGCGCACATTTCGAAGGGCTTCTTTGGGGCGACGGAGTTCATCGATCGTGGCTTCCTGGTTTACCGGCTCTACGATGTGGGCTTGAATCGGCTGCCACTTTATGCCGAGTACAATCCGGATTCGGCCCAGTTGCGAGGTTTCGGACTGACAACGGCTGAGCAACAGCAGAACCTGAATAACTATCTGTTGGATTTGGGGAGTCGAACGGAATTCGTGAACCGCTACGCAGGTGTTGCGGCTACCAGTCAGGCTACACAGCTAATCCAGTTGTTGGAGACGACTGCTGGAGTCACGTTGCCGGCGACGGCGACGACCCTGCCGGGACAGCCGCCGCAATATGGGCGGGCGGATTTGATCAACCAGCGCGCCACAGGAGTGTTCAGTGTAGTGCAAACGGTGAAAGCGTTTGTCGAGCAGCAGGTGGTCTATGACAAGTATTTCCCGCGCGGCTTTGTGACGATGCAGTACTTCGCATACCTGCATCGTGATCCGGACGCGGCTGGTTGGAACGACTGGCTTGATGTCCTGGTGAATGGCCGGCCGAGCCTGGGAGTGGCACCGGGAGACTATGATCGTCTGATCTTCGGGTTCATCTACTCGACTGAATATAGAAAACGATTCGGTCAACCATAATGGGCAAGACGAGAACCTAAAACCGCAGACGAAGTCACAACTTCTACTTGTTGTGTTAACCAAAAGGCAGGGATTTATTTCCCTGCCTTTTCTTTTTTTGTGTTCCAAATCTCGTTCGGCCTCGCGCAGACCCACTACTTGGAAGTTGGTAGTGTCCCAGTCTGGATCGTAGGGCTCAACTAAGCGCCCTTGGCGCTGAGAGCCATGGGACGGATCGTTCAATTTAGGACACCACCCGCCGGTCGCCTCTATCCGGCATTAGTCAAACTAGCAATGTAAGAACGCTTGCATTTTCTTTGAGTATTTAATCTCAAAAATGATATAAGGCGAAGCAATTGGCGAGTGCTGAAAGTACTCGTCGCGCAGTGCTCTCCGTTCCCTTAACCGGAAACGGAGCGACTGTGCGTCGCATTCCTAGCGGATTGCGGTAAGAGCAGGGCGTCACTCGAGACAAGTGGCGCCCAACTTTTTTGTATCGGCCCGGTGCCAACCTCGTGTGTCATTGCCGCAAAACTCACTAAAGGCTTCGATGGATCCCCCAGCGGCCTAACCAAAAAAACTCCTGGATGCAAGAAAGCTGGCATCTCTCCTTGACCCCTAGCAAGAATACTGGTAAAAAGTTGCCCACATTCCTAGGGTTCGTCTTTCTGGTTTTACTCCCAGACAAAAGTGCGGCTTTCAGAAGTGTTTTAAAGAGGAAGGTTTTGTGCGCCCGAATAGTCACCGCTTCACTCGTGCGCTTTTGTAACTGAATCCATAGCGATAGGTAGTTCGCGCCAGCTGTTATCAATCTAATTTCTTTAGCTTCCAACCCCGAGAGAGGATCTTCATGTTTTCCAATACCAAGCCCATCCAGAACCACCGAATTTCGCGACCGATAACTTCGAAACGAATCCTGACCAGATCGACATTGATCGGCGCTTCGATTTCAGTTCTCGCGTTGATATGCGTATACGCGGTATTTGCCGCTATATCTTTATCCACGTCAACGCCATATACGCAGAATTTTGATGGGATGGGGACGACCGCGACCGCCACTCTCCCAACCGACTTTAGAGTTGATAAACCAGGGACAGTGCGCACAGTGGGTAACTTTGCCACCGCCACGGCAACCACTAACCTCGTCGGTGGTGCGAGCTTATCAGCAACTGCTTCAAACGGAATCTATAACTTTGGGTCGGGCACCACGACTACAGGCGCCGATCGGGCGGTGGGTTTTCTTTCCTCAGGAACGGCGACTCAGAGCGGAAACCTTTATGCGCAATTAGCAAATAATACTGGGGGCACTTTATCGGGTCTCACAATTTCATACGACGTTGAAAAGTATCGCAATGGTTTGAACGCGGCTGGTTTCCGCATGCAGCTGTTTTACTCAACTGATGGCGCTAGTTGGACGAATGCCGGGGCAAACTTTCTAACAAACTTTAGTGGTACTGCGGACAATTCCGGCTGCTCTCCAGCGCCTTGTGCCACTTCTTCAGTCGCCAATCAAGCTCTGAGTGTTTCAATTCCATCAGCAAGTAACTTTTATCTGGCGTGGAATTATTCCGTCGCTTCTGGAACAACTACAACGAATGCGCAAGCACTTGCGATCGACAACATTTCCATTCTTGGTATTGGCGGTGGAGGATCCACAAATCCAAGTGCTACTGCTTCTGCGACGCCGAATCCCGTTGTGGCGGGTAATCAAACGCGTCTTTTGGTTACTGTTGTGCCGGGGACGAATCCGCAAAGCACTGGCATTGCTGTTAGTGGAAATCTTACAACCATCGGCGGATCGGCCACGCAATCGTTTTTCGACGACGGTACAAACGGAGATCTTACCGCCGGCGATAATGTTTTTTCCTATCTGGCTACAGTTCCCGCAAATACGAGTGGAGGAACGAAGACGCTTGCGATTAGTGTCATTGATGCTCAATCCCGGCCCGCCTCTACCAGTATTTCATTGACTGTTCAGGCGCCCACCAATCCATCAGTGAGCGGTGCCGCGAACCCGACCACCGTCGCGCAAGGTGGCTCAACCCTATTAACGGGAACAGTCACGCCGGGAACCATTCCGACCAGCACCGGACTAACTGTTACCGGAAATCTCACGTCGATCGGCGGCTCAGCAACACAAACCTTTTATGACGACGGTACCCACGGCGATGCGCTCGCCGGAAACAATGTATTTTCATTCCAGGCAACCGTCGACGTGGGGACGTCGATTGGCAACAAGAATATTCCCCTCAGCGTTAGCGATACGCAGAGTCGCTCAGGATCGGGGAGCATCTCTCTGACTGTCAGCCAACAAGCAGTGGCACCTGGGACCATCGTAATCAGTCAGCTCTACGGCGGCGGCGGAAATTCCGGCGCTACATACACCAACGACTTCGTTGAGATTTTCAATCGCAGCAATACAAGTGTGAATCTGACTGGTTGGTCTGTGCAGTATGCATCCGCTGGGGGGACTTCCTGGACAGCGGTTGCTCTGGGCGGAACTCTGGATCCGGGGCATTATTATCTCGTTCAACTATCTGCAGGTGCAGGCAATGGCGTTCCTCTCCCGGCCCCCGATGCTGCGGGTGGGATTAATATGAGCGCGAATAATGGAAAGGTCGCGCTGGTATCGTCGACCACAGCTCTTACGGGCGGCTGCCCTCTCGGCAATGGACAGTTAATGGACTTCGTCGGCTATGGCACGGCCAATTGTTTCGAGGGTGCTGCAGCTGCGCCGGCTTTGGATAACGTGACCGCGGACTTTCGCACTCATTTGGGCTGCAAAGATACGGACTCCAACGGAGGAAACTTTGTTGCCGCTACGCCGGCTCCACGCAACACTTCCTCTCCAACAAACAGTTGTCCAACTGGAGACTTCCCGCCGGAAATCTTCGGCACATCGCCGTCAGCCAACGAAGCTCACATTGCGCAAAATGCCAACATCACTATCAATTTCGATGAGCCGGTAACCATGGCCGGATCGTGGTATCAAATCTCCTGCGCCTCTACCGGAATTCATACGGCGACAGTTTCGGGCGGACCAACCAGTTTCATTTTGAATCCTGACACTGATTTTAGTTTCAACGAACAGTGCACCGTCACGGTCTTTGCCAGTCAAGTAACGGATCAGGATGCAAACGATCCGCCAGACAACATGGCGGCGGACTATGTCTTCAGTTTCAATTCAGAGTTTTTGCGTGACCCGGCCGAACACATGGTGATGGGTAATCCGAGTAGTGCTACCACAGACGTCAGTAACTCGACTAATTTCCTGATGATGAAGATTCAGTACGCGCTCTCGTACAACGATAATCGCAGGACGCCGAACTGGACGAGTTGGCACCTCGACAGCACCTGGCGCGGTAGCGCTCCGCGGGTCGATGATTTTCGCGCGGACACGAGTTTGCCTGCTGGTTACTATCAAGTTCAGGGAACAGATTATCAGAGCAGTGGCTTTGACCGCGGACATATGTGTCCTTCGGCCGATAGAACTTCAACTCCAGCAGACAACGACGCGACCTTCTTTATGACTAACATGGTTCCTCAGGCGCCGGGTAACAATCAGGGCCCATGGGCCAACCTTGAGAACTCTTTGCGCACATTTCTGCCTGGTAGCGAACTCTACATTGTTTCCGGTGGCAGCGGGATTGGCGGCATCGGCTCAAGTGGCGCCGCCAGCGTGCTTGCAAGCGGCGTGACGGTTCCTAACAAGACGTGGAAGGCGGCATTGGTTCTTCCGGTAGGTGACAACGATGTTTCGCGTGTTGATGTTAATACCCGAATCATTGCCGTCATCATGCCTAATAACGATGGCATCAGACCTGACGACTGGAAGAAATATTTGGCGACGGTCGATCAGATTGAAGCCTTAACCGGTTATGACCTTTACTCCAACGTACCAGTTGATGTTCAGGCGGTTATCGAATCAAGGGTAGATGCCGCGAGCGATACCGCGCCGGTCACTACCGGCCAGACGAAGACCGTTGCTGAGGACGGCAGCGTTGGGGTAACGCTCGCGGCCACTGACTTCAACGTCAACAATACTTTCACTTTCACGATCGTCGATCAACCTTTGCACGGCTCCGTCTTTTGCACGGCAGAAAATTGCACTTATTCGCCCAGCGCTCACTACTTCGGACCGGATAGCTTTACGTTCAAGGCGAATGACAGCGCACTGGATTCAAACGTCTCGACAGTCAACATCACGGTCACTGAAATCAACAATGATCCCAGCGCTGTCAATGACAATAAAGAGACGCCCGAAGACTCACAATTGAATTTCGGCGCCAGCGATTTGACTGGAAACGATTCGGCTGGGCCAGGTGAAGGCTCTCAGACACTCACTGTGGATTCCATTATCTCCACCGGAAACACACACGGCAGCGTCGTGCTAACTGCCGGTCAAGTTAGCTATATGCCAGCCTCCAATTTCAATGGCCCGGCGAGTTTTGATTTTCACGTTTGTGATGACGGCACGACCAATGGTTCGCCCGATCACAAATGCACCACCGGCACAGTTAACGTCACGGTTACTGAAGTTAACGACTCGCCTACGGCAAGCAATGATTCGAAGACCATCGCCGAGGACACCCAGCTCAGTTTCTCATCCAGCGATCTAACTGGGAACGATTCTGCCGGGCCAGCGAACGAGAATGGCCAAACGCTGACTGTCTCGAGCGTTACAGCGACTGCGACAACGCATGGAACTGTATCGTTGAACGCCGGCCAGATTACTTACACTCCGGCGAGCAACTACAATGGACCAGCCAACTTTGACTATGAAGTCTGTGACAATGGCTCGACGAATGCTCTGACTGATCCTAAATGCACGACCGGCACAGTCAACGTCACCGTTGATGCAGTTAACGATGCTCCAACGTTGGCAGACGTTCCGAGCAGTGCCACGATCAATGAGCTAAGTGCATACAGCTTTACAGCCAGCGCCAGTGATGTTGATGTTCCAAGTCAAACACTGACGTTCTCATTGATTGGAGCGCCGGCAGGAGCGGCAATCAATCCGAGTACCGGGGAATTCTCCTGGACTCCTAGTGAGGCCCAGGGTGGCACCGGCTCACCATACAGTTTCAAAGTAAGAGTCTCGGATAGTGTCGCGAATACCGATGCCGTTGTTTCGTTGACTGTCAGCGAAGTCAATCAGGCGCCCACTTTGGACGCCATTGGCGGAAAGACAGTCTTATTAGGAAACACGCTTACGTTTAATGCGACTGGACATGATGCCGATTTGCCCAGCCAGAATCTGACTTACAGCTTGACTGGTACAGTGCCAGCTGGGGCAACGATTGGCAGTACGCCAGGAAGCTTCAGTTGGACGCCAAGTGCGGCACAAGTCGGACAGGTTTATACGTTTGGTGTCCGCGTTACCGATAATGGCAGTCCCAACCGATATGCAGAGGAACAGATCAGCGTGGGCGTAGGCTACACTTGGTCCAATCTCCTTTCGCCGATAGATACAGTCGGCGTCTCATCGTTTAAACTCGGCAGGACTATTCCCGTGAAGTTCAGGTTAGCGGGACCCAGCGCCGGCATTACGAACGCTGTTGCCCGGCTACTGATGTTCAAGGTGAGTAATGAAGTGGTTGGAAACGAGGTAGACGTCCAGTCTACTTCTGCTGCCACCACCGGAAATCTCTTCCGGTATGACGGCGCTGGTCAGTACATTTTCAATCTGGATACTTCAGGTTTGACGGTGGGCACATATCAACTACAAGTGGATATGGGAGATGGTGTGCTAAGGGCGGTGAATATTTCGCTTCGCTAGAAGTTCCTGGCTGAGAACCGATAAAAAAAGGGCGGGATCATCCCCGCCCTTTTTTATTGCGCTCTTGAACGCTTTCGGTTGACTCTTTGGAGCGCGCCGCCGCACTCCAAGGAGCTCTTTCACACCTGGCGTACTGCAATTGGTTCTAACGTTGACTCTGTCTGCCGGCCGGCAGCATCACGTTGCAGGCCAGTGGGCAACGGCGGTGGCGGGTTTGCCACCAACACCTCGAGCGCAGCGTCGATCACTTCACTAATCCGCGCCACAAAAACGATCTGCAATTCTTTGCGCACGTCATCGGGCAAATCTTCAATGTCGGCCTCGTTGCGTGCCGGAAGCATGATGCGACGAATGCCTGCGCGATGTGCTGCCAGTATCTTTTCTTTCAAGCCGCCGACGGGAAAAACCAAACCCGAAAGTGTTATCTCACCGGTCATGGCGGTATCCGGACGCACGCGGCGACCGGTATAAAGTGAAGCCAGTGCGGCCGTGATGGTCACGCCCGCGCTTGGTCCATCTTTGGGAATCGCGCCGGCCGGCACGTGCAGGTGAACGCCATAATCCTTAAACATTTCCGGATTGATGCCAAAGTCATTTGCGTGTGACCAGAGATACGACTGCGCGGCGCGCGCTGATTCCTGCATCACTTCACCAAGTTGGCCGGTGATGGTCAGGCCTCTGCCACCGGGGAGCAGCGTGGCTTCAATAAAAAGAACTTCGCCGCCCATCTCGGTCCAGGCCATGCCGGTCGCTACACCCGCCGGCAGCTCTTTGCGCGCCTGTTCAGGATAAAATCTGGGAGCGCCCAGATAATCGTGCAGATCGGGTGCATCCACGGTGACGGTTTCTGCTTCACCCTGCGCAACCTTCAGCGCCACTTTGCGTGCGATGCTGCCAATGGTCCGTTCGATTTGACGAACACCTGCTTCGCGCGTGTAGCGCGCGGCAATCAGCTCGACTGCTGCGTCGGTAATCGTCAATTGGCTGGGCTTCAAACCGTTCTCCTCGGTCTGGCGCGGAATCAGATAACGTTTGGCAATTTGCAGCTTCTCCATGTCGCTGTAACCGGGGATGGCAATAACTTCCATACGGTCGCGCAGCGGCGCTGGAATTGGCCCAAGCTGATTCGCGGTGGCGATGAAGAAGACGCGCGAAAGATCAAACGGCAGATCCAAATAGTGATCGCGAAACGAATTATTCTGCTGCGGATCCAGGATTTCGAGCAGCGCCGACGATGGATCGCCGCGATAGTCGTTGCCCAACTTATCAATCTCATCGAGCATCATTACGGGATTATTAACGCCCGCGCGCCGCAGCGATTGAATAATTCTGCCGGGCATCGAACCAATGTATGTACGCCGATGGCCGCGCAACTCCGCTTCGTCACGCATACCGCCCAGCGACATTCGCTCAAACTGCCGGCCCAGCGCGCGGGCGATGGATCGACCGAGCGAAGTCTTGCCTACGCCCGGTGGGCCAACAAAACAGAGAATCGGACTCTTGGTGTCAGGCCTAAGTTTAATGACTGCCAGAAACTCGAGAATTCGTTCCTTGACGTCTTCCAGACCGTAATGATCTTCGTCGAGGATCTTGCGCGCCTCGTTTAAGTCAAGCTTGTCTTCCGACGACTTGTGCCATGGCAGTTCGAGAACATAATCCAGGTAGGTGCGAATGACGTGATAGTCGGGCGCGGCCGCCGGAAGTTTCTCCAGACGTTTCAGCTCCCGTTCGGCTTCGGTCCTTACTTCATCGGGCAGATCGGCCTTCGCCAGGCGCTCGCGCAGCATTTCTGCTTCAGCCTGCTCGCCACTTTCATCCTCGCCCAATTCTTTTTGGATGGCCTTCATTTGCTGGCGCAAAACGTAATCGCGCTGTGCCTTGTCCATTTCCGATTGTGCTTCGGTAGCAATCTTCGAACGCAGTTGAATAATTTCCAGCTCGCGCGCCAGGTACCCATGGGCCAGTCGCAACAGTTCGTCAGCCGTATCTGCTTCGAGCATCTTCTGTTCCTGCTCGACTCCAAGATTCAGGATCGAACCGAGGAAATAAGCGAGCCGAACTGGCTCTACCGAACCAAGAATTGCAACCCGAACTTCAGGCGGAATGCCGGGCAACAACGCCAGCGCCTGCTGCACCATTGACTGCACATTGCGCTTGGTTGCTTCTACCTCTTCGGTGTCCTTTGTTTGCACGGCGGGAAGAATTTGCACCACCGCGCGCAAGTAAGGCTCCTCCTGTTTCCATGAGATTACCTTGATGCGATCGCTGCCTTGCGCAATGATGTGCACCGTTTCGCCGAGGCGCTCCATGCGCTTGATCATGGCCAGGGTGCCAACCTCATAAAGGTCTGCAGGCTTCGCGTCTTGAGGGCCGAGGGTGATTTCGGGCCGCACAGTAATACAACCGAGCAGTTTTTCTTCGGTGCTCAGCGCCGCTTCAACCGCCGCTACTGATCGCGCCCGTCCGATTGAAAGAGGAACAACTGTCTCCGGAAACAGTGTTGTGTTTTGCAAAGCCAGCACGGCAATCTCAAAGGGCTCGCCCGGCTTAGGCGCTGAATTTACGACTCCAGCAGGCGCAGCTTCTGGTTCCGTCTCGGCTTTTGTTTTGTCAGCATTCTCTGCCATTGTTAATTAACCCTGAAAAGTTTTCCCCGTGACACAAATTCTATTTGCAATGCAGGTTGATAATGAGAAACCCGTCGCGATAATCATGTGCGAGTGAGGCTTCTTCGATCGGGCAGGGAAATTGAATCGTCTTTTCAAATCGACTGTAAGTTATTTCCATTTGCTGATACCTAAAACCTTCTTTATAGACTGTGTCGCGCCTACAACCTCTTACTCTCAAGCTTGTCTGGTCCAAATCGATCTCCAGCTCGTCGGCACAAATGCCGGCCACGTCAAGCTTAACCACCCAACCGTCGCCGGTGCGATAGACGTCCGCGGCCGGGTTCCACAGGCGACCTGACGGCCTGACTCGGTGCGCAACCGTTAGCAGGGAAAACTCACGATTAGGATTTGGCATGATTTATAGGATACGGGAACTGTGCAAAGGTGCAAAAGGCGGCATGCTTGTTCTTCGTTATTCGCAAAGAAAGTAAAGCCCCGCTTGAAAACGAGGCGAGCATTCGTCCATTTTCAGGGGGCCGATTCAATGCCGGAAGCGGCATTGCTTTTAAATTAGGGGAACAAACTAATAATAACTCTAAAACATCTTCGCGGCCAGCGGTCACCAAGCGGGTTAGTCATTTTGATTGTTGAATAGAAACAGGCGTTTGTAGCTGATCACTGCATTGCTCGCACATGCCAGTTTCATCCAAGGGTAGTTCGTCAAATATGCGTCGCAGGGTAGAGTAGGCTTTATAGGGCGGTGGGCTAGGCCTGCATCCTTTACGGTGACAAGCGACGCATTCATTAACCCACTGGCGAAGATATCCGCTTTGTCCCAATATTTTGTCCGGGTCTTTTTCCATAGGATACTAAGGCAAATTTGAACCTCACTGCTTTTCTCATTAGCACCGTGGCTTCAGCCCGGGGTCACCGCGCTGAGGCGACGGTGCTAATGAAATAGGACAGACAAACTGCATGCTCAGCGCGCGCCGACCTCAACTTCGGCAACTAATTGAACGCGCGACGTTATGTCCAGCGTGCCGACTTGGATCGGCGTTTGCACCGCCGCCGCGGTAGTCATTCGACCGAACTCG
>Ga0137359_10005084_pt1 | contig 10817 bp, 9 predicted proteins | sample Mad1_40_16metaG_FD_108281 | JGI IMG/M metagenome (GOLD analysis project Ga0137359, IMG submission 108281) | Vadose zone soil microbial communities from Angelo Coast Range Reserve, California, USA - Mad1_40_16 metaG | ecosystem: Environmental > Terrestrial > Soil > Vadose zone | place: USA... | reverse complement strand
CCAATGATGGGCAGTACACTGGAGGAAACATCCTCGGGCGGTGGAATCATACTTCCGAGCGATCTTCGATGTCGTTGCAGATGTATTACGACAACACGACGATTAGCGACCACTCTCTTTTCGGCGACCACCAGAACATATTGGACATCGATTTCCAGCACGGGTTTCACGTTGGCGATTCACAACAATTCGTATGGGGGCTGGGCTACCGCTCAATCCACGACAAGAATAATCCCAGCTTTACGGTATCCCTACAACCCAACCAAGTCACTCTGAACCAGTTCAGCACATTCCTTCAGGATGAAATCAGCTTGGTTGACAATCGCTTGCAGATCACGCTGGGTTCCAAATTCGAGCGTAACGAATTCACAGGCTTTGAGATTGAACCCAACGCAAGATTGCTATGGAACCTCACTCCGAATCAATCGATCTGGACTGCAGTATCCCGCGCCGTGAGGACACCGGCGCTAACTGAGGAAGGCCTGAGGTTAAATTCGCAAGTTATTCCTCCCGGGACTCCTGCGAACCCCACGCCCTTTCCGGCGGTGGTGGCGGTTTTCGGAAGCCACCAGTTCAATTCCGAAGACCTTCTCGCTTACGAGCTCGGTTATAGAGTGCAGGTAACCTCCACCCTCTCACTCGACGTTGCAACTTTTTACAACAATTATTCAAATCTTCGCACCGCCGAGCCGGGTGCGCCTTTCGTCGAAGGGAGTCCCGCTCCGACCGATATCGTCATCCCCTTTGTCGCGGGAAACAAGATGAGCGGCGGAACTTACGGCGTGGAATTGTTTGCAGACTGGAAAGTCGTTCCGAAGTGGAGGCTGGTAGGCTCCTACAGCTATTTGCAGATGGACATACACAAGAACGCAGACAGTCAAGATCCAACTCCCGATCTTCCGAACGGCTCGAGCCCGCGTCATCAATGGTATTTGAGATCTTCAGTCGACTTGCCCAAGCATTTCGAGCAAGACACGACGCTTCGATTTGTGGACCAGCTTCCCAGCCTGAATGTGCCTAGCTATTACTCGTTGGATGCGCACTTGGGCTGGAGGCCAGTTTCAAGACTGGAATTGTCCATCGGCGGCCAGAACTTGCTGAATAACTGGCACTTCGAGTTTATGCCAGACTTTGTCAACACGTCGCCAACAGTAGTGAAGCGCAGCATTTTTGGAAGTATTACTTTTAAGTTTTAACTTGATATTGCGTGAACTTTGAGATTACCGGATATCAGTGGGTGGTTAATTTGATGTTGCGACGACTGGGAATTCTGATCGTTGCGCTCAGTGTTTCGCTGAGTGGGATTCCCGAGGCCTTTGCACAGGCCCCGGACTCCGACTCATCGGAATATTTGATCAAGGCAGGCTTTATCTACAATTTTGCCAAATTCGTGGAATGGCCGAGCACCGCTTTTGCGCAGCCGGACTCCCCAATCGTCATCGGCATTCTTGGGACAGATCCGTTCGGAAACCTTATCGACCAGATCGTCGAAAACAAGAAAATCGGGGCGCGGGGTTTTGTCGTCAGACGGCTGAAGAGGGGCACGGATCTCAAGGATCTCAGGGAGTGCAAAATTCTGTTTGTGGGAGATTCAGAAAGAGCGCATATCGATGAGTTGCTACAGATTGTGAAGACTCTGCCAATCCTGACTGTGGGCGAAACGCCTGGATTTGCTCAGCGAGGCGGTGTGATTCGATTTGTCCTGGAAGACAACAGAGTGCGGTTCGAGGTCAACGTTGACGCCGCGCACCAAGCCGACTTGACGATCAGTTCCAGACTGCTGACCCTGGCGAGAATCATCCAGCAAGCCACGACAGATGCGAGGAAGCCGGGATGATCCTCCAAAATCTATCCATCAAGCGGAAGCTCACGCTGATAACGATGCTAACGAGCAGCATCGCCCTGATCCTGTCTTCCGTCAGCTTTCTTATTTACGATCTGGTTTCGTTTCGTAATTTGTTGCGGCAGGATTTGATGACTCAGGCTCAGATTATCGGTTACAACAGCGCGGGGGCCATGGAGTTCAAGGACGAACCTGCTGCGACTGCAACGTTGTCTGCTCTCACGGCAAAAGAAGACATCGTCAGCGCCGTTTTGTACAAGCCCGACGGAAAGATCTTTGCCCATTATTTTCGAGGCAACGCTGCGTTTTCCGGGTTTCTTCCCATTCATTTGCAAAAGGAAGGTTCTCGCTTTGAAGGGGGATACCTGGAGGTCTTTCAGGAAGTTACCCTGAACGGGGAACACGTCGGAACGCTGTTCTTGCAGTCCGATATGCGTCAATGGAGTCTGCGTGCAAAACGGTACGCAAACATCCTTATCATATTTGTGCTCGTCTCTGGCCTATTCGCACTGTTTGTTTCCTCGAAGCTTCAGGGCTTGATTTCAAAGCCCATTCTGCACTTGGAAAACACGATGCGAATGGTTTCTTCAAACAAAAATTATGCTGTCCGGGCGGTCAAAACGTATAGCGACGAAATTGGCAGACTGATCGACGGATTTAACACCATGCTGTCCGAAATCCAGGAGCGGGATACCGCGCTGCAAAGTACTAACGGAGAGCTGAAGACGCGCACGAAAGAGCTTGAAGAAGAAGTATTTCAACGCAAGCAGGCCCAGGAAGAGCTGCTAAACGCGAAGCATGCAGCAGAGGAAGCCAACCGGGCCAAGAGCACATTTCTTGCGAATATGAGTCACGAGTTGCGGACGCCGCTCAACGCCATCATCGGGTATAGCGAGATGCTGGAGGAGGAGACCCGGGACTCGGGGAAGGTTGAGAACGTTCAGGATCTCAAGAAAATTCAGACGGCCGGCAAACACTTGTTATCCCTGATCAATGACGTGCTTGACCTTTCGAAGATCGAAGCCGGGAAAATGGGGCTCCACTTAGAGTTCTTCGACGTGCCACAAGTGATCGAGGAGATGGTCACAACTCTCCAGCCAGCAGCAGCAAAGAACGCCAACTCAATTCACGTCCACGTGGCGGAAAACGTGAGCGCGATGAAGGCGGACCTGACAAAAGTCCGGCAGATTTTGTTCAACCTGCTAAGTAATGCCTGCAAATTTACCGATCACGGCACCGTGTCCGTGGATGTGGATCAAATCAAGGTAGGGGACAGAGAGTGGATTCAATTCAAAGTCAGCGACACTGGGATTGGAATCTCCGCCAAGCAGAAAGAGAACCTATTTCATGAGTTTGCCCAGGCGGATACATCGATTGCCCGCAAGTATGGAGGGACCGGCCTGGGACTAGCCATTACTCAGCGGTTTGTTCAGTTGATGAAAGGACAGATTGCCGTCGAGAGCGAGCCTGGGCAAGGCGCCACCTTTACGGTGCGATTGCCGCCCCAAGGCGTTATCGAGACAAGTGAATCCGCACCGTTCGGGGGGACCAGCGATGCTGCTGCGACATTCTCAGAGGCTAAAAAGAACCTAGATACGATTCTGGTGATAGACGACGACCCATCAGTTCGCGACCTAATGTCGCGCTTTCTAACGAAACTGAATTTCCATGTGGTTGCTGCCGCGAATGGTGAAGAGGGCTTCCGCCTTGCCAAACAAATTCACCCGTTACTTATTACCCTCGATGTGGTCATGCCCGAATGCGATGGATGGGCCGTTCTGAATAGGCTCAAAAGCGATTCCAAGTTGGCGCAGATTCCGGTCATTATGGTTACGGTCGTCGACAACGAAGCCATGGGCCTGGACCTTGGTGCCTCCAATTATCTAGTCAAGCCAGTCGACCGGGACCGTCTTGCCGTTCTTGTAGAAAAGCACAGAAACACGCGGTCTACCACTATCACGGACGACAATTCGGCCCCTTTATCTTATGTAGCAGACCGCCCAGCAGGCAGCAAGTCAGCCGGAAGCAGAGCCTCCAGGAGCAGGAGAAACTAGAATGCAGAAAATCTTGCTAGTCGAAGACAACGAAATGAATAGAGACATGCTGAGCAGACGGCTTCAGCGCAAGGGCTATTGTGTCGTCACTGCGGAGGATGGCGAGAAAGGACTTTTGCTGGCGCGCTCAGAAACACCTGACCTCATTCTGATGGACATAAGTCTTCCGGTTATGAGCGGTTGGGAAGTAACTCGTCTTCTCAAGGCTAACGAGGCTACTCGCCACATCCCTATCATCGCGCTAACGGCGCACGCTTGGGTAACGGATCGTGAGAAAGCAATTGAGGCTGGCTGCGATGACTACGACACCAAGCCGGTTGAATTTGGGCGTCTCAGTGAAAAGATGGAAAACTTGCTCATGGTGAAGAAATGATGATGAATGCGCGGCCGAGCCGATTGCTCATCGTAGATGATAATGAAATGAACCGAGACATGCTCGCCCGCCGGCTTGCGCGCAAGGGTTATGTTATCGGCATGGCAGAGAATGCGCAGGGATTGCTGGAACGTGTCAAACAAGACGCCATAGATCTCGTGTTGTTGGACATTGAAATGCCGGAACTCACCGGCCTTGACGCTCTGAAAACTCTGCGCGAGCACTATTCCCCGGGCGAACTGCCGATCATCATGGTCACGGCAAAAACACAGAGCGACGATATTGTTAAAGCACTGGATTTAGGGGCCAACGATTATTTGACGAAGCCGATCGATTTTCCAGTCGCGGTGGCGCGCATTGGTACTCAGCTATCAAGCAAACAAGCGCAAGAGGCATTGAAGGAAAGTGAAGAACGCTACGCCCTGGCGGCTCGCGGCTCCAACGATGGCCTTTGGGACTGGAATCTATCGGCCAACGTTGTTCATTTCTCTCCTCGCTGGAAGGCTATGTTGGGCTATCAAGAAGACCAAATCGGAGACAAGCCCGAAGAATGGTTTGACCGGATCCATGACGCAGACCGAGAGCGCGTCAAAGAGGAGATCGCAGCCCATAAAAAGGGACTGACTCCTCATTTCGAGAGTGAGCACCGGGTGCTGCATAAAGATGGCAGCTTTCGTTGGATGCTGAGCCGCGGCGTCGCCGTGCATGACGCTTCCGGAAATGTTTTGCGCATGGCCGGGTCACAGACCGACATAACCGAAGGAAAAGTCTCCGACCCACTGACGGGATTGCCCAATCGGCTGCTGTTCATTGATCGGGTAGGTCGGCTCATCAAGCATACGAAGCGACGCAAGGACCAATTGTTTGCGGTTCTGTTCCTGGACCTTGATGGGTTCAAGATGATCAACGACAGTATGGGCCACCTGATTGGGGATCAACTTCTGCTGGGAGTAGCCAATCGGTTGGAGAAGTGTTTGCGGTCAACAGATACAGTCGCGCGTTTAGGGGAAACCTTCACCGTCGCGCGCCTAGGGGGAGATGAATTTACAGTCCTGCTCGACGATATTAAAGACCCGAGCGATGCCAAGCGCGCCGCGGAACGCATGATGAAGGCCCTGGCGTCGCCATTCATATTGGGCGGGAAAGAAGTGTTCACCTCCGTGAGCATCGGAATTGCGTTAAGCAACTCAGCCTACGAGCAACCGGAAGATATCCTGCGAGATGCCGACACGGCAATGTATCGGGCCAAGTCTCTGGGCAAGGCCCGATATGAGTTGTTCGACGCGGATATGCGGGCCAGTGTGATGGCTCGATTGCAATTGGAGACTGATCTGCGTCACGCCCTCGAGCGAGGAGAATTTCGTAATTTCTATCAACCGATTGTTGCCCTTGTTTCCGGAGAAATTGCCGGCTTTGAGGCGCTGTTACGATGGCAGCATCCGACTCGCGGCTTGCTCGGACCAATTGAATTCATCCCAGTTGCTGAAGAAACAGGCCTCATTCGGGAGCTGGGCTGGTGGAATTTACGGGAGGCCTGTCGACAAATCAGCGAATGGAGAGCAGCCTTGGCTGCTCATCCTCATCTGACAATCAGCGTTAACCTGTCCGCCAAGCAATTTCTACAACCAAACCTAGTCGAAGACATTGGAAAGCTGCTGGGTGAACTCAGCCTTCCTCCGGAAGCCCTGAAGCTGGAGATCACGGAAAGCACTGTGATGGCAGACCCTTCGGCAGCCGTGGAGATGTTGCAGCAAATTAAATCCTTGGGCATCCATCTGGCCATCGATGATTTTGGTACAGGCTATTCCTCATTGAGTTACCTACACCGTTTTCCTCTCGACACATTGAAGATTGACCGCTCCTTCATCAGCGGCATGGGGGACGATGGTGCAGGAATGGAGATTGCGCGGACCATATTGCCCATGGCCAATAACCTTCGGTTAGACGTAGTTGCGGAAGGAGTAGAAACAATTCAACAGGTTGCCTTGCTGAAAAAACTGCACTGCAAATATGGTCAGGGATATTACTTTTCCAGACCGCTGTCCGCCGAGGGGACCGCAGCACTATTGGCAGGAGACTTAACGTGGCAAGCGTGCGAGCAAACCAAGTAGCTGAAGAGATGTGTCGATAGCTCAACTCTTATGAAACTTGCTTGGCAAAACATCGTTCATGATCGAGCCCGTTTCTCTGTGACTGTGCTAGGTGTGTCTTTTGCGGTATTTCTGATGGTATTTCAGGGAAGTCTCTTGGTTGGCTTCCTGCGAGCGGCGTCTCGGCTTATAGATGCCAGCGACTCAGACATCTGGATCACAGCGAGAGGAGTGCAGGCTTTCGAGTTTGGAACGACTTTGGAAAGCAGAGTGAGGGAAATGGCGGCTGGTGTTCCGGGAGTAATGGAAACTGATCGCGTGTGCATGGCGTTTGCCGTCTACCGCACTCCAAATGGAAAGCAACAGGTTGTTGCCCTGGTCGGAGCGGACCCTAAAGTAGGGAAGCGCTTCCCAGTTCCTGATGCGCCCGAACTGGCGGGAGAAATATCTCCCGACGCGGTCTTCTACGATGTGAGCGACCGGGATCTAATTGCTGTAACGGCATTGCCGACAGAGGTTGAAATTAATCGACACCGCGCGAACATCGAGCGCCAGATCCAAGGTTATGGTGCATTCCTCGGTGTTCCTTTTTTGTTTACTTCGTATCGAAACGCCACCCGCTACTTGGGTTTCGGACCCAACGACGCCATGTATGTTGTCTTGCGAGTCAGCAAGGGCTCCTCTGTTTCGGATGTTAAACAAAGCCTGCGGGAACGGCTTCCGGAGGTCGACGTACTCACTCGGGACGAATTTGCACACAAGTCTCGAATGTATTGGACGATAAAAACCGGAGCCGGCGGCGCGATTCTGACCGCAGCGGTTTTGGGTTTTTTGATCGGGCTGGTTGTAGTTTCTCAAACCATATACGCGAACACGATGGAGAACATCGAGGAATACGCGACTTTGAAAGCCTTGGGAGCGCCCAAGTCGCTCGTGGCGCGCATTGTCCTCGCCCAGGCTTTGCTGTGCGGTGTATTCGGCAGCATTTTGGGCCTCGTTGCGGTAATTCCAGTCATCCATCACGCAAGGTCGCTGATTCCTTGGATCTACATGCCTTGGTGGCTCCCTGCCGTCATGGTCGTGCCCAGCTTGACCATGTGTTCGTTGGCATCGATCGCTTCGGTTAGAAGCGCGCTCACCGTCGAGCCAGGAAGGGTGTTCCGTGCCTAAAAGCCATCTCATAAATACCGTTTGTGAGGATGCAGCTGAACTGGCTTCGAACTCGGTTTATTCTGCAGCGTTAGCCATCGAGGCTCAATTAGAGCCAGGTCTCACTGATAGTGAGGTAAGTTCCGTTCGATTCCTGGGCGTCGAGCGTGCGAGCGTCTCATTCGGCAAAGGGGTCGCGCGCGTTTTTGCATTGCGCGAACTCTCTCTCATGTTCGAGCGCGGAACTCTCTCCTTGGTCATGGGACCTTCGGGAAGCGGGAAGACGACGTTGTTGTCCATGCTTGGCTGCTTGTTGTCGCCCGACGACGGGTCCGTGTTCGTGGATGATGTCATGGTGAACCAGCTAAGCGAAACTGAGAAGACTGCGATTCGCCAAAAGAAAATTGGCTTCGTGTTTCAGGCATTCCGCCTCTTTCACTCACTCTCGGCGATCGACAACGTTGCGCTTGGTTTCGAGCTTCGCGACCCGAAGCTGTCTCAGCGATTGGAAATGGCGCGACAACTGCTGGATCAATTCGGCCTGGGTGACAAATGCAACCAGGAGCCCAATGAACTTAGCCCGGGAGAAAGGCAGCGGGTCGCCGTTGCAAGAGCGCTTGCGGGCAACCCTCCGATTCTTCTCGCGGATGAGCCGACCGCGTCTTTGGACGCTCAAGCCGGAAGGAATATCTGTCAAATCCTTCGGAATCAGGTTGACGAACATGGAAGAACTGTTGTGGTTGTGAGCCACGATCCGCGCTGGCGGGAATTCGCCGATCGCACAATCACTCTATGTGATGGGCAAGTAGAGCAAGAGGAGAAAGACCTATGACGGCCCGCAGCAGATGGGCCATCGGTGGCTCCGCGGTTTTCTTGGTCACCGTGGTTGTCGCGTTCCTAGGGAGTACTCGGAATAGGAATTCGGTGCAGGCTCGTGGGATACCTTCCGATAGTGCTGCTGCGACTGTTGCGTTTGCCTCCCCCGGAAGGGTCGAGGGGTCTTCTGAAACCACGCAGGTAGGGGCGGCCGCGGACGGTATACTAAAGGCAGTCTACGTGAAAGAGGATCAGTTTGTAAGAAGGGGGACTTTACTTGGCGAGATCGCCTGTGATGATTTGCAAGCGATCTTACAAACTGCGATAGCTGAAGCTGATGGCGCACGCCAGACGAGAACACGTCTTCTCCGAGGTGCACGTGACGAGGAGAAGAGAATAGCGACTGAAAAAACGGCAGCCGCCCGCGCCACATATCAAGAGGCTAAGTCGCGACTGGACATGCAGCGCGCTCTTTTTCAAAAGGAGCAGGTGTCTCGCGCCACTTATGACCAAGCTGTCCGTGATCTTGGAGTCGCGGATGCTAATCTGCAAGCCGCCGTTCGCACTGAGGAGTTACTTGCCGCGCCTCCATTGGAGGAAGACAAGGCCAAGGCGGATGCAGAGGTGGTTGCGGCGGAAGGCCGCGTTCGCACAGCCCAGGAGCGGATCGGGAAGTGCTCTATCGTTGCCCCCATCGACGGAACCGTGTTGAGGGTGTACGCCCGGCGCGGTGAGTCCTACAGCACAATCACTCCCCGCCCATTGTTCAGTCTCGCGGATACTTCCTCTCGGCACATTAAGGCGGAAATCGACGAACGAGACGTAGATAAAGTGTCGCTCGGCCAAAAGGTTGTTATCCAGGCAGATGCCCTTGACGGCAAGAGGCTCAATGGGTCGGTCGCGAGAATTTCCGCGATGATGGGACGGAAGAGCATCTCCACAGGTGATCCATCTGACAAAAGCGACCGAGATATTTTGGAAGCGGTGATTGACCTAAAGGATAGCACGCAACAATTGCCGATCGGACTCAGGGTGACAGTCCAATTCCTGTCCAGCGGCTCGCCGAAAAAATAACGAACGGTTGTGACGAGCGGCTACGAATATCCAAGCGCCGTCGTGGAATGGCTTCCACCTATTTAACTACCTCTATGAAGTGGTCGTTCTGAGTAGCTGTAGAATCGAGTTCGGTTCAATCTGAGGCACTCGGACATTCGGACGACGATGAATATTTATACGCACCCAGTCTCGCCGGCACTCCGAGAAGCGAACAGCAAACTCGTTCGGATGATTTTGCCAGAACGGAAACCGCGTGACTACAACACGTTCCGCAGAGTTCCTTTAGATTCTGCGGCTTGATAATTTCGATCCCCACCTCCCCCACCAACCTTCTTTTGCTGAATCTCATGTCCTTGCTCGGATCTGCTTCACAAGTTCCTGCACATCGAGCGGCCGTCCGTTCTTCACAAGACCGATGGGCAATTTCTTCATTGGAAATGTTGCCGCGATCTGAAAGACCGCATCGTCAAGCTCGCCCCCGTGTGACCACGGCGTTAGCGGGTTTTCCGGTAGCAATTGCAACACTCCTAGAATGGATGCGCGATACCAGACGGCCAAGACATTTGCGTCGGGGCTACACGCGCCTTCATAAAGCCCGCTACTAAGACTTCCGGTTTGACCTGCTGGGGAAGCAGGCGTGCAAGTAAAGCCAGAAAAATGAAGAAGAAAATGCTGGCGTGTCATCCTCGCTTCGCTTGAATCCGCAATTTCAGAGCTTCAAGCTCCTGCTTGGTCATGCCTTGCAGAGCCATCGCCGTGTCCAAATACAAAGCGGGAACGTGTTTCATCTTACTGCCGTGTGTTACCTTGCGACGGAGTTTTTCAACTTCCGGTCAGCGCCCACTTTCAAAAACACTCCATACGCATCGGCGATGGACAGAGTTTTTTCAATCAGGCCATGCTTAACCAGAATGCGGTGATATGAAGGCACTGCCAGCGCAGATGGATGGGCCAGCCGAGCGCGACTTTCTTTTGGGTGTTTCATTGCACGATGCCGGTTCCTGAGTATTCGATCACCTCCCAGAATGCAAGCGAGAAGCGAATCACTGAAAGCGGTGAGAGAATTAGAGTCATCTCCCGATACTATACGCGCGACACATTGGTCGCCGCGTTTTTACCAGAGTGCTATTCAACCGAGGCTAGCTCTTTGGGCCGTTTCTGGTAGCAAGGATTGCTAATGTTGGCCGGTGGATTAGGCGGAACTCGTTTGACTGGCCATTTGCCAATTCCTCTAACTTACGGAGGCCGTCCTCTTCACTGTTGATAGTAGCTTTCCAGACCGAAACTCCAGCCGACAGAACTTCGAAAATGTCGTAGTCGCGCCCCATATCTCTTCGCAACGCCCACGCATTTTTCGCGTTCTTCTCGTCAAGAACATTCGGGTGTAACAGGAACCTAGCATCTTTCTTTAGAAAGACCAAGCCTTAACTGCCGGT
>Ga0137359_10005080_pt1 | contig 10821 bp, 7 predicted proteins | sample Mad1_40_16metaG_FD_108281 | JGI IMG/M metagenome (GOLD analysis project Ga0137359, IMG submission 108281) | Vadose zone soil microbial communities from Angelo Coast Range Reserve, California, USA - Mad1_40_16 metaG | ecosystem: Environmental > Terrestrial > Soil > Vadose zone | place: USA... | reverse complement strand
TAACGCATTCCGGCTGGGATTCTTGAGAGGTGCATCGGGAGTCAGTGGTCAGTAGTCCGTAGTTGTTTGTGCTTTGCTCTTTGTGCTTTGTGCTTTGCTGTTTACTGTTTGCTGGACAAAACAAAACCCGCTGCCAGCTTTCGTTGGCAGCGAGTTATTGGAGAATCGTTTTTTGCGCGTTTCGGTTTGTTAGCGCAGGAACACGATCACCAGCCCGCCACCGTGGTGGTGATGCCAATGAGCATCGTGGCCGTGACCTGTTCTAAACATCATTTGGGGTTATACCTGACGAGCAAGCGACTTGTCAAATTCAGAAACGAGGATATTGTTTGAACACCTCTCAGGTTGGGAAGGCGGACCCTGTCCTCGCCTCGAGTTTGAATGACACACCATCATGCTCGTTCTCTCAACTACAGCAACCTCTCAGGTAAGGAAGGTGGACCCTGTCCCCGCTCCGAGCTTGAATGGCATTCAAACTTGAGGCGGGGACAGGGTCCACCTTCCTTACCTGAGAGGTTGCTGTGTTGAGTCATTACTTGAATGTTGAGAGGCATTCAACCCTGGCCGGGGACACCCAATCTCTAAACGGGACTCCATCTGCTAACCCCCCGGAATGAACGGCCGAGACTGGACGATGTAGATCTGACCCTTCATGTAGGCCCACTCGATGTCCTGGTCGCGGCTGCCAAAGACGCTCTTGATCGCCGTCGCGGCATGCACCAGCCGGCGAATCACGTCGTCAGTCAACACCACGCGTCCACCCGTGATGGGCACTTCCTTAACACCGCCTTTTTCGTCAAACGTCAGCAAGCTATCTTCCGCGGACCGGGTCAAAACCTGCACTGCATTGGTTCGAGGACGAAAGATTATTTGCTCCGCGATCTTTTGACCCTCCACTACCTTTATTCCCAGGCCCCTTTTGGCGCTGATGTAGATGGCCCCTTTGTTCTCAGCGTCGAAGGGATCGGCGCTGATCATGACACCCGAACTCTCGGAGTTGATTCCTTCCTGCAACAATACGGCCATGAAGATCTTCGAGTGGTCAACGCTGCGTCGTTCGCGAGCTTCGTAAGCTTCAAAGTTCCAAAGCGATGCCCAGACTGTTTTGATCGCGTCAATGATCTCTTGTTCACCGCGAACGTTTGGAACCGTTGTGTAGAGACCGGCGCCGCTGAAATTCGGTAAGTCTTCGGAATTTGAGGAGCTGCGAACAAACAGGCCCTTCCCTGGAAACTCACGCGCCACCCTTTGCAGAACTCGAGCCCGTAGCTCTGGAGCGAATTTTCCTTCCTGTATTCGCTCGCGCATCCCCGCCAGATGTTCGCGACGATAAGCGGGATCGTGGACAAACTTCTGATCGTTGAGCATCTCGTAGATCGCATCGTCCAACTTATTCTGTTTAAGGAACTGATCGTAGTAGTAAAAAGGAATTGTGAAACCGTTTGGGACAACGATGCCGGGCAGCCGGGCATTCATCACTTCGCCCAGGTTCGCGGATTTTCCGCCGAAGGCAATGGTGGAAGCCGCGCGCTGTTGGGCCAGTCCAAGCAAACGCTTCTCTTCCAGGTTGTAGCGAGGTTTCATTACATCCAGCCGCTGGGCCAGACGTCTCTGGTACTCGCGCAACTGATCGAGATCGGCACGTTTGATCGTGTAGTTATCCCGCTTGGTTTCAAACGATACCCACCAACCATCGTATTGTTTCAACAACTCCCGCGCGTTCTTGATATAAGCATTAGGAATACCCCAACCCTTTGCCAACAGATTTATGTGTGAAAGCGGCGTCGAGGGTTTTGAAGTAATGATACCGGCTACGGGAGGCAGTTGGATGGGCACCTCATCAAGCACAAGGATTTCGTTGAACCCGATCTCCACGTGATCGTCAAGTTTTGAAATTATATGAATCCGACCCAGACCGTTGGCGAGATTTAACGCCTGGTATTCCTGCTCTTTTGCAATGTCACTCTGTAGCACGCGTTGCAGACCGGCGATCGAGCCTGACGCTTCATCCTGCCTCAACGAGTTGGGCTTGAACGCTACAGGCACGAAAAAAGTCTTGTTGATAGTCTCAGAAGCGAGTTGAATCTGTTCGCCGGGGATGAGGTCTCCCTCCCAGAATTCAAACGTCCAGCGTTTTACCGGCGTTTGATACGCAATAGTCCCGAGAACGAAACGGCGATTTGGCTTCAGGTAATTGTTGTCAAAAAACTCGCGGCCCCGTTCTAGCGATAAATATGTGCCGTTGACAAAGTCTTTATGAAAGCTGTAACGCCGCGTGTTGACGTAGTAGATCCTGTTTTGATCCTTCCGATCAATCACAAACAAGATGTGCGGCAATGCATAGGGTGTGTTCGCGTCGTACGTAACCGCCAGCGTGTCAAACTCCACCCGAGACGCAATCGCGGGTAATGATTTGGGCCCGGTTTGAGCTGTCAGGTAATGACCGGAGCCTAAAGCAATAAGGAGACCTACTGCCGATAGCATCCGTTTTGATAGCTTCATACTACCCCTACAAATATTCCTCAAGCAGCCCTTTCCCTAAACGTTTCAGTAACTCTACCAGATCATCAATGTGGCGGCGTTCAGTTAGAAAGCTGTTGATATTAACACGCAGCGCTCGGCGGCCGTGTAACACTGTGGTCGTAAGCCAGGCTTCACCACTGCGTTCGATTAATTGCTGCAGTCGCTGCTGCAACCGATCCAAAGCGGTCGCCTCGATGCCGGCTATTGATGAGGGCAGAAACCGAAAGCAACACACGGCAGTTTCCACTTCTCCCAGCCGTTTGAAGTCCGCCAGTTCGTCTATACGTCCGGCAAGATAGTTGGTTAGATCGACGTGATGCTCTACTGTTTGCGCGTAACCCTGCCGGCCCATAAACTTCAGCGCCATCCAAAGCTTTAAGGAGTTGAAGCGGCGCGTGCCCATTTGCCCATAACGAAAGAAGTCGAACTCAACGTCCGCTCCCCCTCGATCTTCGCTGAGATACTCGGGAGTAATATCAAACGAATCGCGGAGTACGCGACCACCATCGCGCACTAATGCGGCGCCGCAAGCAAATGGAACGAACATCCACTTGTGTGGATCGAATGTAATCGAATCCGCCAGGGCAATCCCGCGCAGTTTGTCTTTGTGTTTTTCGGAGAAGGCGAGAGCCCCACCGTACGCTGCATCGGCATGGAACCAACAGTTATTCTCACGAGCGATACTGGCAAGGTCCTCGAGTGGGTCTATAACGCCGGTTGAGGTTGCGCCGGCAACGCCCACAATGCAACACGGGTGCAGGCCAGCACTGCGGTCACGCCGGATCATTTCACGAAGCGTATCGAGGCGAATATGAAATCGCTCATCAGTTTGGATCTTTCGCATACTGCCGCGGCCGAGGCCAAGTATGTCAGCGCTCTTTTCGATCGAGTAATGGCATTGCTCAGAACCATAGATGACCAGTTCGAGCGGAGTAGCGCGAAGGCCCAGGTTCTTTATGTTTGTCTCCACTCGATCCCGGGCACACTTCAGTGCAATCAGATTTGCTTCCGACCCACCACTTGCCAGCGTCCCGAAACTGTTTGGTCCGTATCCCAGCAGTTCGCAAAGCCAATGCATCACACGCGCTTCAATCATTGCGGATGTCGGTCCATTGCGCCACGCTCCGGCGTTTTGATTGAGCATGGACGACAAGGCGTCAGCCCAGACGCTGATGGGTAGCGGAGTAGGATTAAACTGTCCGTAGTACCGGGGACTCGGAACGTGCATGGAATGCGGTACGACGTCGCTCTGAAAGCGGGCGAGAATCTCATCGACAGCTATTCCGGTTTCAGGTAGCGGTTCATCGAACAGTTTTTCCAAATCCGCAGGGGTTGCTTCAGAAGTGACTCGACGCGACTCGAGCGTCGAGGCATGCTCCGCCACGAGACGCGTAACCGCTTTTCCTAAACGTTCGTGCTGCTCAGCTAAATCGTCAATCATTGGTTCTGAAAAAGAATCTCACGCGAGCATAGGTGTGACAAGTGATGAATACCACCCACGGGAGAGACTGGGTGAAAAACACATACCACCGGGCTTCAGCCGGTGGGATCTGAGCTTTGACCTGGAGGTTATGCGGTCTAGTAATCTTTTTCGATACCACCGACTTTAGTCGTGTGGTGTTTCAGTTTCGGCCTTCTTCGATGGTGCAAAGTTAGGTTGAGACTGACCCTCCACGCGACTAAAGTCGGTGGTATCTAAAAATTTCTACTGTTTTGGTCTCTAGGTTGAGACTGAATTACCACCGGCTGAAGCCCGGTAGTATCTGCGTTTTCACACAGTATCTTCCGTTGGTGGAATTTCCAAGCGTTGCGCTCGCCAGCGCTTTGCGTAACACTGTTTTGGACATGAACCCCACGGAACAAATCAAAACATTCGTCGAAGCTCTAGAGCTAAACATGTCGAGCTATGGAGTGCAGTTGGGAGCTGAAACTTTGGCCGGGTTGGCCCAATACTATGCCTTGCTAATCCGCTGGAATCAGCGACTCCATCTGGTTGCCCCGTGTTCTCCGGAGGAGTTTGCAACCCGTCATATTCTGGAATCGTTGTTGCTGCTCGATCACTTGCCTCACTCAGCTCGAGTCGCGGACATTGGTTCGGGCGCCGGTCTACCCATTCTTCCCTGCTTGATTGCCAACCCCGATCTGAATGCGACGCTAATCGAGTCGTCACAAAAGAAGGCTGTGTTTCTGCGTGAAGCTCTAAATCATTCCGGGATTTCAAGTGGAGTAACAATCATCGCAAAACCTTTCGAAGAAACTCCTACTCCGAATGTTGGTTTCGTCACTTCTCGTGCTCTGGATCAATTCATCTCGAAGATCCCCAACTTGATCGATTGGTCCCCGCCCACCGCCAGACTTTTACTTTTTGGAGGTGAAAGCTTGCGCGGCATGTTGCCAGCCTACCCCGGCTACTCGGAATTTCTCATTCCCAATTCCGACAAACGATTTCTGTTTATAGTGAATAAAGACAAGATCATTTGACAGTCGTGGATTCTCATTTCGAGTAGTGGCTAAGAACCTGGTTCTTCGCGGACCACTTCCCTGGGCTTCTTGTCCTCTCGTAAACCTTGAAACGATGGATGGCGAATTGAGCCCTCGTCAGTCCACTCTGTAAAAGCAACTTCCCCAACCAAGTGTGGCGTGGTCCAAACGGCATGGCGCAAGCCTGGATCCTTCGGCATGATAGCGAACGGAGACGACGCCCGCACGAGGCGATCCAGTTTCTTTTTTAGCTCAAGCCGCTGTTGAAAACTAAACCCAGTGCCCACCCGGCCTGCGTAGATTAGTTTGCCTTTGTCGTAGACTCCCAGCACCAGTGCACCAAAACCTGGAAGACCTTTTTCCGACGGAGTGTATCCTGCGATCACAAACTCCTGCCGCTTAATGCACTTCACCTTGAGCCAATTGCGAGTGCGAGTCGACTCGTAAGGCGATTTAGCCAGCTTCGAGACAATCCCTTCAATACCGTGTTCGCATGCCTGTTTGAAAAACTCGACGCCTCGCCCTTCGATGTGATCGCTGTAACGCAGCGGGCTGCGCTCAGTTTCCGACTTTAATAGCTCAGCAAGCAGAAGCTTTCGTTCGATCAGCGCGACGCCGGTTAAATTGAAGCCATCGAGGTAAATCAAATCGAAGAGTTGAAAGACAAAACCAGAGTCGCCGCTTTTGATTGACTGCTGCAACCTCTGAAAACTAGTGTGTCCGGTTGCATCCATCGCCACGACTTCACCATCGAGGATTACGCTTTGGGTAGGCAGAGCTTTGATGGCTTTGCCCAGACTCGGGAATTTATGAGTCCAGTCTTTACGATTCCGGCTCCAAAAGCGCACGTGGCCACGATTGAGATGGCAAAGCATGCGGTATCCATCAAACTTTAGTTCGTGTAGCCACTCGCTTCCTCTCGGCGGTTCTTTTACGAGTGTGGCAAGCTGCGGCGGTATGAATTCCGGCATGGCAGCCTTGCGCGCTCCAGGGAGATTCTTTAGTTGTTTTAGATTTACGCTCGGCAGGATGTTAGACCTTTCCAAAACCGGGATCGATATAGACTCTTACGAAGGCTGGTTGTCGATGGTTTCACTCAGCTTCTCCTTGTTGCGGCATTGCGATTGCACTCTCCAGGCACGGTCTAGTTACTTGGCCCAAGTTGCGCTTAGGCTTGTACTGGAAGATTCCACTGCCGTAAAGAATTGGGCCACTGGGAAGAAAGTTACCTGCCGCACTTGCGACATGCCATGTGGTCGCTGTCGGTAGACACGGAGAGATGCACCATGTATGCGCGGAGCGAAAATAGTCGGGTCTATCACATTATCCCGCGCGGTCAGCAGTTTACGTTATGCGGGCTGAGGATAAGCCGCCTGGTTGTAACCGGTCGACAACACGAGCGTGTGCACTTTGGTCCAGAGAAACCTGCCGACCAGCCACTTTGCAAGCACTGTGAACGAATAGAAAGAAAGGACAGCAAGAAACAGTAACTCACCGAGAAGCAATCTCTTCTTTGTGGGAAGGTAAATCGCGCCAGGTGCAACCCGCCGACTTTGCCCGCTATTAGTTGACCTCTGTCATCCGGGGTTCGGCAAGGTTGGCGATGGCAGTAATCAATTCCTGGGCCTCGACTGGTTTCGGCACAAACATATTGAAGCCGGCGGACAAAGCACGGGCCCGATCATCAATCCTCACGTGCGTAGTTAAAGCCACGGCCGGAACGCGACTCCCTCCCTTGCCATCGAGTGATCTTATTCTACGAATTAGCGAATAGCCGTCTTCATCCGGCATGGTAAGATCAAAAACCAAGACACTAGGTTTGTACCACTCTAAAATCTCGAGCGCTTCGGCCGCCGAAGTAGCCGTCTGAACCTGAGCCTGCTGCTCCTCCAGCATCACCTTGAGAATCTGCAACGTATCCTGGTCGTCATCAACCATTAGTACTTGCACATCCTTGAGCGAAGGGACTGGCAGAAAGCAAATGCTATTTTCTATTTGCGGGTAAGTATCCGTTGGCCATCCCGCTTTCTTGGGATCCTTCCGTTCGATGGCCATTGGCAGCTGGATCGTGAAAGTCGAGCCGCACTCTGCGCCGTCACTGTGAGCCCGCACAGTACCTCCGTGTAATTCCACCAGGTGGCGGACAATCGCCAGCCCCAGGCCAAGACCTCCATGATTACGCGTACTGGACGGGTCGGCCTGTCGGAAGCGGTCAAAAACAAACGGCAGAAACTCGGCACCGATACCCTGGCCTGTGTCGCTGACTTTGATTTGCACTTTCGACTTAACGCGTTCCAGACGAATATCGACTCGCCCACCCGAAGGGGTAAATTTTATGGCGTTCGACAGTAGGTTCCAGACGATCTGCTGCAAGCGGTTTGAGTCGCCCAGAATGTGCCGCGCAGAGGGATCAAGAATCACCTTGAGCTCAATTCCCTTCGACTCAGCGGCCAACTGCACGGAATCAACGGCTGCATTGATGACCGAAGCTACATCGACCGGTCCCATGTTCAGACGCAGCTTTCCGGTAATGACGCGCGAGACATCAAGGATGTCTTCTACCAGTTGCGCCTGGGCCTTTGCGTTGCGCTCGATGGTCTCAATCGCGCGGACGACGGTTTGCTCGTCCAATCTGCCACCGCGAAGCATGTGAGACAGCCGATAATTGCATTAAGCGGAGTACGCAACTCGTGGGAGACAGTGGCGAGGAATTCGTCCTTCATGCGATTGGCACTCTCGGCCTCGCCCCTCAGGATCTGTTCCCTAACTACCTGGGTCTCCAACTCTTCTTTCACAAGTCTAAGATTCTCTTCTGCCTTCTTTCGCTCCTGGATTTCTGCCTCGAGCGAGATGGCCTTCTGTTGCAAGTGAATGATGGCTCGGAGCTGTTCGTCAGAATCGCGGAGTGCTGCATAGCTCTCAGCGGGTATCACCCGAGAATGTATCGCGCAGACGTCCGCAAGCGGCTGCCCTTGCGTTTGCTGGGCAAAGCCGTTGATTGGATAGGCACAAAAGAGGGTAAAAGGATTTGTCTCGCGTAGATCATTCCAGAGTTGTTCCAGTTGAGTGGCGCTGTCATATCTTCCGTCAGCCCAAAGCAAAGCAACCAGCTCACCAAATACCCTGACGTGAGATCGACCTTTAGCAGCCCGCGCAACGGTTCCGCCGATTAGCCCCGTAAAACGCGAAGGCGACAAGACTCCGTCAACCATTAACTCAGCTAAAGTTTGTTCGGCGTCCAGAGCAATAAAGTGGCCCGTCTGAGCGACACGGGAAGTATCAACTCCGCATTCAACCAGGCGTGTTTCAAGACCTTGCAGATGTGACTTTGTAGCCACGACTACGGCGGCGTCACCGGCGTGCAAACCAGAACTGATGAAAGGGCAAAGTGAATCCAGGAAAAAATCGTCAGTCTCGTAAAATTGAACAAAGTGTTCCTTCTTGTTCAGTTCACCAAAATCCCAACCGGGCGCAAGCTTCATTGCAGTGAGATCGTCGACAGTCTGCTTAGATACAGGGCTCGCAGACGTCCCATTGCCGTTGCTATTGTTGGTTGCTTTCACGAGAGTGCTCTCCTCAATAACGGTCTGTCCGAAGGTGTTGCGGATCCGGCGTGACCTGGTCGCTTGCGGGAACGCCCGAAAGCTGGGGAAAGTCATTTCAGGGCATGCGTATTCTAAGGCACGAGGGCGGCAGCGTCGAGCTTCAAGTTGTGCTATTTGTGTTCCGTTAGCACAGTCAGAACAGATGAAAGCTTGGGACTGAAAACAAAGGACAATGTCTGCCCGAGAAAAGCCAAAGAAGAAAAAGCCCAACGGTGAGATGATCTCGCCGTTGGGCTTTTTCGCTTCAACGCGACGATTACGCCGCCTTTATTAGTTACTCTTCACCTTCCGGCACCGGGACATCGCCATCGCTAGCGGCAACAACCACCGGTTCGCGCGTGGGAATCACGATGTCGTGACCACCTACGATGTCGGGAAACTCATCGAGGTCGCGCTCGCGTCCTTGATCGATTGTCTCGTCGCGATCGATATCCACGTTCCGGTAATACTCCATGCCGGTACCGGCAGGAATCAACCGCCCCATAATCACGTTTTCCTTCAGGCCGCGCAGATAGTCGATGCGCCCGGAGATCGCCGCTTCAGTGAGTACGCGCGTGGTCTCCTGGAAGGATGCGGCAGAAATGAACGAATCCGTCGAGAGTGACGCCTTGGTAATTCCCAGAAGCAAGGGCTCGGCCTGGGCCACCTCACCGTCATCCAAACGCACGCGTTCGTTCTCGTCCTGGAAGCGGAAGCGATCCACCTGTTCTTCAAGCAGGAACTCCGTATCGCCGACTTCCTTGATCTTCACCCAGCGCAGCATCTGCCGAACAATCACTTCGATGTGCTTGTCGTTGATGTTGACGCCCTGCAGACGATAGACTTCCTGAATTTCGTTCACGAGATATTCCTGCAAACGGCTCATACCCAGCACGCGCAAGATATCGTGCGGATTGAGTGGACCATCCATCAGGGCTTCACCGGCGCGCACGCGGTCACCATCCTGAACGTTAATGTGCGTACCACGCGGAATGTCGTACTCACGTTCTTCCAAGTCGTCGCCGGTAATAATCAGTTTGCGCTTACCCTTTGAAATACTTCCGAGAGTGACCGTGCCGTCGATTTCGGACATGACCGCGGTTTCGGCTGGCCGTCGCGCTTCGAAAAGCTCGACGACGCGCGGCAGACCGCCGGTAATGTCTTTAGTCTTGGTCGTTTCACGTGGGATCTTCGCGATGATGTCCCCAGGCTCTACTTCCTCGCCATCGGTCACCATCAGGTTTGCGCGCACCGGCATTTGATAAGTCTTCAGCACCTTGTTGCTGGCACTGCGAATTTCAAAACGCGGCTGCTTCTTTTCGTCGGGCGAGTCTTTTACTACCAGCCGCGACTGACCAGTTACCTCATCGACCTCTTCGTCAAACGTGACGCCCTCTTTCAAGTCCTGGAACTTAACGTGACCGGCAACCTCGGTCAGGATCGCAAACGTAAACGGATCCCATGTGGCCAGGAGTTGATCCTGCACCACGCGGCTGCCGTCTTCTACCAGGATATGCGCGCCATAAACGATCTGATAACGCGCTGCTTCGCGTCCGCGGTCGTCAATGATTATCAATGAACCGTTGCGGTTCATCGCGATGCGTTCACCTTTGCGGCTCTTCACCGTCTGCAAATCGAGGTATTTAATCGTGCCGTCTTGTCGCGCTTCGTGCTTCGACGACTCTTCCAAACGCGCCGTACCACCGATGTGGAACGTACGCATGGTGAGCTGTGTGCCGGGTTCGCCAATCGACTGAGCGGCAATAACACCCACCGCCTCGCCAATCTCCACTGGACGACCGGTCGCCAGATTGCGGCCATAGCACTTAATGCAGCAGCCACGTCGCGATTCGCAGGTCAACACCGAACGAATTCGCACGCGCTGAACGCCCGAGCGTTGAATCTCAGCAGCCAGATCTTCGTCTATCTCCTGGTTGGCTTCGACTATCGCCAGGCCTTCGATGGGGTCAGTAACGTCTTCGAGGGCCGTACGACCGACAATACGATCGCGCAGCGACTCGATTTCCTCGCCACCTTCAATGATTGCGCTGGCCGAAATGCCACGCAGAGTCCCGCAATCCTGCTCACTAATGATCACGTCCTGCGCAACGTCGACGAGCCGGCGAGTCAGATAACCAGAGTCGGCTGTTTGCATTGCCGTGTCAACCATACCCTTGCGCGCGCCGTGCTTCGAAAGGTAGTACTGCAACACGTTCAGATCTTGGCGGACGGT
>Ga0137359_10005075_pt1 | contig 10825 bp, 14 predicted proteins | sample Mad1_40_16metaG_FD_108281 | JGI IMG/M metagenome (GOLD analysis project Ga0137359, IMG submission 108281) | Vadose zone soil microbial communities from Angelo Coast Range Reserve, California, USA - Mad1_40_16 metaG | ecosystem: Environmental > Terrestrial > Soil > Vadose zone | place: USA... | reverse complement strand
TACGTCGTGCAGCGTGACTCTTGTTTTTTCCGCGGACTCGGAGTAGGACTGTTTAGTCGATATCTAGCAGGTACTCTTCCGCTCCGAGTCTTATGCACGAACTTATTATTCCACAGAAAATAATTTACACTTCATTCCGCATGACAGCACACATTTGCGGCCACTTGATAGGCGAAACTTTGAGATCTAGAGGGCAAGGCGAGCAAAAATGCGAGAAGCACACGAGTAACTTTCTATTTTAGAACATGACATCCGAGGATAAGGACGTCTACTATCTGGATCTCCATAGGTCGTTCATGTCAGCAGTCTCGCATGGCCAGGTATAGTCGTCGCCGTCATGAATCATTGACTCGGGCCCTTCTGGACAAGAGCGCCACTGATTCTCTCCCAAAAATATCTTGCTAAATGAAAATGGATTACGGTGGTGCCCATGGTCAGAAGTTCAGGTGATACATCTGCTGAGTCGCTCAGAACGAAGGTCATCGAACTACTTCAGGGAACCTTCTGCTCTCATCGTGGCGCAAACACTCGATCGGGGTACAAAAAGGTCCAGCCTTTCACTCTTGGCCACTCGATCAAGAGAACCCACTCGACCTTGTACAGCGCATTGATCCCATCCCACCCGGCCGCGCACAACGAGAAAGGCATTATAGTAACCATTGACTCGGCATCCAGAAAACACTCTCAAGGAGACTGTCCCTATGGTAGCCTGCACGCGTGGCTAGTATTGGGGGTGCGTCTTTAAGATGACTGGTGACTGAGTCCCGTATTATTCCCTTTGAACTGATTTCGAACTTCGACTCTATCCTGAACGTGACACCGATTGGAGCCACGACAGAATGCTTCCAAATGGAAGCTTTTTTGACTATACGATACCGAAGGACCGCGGAGGTGATTATGCTGATGCTAAATGTTTTCTCAAATATGCCCGAGAGTTCAAGGTATAAGTGTTCTTGATCGCCCAGAGCAAGCACCGTCAAACTAGTACCCGTACCGATACGCTTTCATCTTCCACTCTCGTTATGACACAACGGCTCTACCTTGGACACAAATCCTCTTACAAACTCCAGCCAGTGAATTTGTATTCTCTTGACCACTCGACATTGTATGGCGCATCCGCCCCATCCCGCCCTACCGTGCAGAGTGAGAAAGGCGGTTCAGTGGCCTTTGACTCGGCGCCCCCAGAACACCTTCAAGATGACTGTCCCGACGGCGGTCTGCAGGCGTGGCTGATGGTTTTGGGAGTGCGTATTAGAACGTAAATGAGTCTATGGATGGTGATCGACCATGAACTAGGCTTCTTGTGCTACTTTTGCGACGTGAGCGTCCTTCTTTGGTCGTTCATTCAGTGGACTCATCATCATTCTCAGGTGTGGCTATGCAAATTCTTGGGGGGTCAGTAGATAATACAGCCTCACGTGGATTGGGGGTACTGATCATAGTCTATGCCATGTTTACCAGGTCTTTCAAGATTATTACGAGAATGTCTTGCTAAAGGGAACCTCACCTTCTACTATGTACGTCCTATTTGCTTACTTCCCTTTCGTTTCATTTACTAATGAATATTGTCTTGTAGCGCTTGGATTGGCTCCATACAAGTGCGTAGTACCCTTGTCAATTGGTCTGTTGCTCCAAGTGGAAACTCACTTGTCGAATAGTATTCCTTAATCTACTTCCCTGCACTCATTTCTGGCCGCCTATTTGACCTTGGCTACTTCCGCAGCACTCTACTCCTTGCATCGATAAACCTCGTTGCATGCACGCTCTTTGTCGCAGAATGCCGCGAGTACTGGCAACTACTTCTTTGCCAGGGCTTCGGCATTGGTGTGAGCGCCTACTATGCCTCTCTCCTCTCCCCAAACCTGATTTTTCGACTGTCCGCTGTTTTAGATTTCATGCGGTTGCGTATTTGGACCCGTGACAAGCGTCATCGCCCATTGGTTTAAGAAGAAACGGTCTACCGTACTTGGGATTATGGCTTTTGCTTCTTCGATTGGAGGCACAGTATTCCCCATAGTGTTCCGCAACTTGCTCGTCAAAGTCGGGCACGTACAAACGGTGCATCTCCGACTCACCGTCCAGCTAAGATTCTCGACAGCTTCCAGTGGACGATGAGAGTCATCGCGTCAATTCAGGTCCTTGCGATGGGAATTACAAACTTGGTGTGTATCTCACGTCAAGCACGACGTACGTGCGAATATGCATTGACGAATCGCAGACGACACGGCGCCGACTGCCCCCAATGGCCGTTTCTGGTGGCTTGTTTAACGCAAAGCAGTTCAGATCTCCCGCCTACATGGCGTACACGATATTCGGCTTCCTCTGCTTCCTCGGCCTCTTCACGGGTAAGTCAGCACCATGTGCACTTTCTTTCAGGGAAGTAGCCACCCCAGGCTGATGCGTGCCTTCGCACACAGTGCTCACTTTCATTGACGTGAGCGCGCAATCACAGCGCGTCCCGGAAAGCTTCTCCTCGTATCTCGTCTCCATAGCAAACGCAGGAAACGCTGTCGGTCGCCTAACCAGCGGCATCCTCGCCGATCGCTTCGGTACGTCTCTCCGCCCCCTTTCCCTTTTCACTCATCCCCATCGTATCGCTTTAGGCCCGATAAACGTTATGATACCTGCATCTCTCGTTGCGGGAGTGTTGACCCTCGTATGGCCATATACACGCGGAACTGCCGCCCTCGTCACGCTCGCAGTGACCTATGGCACCTCGTCCGGCGCGACGGCGACCCTCGTGCCTGCAACTATGATCTCGCTCGGCGACAGTGCCGACGTCGGACGTCGAACGGGCATGTTCTTCACTATCATCTCACTTGGTGCAGTTGCGGGCCCACCGATATCCGGCGCAATCAACCACCACACTGGCGGGTACGTCGGCGTGGGAATCTTTGCTGGTGTGTAGTTGTGACGCGTCGAAAATGAGGTTTATTATGACGTACATTTTTTTGTCAGGTTGCTCGGTGCTGGCCGCGTTCCTTCTACTGGTGCTTACGCGATATTTCGTGCTGGGCGGATGGAGAGGCAAAGCGTAAGTGAGTCTGAGAGTAGTTATTTTGCCTGTTCGATAGTGTACTTCTACTACTACAAGGGATGTGGCACGGGCAGCGGGACGACCGTATATGAAGCGCTTATCTACTTCGATCACCGTTGATAATAATCTGATCTTGGCCTCTTATCTCAGTTGTATCATCCCCTGGCTTTGTCTACCCATGTCACAGCAGGTGCTAGGGGTACTAGGATCTTCAATGCAATCGCATCTCATTCCATCTTCCCAGGACACAGCTGGTCAGCCTGAAATCGAGGATCGGAGGCAGAAGTTGAAGCTTCTCGGACCCAAGGCCAAGAAGGAACCTGAGCACGTTGAGAAAAAGTGGAAGGAGGCTGGAGAACAGCCCGTCCTGGAGAGGAGGGAGCATACGGAAGCCGATGAGCGCGCGACGAGGGAGGCGTGCGATGCCGTGGACTGCGAGAGGATGCCTTCGCGTCTGGGGGATCCACGCGGCGCTGAGCGCGCAGGAGAGGAGGAATTACAATTACAAAAGGAGCAGCCACGGTTACGCAAGCTCCGATTCGGAGAAGACTCGGGGGCGGCTGCTTTAGTCCCCGCACTCGCCACTGCGCAGTACATCGAAGACATTGACCGCATTACTTACCCTGAAGGTATCAAACGCCCTGAGGTTGAACTCAATGTCAATGCTCAGAAGGGCAAGTTCCGGTGCGCATTTTCCTCTTCTGACGTTCTACTATTCACTCTGTTCACTTGTCCGTGGTAGGTATGATCGTGACTTTTTGTTACAGTTCACGAGTATCTGCAAGGAGAAGCCTGATAATCTTCCACCACTCGATGCACTTGGGATCAAACCTAGGGATACTCCTCACACTCGAAGAGGCTCTGGCCCTACTAATCACGCGTCGAATAACATGACTATATCTGGGAACGTACGACCAGTTTCTATGGACAGCATAGGAGCAAGTAGTCACGGCAACACTACTAGGACTCGGACGGGGCGTGATCGCACCCGCAGCAAGCGCGGTGCAAATGCTAATCGAACGAAAGTCATGAATAACGCAGATCCCACTTCTCCAAACCCTGTTACGGACCTTCCAGTGGAGCTCGTTGCTCCTCTCGAAGAATCCACAAGCCGCTGGGAGGCTACGATTGCGCGTAGTAACGGCTCTGGCCTCGATAAAGAGCCACCCGGAGCCGTTGAACGCGAAGTCAACGCACTGCTGAACGAGCTCACTATGGAACGTCTCGATTCTATCTTGAATCAGCTCATCGCATGGGCAAACAAGTCGGAGAAGGAGAAGGACTGTCGCACACTGACCCGAGTTACCGAGCTCATTTTCGAGAAGGCAACCGACGAAGCGAGGTTTTCTGAGATGTATGCGCGTCTATGTCACAAGATGATGGAGAAAATCAGCCCACGCGTTCAAGATGACCGCATCAAAAATTCTGAGGGAAAGCCATTCGCAGGTGGTCAATTATTCAGAAAGTATTTGTTTAGTCGCTGTCAGGAGGAATTCGAACGTGGTTGGGTCACTAAGGAGACCACTACTACCCCTGCCACCAAGATAACGGAGGACCATGCGTCTGGGAAAGCCCACGAGAGAACCAAGGGGGGTGAGGAGTATGAGCTATACTCGGAAGAGTATTACGCTGTAGCCAATGCAAAACGTCGCAGAGTAGGCCTCATCCGTTTCATCGGCGAGCTCTTCAAGCTACAGATGCTGACAGAGCGTATCATACACGAGCATATCAAGAAACTCCTCGCTAACGCACAAGCCGAGAACGAGGAGATTGAGGGTTTGTGCGAGCTCCTGACTACGGTTGGTAGCCTCCTTGATACGCCCAAAGCCCGAGGGCACTTCAACGTATACTTCTCGCGTATAAGGGAGTTGACAAAGAACAGTGACATCGACAGGCGCATGGCGTTTATGCTCCAGGTTTGATCTCCTATACCCTGTGCGCTGTATATTGATCAATACGCCAATGTAGGACGTGATCGAGCTTCGCGAACGTAAATGGATCCCTCACAGTGTCATCGCTGTTCCTGCGACGGTTGCTCAAGTTCCTGAAGCGTAAAGGATATGGTCTCATTTCACGAGCGGTACTAGATGGGGCACAATGCGTCAATGACAGACCAGTTTGCTAGCTCACTTGCATTGCTTTGTAGCCCATGTTGGTGGATTCATTCCAGGCTCCCTTGATTCCTGTCTTCAAAACCCAGCTTGAAAATCTTCCTTCTCCAGGGGACATTCCCATCGACTCTGGCCGCGCTCACAAAGACGTCTGCCTGTACCGATGTATTCATGGGATCCCGATGATAAATCCAGAGCGAGCCGATTCACAGAGCACAGTAATATGTCTACCAACTGTAGCGTTTCATGTGCTAGAACTGGACATATGTAAATCGTGTGGGACACAGCGATGACATCGGTGAATGGTTCATTGCAAGGAACGGCATTCTATGTGTAATGACCTGCACAACGGTAGCACAGGTTGAACTTGTGCTGCTTCGTTCGGGTGATAGCAGTACTAGAATGACCGCGGAACACCTTAGAGATCTTGTAAAGACTCAATCATATCTCGTCTAGTGACCGCAGCAGTTATGGTCTCCGCGGTCGCGCACAACTTGAAGAGTACGTAGCTGATCCGTAGTCCGCATCCTTAAATTAGGAGATATACTTGAATTGAGAAGTTGGCAAAGAAGCGTCTCGGGAAAAATGGGATTTACGCACACATTGCATAAGTATCATGCGGTATGAGGACAGCGTGGAACAGACGACAACGATGCTGGGAAGGGGCTCGGAGGCAGGTATGAAGTTACGAGACATTGAGTGGAAGGTAATCGATGACGATATGGTTGGTAACCTTCTTGTTAACTCACCTGGATCTACACCTTTTCCTTTATCGTGAACTTGAATAAATTACGCGGTAGGTCAGCGCAGATCCGAGTCGAGGCTATGCGGCCACGCTTGCAGCCCTCAAGCCGAATAATCAAGTTGCGAACATGAGGAGCTGTTACATTTGTCAGAAGCCGGTGTTCGTGGGTCGTCCCGAACATCGCGATTGTGATCACCAGCTGCGCAGGTGCGGCATAGTGAAAGCGCGAAACATAAGGACTGTTAGTGTCTCCGCGGACAAGGTCATGAATGCCTTGCTCAGGCCGTCGTTTATGCAGCAGACGAATTGGCATCGCTCACATTCTCACGTTCTGAACACGTTCTAGGGTGACAAATGACTCTTTATGACCAGGCTGTGCAAGCATCTGTGGAACCATTCAATATTCGTCAAAGACATTTATTCGGAAATTTTCCGACATACATACTGCAAGTCTCTTGCTGAATCTAACCACAATTGGTACTAAGATACAAAGTAAGTCCCCGCGTGTTGCCACCCAATGTCATTTGCTAGTCCACATCACTGTCAATCTCAATCACGTCGTCGTCGTCATCAACTCCAAAGTCTGGCGTCGGGCTACGCTCGCGGCCGGGCGGCTTCCTGCCAGAGCGCTGGGGTGGTCGTGGTATGGTGGCACCACCTACACCCACCAGACTGGTATTGAACGTCCGTCCACCAACCCCGTTCGTCGGGCGCGAGCCCAAGCTTCGCCCCTGCCCTGTTCCCCACGTCGCTTCGTTTGCGTCCGCGTCCTTCGTTCCCGTGTCCGTCGTAGCCTTGCTCTTGCCTTTACTCTGGGCGGTGGAGGAACTGACGGCTCGTCCACCGAGTGAGTTGCCCGTACCAGTGAAAGAAGCCGGACGCTTGACGGGTATGAGTAAAAGACAATTGCGAAATGAAGAGAGAGCACATACCTCCGCTGCCGGCGCGTCTTCGGGTGCTGGCGGTGGGACGTACGGAGGAATATTGAAGCCAAAAAACAACTTCCCAAATGGCAAATTGAGAGGTGCAGGAGCATTTCCGTCATTTTCTAGGTCTTCATTCATAACAACACGGTGTTGTCTATGGCACATCAGCGAGACGAGGGTGACACAGGGAAGCCACTCACCCAGTCCGAATGATCTTACTCGATGCAGGGACTTGCTCAGCAGCCCGGTGTGTAATCCCTCGCCCTTTCGTCCTCCGTCCCCCTAGAGTCTCTCCGCGACCCTTGAATGTCTCCCATGCATCACCGTCTTTACTGACAGTCGTACCGGCCTTGCTTGTACCGGCAAAGTTTCCACCCAAGGAGCTTGCCGGTCGGCTCGAACCAGGAGTTTGGGAACTGAGGTCAATGCTGAGCTTGGATGCCATCGTCGCAGGTGCAACTTTTGTACGTTCTGGCTCGATATAGCCAACAGGTGGGGCAAAGTCGACCTCAAGATCAGTGTCGAGGATAGAGATACCTTCGCCGCCAGGTACTGTCTCCATCACAAGTAAACCGAAAATAATGGAATTGTACGATATCTCGATTATGTCCCCTTGTGTGAGAGCAGTGAAATTGCGCAAGGCCTGCTCTAAGCTGCAACATGTCAAAGCTTAGAAAATAATGTAAATAATATCGATAAATGTTTATGCTTACACAGCTTTCGGGTCCGAAATTTCGAGAAAGTGTACATGCTGTGCTTGCAGTTTGACAAACGTGCCTTTTGAGAGTTCGGTGCCAGTGATGCGGACAGGATCGCCCTCGTTTAATCGTAATGTCTTCATCATCCAATAAGGGAGGTGAGCAACACCTTCCTCAGCGATGAATTCAAGGACGCCAGCGTGCGTAGAGGCCGCAGGATTTTGTGGATTTCGGAGTTTAAACATCCAGGGGGACTCGAGATCGAGAGAAGTAAGGTGCGCGAGGGTAGATGGTGGCAAGATGACTAGCTTTGGGCGTAAGAGAAAGGGGAGCAGAGATTGATCGAGAGAGAGACGCACTTTTGCCTCCATAACTCAAGTTCTCTCGTTCGCGACCGGGGAGCATCGCGACACTATATGCCTTGAGATACTCGTCATAAGAGCCCGGGCTAGCTCTTTGTCCCCTTGGAAATCCAAAATTTCCTCCCAAGCCCCTAAAGATTTGCGTCAATCACATCCCATGCATTCAAAAGAGCCATCGCGTAATACTGGGCTAATTGGGCAAACAAGCCTGCAGGACCACCTGGAGCAATATCATCGTCCTCTTCAAACTAGCAGAGGGATGAGAGGGAATCGCCCAACGATGTGAATGACACTCACGAAATTCATTGTAAATGTACGATGTGGTTGTTGTTTAGTCGCGCAAGGCCAAACTCTCAGGCTAACGTGAAGTGAATCGGATCGGCAATTACGCGTTCATCCACGTGACTAACGGAAAACCCCGGGCCGATGGGACGCGAATAATTGCATCCGGGCCGACGCAACCGTGCAGCCAATCACCCAATGGCTTCAGCAATAGCAGCAGCAGCAGCAGCACCCAGAGTACCCATTCCTTCGACCTCTGGTGCAAACAAAGCATTCAATGACAAGGTGTGTTTGCGCTCTAGTATCGATGCGAGATGCTTTTCTCAGAGACGCGTCGTGTTATACAGGGAAAGCCAATGGAAGTTCGTTTGTCCAACCTGGTCGCTGCGAAAGGTATCGTACATCACTTCAATCCAGCCGAGGGAATATCCTAAGTGTTATCTTCTGTAGCGATCAGCGATGCTGTGAGGACATCGTTGGGTCCTCGTGGGATGGACAAGATGGTCAGTTGAAAGCATCTTCAGCGCGATTTTCTTCCATCTCTTTACCACCATCAACCTAGATCCAAACATCGAAGGGAGAGGTTGTCGTGACAAACGATGGCGCAACTATTCTGAAAAGCATACAAGCTTTACATCCTGCCTCCAAAATGGCAAGCCATTCCGTGCCTTAGAAAAACCGCCATCTGTTGACACTGATTGCATTCGAGCAGCTCGTCGACTTGTCTGCGGCACAGGATGTCGAAGCTGGCGATGGTACAACATCCGTCGTTGTCCTCGCTGGTAGCCTACTAGGTGCTGCAGAGAAAATGCTTCAAAAGGGTATCCATCCGACGATCATTGCCGAGTCCTTCTTGCGAGCGTCAACAAAAGCCGTTGAATTCCTCACAGAGATAGCGACGCCTATTGACCTGAACGACAGAACGACCCTGTTGAGGGCAGCTAGCACATCTTTGAATTCGAAGGTGTGTTCATAAGTCTGCGATTCTAACAGCCTTTCTGACAAAGTACGTTAGATCGTCTCTCAATATTCGTCCATCCTAGCACCCATTGCCGTCTCCGCTGTGACACGTCTTGTCACACCAACTTCCGAGAACGTAGATTTACGCGATATCCGCATCGTCAAGAAGGTTGGTGGTACAATAGAAGACACAGAGCTCATCGACGGTGTTGTTCTCAATCAGAACGTCGTAATTGCAGCTGGCGGCCCGACAAGAATTGAGAAAGCGAAGATTGGTCTTATCCAATTCCAACTCAGTGCGCCCAAGCCTGATGTTCGTATTTCTGGTTTCCGTCTCATTGGACGATGTCGATTAATGAGTGCCATAGATGGATAACACAGTTGTCATCAACGACTACCGGCAGATGGACAAGGTTATCAAGGAGGGGCGCACCTATCTGCTGAATATTTGCAAAAAGATCAAGAAGAGCGGCTGCAACGTTCTACTCATACAAAAGTCCATCCTACGCGACGCGGTCGATGACACATCCCTTACCTTCCTCAAGCGCCTCAATATTCTTGTTGTCAAAGACGTAGAACGTGATGAGATAGATTTCCTCACGAAGAGCATGGGATGTAAACCCGTCGCAGACATCGAGGCATTCACAGAAGACAAGCTCGGCTTTGCGGATCTCGTGGAAGAAACTAATAGTGATGGGACGAAAGTTGTAAAGATCACGGGCGTCAAGAACAGGGGACGCACGGTCAGCATCCTTGCGATGAGCAGCAACCAACTCGTACTCGACGAATGCGAGCGTTCCATCCACGACGCGCTCTGCGTCGTGCGTTGTCTAGTCAAGAAGCGGTACGCCAAACCTAGCCCTTGCCCTAAGCACTCACAACTGATCGTCATCTCACCCAAAGTGCGCTGATCGGCGGCGGCGGCGCGCCAGAGATTCATGTATCTCGCATGCTGTCGCAATATGCTCAGGGCCTCACTGGCATGGAGGCATACTGCTTCCAAGCGTATGCCGACGCACTCGAGGTTATTCCGACGACGCTCGCCGAGAACGCCGGTCTCAATCCTATCGCGATCGTCACCGAGCTGCGCAACCGCCACGCACTCGGAGAGCGCAATGCCGGCATCAACGTCCGCAAGGTATGCTCCTGTCCTCTTTCCATATTATGGCACACATGTTGATTGGTTATTAGGGACAAATTTCGAATATCCTCGAAGAGGACGTCGTACAGCCGTTGTTGGTTTCGACGAGCGCGATCGAGCTCGCGACAGAGACGGTGACACTTCTCTTGAAAATTGATGACTATGTGCAGGCGAGGTGATATGGCATAGAAGTTTTCCGTGTTGTATATGCAGACATAACCAAAAATCATTTCATTTTATATTGATGCAACGAATTTACCGTGTTTAGAAGCACCCCGCTTGACCACTGCTCGCCCCCACACAAAAAAGCATTGATTGTTACTGTAAGCTTGTGCTTCCAATAGCAGTGGTCTCTACAGCGCAACAGAGCTCATGAAGTTCACGGAAACTGTAGCGCTACAGCGACAATTCGAATACACAAGAGCGAACTTCTACTATATAAATATGCTCGTCTCCTCCCCATCACAGGTACACTCTTTCACCCCCAGCGTTGCAATGCGCCAGCTGCCGCCGTCTTCAGGCGTGAGTCCTTGTCGGCTTCAGCTGCGCTAGTGAGGAGTGGC
>Ga0137359_10005074_pt1 | contig 10826 bp, 9 predicted proteins | sample Mad1_40_16metaG_FD_108281 | JGI IMG/M metagenome (GOLD analysis project Ga0137359, IMG submission 108281) | Vadose zone soil microbial communities from Angelo Coast Range Reserve, California, USA - Mad1_40_16 metaG | ecosystem: Environmental > Terrestrial > Soil > Vadose zone | place: USA... | reverse complement strand
TTCGAGATAAAATCCAACGATCTGGAGGCTTGAGGCCATATCAAATTTCTTCCTTTGATACCATTGTTCCCATTTTGAAACGCATTGAATCGAAAGTCAGTATGCCAATAGGTATTTCTTTGATAGCAATTGCACAGAAAATATAACTACAATGTAACTTGGTAGTATACGGTTGTGTTGCAAGAAATATCTTTCGCTTTCCTCTCCACAGCTCGTTACGGCAAACACCCACGAAACGACTGCTGAAACAGGCGGGCAGAGGCCGGATTAGACGGCGAAAGGGTACGATTCAGCGGAGTCACGACCAGCGCGTCAACGCCGGGAGCAGAGTAGAAACGCGCAACCCGATAGGTGACATGATTGGCATCCAGCTCGCGCAAGAAATCCGGGTGATGATCGTCATGCGCCGCCAGCGCGAGCACACTGGCGCGATCTGCGTGCATCAGGGCTTGATAATCGGACATAATACGTATGTCAGTTTTCGTCGCCACAATCGAACCGTCGGTCTCGAATGTGATATGATCGCCTACCCAATTGTTGGCCCAGACGTAATGAATATGCTGGTTCTTCAGGTAATTTACGATAGGATCAACATTTGTTGGATTTCGCGAGAGACAGCCGGTGGCCTGGAATGTATAGTTCGGGTCAGCCTGCGCATAGGCAATCCCTTGCGCACCGAAATAGAGCGCCAGCACCACCAGCAGGCCAATCTGGGTCACAGCCAACGACTGTGATCTCCTGGAAGTGGTGAATCTGAGAGCACGGTGCGCATCTTCACCCTGTTGAGCCTGGCTCCACTGCCTCTCTCGCAAGACCAGTCCAGGGAAGACGATGAGCGTGGCAATCAGAAATGGCAGCGCGTCCACCAATGGCACTACATAGCGTCCCGCGCCATCTGATGGGCCACACCCGGCGGATCCGAGTGCAGCAGCAGAGTTAGGCGTGATGCAGAAGATGATTGATACACAGAGCATGAAGAGCAGGGGCAGCGCAGTGAGCTGCCGGACGCGCACAAACACCGGGTGCCGTTTGGCGAGAAAGAGACCGGCCACCCCGAGCACAAGACCCGAGAAAACAACGAACAGCCCAAAGGTCACAAGATGCGGATTCGCCGTCGTGACATCCGGCTGTGTCGGCAAAGATCCACCCAGGGCTCGCGGAGCTAAACAGGAGGTATACATTTTTGTGACTCTCGCTATGGTCAGCAGACGGCTAGCAGAGAGCGTTCCTCTAAGATGGAAGAAGTAAAACACATTCGCCCAGTCGTTTTGCGCACCCCAAATGAGGCCGGGGAGAAAACCAATCAGCAGTGCTGGCACCGCACTCAGAGAGAGCAGCCCTTCTTTGAGCAGCACCAGCCGTGGCTGCCCAAAAGCGTGACAGCGTGGTTTCACCAGTTCTAAGACCACCCACCCACCAATCCAGATCGCGATGGCCGCACAGGCATACATAATCAGCGGGTCAATCCACAAACCCAGGCCGACAAGCAAGCCAATGCCGACCCAGCGCAAGGCAAGCTCACGCCAGGATGCCTGCTGGCCCCAACGCTGTGTCAGGCGAAACGCGCAAAACAAGAGCCAGAGCATAATGACAAACGCTCCCATGTACCCCCCCAAGCGCAACTCCATGATCATATCATAGAGAGGAGGAAAGGCAGCTACCAGGGCGGCGATCGTCATGAAAGTCGTTTTCAGCCGGGCAGACAGGTGCGCGGTCTCCGCCAGAATTGCGGCGAAACGCCAGGTAAGATAGACCAAGAGCAGGCTCATTGGTATCATCTCCAGGCGCATAGCCCAGACAGCGGGGCCGGTAAATCGAAAAATCAATGCGGCTAAATAGGCATCCAGGCTGCCCAAATAGGGCTGGCCAAAATAGTAGAGTGGGAGCTCACCCCGCAAAATATGCTCGGCTTGTAGACCCACCTCCAATTCGTCCCCCGCCATAACCCCATACGTATGCACAATTATCCACACCCGCGACAGGATCGCGAGGAGAAAACAAAGCCATAAAGGAGAATAAATCGCCTTCAGCTTCCCAAACCTGCTGGATGTGGTCGTGGAAAAGGCTAGATTTCCTGAGACTTCTATCATTATCTTGCACCTATGCTTCCCTATTCCTCTGCCCGATTATCCCCCGTTTGGCAGCTTGGCGCTGCTCCTTCTCTTTCGGTCCAAGCCCTGGGCTTGCCCAAGTCTACCACCTCTTTGTGTTGCCGTCTAGTTGCGCTGCTTTCCCATCAGGGTTTCTCAAAAGTCTTTTTCCTCTTCCCCTCCCCGCCCCAAAAAAGAGTACAAGAGCGTGTTGCCGGTTGGGCGCGGCCGCGCCCAACCGGCAACACGCTCTTTACTAATCTGGGGTGGGGGGCTTGCTGCCAAGCAGAGCGACTTTTGAGAAGCGCTGCTTTCCCATTCGCGCAACTCCCTGCCCAAGTATAGCCTACTGGCAGGAGATGAGCAACTTAGAGAAACAAACAGGAAAGTACTATCATTTTCTGGCATACTCCCAGTTAATGAAATCTTTCGCCTGCCAATGCGCGGTTATTTCTCTAGCGATGGCGGCAAGAATTGGGACGCCGTCGACCTGCCACTGCCGCCTCCCGCAACCACCAATGGCACCGACTTCGGCTCTGACCCTGGTGTCGCGTTCGATACACGTGGCAATGTTTATTATTCCTACATTGTCGTCTTCTTCAACCGCTTTTTCAAATCCATTCAAGGGACCGAGATGGCGGTCGCTAAGTCATCCGATGGAGGCAAAACCTGGCCCCAGGTCACCTTTTTCAATTTCAACAGCGGCACTGGTCAGTTCAACGACAAACCGATGATCGCGGTGGATACCAATCCACTGAGTCCTTTCCGCGATAGCGTCTATGTTGCGTGGGATAATGCTTCCTTTAATGCGGGCAAATCGTCCGCCAATAATGCCCTACTCTTTGCGCGCTCCACCGATGGCGGCCAGACCTTCAGCAGCCCGCTAGCCCTGAACGCACTGACGGGCGGCCCAAATGCTGTGATTGGTGCTGATCCTTTTGTCGGACCCAATGGCGAGGTCTACGTGTCCTGGCATGATATACAGAACAACCGTCTGATGATCAATAGCTCATTAGATGGCGGGGTCATGTTTGGTCAGCAGCAGAGCATTGCGCAGACCGTTGTGGCCTTCGATGACGGTATCCCAGCAATGGCCAGCCGGCGTGCCCTACTCTATCCCGCATGCGATGCCGACCGTAGCAGTGGTGCGAACCGTGGCACACTCTACTGTTCATGGATGGACGAGACAGCCACGAACGGAACTGACGTCTTTGTGGCGCGCTCAACCAATCGCGGCGTGAGCTGGAGTGCGCCTGTGCGCGTCAATGATGATCCAACCGGTGTGCGCAAGGATCAATTCAACCAGTGGCTTTCGGTTGATCCGACCAGCGGTTCGATCAATTTGAGTTGGAACGATGCCCGCAATGATCCCGCTGACACCAAGACCGATATCTTCTTCGCACAATCAACAAATGGTGGAGCATCTTTTGCTCCCAATGTGAAGGTGACGACTGTGATGACTGACGAAAGCGCGGCAAATCCCAATGCTGACGCTGGCAACCAGTACGGCGACTACGAGGGCATTGTTGCGTTCGGCGGCATCATCCACCCCATCTGGACGGATGGACGGTTTGATGGAACCATTGATCCCACCACCGGTCAACTGATCGGAGAAGAAGTCTTTACAGCGGCGATTACGGCATAAGCGAACCAGCGTCTGTCCCACGGGTTGCGCAACGAGCGCTGGTGCTCCAGCTACAAGGGAGAGTCCTGCTCTCAGTTTGACGTTTAGGCTATTTTGGCTGCGAGGAGATCTCGCACCCAATTAGCTACTATTAGAACGATAAGAATAAGAACTTTTAGGGTACGGATTTCTGAAATCAAGTTCCTGAATGAGTGGCATGTTGGGACAGAACAAGGGGTATTGCGAACATGCCACTAATCCATCCAAATAGTTGTGCTCCACAATCTACGGTTGAATGGGCCCAAAGGTATGTCCTGGCGCGATGGGCTTGCCACAGGTCCTGCAATAGTGTGCATCGCTGGTATTCAGATGGCCACACGCCGATACTTGTGGTTCCTGATCTGAAGATGATCGTACAGGTACTGGAGGTGACCATGCAGGTGATGGTCCACTTGCCGTGGCTTCTTCGTCTGGTCTATTGGTTGTAAAAAGCTGTGTGCCTGTTACTTCATATGTATCATATGGCGATGTGAATAGAGGAGGGGTATAGCCCGGTGAGGCACCGGGTAGTGTCCCATATTCTGCCCTCATCTGATCATTCTGCACAGTAGCATCAGGAGGTGTTGATATTGGCTGTTTTGAAGCAATTGGGGGCGACTTTTTCCCTCGTCGCATGGCAAAGGCCACCCCGAAAAAGATCAGCGCCATCAGAATGACAACGATTATCCCCGCCATCAGAATAATGTGAGAAACATCTGTTTGTGGTTGAGATTGTGGCAAGCGCTCACTCTTCGCCTGTGCCCGCGCACGTGTCAGGTAAGTTGTTATAGCCTGGAAAAGCGGGTACCGCGATGCGATCTGTTGGAGCTCCTTTAATGCCCTGTGCCAATGACCAGGTGTGTTGGATGCATAGTCTGTGAAAGCCTGGTTCCAGGCTTTTTGAAAGCGCCCTGGGGTCGTATCCAAATGAAGCCCTTGTACCAACGTTTTCGCGCTGTTACTGGCTTGTAGAAAGGTTGTCTGTCCAAAGGTGTTAGGAATGTCCAGGCCAAAACTCACAATGCCGACAACGTTCCCCTGTTCATCCAGAGCGGGACCACCACTATCGCCATGTTCAACGTTGCCCCCGACTTGAATGACAGGCGCTCCCTTATTCGTCGTTTTCATCGCACTCACAAAGACTTTATTCACTGATGAGGTGAGAAAATCTGTTGGAGCGTCGTTTACATCACCGCTTCCGGGGAAACCAATGATCGTCAGATTATCCTGCTCCTGAACACCTGATGAATCTTCCAGTTGAATGCTAGGCATATCATTCATATTGCTAACATGCACAATGGCAATATCGTTCTTGTCAAACGAACTTTCTCGCTCAATACGATCAGCCTTTGCATGCATTGTCGAAGGGACAGCTGCAAGTTTTGACACGCTCTGCGGGCCGGTATACTCTGTGCTGAGGTAAACCTCGCTTGTTGCTGAATTATAAGCGGGTGTAGAAGGGAAAGCTCCAGATTCGAGTTCAAATAGAACTTCGTCCTTCGTATATGGCAGGTTAACCGAAAAGTTCTGGTTGATATAGTTCGCAACGTCGTTTGCTGCTGCCTCATAGAGAAACTCGTTCAATGACTGATCGTGCAGGGGATTGACAACATGATCTGCAGTCAGAATGTCGCCGCTGGCGCTGACGAATGCACCACTGCCAGAAAGTGTTAATGGATAACTCCCGCCATTGAGAGGAAATGTCGCACTTTGGGGAGTCGGGGCAAAGCGCACAGTCAGACGACCACCAATTGTAGTAATGATGCGCACTACAGCAGGTCTGGCAATATCGACCTTGCGCACAACAGGGTCGCTAATATTGCCACCAGGTATCTCGCCGGCATACGCTAGTGTTGTGTTTACTACCCATCCAAAGAGAGTGAGACAGACAAATCCTCCAACGAGCGAAATTCGGGCGAGCCATCGCTTTCTGCTTAGGGATTTAAGAGGGAAGGTTGTGCTCGACATATGCAGTTTCCTCTCAAGAGGAAACTCACAGGAGCATCCTCTTTTGTTTTTGTGTTATGTTTCTTATCATAGAGAAATAACGTTGTTAGTCAATGAAAATCACATTGCTAGGGTCAAGGTAATGGGAGGCAATTATGTTACTTGTCACTGCGCAAAGAAACCTTTGATCCGACGGAGTACGCTCGTTGGGTACGTGCCTTTGAGACCCAACACCTCCATTCGCGACACCGTGGAAGTGTCTCTGAGCGCGCTCTTCGCTCCTCCTGGGTGGCACATCAGTCCACGATTCACACGGGAGTGACTTCCCTGGAAACACTGGCAGGGGTGCTCCAAGGACGATCAGGGCCATACGTCATCTGTCACGCGGACCTGCATCCAGCCAATCTGATACGCGATCATGCCGACCATGTGTTTGTCATCGATTGGAATGATGTGATGCTGGCTCCCAAAGAGCGCGATTTCATCTTTGTCAGGGAACTGCAGGCAGATGCGTTTTGGGAAGGGTACGGACAGAGATTGATTGATTGATTGGATTGCACTGACGTACTACCTCTGGGAACGGGTTGTGCAAGATGTGATCGAATGTGCCAAAGACGTGTTTTTCAATGACGATCTGGGAGAAGAAACCAGGGCCGATGTCGTCCGGTTGTTTGATGAGATCTTGATGGGTCGCAGCAGCACCATCGATGCTGCCTATGCAGCAACGGCCCATCTCTCAAGAGACCTCAGCTGACCTGCGCCTCCTATTGCCTGTTTAATCGCTCTAACTGCTCGTTGGCCATGACGAGGGCTTCATCGTATTGTCCCTGATCTTGAGGGCTATTCGACGATGCGCCACTCCTCACTCTCGCCATCAGGGCTACAAAATAGTGCGCCTGTCCGAGCAAACTCAAAGCATCTGCAATGCCCTGTTGATCATGGACTCGTTCAGCGATCTGCCTGGCCTGGAGAAGAGGCTCAAACAGGAGATCAGCATCAGTCTATGTTCTGGTACCGCGGGGTTGTAAGAGGCGGGCCGCCCCTTGCAACCCGCCTCTCACTCCAGGACGAACCATCGCAGGTAACGACGGGGTCTGATTCTTACTCGCTCATAGCCGGTACACGCTCCTGCGTCACCTCTTCTCCACGCGCTTTCGCCTGCTTATAGGCCCGGATGGCGGGATCGCGCCCGACGACCAGGGCCAGTACGATGGAGGCCGTGCAGAAGATCAGCACCATCCAGAAGGTATCGTTGAGACCCTGGATGGCCGCGTGCTGCACCACGCAGGCGTGCAAGGCAGCCTGGTTGAACGTGGGACCGGCTAGCTGAGCGCAGGTCGCGGCGACTCCGCTGAACTGATGCGTTGCCAGACCCAATTGGATCGATTTTCCGATAGCTAGGCCATGAGTTGTCGCCTGCTGGGTCAGGTAGGTGGTCAGGCCCGCCACGCCAATCGCGCTGGCTACTATGCGCGTCACGCTGACCAGCGAGGAAGCCTTAGCCATGGCCCTGTTGCTCACTGCTGACATAGCCAGCGTTTGCAATGGCGGGTTCGCAAAACCCAGGCCCAGGCCGCGCAGGATCAACCAGATTTGCAGCGACTGACCAGTGGTATTTACATCCAGTCGCGTCAGGCCGTACGTGCCAACAACCAGCAGGACCAGCCCGATCACCGCCAGGATACGCGGGCCAACCCGGTTATATAACGCACCTGAGAGAGCCATGCCTACGCCCGTTGCAAGTCCCTGGCTGATCAGAAGCTCGCCCGCCGTCAGGGCCGTATCACCCTGGATGTTCTCAAAGAAGAGCGGCAGCAAGAACAGGCTGCCAAAGAGTACCGCTGAGATGACCCACATTGCCACATTCGAGATCGTGAATGTGTAGTTGGTAAAGAGGCGCATGTCTATCACCGGGTCACTTACCAGCAGTTCGACTACGATAAAGGCCACCAGCACCGCCGCGCCAACAATAATGTAGGTCAGCACTGTCGAATTGCCCCAGCCCTTCGAGCCGGCCTCGGTAATGCCATAGACCAGCGCGGTAAAACCGACCATCGAGAGTACCAGGCCCAGAATGTCAAAGCGCTTCCTGCCTGCCGGCGCTACCTGGTTCTCAGACTCCGCTTTGCGTCCGGGCAACGTCAGGACAGCCAGGATCAGCGCCACCACTCCGATGGGTATGTTGATGGTAAAGATGGCGTTCCAGGCGAAATTGGTGCTCAAGAAACCGCCGATTGTCGGGCCAAAGGCCGAAGCCATCATAATTGGGATGCCGAGCAGCGCCGTTGCCATTCCCCGCTCGGTCGGCGGGAAGATGCGAAAGATGATCGCAAACGCCATCGGCAGCAGCGCGCCGCCACCGATGCCCTGGAAGACGCGGAAAGCAATCAGCGCTTCTTTGGTCGGTGCAAACGCGCAGAGCGCAGAGCCGACAGTAAACAGGGTCAGCGCGGTCAGAAAGACCAGCTTTGTGCCGATGCGATCGCTCAAGTAACCAACAATAGGAATGACCGCCGCCTGGGCCAGGAAATAGGCGGTAGCCACCCACGTTATGGTTTCAAAATCGGTATGAAACGCTTTTTGCATTTGCGGAAGCGTCACACTGACAATAGTATTATCCAGAATAGCCATAAACAAGCCTATCGCCACCACCGCAGCCACCCTCCAACGGTATGCCTTTGTCATTTTTCAGACCCTTCTATTGGGGCATTGAGTATGCCATGCAAGACGAGTTCAACAATCTGCTGGCGCGCATACACCAGAGATTCCGGCTGATCGGTCAGAGATTCGCCGAGGAACCATTGGTAGCGTGGAAGGTTGAGCAAGTACATAACGCACAGGTGCATAATACTCACCAGCACGAAACGGGTGTTGAGCTTAGGATTGATGATGCCAGCCTCCTGGGCTTTGCTTAAGAAATTCCCCAGGCAGATGGTGCTGGCCCTGTGCTCCTCAAGCTCTTTCATGTCTCCCAGAAAAGTGTGCCAGCCCTCCGCAGCCTCCCAGGCCATGATGTGCAGGTTTCGCGGGTGCTGTGTCAAAAAGGCGAAGTAGCGATCAATGCTCAACTCCAGGAACATGCGCACCCGGCTGGCGCTCATCTCGTCACTGCACTGAGCAAATGCCGTAAGCGGCCCCAGGTATACATCGACCATGCGCCTCTTGAATCTCGCCATGATCGCCCGGTACAGCCCCTCTTTATCCCCGAAGTAGTGGAAGATCAGGCTCTTATGATAGCCCGCCTGCGACCCGATTGTATCGATGCGCGCTCCGGCAAACCCTTCGCGCGCGAAAACCTCTTCCGCGGCCTCCAAAATGGCCTCGCGTGCGACCTCAGCGTCGCGTTCGCGAACGACTTTACCCACTTTCGCTTTTGTTCCTCCCATGTATTAACCAGACGGTCCACTGAATTAATCAAATTACTAATTGTATTAATCAGATGGTTAAATCATAGCACCGAATGCATGAGATGTCAAGGGGTGAGTTGCTGAGATTCAGGGCTTTTCACGAGTTGAGCCAAAGGACGTGCCAGCAAACCAGACAGCGACTTGTGAGAAGCCCTGTGATGAGATTTTACAGAACGGTTGAGGGGGAGAGTTTCGTGACTTGCATCAGTGTCCTGGTCTCCAGGTCAGCACAAAGGTGCTCGATGTGCTCGATACGGTTTTGGTACTCCTGACTCGCTCGCCACGCCGCAATAGCTTCAACGCTTTCCCAGGCTATCGGACAGAAAAAGCGATTGCTTTGTTGGAAATCGCGATACAATGGAACGCTACCTACTTTGCCTGGCACCTCTTGCATGGTCCATTGCATGAGATCAGTCCAGGTGGCAATAAACTCATCCTCGCGTCCGGGATGGACTAACCAGCTATCCAAAATCCAATAGTTCATGGGGCCTCCCTCCAGGAGTATGACTCTCATCTATGGAGAGTGTAGCGCGCGAGAAGATGTCTTGCATCGTCCTAAAGGTCAGTTATTCAAATCGATTGACCGCTCGTCATGCCTCCTCTTCAAGCACCCGCTTTTTGCACGTCGTTAACTGAAAAACCGAAAATGCTTTTGCGTCTTTGAACATTGGCTCACTCTCTTCTTTCTGATGACTCTTCGGAGCAGCCATCCGTGAAACATCCGCCACAACTCGCTATGCATCTCAATTTGGAGAGACAGTTCTGTCGAGGCTAAATCTCCCTCAAAAGAGAGTGTAGCATACCGATGGCACATTTTCTTCTTCGATCTTACCCTGTTGAACAGGAGGTTTGTCTCTATCCCATACCTTCCACCGTGATATATCGTAGAAGAATACTCATACGCGCGAGCAGGAGGACATCATGGATATCGTCGATCTCGGCACACCTTTTGGGCTGGCATTTGCGTCTGGCCTCAACGCCTACCTGCCACTGCTGGCCTTCGCCGTCTCCGTGCGCTGGTTACACCTGTATAAAGTGAACCCATCCTTCTCCTTCATCACCCAGACCTGGTTTATCGTCGCGCTTGCCATCCTCACCATACTGGACTTCGTAGCCGATAAAATTCCGCTCATCGACCATGCCTGGAATGCTATTCATACTGTAGTGCGACCCTTGGCAGGTGCATTAGTAGCGGTCGCGGCGGGAAGTCACTCCATCTCAGGCATACATATCGCCGCCAGGAGCAGCGATGCCGCTGCGAGGACGGTTATTGCAGCCAGTATCATACCCGTTACGGGAGTTGGCCTGCTGATTATACTTCTTCTTATCGGCGGTGTACTGGCTGCCCTGAGTCATACTACCAAATCGACCACACGCTTAGTTTCCACCATCACTACTGCTGGTTTTCTCAATATCGTGCTGAGCTTTTTGGAAGATGTGCTGGTCTTCATCGCCATACTGCTTTCCCTCTTCGTCCCTGTCGTCATGCTCATCCTGCTCGTGCTCTTCGTCCTTATCGTTGGCCCACGGCTCATGCGTATTTGGAAGAGGTGACTCAGCAGGTATGAGGGAAGATGCCAGACCCGCTGTGCTGGCTACTTGGCACATCCAGCTGATTCGCGAACGGATGTGCCAAGTAGCCAGCACAGGTGTCCCTGTCGCCTAGTGCTGCGTTCCTCATTGGCGCTACTCTAAACGTGAAGCTCAAAGCAAGTAAGT
>Ga0137359_10005068_pt1 | contig 10828 bp, 7 predicted proteins | sample Mad1_40_16metaG_FD_108281 | JGI IMG/M metagenome (GOLD analysis project Ga0137359, IMG submission 108281) | Vadose zone soil microbial communities from Angelo Coast Range Reserve, California, USA - Mad1_40_16 metaG | ecosystem: Environmental > Terrestrial > Soil > Vadose zone | place: USA... | reverse complement strand
GGCGCAAAAGCTGATGGGGCCGATTAACGAAATCGCGCGGCTCGGGGATCAAGGAAAGCTCAGAAATTTTTCGGAACAGTGGATTGCCGAACAGTTGCAACTGGCGGATGTGAAGCTCCTACTTGATTCCACAGACGCCGCGCCCCGGATTGCTGCTGCGGGCCACGGTGGGGCGATGGAGACGATTGAAATCAAACGGGGCGGACAGCATTTGGGAACCTTGCAGGTGAGTTCCTTTGGCGCAATGATTTCGGGCGAAACGTATGCGGCGCTGGAGTTTTTGTGCGAGCAATTGCCGGCGGCATTTGATTTGTGCCGCTTGATTGAGGAGAAGCTGCAACTGGAAAGAGAACTGGCGGAACGCGAGCGACTAGCGTTGGTTGGGCAGATGGCAGCGAGCATTTCGCACAATCTGAAGAATCCGCTGGGCTCGATCAAGACTATTCTGCAGGTGCAGATGGAAAGCCCGGAGCTTCCTGCTTCGTTACGCCGCGAAACGCAAATGGTGCTGGAGGAGATCAACCGGCTTTCGGCGCGGCTGAACCAGTTGCTGCAGTTCAGCCGGCCGGGCGTTCGCGCGGGGAACGGTGGGCAAAGTTGCAATCTGGCAAAGGTGACTGAAACGGTGGCCAGCATGCTTCGGCACGCTGCGGATGAACGGCGTGTTTCGCTGCAACTGGCTAATACCAATGGCGAAGCCTGCGCCGCGGTCGGTGAGGAGGCCGCCAACGACATTCTTTCGAACGTGGTGTTGAACGCCATTGAGGCGGTGGCTGACGGCGGGCACGTATGCGTCGCGCTACGCTGCTCTGAAAAAGTCTGCACTGTCTCTGTGGAAGATAATGGGCCGGGAATTTCCGCCGCCGACCAGGCTAAAGTGCTGCAGCCATTTTTTACAACCAAGGCGCGCGGAACCGGGCTGGGACTGGCGATTGTTGACCGGCGGTTGCAGGAAGCGGGCGGCACGATGGAGATCAAGAGTCCAGTGAGCGGCGGGCGCGGAACGGAAATTCGCCTGAACTTTCCCCTGGTGGCGAAGGAGCGAGCTGGATGAAAACTGTGCTGATTGTAGATGACGAGCCCGCGTCGCGTTACGCTTTGCGGCGAGCGCTCGAAAGCCGTTATCGCATCGTCGAGGCGGATTCCGCTGCCGCCGGACGTTCCTCGTTGCTCAGTGAGAAACCGGACCTGCTATTGCTTGACGTGGTGCTTCCGGGCGAAGACGGACTTTCTTTCCTGAAATGGTTGCGGCAGGAAGGGTACGAACTGCCGGTGCTGATGGTTTCGGCGCTGGATACGGCGAAAACGGCGGTGGAGGCTTTGCAACTTGGGGCTGCGGATTATCTGGTAAAAGGCTTTGAGTTGGAGGAACTGCGGCAGCGGGTGGCGAATCTGTTGAAGCTTGTGGGGCTGGAGCAGGAAAACGAAAGTCTGCGGCGGCGGGTGGCTACGGACGGGCAGTTCGGGCAGATGATCGGGCGTTCGGCGGCGATGCGAAAGGCATTTGAGCTGGCGGACCGGGTGGCGCCGACGGATTCGACGGTGCTGATTCTTGGGGAGAGCGGGACGGGGAAGGATTTGCTGGCGCAGGAAATTCATGCGCGGTCGCAGCGCAACGGCAAGGCGTGGGTGGCCGTGAATTGCGCGGCGCTACCCGAAACACTGATTGAATCGGAACTTTTTGGGTACGAGCGCGGAGCGTTCACCGGCGCGGCGCAGCAGAAAAAGGGGCGTTTCGAACAGGCGCACGGCGGGACGTTGTTCCTGGACGAGATTGGGGATATGAATCCGGTGACGCAGTCGAAGGTGTTACGGGCGCTGGAAAATCGCACGGTGGAGCGGCTGGGCGGCACGCAATCGATTCCGGTAGATGTGCGGGTGATCAGCGCGACGCATCGGAATTTGCCGCTGGCGATCCGCGACGGAAAATTTCGCGAGGACCTTTTTTACCGGTTGCGGGTGGTGACGATTGAGTTGCCGCCGTTGCGGGCGCACAAGGAAGATATCGCGATTCTTGCAGAAGCGTTTGTGCGGCTGCATGGGGCACGGCTCGGGCGGACGCCGCGGCTTGGGAAGGAAGCGGTGAAGGTGTTGGAGAGCTACGATTGGCCGGGGAATGTGCGCGAATTGAAGAATGCGATTGAGCGAAGCATGGTGCTATCGCGCGGGGAAGAGATTGGGGCGAGTGATTTGCCGGAGGAAGTTTTGCATGGCACGCCGGTTGTGCCCAGAAGTGAGGCGGATGGTGAGGATTTGGGGCTAAAGGAAAAAGATTTTCGAGAGGCCAAGCGCAAGTTTGAGATCGCGTACCTGTTGCGACAACTTGGCGTGCATCGGTGGAATATTTCGCGGACGGCGGCGACCATTGGGCTGCACCGGCAGAGTCTGCAGGAACGGTTGCGGGAATTGGGGATTCGACGGCCGGGACAGGAGATTTCGGAGGAGGAAGAATGATCTTCCACGGTTTCGTGCAGGCCGGCGGGGGAAGCACGCGTTTTGGCACTGACAAGGCGCTGGTGCGGCTGGGCGGTAAGACCATGTTGCAACGTACTGGAGAATTGCTGGCGAAGGTCAGCGGAGACGTTACGATCGTTGCCGCGGAGGGAAAGTATGCCGACGCACCGTGGCCCAGGATCGCCGACCGCTGGCCGGGCGAGGGCCCGCTTGGCGGAATTCTGACGGCCCTTCATCATCTTTGTGCGACGGACTCGGGTAACTTGAAACGAGAGGAAGAGAGCGATCCGTGTCCTTTTGCCTTGATCTTGAGTTGCGACATGCCCTTTCTGACGGCGGAGTTTCTGCGATTTCTTACGGAGCGCGCCCTCGCCAGTGAAGCTGCGATTATCGTGCCAGAAGTTTCGAACCGGCTTGAGCCTTTGTGTGCGTGCTGGTGCGCGGGTGCGGCGGAGGCCATTCAGGCCGGCTTCGATGCCGGTACTCGCAGGGTGACGGAAGCGATGAAACAAGTTTCGATGGAAGTGCTTGACGAGGCGGCGTGGAAACGATTTGATACGGATGGGCGGTTGTTCTGGAATATGAATACGTTGGCGGATTATGAAGAGGCGCGCCGGGTGATTGAAGAGCGGGCTGGGCTAGCAGGTAAGAGGGAGGGGCAAGCCCCTCCCCTACAAGGATGAGTTTCACGACGAATCGATGAGCGAAGACCTTAAGGATAGCGGTTTGACGGATAAAGGCAGGGGCGGCGCTGCGGAATATTATTTTGAATTTCGCGGCGTCAACAAAGCATTCGATGAGCACGTGGTGCTGCAGAACGTCAGCTTCAAGGTGAAACGCGGCGACACCTGCGTGATCATGGGACGCAGCGGGGTGGGAAAATCGGTTTCGCTGAAGCACATCATGGGGTTTCTGACGGCTGATTCAGGACGCATTTTGATTGCCGGGCAGGACGTCACGGATTTTACAGAGAGGGAATTCGAAACGGTGCGCCGCAAGGTGACGATGGTGTTTCAGTCTGGCGCGCTATTTGATTCTCTGAGCGTCGCGGAAAATATTGCGTTTCCACTGGAGGACCAGCCAGGGCTCACCGCCGAAGACGTGGACGCTTACGTCGCAAAACTTGCGCACATGCTGGAAGTGGAAGAAGTCCTCGACAAGCTCCCCAGCGAACTTTCGACTGGAATGAAGCGGGCGGTGGCCATCGCGCGGGCGTTGGCGCAAAATCCTGAGGCCATTCTTTATGACGAGCCGACCACAATGGTCGATCCCATCATGGCGGGGCACATGGGCGACCTGATTCTGCGATTGAAGGATGCTTTTCATAAGACCTCGATCGTTGTTACGCACGATACGCATCTCGCCAGGCGACTCGCCGACAACGTTGTTTTCCTTCAAGACGGCCGGGCGCAGGTGTTCGGTTCGTGGGCGGAATTCGAAAGTTCCCCGGATCCGTTTCTGCGGGACTTCCTGTTGCAGGATGAACTGATTCCCGCTCTGGACGTGACCCTGTGAGCAGTCCGGCCACGGTCATTTCCGATCCCAAATCACAGTTACGCAAGACGATGGGCTTTTGGGACGTCCTGCTTTTCAACATCGCCACGGTGCTAGGCCCGCGCTGGATCGCCGCCGCTGGTCACAATGGAACTTCTTCCATCAGCCTTTGGGTGATCGCCGCGCTGTTCTTTTTTGTGCCCGGGGCATTTGTCATCAACGAGTTGTCTTCGCGTTTTCCGGAAGAGGGCGGCTTGTATGTATGGGCCAAGGAAGCGTTTGGAGATTTTCATGGGTTCATTGCCGGGTGGACGTACTGGATTTACACCGTGTTTTATTTTCCGGGGCTGCTGCTGGCGAGCGCTTCGATGAGCGCGTACGTGATTGGGGAAAAAGGCGGGCCGCTTTCGCAGGATCGCACTTTTCTGCTGCTGGTCTCGATTGCCCTGCTGCTGGTGGCTGTGTTGCTGAACATCATCGGGCTGAACATCGGCAAGTGGCTGCAGAATGCGGGCGGCGTGGGGACGTACGTGCCGCTGCTGGTGCTGGTGGGCGTGGCGGTGCTGGTTTATTTCCGCAGCGGGTCGGCGACGCACTTCACCTCGGCCAACATGATGCCGACGTGGAATTGGGATACGGTGAATTTCTGGTCGCAGATTGCGTTCGCGTTTACGGGGCTGGAGCTGGTTTCGGCGATGAGCGAAGAGGTGCGCGATCCGCGGCGGACGCTGCCGCGGGCGGTGTTTGGGGCGGGCGCGATGATTACGTTCATGTATATCGTGGGGACGTTTGCGATTCTGACGCTGGCGCCGGCGGGTGATCTGGATCCGAAGAGCGGGGTGTTTCACGCGATCATGGCGGGGTCGGTGGTGCTAAAGATCGGTTTTCTGGGGATACTGGCGGCGATTCTGGTGACGGTGGGGAATGCGGGCGGCGTTGGCAGCACGGTAGCTGGAATCGCGAGGGTTCCGTTTGTGGTGGGGATCGATCGGTATTTGCCGGCGGCGTTCGGGAAGATTCATCCTCGGTGGAAGACGCCGTATGTTTCGATATTGGTGCAGGCGGGGGTTTCGGGCGCGATTTTGCTGCTAAGCCAGATCAAAAGCGAGACGGTGCAGGCGGCTTACCAGATGCTGATTGACGCGGCGATCATTCTTTACTTTATTCCGTTTCTTTACATGTTTGCGGGAGTGGTGAAGCTTGCGGGGCGGAAGGATCGCGCGGAAAATCCGCACGCGATTCTGATTCCAGGCGGGAAATTGGGTTTGTGGGCGTGTGGGATTCTTGGATTTGTGGTGGTGCTGTTAGGAATTGTCGTTTCGCTTGTGCCGCCGGGAGATGCAGTGAACAAATGGAGTTTTGAGTTGCGGCTGGTTGGGGGGACACTGGCTTCTATTTTTCTGGGATTGATTTTGTATTGGCGTGGCGCGAAAGAAAAGACAGTGAGAAAAAAAGAATCATAGTAGTGGAATCGTGGGGGTACTTTGCCTGACTGGAGACGATTGATAATCGGGGACGCATTCGCGCTCCAGTCGCGAGACCCGAATTTTTTCCGTGACCTGTTTCTAGTAATCCCCTTCCTGTTGTCCACGATCATAGCGGTATCCGCCGCGTTAGGTCCGGCACACGACTATCGGGCTGCGATGAAGTGCGCCGTAATCTCTTTGTTGGCCCTTTTGCTCGCTCGCGAGCGGTTCGTGCTAATTGGAGCTTCTCTCGGATTTGTGTGTGTGCAATCACTGATCTCGTTTGTTCTGAAACGTGACCCGATAGGACTAGCCGTTTCGATAGTTTCTGGTGTGGCAGTTCTATTACTCATTCGTTGGCTGGGGCACTACAAGCCAAGCTACTCCGTGACAAAAGGCACCACAATCTCGAGTGTTTTGGTTATTTTAGTCTCAGGGGTATTCACGTTTGCCATCCTTCATTTTTGGGTCAAGCCTTGAATGTGCGAGTTCTGCTGTAGGGGTATGGTTGCCGGTGCAGTGGAAACCCTCATCCCTTAAGGGATGAGCTACAGAGTCAGAAGCCCTGGCTGACTAATTCTGCAAGGTTCAATTTGCTGGTTGGCTTTGACTCGACACGGGCTTCGAGATAGCGTTCGACGTATTTTCCGAGGACATCGCCTTCGAGGTTTACGGCTTCGCCGATTTTCTTTTCGCGGATGTTGGTGTGTTCGTAGGTGAAGGGAATCACGGCGACTTCGGCGAGGCGGGCGTTCCAGCGGGCGACGGTAAGGCTGATACCGTCGATGGTGATGGAGCCTTGCGGCACGATGTAACGCGCGAATTCTTCGGGGACTTCGACTCCATACCACCAGTTATCGCCTTCGGGTGCGAGGCGCGCTACGCGGCCGATTGTGTCCACGTGGCCGAGGATGAAGTGGCCGCCGAATTCTTTTCCGGCGGTCAGGGGTTGCTCCAGGTTGACGCGGGTTCTTGATTTCCATTCGCCGATGGAGGTTTTGCGCAGGGTTTCGCCGGAGAGGTCGGCGGAGAAGTGCTCGGCGTCTACTTCTACGACCGTCAGGCAGCAGCCGTTTACTGCGATGCTCTTTGAGACTTCCAGATGGTTGGCGACTGTTGGTGCGTGAATTTTCAGGCGGCCGCCTTCGGCGTTGGCCTTCAGCGATTCGACTGTTCCTTGGTGTTCGATGATTCCGGTGAACATTTTGGCTCTCGGTTAGTGCGGCTTCGCCACCCGTTCCTTTGTCAGGGCAGGACTCAAGGTGGCCGCTACAGGATACCTTTTTTGGAGAAGGAAATCCTTGACGGACCCGGCGGCGGAAACGCCTGGGTGGGATGACGCAAAGGCAAGAGGGAGGGGCGAGCCCCTCCCCTACAAATTCAATTCGATACGTTTGCTTGGGTCAGAGCAATTTCTTTTAGGCGGCGGAGGTCTAGTTTTCCGGTTCCTAGATAGGGTAATTGTTCGACGCAGATGAATTGATCCGGACGGGGTTTCCACAACGCTGGCAGATCACTCTTCGAAAGTTTTTCCAGGCAATCCTTCAGGACCCCTTCATTCAGAGTGTGCACCACCACCAGTCGCTCGCCTTTTTTCTCATCGGGGATCGAGGTGACCGCGAGGACCTGGCCGTCGGCTTCGAGCAGTTCGTGCAGCTTTTCTTCCACTTTGATGTGCGGCACCATTTCGCCGCCGATTTTGCTGAAGCGGCTGAGGCGGTCGGTGATGCGCAGGAATCCATCTTCGTCCTGCGTGGCGACGTCGCCGGTGTTGTACCAGCCATCTTTCAAGACTTCGGCGGTTTTTTCAGGACGGTTCAGATAACCGACCATGATGTTCGGGCCGCGCACAAGGAGCAGCCCTGGCTTATCCACGGGAAGCGCTTCGCCGGAGTCGGGATCGATGATGCGGACGCCGATGCCTGGGAGCGGATGGCCGATGGTGCCGCGCTTGGCTCCCACCTGGCGAAAATAGGCGGCGCGAAAATCGTAGGTGTTGACGGCGACGACCGGTGAGCATTCCGTGCAGCCGTAACCCTCGAGCGGGCGAATACCGAAATGATCCTCGAAGGCTTGTGCGACGCGCTCGGGCAATTTCTCCGCACCGGCCATCACGATGCGCAGGCTGCCGAAGGATTCGGGCGGGCAGCGGCGGGTGTAGGAGTTCAGAAACGTTGGCGTGGAAAGCATCATGCTTACGGAATATTTGCTCACCAGCGCGGCGATGGCCTGGGCGTCGAGGGGGCTGGGATGAAAGACGGCGCCAATTCCCGCCATTGCTGGCAGGCAGAGGGTGCCTGTGAAGCCGAAGGAGTGGAAGAAGGGAAGAATGCCAAGGATGGAATCGCCTTTGTGGAGATGGAAGACTTGTTCGATCTGCTCGACGTTGGAGGCGAGGTTGAAGTGCGAGAGCAGGACGCCTTTGGGTTCGCCGGTGGAACCGCTGGAAAAAATGATGGTGGCCGTGTCGTCGAGCGAAGGCTTTCGGGTGAAGCCGAGCGAACGTTCCAGCAATCGGGCGGGAAGCAGCTTCGCGGATAGCAGTGCTATAAGTTTCTCGGAGAGCCGCGGCTTTTCCGCGAGATCTTCCACGTAGATGACTTTTCCTGGAGGCTCGATGTGCACTTTTTCGAGAAAGAGTTTTGAAGTCACGACCGTCTGCAATTCGCATTGACGCGCGCAGGAGGCCAGCGACTCGTTTGAGGTGGTGTAGTTCAGGTTGATCGGCACTTTGCCTTGCAACATTGCCGCCCAATTTACGAGCGCGCCAGGAATCGAGGGCGGCAAAAGGACGCCGACCATCTGCTGGCCTTCCCACAACGGTCGCAAGCGCCGCGCGAGGAAAACTGTTTTGGTCAGGGCTTCGCCGAAGGTGACTTTTGGCGTGCGGCCATCGGCCATGGCGAAGCGTCTGGCATGACGACGGGCCATCTTGATGAATGAGCGCGTGAGGGGCTTCATGTACCGACGGCGGCGTTGAAACGCATCCACGCCCAACTCCTGCACGGCGGCACGTACGTCCGTCGTGCTGGCTGTGGAGGGCAAGGGTTTGCCAAATGACACGCGCACGGGGTAGGGGATTTGGCGAGGGCGCTTCCACAAAAAGCGACCGCCGGAAAAACTGAAGATTGAGCCCCAGAGGCCGTCGATGTTCACGGGAATGATGGGAACATCGATCCCTTTGATGATGCGCTCGAAGCCGCGGCGGAAGGGGAGCATCTGGCCAATGCGGGTGATTTCGCCTTCGGGGAAGATGCAGACGACTTCGCCGTTGCGCAGGGCGTCGGAGGCTTGGCGCAAGGAGTGAATCATTTCGCGTGGGCCCTGGTCGGAGGCGATGGGAATAAATTTTAGAATTTTCGCGAAAGGCTTGATGAGGGGATGGTCGTAGACGCCCTTGAACATCAGGAAGCGGATGGGCCTGTCGGTAGAGCAAACGAGCAACACCGCGTCTATCCAAGAGGAATGGTTCGGGGTCAGGAGCGCTCCGCCGTGGACAGGAACATTTTCCTGGCCCTTCAGATCGAGGCGGTAGATCGTGTGCGCGGCAATCCAGAGCAGCAAGCGGAGCAGGGAATCGGGTAGGAGCCAGAGAACGTAGGCGAGGGCCGCAAGTGTAAGGATGGAGGCCCAGAAGAAAATCGCGGCAGGGCCCAGCTGCAGGTAGTGCTTCAGTAGATAAAAAGCGCCGGATGCGGCTAGGATGCCCACGAAGGAGTAGAGATTGGCCGCGGCCAGCACGCCGCCGCGGTGCCGCTCTTCCGGGCGGTGCTGGATCAGCGCGCTGATGGGCACGATGAAGAAACCACCGGAGAAGCCGAGTCCGGCGAGAAGGGCGAGGACGCCGTTGAAGGAGAGACTGGGCGCGGCGAGCAGAAAACCAAAAATAGTGATGCCCACGGCGCCAAGGGGAATGAGGCCGTATTCAATTTTGCCGCCGGAGAGATAGCCGGCAGCGAGGCTGCCGAGGCCGATACCGATGGCGATTGCGGCTTGCAACAGGCTGCCGTGCGTGGCGGTCACGCGGAGGACGTCGCGGGCGTAGAAAACGATGTCGAACTGCAGCAACGCGCCGAGGAAGAAAAAGTAGGTGTTACCGAGAACCGCGAGCCACAGCACCTGGTCCTGGCCGATCAACTTGCCTTGCGACCAGAGATCGCCCAAAAAATTGGCGCGGAACTTTTTCGCGGGGTCGGCGGCGGGAACTTTTGAAATGCCGAAGCTGGTGGCGAGTCCGATTATCGAGCACGCGAGAAAGAAGATGCCCGAATAGTGTTCGCGGCCCGCGAAGATTTCCGAAAGCCTCGCTCCCACGACGGTGCCGGTGATTGCGGCGAGAAAGGTGCCTAGTTCGATGACGCCGTTGCCCCAGGAGAGGCGCTTCTCCGGAAGAATTTCGGGCAGCAGGCCATATTTTGAGGGGCCGAAGAGCGCGCCTTGGGTGCTGGCGAGAAACACGGCGGCCATGGACATGGCCATGCTGTGAGCGGCGAAGCCGGCAATGGCGAAGAGCATGACGGCGAGCTCGAAGACTTTGGTCCAGATGGTTACGGAGCGCTTACTGAAGCGGTCAGCGAAATAGCCGCCGGTCATGGAAAAGAGAATGAAGGGAAGGGCGAAGAGGGAGCCGACCAGGAGGACTTTGGCTTCTTCTTCGTCGGAGGAGAGATTTGTGCCGATGATCAGGAAGATCACCAAGTATTTCAGGGCGTTGTCGTTGAAAGCACCTTGAAATTGCGTGGCGATCAGGCTCCAGAAGCCGAGACGCCAGGAACGCGGTGCTTCGCTCACGCGGGAGGGCCTCCGTCAGGCGATTGGTGCAGGGTGGTTCGATAAGAATCGTCGCAAACCTGCCGACAATTGAATAGAAATTTCTTTGGTCCGCGTGTGCAAAGCGGATCACGACGTGCCGCATTTGTATCGGCCGCTTTCTGAAGCGGGCGCCTTTCCGCGCGCGCAACCGCGAGCCAATCGTGGCTTGACGGAAGAAAGCGCCCGCCGCAGACCCTTCGGCTACGCTCAGGGCAGGCGGCGGCCGCTACAAAGTCGAGAGGAACCCAGTAAGAAGGGGCAAGCCCCTCCCCTACAAAGGCGGTTAGAGCTAGTTAGTTCGCGGATACGCTACAACGGAAACATCGGATCCAAACTGCTGAACGGAGCGAATCAGGAGAGTTTGCAGCATAGGATTGAGTTGAGTCGCAAATGGGAGGACTGAATCGCCGGCAATTTTTGGGGCGTAGAAGAGGACTAGTTTGTTGACGAGGTTGGCGGAGAGGGCGGCGGCGTTGAGGTGAGGGCCGGCCTCGAGGAGGACGCTGAGGATATCGCGGCGGCCGAGATCCTTGAAGACTGCGCTTAGATCGAGACCGTTGCGGCTGCGCTTTACTTCGATTAATTCGACGCCGGCGTTTTGC
>Ga0137359_10005064_pt1 | contig 10834 bp, 9 predicted proteins | sample Mad1_40_16metaG_FD_108281 | JGI IMG/M metagenome (GOLD analysis project Ga0137359, IMG submission 108281) | Vadose zone soil microbial communities from Angelo Coast Range Reserve, California, USA - Mad1_40_16 metaG | ecosystem: Environmental > Terrestrial > Soil > Vadose zone | place: USA... | reverse complement strand
GTCGGCTCGGTCCTGACGGTCGCGAGCATGCTGGGATTTTCCCGATTGGGCGCGGACAGCGGTCAGGTGGCGGTGATGATTCTGCTAATGCTGTTGGGTTTGGGCTGGTCGCTTTTTCAGTCGCCCAATTTGAGCGGCATGTTCAATGCCGTGGAGCCGCGTTACGTCGGCGCGGTGAGCGGCTTGTCGCTGACCTCTGCGAACATCGCCAACGCTATGGGCGTAGCGGCCGGCAGCGTGCTGTTTCTGCGCTGGCTAAATTTTTACGGGCTGGCCGGTGCGGCGGTGCCGCCCTACACGCAATGGAGTCAAACGCCGGACATTTTTATCAAAGCTTTTCAAAGCTCATGGCTCGTGGTCGCCGGTTTGACATCGATCGCGATCATAACTTCAGCGATGCGCGGCGCGGACGAGCGGAAGAAAGTTGGAGTAATGGAGTGATGGAGTGCTGGAGTGCTGAAGTATTGGGTGGGAAGGCCGTCACTCCAATCTTAGCTGCTGGCCGGCGTTTTTTGTTTTGACCTTTTCCAGCACCGCGGCGCCCAGGGCGACGTCGGCGACGCCTTGGCCGGCGTTGTTTTTGTAAAACGTGATCTGTTCGGCTTTGGTGCGACCGTCTTTTTTGCCGGCGAGAATCTCGCCGATCTCGATCAGCTGTTCCCAGCGGATCACGCCGCGCTCTACCGGATCGTAAATGTCCGCTTGTTCGTCCTGGATCGCCTGTTGGATCGATACGATGCCGTGCACGTGGCTGCGCGCCAAAGTGGCGTCGTCGATCTCGCGCCGTTTGGCGGCGGTAAAACCACCTTTGACCAAGCCGACGTTGCTGCCTACGATTGTCGTGACATGCTGCCCGGGTTCGAGCCAATTGCCGTCGAACACCGGCACGCTGGAATTGGTTGCCGTTAAAATAATATCCACGCCGCGCACGGCTTCTTCCGGCGACGCAACGGGGACAATGTCGAGATTGGTTACCGGCCTCATTTCTTCGGCGAATTTGCTTCTGTTCTCGGCGTTGCGGCTATAGACCTTCACTTCTTTGAGATTGCGCACCTGCATGAGCGCGAGCAGATGATTTTTTGCCTGGCCAGCGGCGCCGAACAAGCCCAGACGGGTCGCGTCCGGTCGAGCGAGCAGGTCGGTGCCGACTGCACTGGTGGCCGCGGTGCGAAGACCGGTAACGGCGATATTATTGGGCAACTCCGCGCACGTGATCTCACCGACGATGATGCCTTTAAGCTCGCCTTCAGTAGAGTCGTAGAGCACGATCACAGGATGATTGAGCCGCGGATAGACTTGCTCTTCGGCCATGGGTTTGACCCATTCGCAGTGTGTCATCAAGCCCGTCGCTTTGGCCGCGGGCACGCCGCCTTGATGCACGCTGACACGCACACCGGAGGGAATGTGAATGCGCCTGCGCGGCGCATTGAGTTGCGGGTTTTCGCCCCATTCGCGAAAACCTAAGCGCACCGCATCAACGGCTTCCGCCATCGTGACGATGCCGCGAATCTCTTGCGGATTGACGAGTAGAGGCTGCATGGATGCTCTAGGCCGGAAAGTTTTGATGGTTGATAGTTATTGGCAATGGAGTGATGGAGCGTTGGGAATTCCAAATCCCATTACTCCACTACTCCATCATACCGATATTTCATTTCTTTTAGATCGTCGGCGCGACTTGCGGGCGCGCGATCAGCTCGTCGCCCCAGCGTTTAACATTCGGAAACCGATCGTCGATGACCACGTGGTACCGTTCGCGCCGGGTGTAGAACGGAATGAAAGTGATGTCGGCCAGCGAGTAGTCGCCAATAAGATATTTTTTCCCGGACATTTCCTGGTCCAATGTATTCAGGTACTGCGTCATTTTTGCCTGAGCCTTATCCGGCTGCCGGTCATGCGCCAGATCGGAGGCCGCAGGGTGAATGCGCGTATTCAAGTAATCAATCCAAATGCGCGCCTTGGCGCGCAGCAACGCATCCTTCGGCAACAAGGGAATAGCGGGAAATTTTTCTTCTAGATATTCATTGATAATCGCCGACTCGTAGATCACTCCGGCGCCGTCTTCGAGCACGGGCACTTTGCCGTAGGGATTCCGCTGTAAGAGATCTTCAGGCTTGTTTTTGAGATCGACTTCGATCAATTCGTAGGGAATTTTCTTTTCCGCGAGGACAATCCTTGTCCTGTGAGCGTAGGGTCAACCATGGCTGGAGTAGAGTCTCATTGGATGTCCTCCTTGCTTCGGAGTTAATTATCACCGCAGCGAGCTTTAGGCAACGTCGATAACTGGAGTTCCAATGGTTCCAGCGGTTCCAATCGTTCCAAAAGTTAGGCAGATCATCCGCGAATTTCCGGATTGGAACTATTGGAACGTCTGAAACGTTTGGAACCGCGGTTTCGCTCAACGGTTCCGACCGTTGAGCCGTTCTTGCAGCGCGTCGCCGACGAGATTCAACGCGAGCACGGTGATCATGAGAGCGAGGCCGGGGTAGGTGGTGAGATGCGGCGCGACCAACAGGAACTGCCGGCCGTCGTTCAGCATCGAACCCCATGACGGTGTCGGTGGCTCGACACCGAGTCCGAGGAAGCTCAAGCTGCCTTCCGCGACGACGGCTGCCGCCAAGCCGAAAGTTGCTTGGATCAGCAGCGGCGGCAGCAGATTGGGCAGCAGATGGCGCAGGATAATTCGCTTCGGTCGACCGCCGAGGGCGCGTGCCGCGTGGATGAAGTCTCTCTCGCGCAGGGAGAGAATCTCGCCACGCACGAGCCGCGCGTAACCGGTCCAGCCGATCAGACAAAGCGCGACAATAACATGATCGAGACCAGGGCCGAGCACGGCGGTGAAAGCGATGGCGAGCAAGATACCTGGAAAAGCCATCAGGATGTCGACCAAGCGCATGAGCATCTGATCGACCAAGCCGCCGAAGTAACCTGAGAAAGATCCAATGGCGACGCCGATCGTCAATGACAGGGTGACGGTCGCCATTCCCACAAGGAGTGAAACGCGCCCGCCGTAAATGATTCGACTCAATAGGTCGCGTCCAAGTTTATCCGTTCCGAGTGGATGCTCGCGCGAATGTGCAATCAGATCCTGATCTAGATTCTGGCTGAGTGGATCACGCGGCGCCAACATTGGCGCGAAAAGCGCGGTCGTGCCGAGCAACAGGAGCATTAAAAGGCCTGCACCAAGCCACACTCTATTCGCCATAGGTGATTCTCGGATCGACGAGCCTGTAGGCGAGATCGGTTAGGAAATTCACCAAAATGTAAGAAACCGCGATCACGAGCACGCAGCCTTGCACGAGCGGATAGTCGCGGGTCTGGATCGCCTGCACGGTCAAGCGGCCGATGCCCGGCCAGCTAAAGATCGTTTCGGTAATCAAAGAGCCGGTAAGAAGGCTGCCGAACTGCAGGCTCATGATTGTAATGACTGAGAGCAGCGCGTTGCGCAGCGTGTGCTTTAGCCAAACACGTTGCTCACTCAAGCCTTTGGCACGGGCCGTCTGCACATACTCTTCATTCATGGCGCGCAGCAAGCTCGCGCGCAGGATGCGAATCAGGATCGCCGACATGCCCAAGCCGAGGGTGAACGCCGGCAAGACTAAATGGCCGAAACCGCCGCGACCGGACACCGGCGTCCAGCCGAGCTGAATGGAAAAAATAATCATCAGCAAGGGACCAAGCCAAAAATTCGGCATGGACAATCCAAACAAAGAAAACGTCAAGGCCGAGCGGTCGATCCAGCCGCCGCGCCGCACTGCGGCGAGCACGGCGAGCGGAAACGAAATGGCGATCGCCGCGATCATAGCGCACAATGCAAGTTCCAGGGTGGCCGGAAAGCGCGCGCGTACGATCTCGGTCACGCTGGCACGTTCATAAAGCGATCGACCGAGATCGCCGGCGGCGAGATCGAACATGAAGGTTCGATATTGTACGGACAAAGGTCGATTGAGGCCCAAGCTTTCGCGCAGCGCTTCTTTGTCCGCCGTGGCGGCGGTTTCGCCGAGCATGACATCGACGGGATCGCCCGGTATCAAATGGATCAGCAGGAATACCAATGTCAGAGCGCCGAGTAATGTCGGAAGCAGGAAGAGTAAACGATAAAGAACGTAACGTTTCACAGGAGGGTGTTAGTGCAGTGCGACATGTTTTAGCGAGATCAAATCGCCGTCGGGATAGGGCGTGAAATTTTCCAACGCCGGCTTTTTCACGACGATATTGTTCCACCACCATAGCGGCACGTAGGGAAGATCTTCCGCCAGAATGCGCTGAACCTGGCCGTAGATGCGCTTTCGCTCCGCTAGTTCATTCGTCGATCGTCCTTGTTCGAGCAAACGGTCGACGGCGGGATTGCTATAGCGGCCGCGATTATCGCCGTTGGGCGGAAAGCTCGACGAGTGAAATATTTGATACAAAATGTCCGGATCCATAATGCCAACCCACGCGAGCGAGTAAAGGTGAAAATTACCTTTCTTGATATCGCTGTAAAACGTTGCCCATTCATAGCTGCGGACATCGATCTCGATACCGACTTGCTGCAGCTGCTCTTTAATCGCTTCCGCGATGCGCCGCCGCAGATCGATGTTCGTGGTCTTAAAAGACAGATGAAAACGCGGCAAGGGACCGTCGCCATCAGGATCGGGATAGCCGGCTTCGTCGAGGAGTCGCTTGGCACGCTTCGGATCGTACGGCCAGCGCCGGCCGTTGGCGTCGTAGGCCCAATTGAGCGGCGACAGCAAACCGCCGGCGACCGTTCCGGTGCCTTTTAGAAGATGACGAACCAGGTTGTCGCGATCGATCGCGTAGGCCAGCGCTTGGCGAACTTTGACGTTTCTTAAAATCGGATGACGGAGATTGATGCCGATATACTGAAACGTCGTGCCCGGATAAGCATCGACGGTTGCGTTAGAATTGCTTCTGAGCCAGGGAATCATGTCGGGCTCGAGATCGTTCTGCATGAAATCGATGTTGCCTTTCTTGAATTCGAGCACGCGCACCAAAGCGTCGGGCACGATTTTGAAAATGACGCCGGGGAGCGGTGGTTTTTCCTCCCAATAATTCGGATTGCGTCGGAGCGTGACCTTTTCGCCGGAGTCCATTGCCTCGAGCATGAACGGTCCGGACCCGGGCGGTGGCTGCTGGGAAATATCGGCGTCGCTTGGTGATCCCACGGGCACGATGCCGAGCGTGAACTGCTCCACGAAAGGCGCGTGCGGTGCGAAGAGATGAAATTGTAATTGATAAGCGCCGGTCTGCTCGATCGCCCGGAGCGGTTTTAACAGCCCGCGTTTTGGCGACCGGCTACTGGGATCGAGTATCGATTCGTAGGTGAATTTTACATCGGCAGCGGTCAATGGTCGGCCGGTGTGAAATTTCACGTCGCGGCGCAGGTTGAAAACGTAGGTCGTTGCGTCGATCATGCGCCAACTATCCACGAGCTCGGCTTGCAAATGCGATCGGTTGTCGGCGCGCAAGAGCGAATTGTAAATCAGATTGCCGACGCGGACGGCATTGGCATCGGTCGCATAGCGCGGATCGAGTTGCAGCGGATAACTTTCGATGCCCGCGACCAAATAACCCGGCGGTCGGTCGGTCGAAGGCTCGCGACAAGCCGCAAAAAGCATCACGAAGAAGAAGACGCTAGTGCGAAAAAAGTGAAAATGGCAGAGGCAGGGCAAGAGATTCTCGCCGGATAATTTTGACTGACCATAGCGTGTTTGCTAGTATCAAGCAAATTTTGCCCCCGGTTTCGAAGATTCTTATGCGTAATGTGCTTCGCTGCGTATTGATCATTTTAGTACTCGCACTAACGCCGGCTTGTCCGACGCAGGTATTGGCGGAGGAATCGCCGTTCTTTGTGCCGGCCGGACTGGAGGGCGCCGTCGAATTTTGGAAGCAGATTTTCATCCGCCACAGTTTCACTGAAGTGGTGCTGTTCGATCCCGTCGAGCCGGACACGATCTATGGTGTGCTGCGGGCGCCGGATAACGAGGCAGGACGCGCGCTGATCGATAGGGAGAGCTCGCGCATAGTCGCCGACTACGACCTCGCTGAGGACGGAAGCCGCATCAGGAGCCAGCGCGGTGCTAAGGAACATTTTCTCGAAGGACTCAAAATTTCCGGGCGCTATATCGAGGAGATGAAGAAAATATTTCGTGGCGAAGCGCTCCCGGCTGAGCTGGTCTATCTCCCGTTGGTGGAATCGTCATTTAATATCCGCGCGCGCTCGGGAGTGGGCGCCGTCGGTATGTGGCAGTTTATGCCGGATACCGGGAAAAAATTTATGCGCATCGACGCGAAGATCGACGAGCGGCGCGATCCGTTCGCATCGACCAAAGCGGCGGCCCGTCTGCTCAAAGAAAATTATCGTCTTTTAGGAAATTGGCCCCTGGCGATCACCGCCTACAATCATGGGACCGACGGGATATTCCGCGGCATTAAGGCGGTGGAATCCGATAACCTTGTGGATTTGATTCGGCGCTATCAGTCGCCGACGTTCGGCTTTGCTTCGAAGAATTTCTACGCGGAATTTCTCGCCGTCGTGGCAATCGCAACCAACAGCGACACCTACTTCCCCTTCTTGCGGGTGCATCGCCCGGTGACGCTGCGCGAGGTGACCATGAAACGGCAGGCGCCGCTGCATGCGGTGCTCAAACCCGCGGCGATTTCCCAGTCTGACTTTTTTGACTGGAATCCGGCTCTCGATCCGGCGGCAAAATTCATTCCCACCGGCTATCGGATCAAGCTTCCGCCGGAGAAAGTCGATACTTTTGTCGCTGCTGAACGTCGATGGAAGGCGGCGCCACAGAGCCAACATACGACTGTGACTGCAACGGTCCGTCAGGCAAAAACGGCGGCCGGCGTGCGCTCGGCAAAGGCAAAACCAGCGAGTGGAGTGACGGTCAGTACATCGCAGCGCATCGCGGTGGCGCGCAAATCGACTCTGCCCGCGAAGGTCACGGCGGCGAGCGCGAAGCGGGTGCCGGTCAAAGTGGCTACCCAATGATCGCCTCATCACTCCTTGAGTACGTCAATTCATACGCAAAAGATTGGTTTTTGCCGGACCCGACGGATTTCCTCAGGCTTGAAGGCAGTTCGGGTTAGCTTATAATGACCGATGCCCTATGGATGCGCTTCTGATTAAGCTTACGGCGGTTGCTTATTTGATTGCGGCGGGGAGTTTTTTTCTCTACCTATTTCGCGGCGCAGCGGCGACGCGCGTGCCGACGGTGTTGCTGCTCTTTGGTTTCGTAGTTCATTCGCTTGGGGTCACCATTCTTTTTTTTCGCGAGGGCTTTGCCACCGTCGCCGTCATGGGCGACGCGTTGCTCTTCAATAGCTGGCTGATGGTCGGCGTCTATTTGCTGATTCAACTCAGATACCGCCTCACTGTATTGGGCGGCATCATTGCGCCGTTAGCATTTCTCATGACCTTTGCGGCCTCCGCCGTAGGCGGCGGCGTCGGTGAGATTCCACCGGGATTCCAAACTTTCTGGCTGCCGCTTCATGTCACTTTGGCTTTTCTCGGCAACGCCGTCTTCGCTCTCGCCTTCGGCGTTAGCCTGATCTACTTGTTGCAAGAACGCCACCTCAAGCATAAGAAACTTACAGTATTGATGAAACGCTTTCCGTCCTTGGAGTCGCTCGATCGGCTCAATTACAAACTTTTGATGTGGGGATTTCCTTTGATGACACTGGGGATCCTTACGGGGAGCCTGTGGGCGGGCATTCACTGGGGCGACTATTGGTCCTGGGATCCGCGCCAGATTTCTTCCGGCATTGCCTGGTTGTTTTACGGCGCTCTACTGCACGGGCGCATTACTGCGGGATTCCGCGGCAAGAAAGCGGCGGTTTTAACGATGGTCGGTTTCTGTGTCGTTCTCGGCTACTTTCTTTTGGGAGACTCGCTTTTCCCCAGCCGGCATGGGGGCCGGTTCGAATAGCTCGTGCAAAACCAAATCGTCATCGTCGGATTGAACCATCGCAGCGCGCCGATCGAAGTGCGCGAAAGCGTCGCGTTCGAGAATTCCTACGTGCAAGATGCTTTGGCGCGCTTGCGCGGCTATCCGTCGATCCATGAGGGAGTGATTTTGTCTACCTGTAACCGCGTCGAGGTCGTTGCCGCGGCTGGCAACGGGCAATCCGCATTCGACGAAATTACCGGTTTCCTCGCCGAACAAAAGGCGCAGCGTCACGCTGGGCCGCTTGATGATCATATTTACACTTATCAAGGCGCCGACGCCGTGCGCCATCTATTTCGCGTCGCTGCTAGCCTCGACTCGATGGTGATCGGCGAGCCGCAGATTCTTGGCCAGCTAAAACAATATTACGACGCGGCGCAGCAAGCGGGAACGGTGGGCGCGATCTTGCACCGCTTGTTCCATCGTTCCTTCTCCGTGGCGAAACGGGTGCGCAGCGAGACCGGCATCGGTAGTGGCGCGGTGTCGATGAGCTCGATCGCGGTGGATTTGGCAAGGCGCATTTTCGATCGATTCGACGACAAGTCGGTTATGCTGATCGGGGCAGGTAAAATGGGCGATCTGCTGGCGCGTCATCTACAGAGCCACGGCGTGCAGACGCTTATGGTTACCAATCGGACCTTTGAGCGCGCGGTGGCGTTGGCCGAAAGAATCCGCGGTAATCCCATTCGTTTTGATGATTTTCCGCGCTATCTCAAAATGGCCGATCTCGTCATCGGTTGCGCGGGAGTGGCGGATTTCGTGATCGATGCCGCGACGGTGGAAAAAGTTCTGCGGGAGCGAAAGCAAAAAGCGATGTTCTTCATCGATATCGGCGACCGGCGCAATTTCGATCCTAAAATTAACGATCTAGACAACGTTTATCTTTATAACATCGACGATCTCAAGAGCGTTGCGGACGATAATCTTCAGGAGCGCTCGAACGAGGCGGAGAAGGCTGAAAAAATCGTGCTCGAAGAAGTACAGAGTTTTATCCGCTGGATGGGCACACTGGAGCAAGTGCCGACGATCACTGCGCTACGCCAACGTTTCGAGGAGATCCGCCTGCGCGAGATAGAAAAATCCTTGGGCGGAGGCCTGAAAGAGCTGTCCGAAGCGCAGCGGGCGGCGTTGCAGGACATGACCACAGCCATGGTCAATAAAATGCTGCACGGCCCGATCTCCAATTTGAAGAAAAGCTCACCGGAAGATGATGAAGACGGCACGCTTTACGTCGCGGCTTTGAAGAAGCTTTTCAACCTGGAGGACAAATGAGCCGGCTGCGCATCGGTACGCGCGGCAGCGCGCTTGCGCAAGCTCAGTCCGCTTGGGTGAAACGGCAACTCGAACAGCATGATCCGCGAATGCGAGTGGAGGTGTGCGTTATTAAAACTGGCGGCGACCGGTTTCTCGACACGGCGATTCAAGATATCGGCGGCAAGGGTGTTTTCACCAAAGAAATCGAGGATGCCTTGCTGCGCGGCGAGATCGACTTGGCCGTTCATTCGTTGAAAGATTTGCCGACCGAGTTACCGCAGGGACTGGTGATCGCTGCCATTCCCAAGCGGGAAGATGCGCGCGATGTGCTCATTACCCATTCAAAAAGCAGGCTCGCGGAATTGGCATCGGGCGCGAGAGTGGGAACCGGCAGCCTGCGCCGTCGCACCCAAGTGCTCAGCCGGCGACCGGATTTGGCGGTAATCCCGGTGCGCGGCAATATTGATACCCGGCTCGGGAAACTCGATGAGGGTCAATTCGACGCCCTGATCATGGCGGCTGCGGGTCTCACACGGATTGGGAAAGAGGACCGCATCAGCGAGTTCTTGAGCGACGACGTGTGTGTGAGCGCGGTGGCGCAGGGCGCGCTGGGCATCGAGTCGCGCGACGACGGAGTGATGCGCCAGCGCCTGGCCTTTCTTCATGACGCGGCCACTTTTGCCGAGGTGACGGCCGAACGCGCTTTGTTGGAACGACTGTGCGGCGGTTGTCATGTACCGATCGGCGCACGGGCGAGAGTCGACGGCGATGAACTCAAAATGATTGGTGTTGTTGCAAGTCCGGACGGCAAGCGACTTTGCCGTAGTGAAATTTTCGGACTGACGGCCGAAGCCGTTACTTTGGGTAAGCGTCTAGCAGAGCAGCTATTAAGACTTGGGGCCGACAAATTGCTTGCGAGCATCTGAACTGATGGATAAAGCAACGAATCAACGCGAAGATTCGGAACGCCAACCGTTGGCGCGAAAGCGCATCGTCGTGACGCGCGCCCGGGCGCAGGCGGGAAGTCTAGCGCGGCGCATCGAAGAATTGGGCGGCGAAGTCATCGAGTTCCCGACGATTGAAATATGCCCGCCCGAGAGCTTCGCAGCATTCGATGACGCGGTGGCAAAGATCGAAGATTATGATTGGCTGATCTTTACCAGCGTAAATAGCATCGAGCCGTTTTTGTTCCGGCTGAAACGAAATGGCAAAACGGCGGCGGAGCTTACGCGGCTTAAAGTCGGCGCCATCGGTCCGGAAACGGCACAGCGGTTGGAAGAATTTGGTATCCACGCCGGTCTCGTACCGGAGCGCTATCAAGCCGAAGGAATACTTGATGCGGTTAAACCGGAGACGATGCAGGGCAAGCGTGTCTTGATCCCGCGAGCCGCCGAGGCGCGAGAGATTTTGCCGGAAACGTTGCGAGAGTGGGGCGCATCGGTGGATGTCGTCGTCGCGTACCGCACGATTGTGCCGGCGGTCGATGTGGCGCCTCTGGCCGAGCTATTGCGCCTGCGCAAAGTCGACGTGGTCACGTTCACGAGTTCGAGCACGGTAAAAAACTTTGCGCGGCTATTCGACGACAAAAACCTCGACGCGCTGGCCGCAGGCAGCGCGCTCGCATG